>JRYH01000346.1_pt1 | contig 25392 bp, 18 predicted proteins | sample 235351 | NCBI WGS metagenome assembly JRYH01 (sample SAMN03074221, study PRJNA261480) | activated sludge metagenome | biome: Wastewater Treatment Plant; feature: Wastewater; material: Activated sludge; isolation source: activated biomass of a wastewater treatment plant treating wastewater... ...
GACGTGCTCACCTGCATCCGCGAGACGTGCACCATTCATGACGCGGGCTTCCGCCTTGCCGCCAACGCGGAACGCCACCTGAAGCCGCCCGCCGAGATGGCGCGCCTGTTCGCGGCCTTTCCCGATGCCATCGCGCGCACGCTCGAGATCGCGGATGCCTGCCGCTTCTCGCTCGACCAGCTCAAGAACGAATATCCCGACGAGCCAGTGCCGCCGGGCAAGACGGCCCAGCAGCACCTCGCGGATCTGACATGGGACGGCGCCCGCGACCGCTATCCCGATGGCGTTCCCGACGACGTGCGCGGCCGCATCGCCGAGGAGCTCGACATCATCGGGAGCCTCAACTACGCGCGCTACTTCCTCACCGTTCATGACGTGGTGCATCACGCGCGCAGCAGGAAAATTCTCTGCCAGGGGCGCGGCTCGGCGGCCAACAGCGCCGTCTGCTATTGCCTCGGCATCACGGAGGTGAATCCGAAGACCAGCAATCTGCTCTTTGCGCGCTTCATATCAGCCGAGCGTGGCGAGCCGCCCGATATCGACGTCGACTTCGAGCACGAGCGGCGCGAGGAGGTCATCCAGTACATCTATAAGCGCTACGGCCGCGAGTACGCCGCCATCTGCGCCACCGTCATCCATTACCGATCGCGCCGCGCCATCCGCGAGGTCGGCAAGGCCATGGGGCTCACACCCGACGTCACCGCCGCCCTCGCCAAGACGGTCTGGGGCAGCCATGCGGACGGCCTCCCCGACAAGCACATCCGCGAAGCCGGCTTCGATCCGGAAAATCCTCAGATCCGGCAGTCGGTCCTGCTGGCGCGCGAGCTTCTGGGCTTTCCGCGTCACCTCTCCCAGCACGTGGGCGGCTTCATCCTGACGCGCCGGCGCCTCGATGAGACGGTACCCATAGCCAATGCGGCCATGGAGAACCGCACCTTCATCGAATGGGACAAGGACGATATCGACACACTCGGTCTGATGAAGGTCGACGTGCTGGGGCTCGGCATGCTGAGCGTGCTCAGACGCGGGCTCGATCTCCTCAGCACGCACTACGAGAAGCCGCTGACGCTGGCTACCATCCCGCAGGACGGCACTCCCGATGCCGACAACGTCTACGAGATGCTGAGCCGCGCCGATTCCATCGGCGTGTTCCAGGTCGAGAGCCGGGCGCAGATGTCGATGCTGCCGCGGCTTCGGCCGAAGGAGTTCTACGACCTCGTCATCGAAGTGGCGATCGTGCGCCCCGGTCCGATCCAGGGCAACATGGTGCATCCGTACCTGAAGCGGCGCCATCAGGATCCCGAAACCATCGTCTATCCCTCCCCGGCTCCGGAGCATGGCGACAAGGACGAATTGAAGGAGGTGCTGAAGCGCACACGCGGCGTGCCGCTGTTTCAAGAGCAGGCGATGCAGATCGCCATCACCGCCGCCAAGTTCACGCCCGATGAAGCCGATGGACTTCGGCGCGCCATGGCCACCTTCCGTCACACCGGCAACGTTCATAAATATCGCGACCAGTTCATCTCCCGCATGACCGCGCGCGGCTACGATCCCGAGTTCGTCGCGCGCTGCTTCGGCCAGATCGAAGGCTTCGGCAATTACGGCTTCCCGGAAAGCCACGCCGCGAGCTTTGCGCTGCTCGTCTATGCCTCGGCCTGGATGAAGCGCCATTATCCGGATGTCTTCTGCGCCGCCATCCTGAACAGCCAGCCGATGGGGTTCTATCAGCCGGCGCAACTCGTGGCCGACGCATGCCGCCACGGCGTGGAGGTGCGCGCGGCGGACATCAATTTCAGCCAGTGGGACTGTACGCTCGAACCCGCCAGAGAAGGTCCGCATCGCTTCGCCGTGCGGCTCGGCTTTCGCCAGATCGATGGCCTGAGCGAGGCGGAGATGGCGCGGCTCGTCGCCGTCCGCGGCAATGGCTACGGCAGCATCGAGCGGCTGGCCGGAATCTCCGGCGTCTCGCATGGTGCGATAGAGCGCCTGGCTGCGGCGGATGCTTTCCGATCGTTGAGGCTCGAGCGCCGTGCCGCGCTCTGGTCGGCCCGCCGGCTGGCATCGATCGGCTTTACACAGGCAAGACCGGAGACGGCGAAGACGAGGCCTCAGTCTGCGTCTGCCGAAACAACGCTTCCACTTCTCGACGCGCGCGACGGCGATGAGCTCTTCCCCGAACCCGCCGTTTCCCTGCCGCCGATGGCGCTCTCCGAGCACGTGGCCGAAGATTACGAAACGACGGGGCTATCGCTCAAGGCGCACCCCATAACGTTCCTGCGCTCCCGCCTTGCGCAGCGCGGCATGACGCCGAACGCGCGTCTGCACGATTCAGAGTGCATTCAAAATGGCGAAAAAATCAGCGTTTCCGGCCTCGTTCTGATCCGCCAGATGCCAGGCGGCAAGAAGGTCGTCTTCCTTACGCTCGAAGACGAGACGGGCATCGCGAACATCATCATCTGGCCGAAAGTGTTCGCTGCGAACCGCCGCACCGTCATGTCGGCACGCTTTCTCGGCGTGCACGGCCGCCTGCAGCGCGCGGGCGAGGTCGTGCATGTTCTCGCCGAGCGTTTCGTCGATCTGAGCAGCGAACTCGCACTTCTCAGAGACGCGGAGCGACACGAAGACCGCACTCGCCCCGCCTCTTTGCAAGCGTCGACCACTTCACTTCCCGTCCGCAGCCGCGACTTCCATTGAGAATTCCAATTGGCGCATTGGAAATTATGTGTTGCTTACGTTATATCTTGATGAATATATCGAGGGAGGGGAAAGAGCGGCCGCGCGGCCGCGTCATCTGTGGGGGAAAAATTATGTCCAGGAGTGTGTTCGCTGCCGTCACGGCGGCTGGTCTTTGTGTTGCAGCATCGTCGGCGCTCGCACAGGATGCAAGCACGGCCACGGCCGGTGGCGACGTTACCGCAGACGAGGCGACCCCTCTTCCTCCCATTGTCGTGCATGCTCCCAAGGAGCGGATTACGAGCCGCCGTCCGGCAAGGACGCAGACCGCACCGAGCGCCGCCGAGCCGGCCTTCCCCGGCGATCTCGTTGGAGACGGCACCCTCGCCTTCGGGGGCGAAGGCCCCGCCATCGGCACCTTCACACTCGGCCAGATCGATATGATTGGCGGCTCCGCCATCACCAACGAGGCGATGTGGACCTTCAATACGCAATCGCTCGACAAGGCGGTGGAGATGGCGCCCGGCGTCACCGCGCACACTACGGGCGGCAGCCGCAACGAGCGTGACATCTACGTGCGCGGCTTCGACCGCTTCCGCGTGCCGCTATCCATGGACGGTGTGCGCATTTACCTGCCGGCCGACAACCGCCTCGACATGGCGCGCTTCCTCACTCCGGATATCTCCGAGGTGCAGATCCAGAAGGGCTACGTCTCCGTGCTCAACGGGCCGGGCGGCATGGGTGGCGCGATCAACCTCGTCAGCCGCAAGCCGACCAAGGAAGTCGAGATCGAAGGGCGCGCCGGCCTGGTGATGAATGGCGACCTCGACGGGCGCAATCAATGGAACAGCTACGCCTTCGCCGGCACGCGCCAGAAGGGCTATTATGCCCAGGTGAGCGGCACCATCGTCGACCAGGATCATTTCAGCCTGTCCAACGATTTCACGCCCGTCTATCTGCCCAACGAAGACGGCGGCAACCGCGACCACTCCGAGTTCAAGGACTGGCGCATCAACGCCAAGATCGGCATCACCCCGAACGCCACGGACGAATACAGCATCAACTACACTACGCAGGGCGGCGAGAAGAGCGCGCCTCTTAACGTGCGCAAGGGACAGCTCCAAAACGACCGCTATTGGACGTGGCCGGTATGGGACGTGGACAGCCTGTCGTGGCTCTCCAAGACCCAGATTGGCGAGGCCTCGTACATCAAGACGAACGCCTACTACAATACGTTCGACAACCTCCTGAGAGCATTTACGAACCCGACCTATTCCACGCGACAGTTCGACAGCTATTACGATGACAATGCTTACGGCGGGTTCGTCGAGCTCGGCACAGAGCTCATTCCCATGAACACGCTGAAGGGCGTCGTCCATTTCCGTCGCGACACGCACAACGAGCGCAATCACGACTCACCCGATGATCCGCTGAACGCATTCATCGAGCCTTGGCAGTCAAACGTCGAGGAAACGTGGTCGTTCGCGGTCGAGAATACATTCCACGCCACGCGCCGCCTCGATATCATCGCAGGCGTGAGCTTCGACACGCACGAGGTTTTGAAAGCCGAAGAATGGGACGGCGACAACAATCTGATTACACAAAATAAAACAACCAAGAGCGATGCCTGGAACTACCAGGGCGGCGCCATCTATAGCTTCTCCGATACGGGTAAGCTTCACGCCACGGTGTCAAGCCGGACGCGCTTTCCGACCGTGTTCGAGCGCTACAGCACGCGCTTCGGAACCGCCCTCATCAACCCCGATCTGGCGCCGGAACGCGCGACGACCTACGAAATCGGCGCAACGGAGACGATCTTCAATCAGGCGCGTGTGTCAGCGGCCATTTTCTACTCCGATATAAAAGATTCAATCCAGTCGGTGTATGTCCCGAACCCCGATAGGCCCGGTCGCTTCCTCACGCAGAACCAGAACATCACGGGGGAGCACTACGGCGCGGAACTCTCGGTCGACTGGGATCTCGCACCCGGCCTGCGCGTCGGCGGAAACTATTCTTATCTCGAACGCAGCTACGATTACCTGTCGCCAGGCATGAAGCCCGAGGGCACGCCGCGCCACTCAGGATTCCTCTATCTGGCTTGGGATGCCACATCCAAGCTCACCATCACACCAAGCCTCAATCTCGCGAGCGACCGCTACAGCATCGTCAACAGCGGAGCCACACCGGCCTACATCGAGACGGGCGCCTACGCGCTCCTCAACATCCAGGCCGAATACGAGTTCAACGAGAACTTCAGTGCCGCGATCGGGGGCACGAACCTGACGGACGAGAACTATGAGCTTGTGGAAGGCTTCCCGGAGGCCGGCCGCCAGTTCTTCGCCAACGCGCGCGTGCGCTTCTAGAGTGTTTCCGGAAAAGTGGGAACCGGTTTTCCGAGAAGAAGCGCGATCGAACAAAAACTTAGAGCTCCTCCCCATCCACTTAAACCGGAGCGGCTCTAGGACTTCTTCTGGCACCAGAGCGTGATCGCGTTAGACTGACGGTCCTATGCTGTCACGCTCTGAAGCGAGGAAACAAATATGAAGATCAGCGCACGCAACGTTCTCAAGGGCAAGATTGTCGACGTGAAGAAGGGCGCCACCACGGCGCATGTGCAAATCGACCTCGGCGGAAGCGTCATCACGGCCTCGATCACGAACGAAGCCGTCGACGAGCTCAAGCTAGCGCCTGGAATGACGGCCTCGGCCGTCATCAAGTCGTCGGACGTCATGGTCGCGCTTGAATGAGGAACACAATGCGAAACGGCCTTACTGCGATTGCAGCCTGTCTTATGCTCTCCCTCACGCCCATCACCGCGTTGGCGGAGAACGGGGCCGGTTGCAGCGAATTCGTGTGGCCGCTCGCCACCGAGATGTCCTGGTTCAAGGCCGAGACAGGCGAAAAGACGGCATCCGGGACCGAGCTCGCCAGCCTGCCCCAGGACAAGGCCATCCATCTCGCATTGGTTCCAATGGCGCAGGCGACACTCCCCGCCAAGCCGACGAACACGCCAAAGGCGGACGACGACAAGAAGTTTGCAGGCTTTGTCACCATCCAGGCATTCCCGGAGGCCGGGCAATACCAGGTCGCGATCTCGGATTCGGGATGGCTGGATGTCGTACAGAACGGAACCGCGCTCGAATCCACGAGCCACACGGGGTCGCCAAACTGCGATGTGCTGCGCAAGAGCGTCCGCTTCGAAATCGGCACCGGCCCGGTGACCATCCAGGTCAGTGGCGTGCCGAAAGACAACATCAAGATCGCCGTCCGGCCGGCCGCCGACTGACGCCCAACCTTGGAAGTGGATCGCCATAAAGTGCTTCCGGAAAAGTGGGAACCGGTTTTCCGATAAGACGCACGGAGAAACAAAAACTTAGAGCCGCTCCTCGGTCCCGCCTAAAGCGGAACGGCGCTAGGCGTCTGATCCGGCACCTGTGGCGCCGCGTCGACACCCGGGCCTGCGGGTGCAGGTGCTTCGCCCTCGCTGTCTTCATTTGCCCCTTGGATCTGCCTCACGCGGCGGAAGATTACGAAAGCGTAAGACTCCGGTAAGCGCACGAACAGATCGGAAGCGTAAACTCAGCCATTGCTCTTAGCAGTCCTGCTTGGCGCGAGGCTTCGATGCGCGTGCTCCTGATCGAGGATGACCGAGACACCGCCGCCTATGTCGTGAAAGGCCTCGAGGAGGAAGGGCATACCATCGACCACCTCGTCGACGGGCGGGACGGACTCGCGCGCGCCATGGCCGACGACTATCACGTGCTCATCGTTGACCGCATGCTGCCAGGCCAAGAGGGCCTCTGCATCGTCAAGGCGCTCCGGTCCGCCGGCCGCAAGATGCCGATCCTTTTCCTGACCGCGCTCGGTGGTGTGGACGACCGTGTCGACGGTCTCGAAGCCGGAGGCGACGACTACCTCATCAAACCGTTTTCGTTCCTGGAGCTCTTGGCGCGGCTCAATGCATTGGCGCGGCGCCCGCACCTCAAGAGCGAGGAAACGCGGCTCAAGGTTTCCGACCTCATACTGGATCTCATCACCCGCAAAGTGCAACGCGCCGGCACGGAGATCGATCTCCAGCCCCGAGAGTTCCGCCTGCTCGAAGTTCTGATGCGCAACACCGGCCGTGTCGTCACGCGGACCATGCTGCTCGAGCGTGTGTGGAGCTTCCACTTCGATCCGAGGACGAGCGTGGTCGAGACGCACATCTCGCGCCTACGCAGTAAAATCGACAAGCCATTTGCGAAGGAGCTGATTCACACCGTGCGAGGTGCGGGCTATAGCCTCCATGAGCGGAGCTAGATCCGAGCCTACGAAAATCTGCCCTTCTCCTCGCGGGAGCGAAGGGCGGCCTCGAGACCATGCGGCCGAAGACTGCCCAAAAGCTCTTCCTGAAAACACGAGAGCCGGGCTTTCACCCGGCATGGGTACGCCCATGCTGCGGCGGACGCCCGTGCGCCTTGCCGCCACCTTTACGGCGCTGTTCACGACCACCGTTCTCTGCCTCTTTGCCATCCTCTTCTTCGGTATCACGGCCCGCCTCACCCAGGAGATCCATCTCCGCACCGAGGAGAGCATGGACTCGCTCATCGCCGTCGACGAACAGAAGGGCTTCGACGATCTCGCTACGGTTGTGGCGGCGGAAGCCGGATCGGTACGGGATTCCGATTTCATCATCGAACTCGTCGATGAGGCCGGCCGGCACGTGGCGGGAAACGTCCGAGGCATCGCACCGGCGAGAACGTGGCTCAGCCTCGAGCGGTCGGACATCGAGCAGGAGTGGATGAACGGCGAGCCGGACGACCGTTTCCAGGCCATTTGGCGGCCGGTCTCGAAAGGGCGCCTGCTCGTTGGGCGATCGAACCGGGAGCTGCGCTACACGCAAGCGTTCCTGCTCGAGGTTCTCGGCGCCGGTCTCGCCGCGACGATCGTGCTCGGGGCGCTGTGCGGCACGTTCATCGCCAGGCGGACGCAACACCGCATCGACGCCTTCGCAAACACGCTCTCGGCGGTATCGGACGGCAAGATCCAGGCGCGCATTCCCATGTCGGGGCCAGGGGACGATATCGACCACGTGGGAGCGCAGGTCAACCGCATGCTCGACCACCTCCAGAAGCTGATCGAGAGCGTCAACCAGTCGTCATCGGACATCGCCCACGATCTCAAGAAGCCGGTCAGCCGCCTGCGCCAGCGCCTGGACAGCGCCAGCCGCAGCGCGCGCTCGATCGCGGACTTCAAGCTCGCCATCGAAGACGCGCTCGGTGATCTGGACGCCATGGTGGAGACGTTCGACGCGCTCCTGCGCATCACCCAGCTCGAGGCCGGCGCCCGCAAATCGCGCTTCGCGAGCGTCGATCTGGCAGCGGTGCTCGACGATGTGGCCGACGTCTATGCCGCTGTCGCCGAGGATGCCGGCCATCAGCTCACCTGGGCGAACACCGATGACAAGCCGGCACTGATCAAGGGCGACCGGGATCTCCTGACCCAGATGTTCGCCAACCTGATCGAGAACGCGATCCGCCATTGCCCCGCGAGAACCCATATCGCTCTCGCGCTGCATGGCGAGCCGGGCGGCTTCCGCGCTGTGCTCGCCGATGATGGACCGGGCATCCCGAAGAGCGAGTGCGAAAAGGTGTTCCGGCGGCTTTACCGGCTCGAGCGCGCCCGCTCGACGCCGGGATGCGGGCTTGGCCTCACCCTCGTCGCCGCCGTCGCCGATCTGCACAATGCGCGCATCCTCCTCGAGGATCACGCTCCAGGCCTTAAGGTGTCGGTCTTATTTCCCGAAGCGGGCCGCGTTATTTGAGAGACTGATCCACGTTCTCAATGCGAGTGCGCCGTTATTTTTCTCACCTTCAGCAAGAAGGCTCGCATTTCCAACGACCAGGCTCTTGCAGAAATAGGCCGCCTTACGAATCCGTATGTTGGCGGCCAAGCGGCGGCAAACTTGCGGGCGCATATGGAGGGCACAGGCCCGCACACGGGCTGGAAGGCTTAGACATCAGAGAAGGAGCTTCAGATGTCCATTAAGACCATCGCGCCCATTTTCATCGCGGCGGTCGCCGTCGCCTCGACGGCTGCGCTCGCCGCCACTCACACCCGGACCGGCGCCGTCAAGTCGGCCGATTCCGCCAAGCACGAGCTCACGCTCTCCAACGGGGACACGTTCCAGGTCGGCAGCAGCGTAAAGCTCAACACGCTCAAGACCGGTGAGAAGGTCGCCGTCACCTACGAGATGAAGGGCGGCAAGATGGTGGCCTCGAAAATTACGCCGACAAAGTAACTGAACAGCCGGCGTGCCGCCACTTCCGGCCGCACGCCGGTTATCACACGAGGACCGTGCCATGAAACTTACGAAGATCATAACCGCCGTTGCGCTCGTGGTCGGCGTTGCAGGCGCCGCATCGGCCGCCGAGCCCGCCCATGACGCCTTCGGGCGGATCAAAGCGCTCGACACAAAGCAGCACAACCTGACCATTGGGCATCAGCAGTACCGCTACGATCCCCACCGGATGGGCGCCAACCTGCGGAAAGGGGAACGTGTCCATATCATCTATCGCGAACGGGACGGGCAACGTTACGCCATCCAGATCCTGCCAGGTGCCTAATGGGTGATGCCGTAATCCACCCCATGGCTGGCTGATCCGAAGCGATTATCATTCATAGCGTCCGATCCACGACGAAGGCCGGGATCAGTAGCCTGTCATCTCGAGGTATCCCACGCCCGTGTGCGTGCCGCCGAAGCGGATCGGGCCTTCCCAGTAGGCGACCGTCGTCGCCATCCAGCTCTCGGGATTGAGTGCTTCCGTCGTGATTTCGAGGCCCTGGCTGAGCACCTCGACCCGCCAGGATGCGGGAATCTTTCGCCCCGCTACGGTGCGCCAGTTGCTCGGCACGAGCACGATGTCGTCGCCGCCAAGGGGCGTGAGGGAGCCGTCGCGCTTAATCCAGCTTCCCGAGCGGAATGGCGGATCTGTGTCGCTGCGAAGTTCAAAGAGCATCAGCTTCGCTCCATCCGGGAGATGGAGGGCGAACCAGTTCCAGCCCTTCTGGTCGGACGCCAGCGGCTGGCTGCTCCATTCGCGGTCCATCCATGCGTTCCCCGTGACGGCAATCTCCTGACCGTCGAGCGTGAGCGTGCCGGTGACCGAAAAGAACGGCTGGCTGTAATAATATGACGCTTGGCCACGTGCCGACTTGAGGCTGTAGCCACGATCGCCTTGCAGCACGGGCCTGTGGTCCGTCGAAAGCTCGAGGGTGTACGAGAAGTCCGCCCCTCTCGCAGCCAGAGTTGCGGAGGCGAGCCCATGGGCGTTCCGATCGGCCGCAAACGACCAGTCGTCGATCCAAGCTTTGAACGGCTCGGCTGCAACGCCAGCCTGGCCGATGCCGCCGCGCGCGAGCTTCTCGGCGAAGCGATGGGTGCTTGCGCTCGTCACCGCGGCATGCCCCATCCAGACTTGCTGGCTGGACCATCCCTGGCGTTGCGGACCGGGAGCCAGCGCCTGGCGGAAGAGCGTCCACTGCACGCCGTAGGATGTTCCGGTGTTGTCCTTGAGGTTTGCGGTCACGTACCACCACTCGATGCGGTAGTCCGGATGGGCCGCGAAATCCGCGGGGAACGTGATCGCTTTCCCGGGCACCACATCGGCAAAGCCGGCGGCCTCATCACCGAGGCCGGCGAAGCCGCCGGCCAGCGTGCGGGCACCGAAAACCACAGAGGCAATCAAGGCCACGGCGAGGGGCATTCTAGCGCTCATTGGCGAACACCTTGAGCAGATCCTGCGGCGCCGTGCGCCAGAGACGCAGGACGGGAACGAGAGACGCGACGAACGCCGTCACCAATGCCAGCATGACGATCAGCACCCATTGCGACGGGAAGACATGGAACGGCAGCCGCCATCCGAACGCCTGCACGTTGACGATGGCGACCAAACACCATGCGAGCGCCAGTCCGAGCGGAATGGCAAGGATCGCCGTCAGCCCGGCCAGCGCGAGCAGCCGACCGATCTCGAGTCCCGCGAGCCTCCGCCGCGGCACGCCAAGCGCCCATGCCGGCGCAAGCTGCGCAAGGCGAAGGTTGCCAAGCGTCAGCAGGCTCGTGAAGAGCGCCACGCCCGAGACGACGAGGGTCAGCGTGTTGAGTGCGGCGGTGACGGCGAACGTGCGCTCGAAAATGCGCATGGAAGCCGCCTTGAGTGAGACCTGATCGACGATGCTCGCCAGCCCGCCTTCGAACCTTTCCTGCATGGCATGCATCAGGGGCTCCACTCCGCCCTTTGCAACCCGGAGACTGAAGCTCGTGCGCCGTGCATCCGGCCAATGGCGCACAAGCTCCCGGACATCAACGCGGATCTGGCCCTTGGGATTGCCGTAGTCGGAATAGATGCCGACCATCGGCACCTCCCACAGCGCGTCGGCCACGGGGATCACGAGAAGGTCGCCCACAGTGGCGCCGATCCGCCGCGCCAGCTGCTCGCTCGCCAGAACGCCGCGTCCATCGCGCATGGCGTCCCAGGCGCGAGGTGACGCCGCGATCAGCGAGATATGCGTCCGGTAGGTCTCGTGGTCGCGCGTGCCCAGCACCTCGACCGGCCAGCCGCCGATGCGCGTCTCCGCGCGCCAGACCGGAAGCACCGCCGTCACCTCGGGGCGGGTTGCGATCCATGCCGCGATGCGCTCGCCGTCGGCTCGGCTTGCCGCGTCGAAATAAACGTCCGAGCTGAGGCGCTCGCCGAGCCAGCCGGTGAAGGTGGTGCGGAATCCTTCCACCATGGTGCCAACGCCGACGTTCGCGGCGAGCGCGAGCAGAAGCGCCATGAGCGCGAGAGACAGCCCGGAAAGCTGAAGCCGCGCATCGGCCCAGAACCAGCGCGCCTCGGCTCCCGTGGCGCTTCGCTCGCCCAAGCGCAGCACGGCCGCCAGCGCGATGGGCAGGAGGAGCGCCGCACCGAGCAGGATGCCGGCGATGACGGCAAACCCGGCGAGCAGCCCGCTCCCCGCAAGGTAGGCCATAAGCGCCAGCAGAAGCGCGAACCCGGCCAGCCCCCCCTGCCGGCGGAGCTGAGCGCGCTGCGACTCGCGCCAGGCCAGCGGCTTTGCCACCGAGAGCAGCGGCAGACGCGCCACCCGAGCAAGGGAGAGCGCCGAGGCCGCCAGCGCTCCCCCCGACGCCATGCCGAGACCCGAGAGCCACCAGCCTGGCGAAAGCGCGAGCGTGCTCTCGACATGCGCGCCATAGAGGCTGCCGAGAGACGCGGCCACATCGGGCAGGAGCGCCGCCGCGAGCGCATAGCCCGCGAGCATGCCGAAGGCGCCTGCCACGAGCGCCAGCAGAACGATCTCGCCCATCAGCGCGGCAATCACGAGGCCGAGAGACACGCCGATCGCGCGCATCGTGCGCACCGTTCCGAGGCGCTGCTCGAACGCAAGGCCGGCGGACGCGTGCACGATGAAGAGGCCGACGATGAAAGCCAGCAGCCCGAACGCCGTCAGGTTCAGGTGGAAGCTGTCCGTCAGTCGCGCGAGATCTCCTCCTTCGTGCGCGGCCTCGACCCGGAGCGCGCCCTTCGCCACAGCGTCCAGCGCCTCTGCATCGGGAGCCGTGCCGTCCGTCACAACCAGGCGTGAAAGCTGACCCTCTCTTCCCAGAACCCGTTGCGCTTGACCGACATCGACGACGAGCAATCCCGGAACGCCATCCGCTGCGACGGCGAGCGGTGGCAACGTCTCGCCCCGCTCCGTGACCGGGCTCGCACCTTCTGACGCGCCAAGCTCAGCGAGCGTCTCTTCTGCAACGCGCGTCTCTCCCGGCGGACCGATGAACGTTTCGAGATCACCGCTCTGTCCTGAGTTGATTACACCGGCCGCCGCTCCGCGCGGCGCCGTGAGCGGCTCGATGCCAACCACGCGATAAGACTTGGCCCCGATCCGAACCGTTCCGTCGAGCACAGGAGAAACCAGCCAACCCGCGCGCCGCAAGGCGACGTAATCCTTCTCAGCTACGAACAGACCGTCCGCGCTGACGAGGCTTGCCCCGCCGGTTTCTCCGAGCACGGCGGCGGCGCGATCATAGCTCGCGCGCGCCTGCTCGTTGAGCGCCTGGACACCACTCCAGAGCCCTGTTGCAATCGCGAGCCCGAGGAGGAGCGCTGCAAGGTTCAGCGGATGGCGCCGCCAATGTCCGAGCAGTGCAGCGAGGACCCACGCGGCCTGCATCACGGCGCCACGAGAACGCCGGAGGCGAGCCTCACGCGGTGGTCGAGCCGGGCCGCGAGGCGCGTGCTGTGCGTCGCCATCAGGAAGGCGCATCCAGTACGCGCCACGAGGTCGAGCGCAAGGCGCAGCACTTCGTCTCCCGTTGCTTCGTCCAGATTGCCAGTCGGCTCGTCCGCGAGCACGAGACGCGGCTTGACGGCGAGCGCGCGCCCGATCGCGACACGCTGCTGCTGCCCGCCCGACAGCTCTTCCGGATACCGGCCGCCGAGGTTCGCAAGACCGAGCCGGTCCGCGAGCTCATCGCGCCATACCGGATCGAAACGGCCGGCGATGCGCGCCTGGAAGGCAAGGTTGTCCGCCACCGTCAGGCCCGGCATGAGATTGAACTGCTGGAACACAATGCCGATCCCTTCCCGCCTCAGGGCCGCCCGCTCTCCGTCCGCGAGGGTGGAAAGGGCCACGCCGCCGAATGTGATCTCGCCGCGATCCGCCTCGTCGAGGCCGCCGATGAGATGCAGGAGCGTGCTCTTGCCACTGCCCGATTCGCCCAGCAGGGCTAGGCTCTCCCCGGCCGCCAGCGCAAGGTCGACACCCTTGAGCACCGGCAGCGGGCCTTGCGGCGTGGCGTAGGATTTCACCACCCCCGATACGCGAAGCAAGGGAGACGGCCTTTGCGGCCCGGCGGAACGGTTTTGCCGGTCGATGAGCGTCACCTCGATCTCCTGCTTCGGCTCGCCATGCCGAGCGCTTGGCATCCGACCCGGACCCGCTGGCATGGTTCGAGCCAGGATGTGGCGCCCGCCGGCCATCAACGCGCGGATCGGTTCGTGTGTCCAGCGGTGACTTGCCGCTCGCACAATCGTTGGAACGGCGCCCTTGGAACAGGAGCCCACATGATCCAGCCGCACAGCGCTCTCGTAAGCCTTCTTACAACCGATACGCGCTCTCGGGATACTGGCCCTGCGACATGGCGGAGCCTTTCATCGGGGCCGCGCCAGCCCATATGCGTCAAAGCCCTATCATCCATCCAGCGAGGAGACTTGCCTGAATGCCTGAAAAGCTGTTCACGCCGCTCACCATCGGCACACTGACCCTTTCCAACCGCATCGTCATGGCGCCCCTTACGCGCAACCGTGCCACCCCTGAGGGCGACGTGCCGAATGCCCTCATGGCGGACTACTACGCCCAGCGTGCCAGCGCCGGCCTGATCATCAGCGAAGGAACGCAGATCTCGCCCGAAGGAAAAGGCTATATCCAGACTCCGGGCATCTACAGCGACGAGCAGGTCGCCGGGTGGCGGGCGATCACCGATGCCGTCCATGCCAAGGGCGGGCACATCTTCGCGCAGCTCTGGCACGTGGGCCGCGTTTCTCACACCTCTCTGCAGCCGGAGGGACGGGCTCCCGTCGCGCCGTCCGCCATCACGGCGGACACCAAGGTCTTCACGCCTTCGGGCTTTGCCGATGCGTCCGAGCCCCGCGCGCTCGAAACCTCCGAGATCGCGCGTGTCGTCGCCGACTACCGGAAGGCGGCGGAGAACGCCAAGGCCGCCGGTTTCGACGGCGTCGAGCTGCACGCCGCCAATGGCTATCTGATTGATCAGTTCCTGCGTGACGGATCCAACAAGCGCACGGACGCCTATGGCGGCAGCGTCGAGAACCGCACGCGGCTTCTCGCCGAGGTGCTCGCCGCGCTCACCTCGGTGTTCCCCGCGAGCCAAGTGGGCGTGCGCTTCAGCCCGTTCTCAAAGTTCAGCGATATGTCCGACAGCGATCCGATGGCGACCTTCCTCGCGGCCATCGACCGCGCCAATGACGCCGGCGTTGGCTACGTGCACATGATCGAAGGCGATACCGGAAACTCCCGCGACCTCCCGCAAGGAGCAGATCTCCTGACGCTGCGCAAGCACGTCAAGGGGGCCTATCTCGCGAACAACATCTATGATCGCGCAAGCGCTGTTAGCGCTGTCGAGACGGGTGCCGCGGACTTGGTCGCGTTCGGACGCCTCTTCATCGCCAACCCGGACCTCGTGGAGCGCCTTGCCCGCAACGCGCCGCTCAACGAGCCGCAGCCGGCGACGTTCTACGGCGGCGGCGCCGAGGGCTATACGGACTATCCGCGCCTCGACGCCAAGGCGGCCTAACTTTGAGGGAGGCCCGCTCACACGGGCCTCTTTTTATTGGATAGCATTTGGAACCAATCTTGTTCTAATTGCGCATATTGGCCCCAAAACAGACCATATCTATATCTCCGTTCAACGCGGCAGGGCGTCCTGCCCGCTCGATGAAGGAGAGACACGCCATGGTCACCATCCGCAAAAGCAACGCGCGCGGGGCCAGCAATTTCGGCTGGCTCGACAGCAAGCACACATTTTCCTTCGGCCACTACTACGATCCCGCCAACATGGGCTTCGGCGCTTTGCGCGTCATCAACGAGGATATTGTCGCGGGTGGCGCCGGGTTCGGCACGCATCCGCACGACAACATGGAGATCATCTCCTATGTGCTCGACGGAGCCCTCGCCCATAAGGATAGCCTCGGCACAGGATCGGTGATCCGGCCCGGAGACGTGCAGCGCATGAGCGCCGGCACCGGCATCGCGCACAGCGAGTTCAACGCATCGACGAAGGACCCGGTGCACTTCCTGCAGATCTGGGTGCTGCCGGAGGAGCGAGATCTCGCCCCGAGCTACGAGCAGAAGTCCTTTCCCCTAGAGGAGCGGCAGGGCCGTCTGCGGCTCGTCGGCGCCCGCGATGGACGCGACGGCGCGCTGACGATCCATCAGGATCTCGATCTCTTCGTTGCCACACTGACCAAGGGCGATGCGGTGACCCACACGCTGCATCCGCGCCGCAAGGCCTGGGTGCAGGTCACGCGCGGCACCGTCACCGTCAACGGCGCATTCGTCGCCGCCGGTGACGGCGCGGCGCTGACGGATGAGGCCGAGGTCCGCCTTGCGGCCAACGACAATGCCGAGGTTCTCCTCTTCGACCTCACCGCCTGACGCCTGCCGGACGGAGCGCAACATACGTTCCGTCCGGTGCGTTTTCTCATTTGCAACATCACCAAAACTCAAAGCGGAAGTGAGCTCATGACCAAAGTTCTCGTTCTTTACTACTCGACCTACGGCCACATCGAGCGCATGGCGGAAGCCGTCGCGGAAGGCGCACGCGAAGCCGGCGCAACTGTGGACGTCAAGCGCGTGCCCGAGTTGGTGCCGCGCGAGGTCGCCGAAAAGAGCGGCTACAAGCTCGACCAGCCGGCGCCGGTCGCGTCCGTCGAAGAGCTTGGCAACTACGACGCCATCATCGTCGGCACGCCGACCCGTTTCGGCAACATGGCCGCGCAGATGAAGAACTTTCTCGATCAGACCGGCGGCCTCTGGATGCAGGGCAAGCTAGTCGGCAAGGTCGGCTCTGTGTTCACCTCCACCGCAACCCAGCACGGCGGACAGGAAAGTACGATCCTTGCCACCCAGATCGTGCTCCTCCACCAGGGTATGGTGATCGCCGGTCTGCCCTATTCCTTCCAGGGCCAGACGACGCTCTCCGAGATCACCGGCGGCTCGCCTTACGGCGCCAGCACCATCGCCGCCAGCGATGGCTCACGCCAGCCGAGCACGAACGAGCTCGACGGGGCACGCTTCCAGGGCCGGTACGTGGCGGAAATCGCAGCGAAGCTCGCGCGCGCTTGATCCGCAAAGTGCTTCCATAAGAACGCCGGCACCTCATCCGTGCCGGCGTTTTTCATGGTATTCGTGACCGCAACAAGGAGTCCGCCATGGCAACGATCACGATCTACCACAATCCTTCATGCGGCACCTCGCGCAACACGCTGGCGATGATCCGCGAGAGTGGCGCGGAGCCGGAGGTCATCGAATATCTGAAGACGCCGCCAGACCGGGCAACGCTGGTGCGCCTCTTGCGCGAGATGGGCCTCAAGCCCCGCGATCTCCTGCGCCGCAAAGGCACGCCCTACGACGACCTCAATCTCGACAATCCGAAATGGAGCGACGAGGAGCTGATCGACGTGATGCTCGCCAATCCGATCCTCATCAACCGGCCCATCGTGGTGACGCCACTCGGCGTCCGCCTCTGCCGGCCATCCGAGACCGTGCTCGAAATCCTGCCGAACGCGGACATCGGGACCTTCACGAAGGAGGACGGCGAGGTTGTCGCGCCGCGATCGAAGGGGCCAGCCCTACGCAAATAGCGCCAAGCTGTCAGACGCGCGCGCCAGAAGTCCCGCGGCCGTATTCGGCATATTCGGGCCACCCCCCTCCTGGCGAATGGCGCGTCGGAGGGTGGGGTGAAATGGGACCCCTGGCGCAGCGCGACTATTGTAGCCCATTGTCACGGCCTCCGATACCGGGAGGGAACCCTCTCGCGGCCCGAATCGGGCTATAGCGGGGATGCGATCCACCGATGTGGGCTGGCCCCACAGATCCGCCTTCTATCAGGCCTTTTTTCCGGTTTTCCGGAGCGCGTTTGTCGGAAAGCGCGCGCCGTATCAGACATGATAGTGTGACGGCCGCCGGATGCCGGCCGAGGGTTTCAAATGTCGCCTGCCGCCTTGCGGACATCAGCCGCCCTGCTCCCACTTGCGCCTGCGCCAAGCCTTGCCGAAGCGCAGAAGGTGCTCGAGGAGGTATTCGGGTACACGCGCTTCCGTCCGCACCAGGCCGACATCATCGAGACGCTGATCACGGGCGGCGACGTGCTGGCCCTGATGCCGACGGGTGGCGGCAAGTCGCTCTGCTACCAGATCCCGGCGCTCGTGCGCCATGGCACCGGTCTCGTCGTCTCGCCTCTCATCGCGCTGATGCAGGACCAGGTGGACGCGCTCAAGGAGGCCGGCGTGCGCGCCGCGTTCCTCAACTCGTCCCAGGACAGGCGCGAGCAGGAAACCATCGAGCACCGGCTTGTCACCGGCGATCTCGATCTTCTCTATGTCGCGCCGGAACGGCTCGTCCAGGAGCGCACGCTGCGGCTCCTCGAGCGCACCTCGATCGCGCTCTTCGCCATCGACGAGGCGCACTGCGTCTCCCAGTGGGGACATGATTTCCGCCCCGAATATCGCCAGCTCAAGGTTCTCGCCGAGCGCTTCCCCAAGATCCCGCGCATCGCGCTGACGGCCACCGCCGACGATCGCACGCGTGAGGAGATCGCAACCGAGCTCTCGCTCGAAAACGCGCGCCGGTTCGTGGCGAGCTTCGACCGCCCGAATATCCGCTACACGATTGCGGAGATGGGCTCCATGAGCGCGCGCGAGCGGCTCTGGCAGTTCATCTCAGCCGAGCATCCGAGCGACGCCGGCATCGTCTATTGCCTGTCGCGCAAGTCGGTCGAGGAGACGGCGGCGTGGCTCGCGCGCAAGGGGCGCACGGCGCTTGCCTACCACGCCGGGCTGGATCCCGAGGTGCGCCGCGCGGCCCAGGAGCGCTTCCTCAAGGAGGACGGCGTCGTCATGGTGGCGACTATCGCCTTCGGCATGGGCATCGATAAGCCTGACGTGCGCTTCGTCGCGCACCTGAACCTGCCGCGCTCGATGGAAGCCTACTACCAGGAGACGGGCCGCGCCGGACGCGACGGCGAGCCCGCGGCCGCATGGCTTGCCTATGGGCTTTCCGACATCGTGCAGCAGACGCAATGGATCAGCCAGAGCGACGGCTCGGAGCTGTTCAAGCGCACGCAGCGCCAGAAGCTCGACGCCCTCGTCGGCCTTTGCGAGGCGGCCACGTGCCGGCGCCAGCTCCTCCTCGCCTATTTCGGCGAGACGCTGGGCGAGCCGTGCGGCAACTGCGACAACTGCCTTGAGCCCCCCAAGACGGTGGACGGCACGGTGCTGGCGCAAAAGGCGCTCTCCACAGCCTACCGCACGGGGGAGCGCTTCGGCATCGGCACCCTGATCGACGTCCTGCACGCGAAGGACAGCGAGCGCGCCTGCCGCAACGGCCACGACCGGCTTTCCGTTTGGGGGATCGGCAAGGACACCGAGGCCACCCTGTGGCGCAGCCTGTTCCGCCAACTCACGGCGCTCGGATATCTCGCGACCGACGACGAGGGGCACGGCACCGTGCACCTTACCGAAAAGGCTCGCCCACTGCTGCGCGGCGAGGAACGGTTCATGCTGCGCCTCGCGCCGCCTCGCGAGAAGAAGAGCAAGGCCAAGGGCGCCGCTACGGCCGCAAGCAGCGTCGCCAGTGCCGACCGTCCGCTTTACGATGGGCTGCGCGCGCTGCGCCTGGAGCTTGCCACGGCCGCCAGCCTGCCACCCTATGTCATCTGCCACGACAAGACTCTGGCCGAGCTCGCGACCCAGCGTCCCGCGGACGAAGCCGGGCTGCACGGCATCACCGGGCTGGGTGCCAGCAAAATCCGCCGTTACGGGAAGGCGTTTCTAGAAACCATCGCCCGTTTCGTGCCGCATCCGGCCCTCGACAACCGCCTTTCGCCGACCGTCAACCAGACGCTGGCGCTGCATTTTGCAGGCGTCGCGGCGGAGGACATCGCCACCGAGCGCAACCTCGACATCTCGACCGTCTATACGCATTTCGCGGAGGCGATCGAGGCGGGCCTCGTCGCGGCCGATGACGTGCTCGATCTGGACCCTGTTGACCTGGATGAGATTCACGCCACGTTCGAGCGACTGGGGACGCTCGAGTCCGGCAAGCTCGGCCCCGCCCATGCGGCCTTGGACGGCCGCTTCGGCTACGGCGTGCTGAAATGCCTTCTCGCGGAGCTGGCATAGGGTCCACTCACGGGTTTCCCCTGGCCCTCTTTACATCCCTCACACGAGACCAAAATTTAAGTCTGGAGCGCCTGAGGCGGCGGTCAGGGTAGTTACGCCCCCGCCAAACGGTGGTATAGACCCGGCAAAACGACATTCCGGACCACATCATGAGCAACGAAAGCTTGGCGGAGGCGGCTGCGGAGACCACCCCAGCATCCGCCGCAAAATCCGCTGTGCCATCCGAGGGCAAGCTCGCCGACGAGATCGCGCGGCGGCGCACGTTCGCCATCATCGCCCACCCTGACGCCGGCAAGACGACGCTCACCGAGAAACTTCTGCTTTTCGGCGGCGCCATCCAGCTCGCCGGCCAGATCAAGGCCAAGAAGGACGGACGCGCCACGCGCTCCGACTGGATGGCGATCGAAAAGGCGCGCGGCATCTCCGTCGCCACCTCCGTCATGACGTTCGCCTACGGCGGCGCCGTGTTCAACCTGCTCGACACGCCAGGCCACGAGGACTTCTCAGACGACACCTACCGCACGCTCACGGCCGTCGACTCGGCGATCATGGTCATCGACGGAGCGCGCGGTATCGAGGCGCGGACGCGGAAGCTCTTCGAGATCTGCCGCCTGCGCGACATCCCAATCGTCACCTTCGTCAACAAGCTCGACCGCGAGACGCGCGAGCCGCTCGACATCCTGGACGAAATCGAAAAGACCCTGGCGCTCGATACGGCACCCATGGTGTGGCCTATCGGACAGGGGCGCGATTTCCGTGGCACCTATGACCTTTATCATCCGCGCGTGCGCCGTCTCGACGAGGATGCGGGCGGCCAACCCGTCTCCGGCCCCGACGATCCGCTGATCGCGAGCTTGATGGAGCCCGACCACTACGCCCGCTGGCGCGAGGAGATCGATCTCGTTGCCGAAGCCTGCGGCCGCTTCGATCTCGAAAAGTTCCGGCACGGCGCACTGACGCCGGTCTATTTCGGCTCGGCGCTGAAGAATTTCGGCGTCCGCGACGTGCTCGATGCACTTCGCGTCTTCGCTCCGCCGCCGCTCTCCCAGCGCGCTTCAACGCGTGAGATCGAGGCGAGCGAGCCTGCCATGACGGGCATCGTGTTCAAGATCCAGGCGAACATGGATCCCAACCATCGGGACCGCATGGCCTTCATGCGCGTCTGCTCGGGCCGGCTCACGCGCGGCATGAAGGTGAAGCACGTGCGCTCGGGCAAGACCATGGCGGTCAACGCCCCGCAGTTCTTCTTCGCCCAGGACCGTTCGATCGCGGAAGAGGCGTTTGCGGGCGACGTGGTCGGTATTCCGAATCGCGGCGCCCTTCGGATCGGAGACGCGCTCACCGAAGGCGAGGACGTGACGTTCCTCGGCATCCCGAGCTTCGCGCCGGAAATCCTGCGGCGCATCCGCCTCGAGGATGCGATCAAGGCCAAGAAGCTCAAGGACGCCATCCGCGAGATGGCTGAGGAAGGCGTGGTGCAGGTGTTCAACCCGCTCGACGGCACCCAGCCGGTGGTGGGCGTTATCGGTGCGCTGCAGCTCGACGTTCTGGCCGATCGCCTGGTTCACGAGTACGGCTTGAAAACGGACTTCGATCCGGCGCCCTGCGAAGCGGTTCGCTGGATCCGCTCCAAGGATCCGGCCGCCCTCAAGCGCTTCGTCGAAGCCAACCGCTCGTCGATCGCGACCGATCTCGACGGCGATCATGTCTACCTGCCGTCCTCCGTGTTCACGCTCAACTACAACGCGGGGCGCAATCCCGAGATCGAGTTTCTCGAGATCAAGACGTAAGCGATCGGGTGGGCGCAAACTGGCGCGTTTTCCGTTCGCTTGCGCTCACTGCAAATTCTCTAGTTTTTTGTTTGAGTGAGCATCTTCACCCATTCGGGCGATACCGCCCAAATGGGATCTGCGCTAGCTCGGCTCGTTTGCGGCTGTTGTACGAGATCTCGCAAACGTCGCGGTTGTGGAGGCTGGCGTGGATCCCGACCTCCGTCGGGATGACGTTTTTTTGTGAGACTACTGTTGTGCACCCTGCGGCGGCCTCCCCGCAGCGTCATCCCGGCGAAGGCCGGGACCCACGCAAATATCCACTTCTTCTACGTTGGCGTGTCGCGTGACAATGGCGCCGCACACGCCAAGCATTCTACGCCGGAAGCACCAGCGGCCGCTCGGGGGGCGGATGCGCCGCGCCGGCGATATCGGCCGCAAGCCCGTTCTCGGCCCGCTGCCCGAGCACGGCCACCCACTGCGCCGTGCGGGCGAAGGCCGCGTCGCGCAGGAAGGCCGACGTTGGAGCGAAACCTTCGGCTTCGCTGACCGCCAGCGCGACAATCTTGCGGAACGCGGGCACATCGAAATAGCAGGTGTGCACCAGCTCCTTCCACGACAGGTAGTTCGAAATCAGCCCGCCTTTTTCAGCCTCGCCTTCAGAGAAAGCGAACGTGCTGATGGCATTACGGAATTTGGAGAGCGATTGCGCGGCCATGGCATTGCTATGATCGGTGATCGCATCGCTCACCTCGGCGGGGAGCAGACATGTCACCGGATCGAGCCATGATGGAGCATAGTCCGCGCCGACGACGATCTCGCCCTCGGTATCGTTGCCGAACGTCGACCGTTTCACCTCGGCGAGCGTCAGCCAATTAAGGAGCCGACTGAGCAGCGCGCTGAGAAGCGCAGCGATGTACTGAATGACGGCGAGCGTGCCGAGGGCGATGAGTGCGAAGACCACCGGCACGAGCACGATGGGCACGATGAGGCGGAGCACGCCGCCGAACACGCCGCCCAGAAACTCCTCATCGACCACAGCCGCCGACAGTTCGTCGGTGACGACGTGGAAGAGAAGCTTGCTGTTCAGCGCGTAATCATGCCCGCCGCCGCATAGCCGGCCCCCCTCGCACAGCTTCCGGTCGCGCATCAGGAAGCGCCGCTTGAAGCGCTGAGCGCGCTCGGCGTCGGCGAAGCGGGGAAAGGCTTCGTCGAGCTGACGGCGCTTCGCAGCCAGCTCGCGGCGGATCTCGCCCACCCGCCGGCGCGCATCCTCCGCAACGAGCGGCTCGAGGCCTTCGCTATCCGCCTCCTCCCGCGCCTCACGCAGACGCTGGCCGAGCGTGCGCAACTCCTCACGGGAGCGGGTCACGGCGGCCTCGTCGCCGGCGAACTCCTGCACCCCGTAAACCCGAGTCTGCAGGAAATCCGAGATCGCGAGCATGACCGGCGGCGACGTAACGGCGAACAGGTAGAGCAGCGGCAGCGCGATGATCGAGGCTTTGGTCAGCGTGGAGGCGGCGAAATCCTTCTCGAAGAAGCGCAGATCGATCTTCGGCAGATAGCGCAGACCCTGCACGGCCTCATCATCCTTATGGACGAGCGGCAGCCATTTGTCGGCGTAGTGCTCCCGGGCGCGTGCGATCGCCCCGCGGCCATATCCCAGGAGTTCGCGCCGGTCGAGATAGCGGAACACGATGTAGAAGAACGCCATCGGCAGCGACATCATGGTGCCGGAGAACAGCAGCGCGGTGAAGAAGCGCTCGCTTGCAAAGCGGCGCGGACCGTCGATGACTTCGGCGCCGACATAGAACAGGAACATCATGAAGAGCATGAACGACGCGACGAAGACGACCTTGCGCGCCAAGGTGAGCCGCGTGAAGAGAAAGCGCTCCTTGCGCATGCCGACGAACGGCGTGCCGACCGTGATCCAGCGCTTGAGATGCCTCAGCGGCTTTTTCTTCGCGGCGCTCTCGATCAGCGCCGAGGCGACCACGGACCCGCCGTGGCTGTGGCCGACGACGCAGTAGGGCTCGCCCTGCTCATCGAGGCGGCGCAGCATCTTGAGCAGCTCTGAGCCTGCCGCGCGCCGGTCTAGCTCGCTGTTGAGGGAACTCCAGGAGAATGGCGCGAGGGTGACGGGGCCGCCATCGGCGCTGCCGACCAGCGCTTTGAGATCGGCGTCAAATTCGCTTTGCAGCTGCCACCATTGCGGATCGGCTTCCGCTATATTGAGCGCTTCAGCGGTTCCACCCGTATTGGCGAACGTGCCATGGACGGTGACGACGGTGGCCACGTGATCCCCCTCCCCATACGCAGTGACGCCTACCTTTCAGCGGCCCGGTACCGTGCTCAGATAAGGTACAATGTAGACTGAAGCTAGGCAAAGCAGCGGGCTACCGCTCGGCTTGAGCGACGCCCCCAACCCCGGCACCGGGCGTCAACTGTCTGCCCAAGGCGGTCCTGTCAGTGGACGGACCGGCACTCGGCTCGGCATCTCCCCTGGCCTGACAAATCGTTATCCTTTTTCTGTGAGGATGGCGCCGGAGCACTGAAGATCCGCTTTCGGTGGCATTTTCCCCCGTGCGTTAGAGATCGTTTTCTATGTTTCTACCCGAATGCGCCGACGTGCGACCGCGGCTTCCGTCTGTCTCGACGGACGAGGTCACGCTCGACTTGATCACGACCCGCGAAGGCTTCGATGCATTGGAAGCATCGTGGAACGACCTTTTCGCACGCAGCGGCCGCAACACACAGCTCTTCCAGGCCTTCAACTGGCTCTGGCACTGGGCCAATCACTTCCTGGGCACGCCAGGCGCCTCCGGCCCCGAGTTGGCCATCGTCACAGCGCACGCGGGCGACCGCCTGGTCATGGTCTGGCCGCTTGTGGTCGAGCGCGCCGGCCCGATGAAAGTGCTGAGCTGGATGGGCGATCCCGTGAGCCAGTATGGCGACGTGCTCATGGAGGAGCGCCCTGACGGCCTAGCCATACTCCAGCAGGCGTGGCACCTCGTGACCATGCAAAGCGGAGCCGCCGCCGTACGATTGCGCCGGGTGCGGGAGGATGCGGTCGTGCATCCATTTCTCGCATCCATCGGCGCCGCGGTGACGGCGGAGCAGACGGCACCATTCCTCGATCTCGCGAGCGCGCCTTCCTTCGCCGTGTATGAAACGCGTTACTCGGGGAGCGCGCGCCGTAAGCGCGGGCGGCTGCGGCGCAAGCTCGCCGAGCGTGGCGCGGTCACGCTCGTCTCGCCTACGCAGGGCGCCGAAGCCGAAGCGCTTGCAGCCGAGACGTTCCGCCTCAAACGTCACTGGCTCAAGACGCGCGGAATTCTGGCCCCTGCCCTTACCGACCCGAGAACGGCTCAGTTCTTCGCCGACGTCCTACGCGACGCGACCCGTCCAGCCGGCTGCTACGTGATCGGTCTCTCATGCGGCGATCGTCCCGCCGCGACCATGATCTGCATGCATTGCAAAGGGCGGGCCGCCGCACACGTCATCGCCTACGATCTCGGCTTCGAGAAGATCTCCGTCGGCGCCCTGCTGCTGGAGGACAGCATCCGGCAGGCGACGGACAACGGCACGGCCGTTTTCGATCTCCTGGCTCCCGGCGACAGCTACAAGATGGAGTGGGCCGATGGCGCGATGCCGGTGCGCGACTGGGCCGTCGCGCGATCGACGCTCGGGCGTGTGTATGCGATGCTTTATCTCGGGCATGCCCGGGCGGCCCTGAAGCAAGGGTTCGCAATCCTGCCGGCAGATCTCCGCCGCAGGATGGTTCGCCTGCTCGGTGGCAAGACAGTTTCGAGCTAGCACACGCGAGCGAGAGAGCGAGGGCGCCACGCGGCCGCTCGTGGTAGCGGGCGTTCAGAGAAGCGGTTTCCGGGATGCCTCTGGCCATCGGCGGCGCGAACCTTGTATAGACGCGCTAGCTATTTGGTGAGACCGATGATTCACGCTCCGGACTGATAGGGTCCGAAGCG
>JRYH01000066.1_pt1 | contig 25338 bp, 27 predicted proteins | sample 235351 | NCBI WGS metagenome assembly JRYH01 (sample SAMN03074221, study PRJNA261480) | activated sludge metagenome | biome: Wastewater Treatment Plant; feature: Wastewater; material: Activated sludge; isolation source: activated biomass of a wastewater treatment plant treating wastewater... ...
TATGTGAATTCGTTTTTCCGGCTAATAGCATCATAACTATATGATTTTATAGTGAATTTGATCAAAACGAGCAAAATTTATGCAACTATTGGGTCAAGCTTCGGCGCGCAGGCGATAACCGCGGCCGCGCAGCGTCTCGATCGGATTCCATTCGCTCTCCGGGTCGATCTTGCGGCGCAGCCGGCCGATCAGCACCTCGAGCACATTGGAATCGGGGTCGGTATCCTCGTCGTATAAATGTTCGTTCAGCACTTGTTTGCTCAACACCTCGCCGCGGTGGTGCAAAAGGTAAGCGAGCAGCTTGTATTCGTAGGCGGTCAACTCCAGCGGCTGGCCATCGAGCACCACGGTTTGCGAACTGAGGTTGAGGCCGAGCGGGCCGTGGGCAATTTCCGCCGCGGCGTGCCCGGCGCTGCGCCTGAGCAGCGCCTGGACGCGGGCGATCAGTTCCGGGGTGTGAAACGGCTTGGTGAGGTAATCGTCGGCCCCGGCTTCGAGCCCGGCGACCTTGTCCTGCCATTGGTCGCGGGCGGTCAGGACGATGACCGGCAGCGTCGAACCGGTTGCCCGCAGTTTGGCGATCAGCTCTTTGCCGTCGAGGCGTGGCAGGCCGAGATCGACGATCGCCAGATCGACCGGGTATTCGCGCGCCATGAACAGCCCTTCCTCGCCGTTGGCGGCACGATCGACGGCGTAGCCCGCCTCGCGCAACCGGGCGCTGGTCAGCGCCGCCAGGCGGTCGTCATCTTCGACGAGCAGCAGGCGCACCTTAATCGTCGGCCGGTATGCGGACGGTCTTGACCTTGCCGTCCTCGGTCAGCACCCGGATGACGTGGATTTTGCGGCCGTTTTTGACGACCGTTTCGGCCGAGATCACTTTCCCGTGGTATTGCGCCGCGGCCTGCCGGGCGGCGCTGCGCAGGTCGATGGCCAGCGCCGGCAGCGCCAACGACAAAGCCAGAACCACGGCCGGCAACAGACGCCACAGCCTCTGCCGACGGCGGCGCCGTTGCGCGGCGGCCGGCAGGGCGGCGGCGGTGTTCCCGCGATCAAGACATCCAGTGTTCATCATCGCCCGTTATTGTACGCCCGGCGGCTGAACGGGGACTTAACCTATGTCGTCTGACTTACCAATGGATACCGCGCATCAGCGAGGCGAAGGCGATCTGCTCCTGCGACGCCGCCTCGTCGCGGCCGCGCATGCCTTTGGCGGCGGCCGAATCGGGGAACAGCCGGAAGGCCGAGTTCATGACGATCTCCGAAACCTTGGGCATCAAAAGGTGCAGCACCTGGGCGAAAATGCCGAGGCGGGTGGCGATCCGCTGCGGGCGGTAGATGATCGCGTTCTTGACCAGATCGGCCGCTTCTTCCGGGCCGATCGTTGGGACGTTTTCGTAGATCTTGGTCGGCGCGATCATCGGGGTGCGGACCAGCGGCATGTTGATGGTCGTGAAGGCCACACCGGTATCGCTGAATTCGGCGGCGGCGCAGCGCGCGAAGGCATCGAGCGCCGCCTTCGAGGCGACGTAAGCCGAAAAACGCGGCGCGTTGCTCAACACACCGATCGACGAGATGTTGATCACCTGCCCCGAACGGCGCTGCTCCATGTGCGGCAGAAAGCCGAGGATCAATTTGAGCGCCCCGAAATAATTGAGCTGCATGGTGCGCGTGAAATCGTGGAACCGATCGTATGACAATGACAATGAGCGGCGGATCGAGCGCCCGGCGTTGTTGATCAGAATATCCGGGCAGCCGTGCTCTTTGAGCACCGCCTTGACCAAGCGGTCGCAGTCGTCCGCCTCGGCGAGATCGGCGCAAAAAGCGTGGGCGATGCCGCCGGCGGCCTTGATCTCGTTTTGTGTCGCCTGCAATTCTGCCGCGCCGCGGGCGACGATGAGAACCTCGGCGCCGGCCTGGGCGAGCATTTCGGCGGTCGCCTTGCCGATCCCGGACGAGCCGCCGGTGATCAGAATCTTCCGGCCTTTGACATGGCCGGCCAACGAGCGGTCGATGAACAGTTCGGGGTCGAGGCGGCGTTCCCAGTAATCCCACAGCACCCAGGCATAGTCTTCGATATCGGGCACCGCGATGCCACTGCCCTTAAGCGCACTGTCGGTTTCACGCGCGTCGAAGCGGGTCGGATAATTGATCAGGCCCAACAGGTCGCGCGGCAATCCGAGTTCGCGCAAAAGATGCTGCGTCACGCGCCGGACCGGGGGGAGCATCGCCAGCGCCTGTTTGAGCGCCGACGGAATGAACTTGAACAAGCGGGCGTCGATGCGCATCGTCACCTGCGGCGCGTGCCCGGCGTTAGCGAACAGGTTCAGGATTTCGCCGATGCGCCGCGGCTTCGGATCGACGAGATGGAAACATTTACCATCGAGCCCCGGTTTGTGCCCGATATAGTCCATCGCCCGGACGACGTAATCGACCGGCACCAGATTGATCCGGCCGCCCTCGATGCCGATCATCGGCATCCACGGCGGCAGCAGGCGACGGGTTTTCTGAATCATCTTGAAAAAGTAATAAGGACCGTCGATTTTGTCGATCTCGCCGGTTTGCGAGTGGCCGACGACGATCGCCGGGCGGTACACCCGCCACGGGATCGTGCACTCGCGGCGGACGACGCCTTCGGACTCGTGCTTGGTCCGGAAATAGGGGTGGTTCAGGTATTCGGCCTCGTCGAACATGTCCTCGCGGAAAACGCCGCTGTACAACCCGGCGGCAGCGATCGAACTGGTGTGATGGAAGCAGCCGGCGCCGAGCGCGGCCGCCAGTTGCACGGCGTGGCGCGTGCCCTCGATATTGGTCGCCTCCTGTTCTTCGGCACCGGCGGCCAGATCGTAGATTGCGGCAAGGTGAAAGAAATGCCGGATTTTGCCTTTCAGCTTGGCGCGTTCGGCCGGGCTGAGGCCGCACAGCGGGCGGTTCAGGTCACCCGGCACCGCGACCAGGCGCTTGCCGGCTTCGCCGAGCCCGGCTTTCAGTGCATTGAATTTCGCCCGCGAACCGCGGCGCACAAGAACATGAATTTCCCCCTTGCGCCGGGCTGCCAGTTCCGCGATCAGGTGGCGGCCGATAAAGCCGGTGCCGCCGGTAACGAAATAGCTCATTTTCTCTCTCCGCCGCCGTCAATCTCTACCGCAAAGCCAAAGGACCACCCGGCCCACGGCCGGCATTATGGCATCATACCGCAGGCGAACCGGGAGACAAAAGCCATGAACGACGATCTCAAAAGCCGCTTCGAGGCGGCGCTGGCAGCGGTCAAGACCCTGCCCGAGCGGCCCGACAACGATATGTTGCTCAGGCTCTACGCACACTACAAGCAGGCGACCGTTGGTGATGCCAGCGGCCCGCGGCCGGGGATGTTCGATTTCGCCGCCGCCGCCAAATTCGAGGCATGGGAAAAGCTCAAAGGCCTCGGCCGGGATGAGGCGATGGAGCGTTACATCAAACTGGTCGAACGGCTGAGCGGCGGGTGATTCCGGGCTCTGCCAATGTCCCGGCGCAACACCCGTGAAGCGATCCTCGATACCGCACTCGCCTTGTTCAACGAACACGGCGAGGGGCGGGTCAGCACCAATCTGATCGCCCTCGAACTCGAAATCAGCCCGGGGAATCTGTACTACCATTTCCGCCACAAGGGCGACATCGTCGAAGCCCTGTTCGCGCGCCATGAAACGGCGATGAACGAGCTGCTCGCCGTCCACGGCACACCCGGGCTCGACCCCGAGGACACCTGGTTTTACCTGCACCACCTGTTCGAACTGATCGGGGCACACCGTTTTTTGTACCGCGACTTCAGCGACGTCACGGCCCGCAACCGCAAACTCAACAAACGCTTCAAGGCCCTGCTCGAGTTGCAGGCGGTGAGCATCCGCAGTCTGACCGACAGCCTCAGCCAAGCCGGTATCCTGCAGGCCAACCCCGCCGAACAGGCGGCACTGATCCGTAATGTCCTGCTGATCACGACTTGCTGGTTGTCGTTCGCCGAGTTGCTGGCGCCGCTCGCCGGACACGGCCCACCGCTCGCCGTCTGGCAGGTGCTCAGTCTGTTCGTGCCGCTGCTCAAGGAGCCGGAACGCAGCCAGCTCGAAGCCCTCGCACTGCAATACTTAAAATCCTGATCTGACCGGCCGTGCCACCTCTTCACCCATCGACCGCCGTGTTGTTTTTCTGCGCCACGCTGCACACCGCCACCGCCGCCGATGCCGGTTGCGGCACGCATTTTTACGATGACGGCGTCCCGGAAGATGCTCTGTTTTTTTCCGGCGGCGGACATGCCGGCGAACCCGATCACCTGTTCGCCGTCAAATACGAACTGGCCGATTTCGGCATCGCGCCTGAACAGATGATCATGACCGGTTTTTGCGCCGGCAATTTTTTCGATTTCAGCGCTGTCGGCGGGCCGTGGCCGAACGAAGTGTTCGTCTATCCCGACCTGAACGGCCTGCCCGCTCTCGACCGGCCGCTGGCCCATACGACGATGCTGACCGGCGACGGGCAGGGCTGGTTCAGCGCCGACTTTCAAGAACCGGTTGTGATCGACGGCGATTTCTGGCTGATGAATCAAGGCTACCCGCCACACAGCGGCGAGGATTTCAACATGGAAACCGATCAGAGTTCGGAACCCGCCGGCCGGAGCTACATCACCGACCGTGGTCTGCCGTTCATTTTTGTCAGCGAGCAGAATTTTCTATTGCGCGCGACCCTCACCGCCAATCCCTCGCCGCCACTGCCCGCACCGCTCGCGGTGCCCGTGTTGACCGGCCGCACGGCGCTGGGGGTCTTGATCGCCGTTCTGCTCGCCGCGGCCGGCTTCACCCGCCGCATAGGTGCGGCGTGATGCGCTTTTGGCCTTTCTTGCGGCGGCAGGTTAAGCCCGATTGGGTGTTGTACACCGCCCCCGAATGTCACCTGTGCGATGAGGCACAAGCCTTGCTGCGCCGCCGGCGTTTGCTGCGCCGGGTGCGGATCGTCGAGATCACCGGCTCGCTTGAACTGCTGCGCCGCTACCGCCGGCGGATTCCGGTTCTCGCCACCGGCGATACGGAACTGGACTGGCCGTTCGATGCCACCCATCTTGAAACCCTGGCCCGTCGGAAACATGAAAGCGCTCCGTCGTTCTAACCCCGGCTGGTTGTGGCTGGGGATCGTTCTGGCCGGCAGCGGGCTCGCGGCCGGCAGCGCGCTGGCGGCGGATGATTACCGCTTCGACATCACGGTCGATTTCAGCGCCCCGCAAACCGTCCAAGGCTGTGTGGCGGTGAGCTTGCGAGTCAAACAAACGGCGCGCTCATTGCGCCGCCTCCGTTGGCCGATCGACGCCCGTTTCGCGGCGCTGGCCGGCGACGGCCTGACGCTCGACGGGCAATGGGTAACCTGGAACGTGCCAGCGGGCGGCGGGCGGCTGCGTTACTGCGCCCAACTGAACCAGACGGCCGGAAACGGGCGCTATACCTCACGCCTCACGACCGACTGGGCGGTATTTCGCGGCGATGACCTGGTGCCCGCGGCGCGGACCGTCACCGCCAAGGGGGCGCGGTCGATAACGACGCTGCGTTTCGTGCTGCCCCAGGCGTGGAGCGTCGTGACGCGCTACAGGCAGGCAGCGGCGAACGGGCGCATCCAGATCGACAACCCGCGCCGCCGTTTCGACCGCCCGACCGGCTGGATGACCGCCGGCGAACTGGGTGTCCGGCGCGAACGGCTCGGCGCGGTCCAGGTCACCGTCGCCGGCCCGCGGGACCACGGCTTGCGGCGCATGGATCTGATCGCCATGCTGGGCTACCATCTGCCGATGCTGAGCGAGAAATTCGGGGGTTTTCCGGAACGGCTGCTGGTCGTCGGCGCGGACGAAAAAATGTGGTATGGCGGCCTGTCCGGGCCTGCATCGTTGTTCATCAATGCCGAACTGCCGCTGATCAGCGAAAACGGTACCTCGGTGCTGCTCCATGAACTGGTGCACATCGCGCTCGGACGGAGCGCTGCGCCGAGCGCCGACTGGATCGTCGAAGGGTTGGCCGAATATGTCGGGCTCGACCTGTTGCGGACGAGCGGGGGGATTACCGAACGGCGTTTCGAGCACAGCGTGCAAGCGCTGGCCCGCTGGGGCGCCAAGGCGGAACGTCTTGACGTCGAACGGGCCACAGGGGCCGTCACCGCCCGCGCCGCAACGCTTTTCGCCGCCCTGCACCGCGAACTCGGCGATGCCGACTTCGAACGGTTCCTCGAACGTCTCGCCTCCGGTCACGGCCCGCTCGCTCCGCCGGAAGTAGCACACGCCGCCGCAACAGTGCTCGGCCATCCGTCTCAGACACTGGCCGGCCTCGAAGCGACCCAGGTGCAGACAAAAGACTGATGGGCGCTTACGAATACCGGGCGCTGACCGCCACCGGCCGCACTGAACGTGGCATCCGTCAAGGCGACAGCCCGCGACAAGTGCGGCAGAACCTGCGCGACGCCGGGCTGGTTCCGCTCAGCGTCAAAGCCGTCGGCGAAACCGCCGGCCGGCAAAGCCGCTTTACCCGGCCCGGTTTTTCGCGGCGCGAAATCGCCCTGCTGACCCGGCAACTGTCCAGCCTGCTGCGTGCCGGGCTGCCGCTGGTGGAAGCACTGGCTGCGGTCGCCGCCGAAGGCAGTGCCAAGGAAAGCCGGGTATTGGGGACGCTGCGCGCCCGCCTCGCCGAAGGTCAGAGCCTGGCCGCGGCGCTCGCCGCCGAGCCCCGATATTTTCCGCCGATGTATACCGCGGCGGTCGCCGCCGGCGAACGCTCCGGCAAACTGGAGCGCGTGCTCGACCGTCTCGCCGCCCATCTCGAAGCACGCGAAAGCCTCGGCCGCGACGTCGGCATGGCGCTGCTATACCCGGTGCTGTTGGTCGTCGTCGCCCTCGCCGTGGTCGGGGGACTTGTCACCTATGTCGTACCGCGCGTCGTGGAAGTTTTCACCCGGCTCGACCAAGCCTTGCCGCTAGCCACCCGGATCCTGATCGGCACCAGCGATTTTTTGCGCCATTACGGCATCGGGCTGGTACTGCTCCTGGCGGCGCTCGCGCTGGCCGCGCATCGCCTGTTACAGCAGGAACAATATCGCCGTCCGTGGCAGAAGTTTTTATTGCGCACACCACTGATCGGCATGTTGCTGCGCGCCCAGGAAACGGCGCACGTCGCCGGCACGCTGGCCATGCTGCTGGCCAGCGCCGTGCCGCTGGTCGAAGCGTTGCGCGCCACCTCCCGGGTGGTGACGACCCTGGTCTTCCGCGACGCGCTGCTCACCGCCGCGCGTCACGTCAGCGAAGGACAATCGCTGCACCGCGCCCTGGCGCAAAGCGGCCTCCTGCCACCGGTGACCTTGCGCCTGATCGCCAGCGGCGAACGGAGCGGCGAACTCGCCGCCCTGCTTGACCAGGCGGCCGGCATCCACGAACGGCAACTGGCCAGCGCCCTCGGTGTGATCAGCGGCGTGCTGCAACCGGCGCTGATCATCGCCGTCGGCGCACTGGTTCTGTTCATCGTCCTGGCCATCATGCTGCCGATTCTCGATCTCAATCTACTGGTTGGGTGATCATGCGACAATCGCCGGCGATGTTGCACTTCGCTCAAATCGGCAAGCGGTACCCGCATGGCGGTCGGGCACTCGACGGGATCGACTGCACGATCGCCCAGGGCGAGATGGTGTTTCTCACCGGTCACTCGGGTGCCGGCAAGAGTACGCTGCTCAAGCTGATTACGCTCCAGGAACGGCCGACGCGCGGCCACCTGCTGTTCGAGCAGCGCAATATCACCCGCCTGCCGCGCCGCGAAGTCCCCTACCTCAGGCGCCGCATCGGTGTCATCTTCCAGGACCACCGCCTGCTGCCCGGCAAGCGGGTATTCGACAATGTCGCTCTGCCGCTGATCATCGCCGGCATGCCGTATGCCGAAATCACCCGCCGCGTGCGCGCCGCGCTCGACAAGGTGGGACTGTTGCACAAGGAGCACGCCGCGCCCCTCGCCCTGTCCACCGGCGAGCAGCAACGTGTCGGCATCGCCCGGGCGATCGTCCACCGGCCGCAACTGATCCTCGCCGACGAACCGACCGGCAACCTCGACCCGGCGCTGTCGGCCGAGATCATGAAGTTGTTTTTGACCCTGAACGAACTCGGAGCGACGCTGATCATCGCGACCCACGATCTGCATCTGGTGCGTGAACTCGGGCGCCGCGTGCTGGTCCTCGACCAGGGCCGGCTTGACGATGATATTCCGCCGCGAGTTTGACCGCCCGCGTTTGACCGCGGCGCTGCGCGCCTGGTTGCGCCAGCACGGCTACGGCCTGCTGTCGAGCAGCGGGGCACTGCTCCGCCAACCGGCGGCGACCCTGCTCACCGTCACCCTGCTCGGCCTGGCGCTGGCGCTGCCGCTGACTCTGCACACGCTGCTGACCAACCTCGAACGGCTGGGTAGCGGCTGGCAGGGGCTCGAAGCGATCACCATCTTCATGAAAGACGGCACCGGCAGCGCGGCTGCCGGCCGGCTGCAAAAGGAACTCTCGTCCTGGTCCGAAATCGCCAAGATCCGCCTCATCACGCCCGAGGAGGCACTGACCGAGTTCCGCCGGGCCGCCGGTTTCGACGCCGCGCTCGACGCCCTGCCGGCCAACCCGCTGCCTTACGTGCTGGTCGCCGAACCGGCGGTGCCGGCGGCCAGCATCGAAGCGCTGGTCCGGCGTCTGGAAACACTGCCGGCAGTCGATTTCGCCGCCGCCGACACCGCCTGGCTGCGCCGCCTCGACCGCCTGCTGGCGCTCGCCGGCCGCCTGCTGCAACTGATCGCGGTGGCCTTCGGCCTCGGGCTCTTGCTGGTCGTGGCCCATACCGTCCGCGTCGAAGTGCAATCCCGCGCGGCCGAGATCGAAGTCCTGTCGCTGGCCGGCGCCACACCCGGTTTTATCCGCCGGCCGTTTTTGTACACCGGCCTGATCTACGGCGTACTCGGTGCCGTCATCGCCTGGCTGCTGCTCCTCGCGGCGCTCGGCTGGCTGCAGGCGGGTGTCGGGGCGCTGGCCTTGAGTTATGGCAGCCACTGGCAATTGACCACCCCGGGGACCGTGCCGATTCTGCTGCTGATGGCCAGCGCCGGGCTGCTCGGCTGGCTCGGTTCGTGGCTGGCGGTCGGCCGGCACCTACACCGCATGCAATAGCCGCACATCCCGCTGCCGTTCCGGCCCACCGGTTTCGCTCTCCCGGTAGAGCGGTTATGGATACACCCGGCTCTCCGGAACTCGACGGCTTGCCGTACTGTCGAACGGAGCACAGGACTACTCCCCTCTTGTTATAATTGCACCATGCAGAATCTGTTGAAACACCAGCCCTCCAATGCCGGTGCTTTGGCCTTGCGCGCCGGCCTGCCGGTGCCGGCCGGCGTCGGCAGCCTGGATGCCTACATCCAGGAGGTCAACCGTTTCCCGATCCTGACGGTGGATGAAGAACAGAGCCTGGCGCGCCGTTATCGCGACGACAACGACCTCGGTGCGGCCCAGCAACTGATCCTCAGCCACCTGCGTTTCGTGGTCCACGTGGCCCGCGGTTACAGCGGCTACGGCCTGCCGCTCGGCGACCTGATCCAGGAAGGCAATATCGGCTTGATGAAAGCCGTCAAGCGCTTCGATCCCGAGCAGGGCGTACGCCTGGTGTCGTTCGCGGTCCACTGGATCCGCGCCGAGATGCACGAATTCATCCTGCGCAACTGGCGGATCGTCAAAATCGCCACCACCAAGGCACAGCGCAAGTTGTTTTTCAATCTGCGCAAGTCCAAAAAACGCCTGGGCTGGCTGAATCAGGACGAAGTCAACACCGTCGCCGCAACGCTCGGCGTCAAACCCGAGACGGTGCTGGAAATGGAATCGCGGCTCAGCGGCCAGGACATCGCCTTCGACCTGCCGCCGGACGGCGACGAAGAAGAGTCGTGGACGACACCGGCTGCCTATCTCGTCGACCAGCACGCCGATCCGTCGCGCGCCGTCGAAGAGGAAGACGAGCAGCAATACCACCACCGCCGGCTGGAAAGCAGCATCGACACGCTCGATCGGCGCAGCCGCGACATCATCCGTCGCCGCTGGCTGGGCGATGGCAAAGTCACACTGCAGCAACTCGCCGACGAATACCAGGTCTCGGCCGAACGCATCCGCCAGCTCGAAAGCAGCGCGCTGAAGAAAATCCGCGCCACTTTCCACGCCCCGCTTGGGTGAATTGATCTGCTAGGACTTAGCAGGCTGTTGAAAAACNNAGTGGCTGATTTCGGGAGCGCAGCGAAAGTCGCGCCTTTCGCAAGCGACGTTGAAAAACGCCAGGATGGCGTTTTTCAACAACCTGTTAGGGATGGTCTGAATAAGCCCATCCTGGACTTATCAGACCACGCAAAGTCCGGCACATGTCCGGACTTTGCTTCGCTGAATCAAGCACTTAAGTGCTTGATTCGCGGGCAAGCCATCCCTGGCTTGCGGAAACTCTGACTTAATCAGAGTTTCCTTAGCAGCCCGCCGGCCCAGGTCGTGAGCCACCGGATGGTTTGGTTCAGCGGGCCGCGAGGTTTTTCTGCGTCTGAAGGTGTTGGGCAAGCTGCTCCGGCGGCATATAACCGCGGATCATAATGCCATTGGCAAGAACGATTGCGGGGGTACCGGTCATGCCGATCCGGTTGCCGATCTCGTATTGCTCAGCGACCGGGTTGGCGCACTCGGCCGGTGACGGGTCGATCCCCTGTTTGGCGGTCGTCAACGCCGCCTGCCGGTCGTCGGCGCACCACACTGCGATTGCTTTGCTGAACGATGGGGTATCGGGCCCGGAGCGCGGGAAGAACATGTAGTGCACCCCGATCCCCAGGGCGTTGTATTCATCGATCTGGCTGTGGAGCCGGCGACAATAGCCGCAATCGATATCGGTAAAGACTGTGATATCGTATTTTTTTTCGCCTTTGGGCAGAAAAGCGATCTGCTTTTCGGCCGGATAGGTGTCGAGGATCGCGCGGCGCTGTACGGCCAGGGCGTCTTCTGTCAGGTCGGTGCGGGTTTCGAGGTCGAACATCTTGCCTTGCAGCAAATAGCGCCCGTCGTTCGAAACGTAAACCACCTGGGCATCGATCGTGACCTGCTTCATGCCCTGGACCGGACTGTCGGCAATCGCGATCTGGCTGGCATTCGGGACAAGCGAGGTAATCGCCGTCCTGACCGGATCGGCATTGTCGGATTGGGCTGGAAGTGGCGGCGCCGCGGCGGCAAGCAGGACTAACAAAGGCAGGACAGCGGTCAGATTGGGGGCTTTCATGGGGGGCGTCTGGGTGTTTTGTGGTGTAAAAAGTCGCAGTAGTCGCATATTCTGCATTTTACTCTCCGTCGCCTCGCCGCGCGCCATCAAAAAGATTGAGGAATCTCTGAATGAATCAGAGATTCGTTAACGCAGCCCAGGCCCTCTGTTCGAGAGGGCAGGCGGCGAAAAGTTCCGGCTCAGCCCCGCGGGTGGTGGCGAGCGTGCAATTCCTGGAGGCGCTGACGCGCGACCTGGGTGTAGATCTGGGTCGTCGTGAGGTCGCTGTGACCCAGCAGCATCTGCAAAACCCTGAGATCGGCGCCGTGATTCAGCAGGTGCGTGGCGAAGGAGTGCCGGAGCATATGGGGCGACAGGGGTTTGCCGATACCCGCCTGGCGGGCGCGGCGCCTGATCATGTACCAAAACGCCTGGCGCGTCAAGCGCGCCCCGCGGCGGCTGAGAAAAACTGTATCGCTCACCCAACCGCGGGCCCAATGCGGCCGGCCGCGATGCAAGTATCTCTCCAGCCACTCGCCGGCGATTTCGCCGAGCGGCGCCAGACGATCGCGACCGCCCTTGCCGGTGATCCGGAGAACGCCCTGATTGCGGTTGACCATCGGCAGTGTCAGGTTCACCAGTTCGCTGACGCGCAGACCACCGGCATACATCACTTCGAGCATCGCCCGATCGCGGAGCGCAAGACCATCGCGGTCTTCGGGCAAAGCGAGCAGCCGCTCGATTTCCGCTTCCGACAAATCCTTGGGCAGGGCACGCGGCAGGCGCGGCGGCTCTAGTGTTCCGAGGGGCGAGTCCCGGCGTTGCCCGGTGCGTTGCAGCCAACCGTAAAACTGTTGCAGGCTCGACAGCCGGCGGCGGACGGTGCGGGCGTTGAGGCCGCGGCGGAGCAACGCCGCGAGGTAGGATTCCACCACCGCACTTGTGGCGTCACCCAGCGACGATGCGCCGTCCGGGCAGCGTTCGAGGTAACGGTTGAAATCGCTTAGATCGGAGCGGTAAGCAAGGAGGGTATTTTGAGACAGGCCGCGTTCGGCCCACAGATCCTGAACGAAACTCGTCAATAAGTCGGCAGGCAAAAATTCGCTGGACGAAAGGTCGGCGGATAGCACGTCGGCCATGGCGGAAAGCGCCCGGCGCGCGGCAAGCGCGGGACCACACCGCTGCGGTGTGGTCCCCGCTCAGATCAGACCCGGCGGCCCCGGCGTTTCTTGCCGGCTTTGCGGGCCACTTTCTTCTTGCCCGCCCGCTTCTTGCCGGCTTTCTTCGCGGCCCGCTTCTTACCAGCCCGCTTCTTACCGGCCTTCTTCGCGGCCCGCTTCTTGCCAGCCCGCTTCTTACCGGCCTTCTTCGCGGCCCGCTTCTTGCCAGCCCGCTTCTTGCCAGCCTTCTTCGCGGCCCGCTTCTTACCAGCCCGCTTCTTACCGGCCTTCTTCGCGGCCCGCTTCTTGCCGGCCCGCTTCTTGCTGACCTTCTTCGCGGCCCGCTTCTTGCCAGCCTTCTTGCCGACTTTCTTCGCAGCGCGCTTCTTGCCCGCCTTCTTGCCGGCCTTCTTACCGGTGCGTTTTTTGCCGGTTTTCTTGCCACCGGCAGCCGCGGCGGCTGCACGTTTCTTGCTCGCTTTTTTCTTGCGGCGCTTCTTCTTTCCCGCGCCGCTGACCACGGTTGCAGCACTGTCCGCAGCCAATGCCGAACCGCCCAGCTCGTCCAATTCCAGATCAATGGTGTTCATAAAACCTCCCCATCAAGGTACGGGTCACGCACGAAAACGCCGTGCAGGTCTTATTATGTACCAAGACGCACACGAATTTGCAAGCCCCTGCAAAAAAAAATTGAATCAACCCGAGCGCACTTCTCTGAGTTGCCGCAACCATTCGCGAGCCCCGTCGCGTGTATTGCTGTAATTGCTCGCCTTGGTGAAGGATTGTTGTGCCGCATCGTAGCGCTTCAGCTTCATCTCCGCCATGCCCTTGAGGAGGTAACTGTTGGCGGTTTCGCGTTCCGTCAAACCGCCTTTATTCAGAGCGGCGGCGATCGCTTCCGCGGCTTCCGGCCAGCGCTCGAGATCGACCAGGATGTAAGCCCGGCTCATATGCAACTTGCCGTCGTCGGCGTATGAGCCGGCTTTTTCGTAGGCAGCGAGCGACTTGTCGAGTTCGCGCGACTGGTACCAGGTTTCAGCAGTCTGCTTCCAGTGCTTGTAATTGCTCGCGATTTTACCCTTGCCGATCGCCTCTTCGAGGATTACCCCCGCCTGGTAGGGGAGATCGAGGTACTGGTACAGGTTGGCCAATTGCTGGTACTCGGACTCGGTTTCCAACAAACCACGGCGGTACGCCAGGGCCATCACGGCCAGCGATTTGCGGTCTTCCTTGATCTTGAGGTACACCTGGGAGAGCTGCGTCCAGTACTGCTTCTTGTCCGGCCACTTGTTGATCATGATCTCCAGCGTACTCGCAGCCTGCGGGAACTGCTCCAGTTCGAAGTGCATCGCCAACTTCAGTTGGTACCAGTTCTCCTTGGGGTCCGGGGACAGGCCGATGGCCTTGTCGATGGCCTCCAGCGCTGGCCGGTAACGTTTGAGCTGGGCGTTGGCGTTGGCTTTCAGCACGTAGGCGTCGGCGGTAATCTGCTCGGGCGGAGTGACACAGAACCATTCGTCGAGCGTGCGCAGACCCTCCTCGTAGCGCTCCAGCGCAATCTGCAACTGTGCCAGGACGTAGATCATCTGGAAATGGGCCAGATTGGGCAGGGTATTGAGGTCGACGGCCGCCCGGAAATGGCGCAGAGAGTCCTCGATCTTGTCCTGTGACGAACTGATATGGCCGAGCGCCTGGTGCAGGAGGGCCTTCTCGTAGTCGTCGCTGGATTTTTCGAGCATCTTGTTGAGATCGGCGGCGGCCTCGGCGTATTGCTCATTGCCGATCTGCTCATAAATCTTGTTCAGTTTGTTGAACGTCGCCTCGGGCAGAGCGCGGGCCGTGACCTTGCGATCCTTGTCGCAACTGACCTGGGCGGTCGCCGGCAAGCCAAGCACGGCGGCCAGCAGGCCACTGAGCATGGCGAGAGAGAGGGGGGCAAGGCGGGTGGATTTGTGTGACATCGTTCGATCCAATGGAGTGTGATGCGGTATACGGGCGTTCGGGCGCGGTGGCGCTCAAGCCTCGGCGTCGAGCTTAAAATCGAAAACCTGCGTGGCGCGCCGCTCGACAGCCTGCCCGTCCACGACTCGCGGCTTGAATCTCCATTTCAGGATGGCGCGCACCGCCTCCTTGTCGAACACTCCGGGCGGTGTGGATTCGACAACTCGCGGTTCGCGAACCGTACCGGCCGGCGTAATCACGAACTCGACCTTGACCCGGCCTTCGATATTTTTAAGCACCGCCGCCGGCGGAAAGTGCGGCTGCGTAGCGAGAATCACGACGATCTCGCCTTCGCTGCGCAACGTCGGAGGTAAACGATCACTATCGCGGACCGAGTCGCCATCCACCCCTTTGTGTAATTTGAATCGATCGACAATGCGTTCCGGTTCCGGCGGTTGATCGGTGACGATCGTGTGCTTTGGCGGCGGTGGTGTCTTGGGAGGCTCGGGCGGTTTGGGCGGCGGTCGGCGCGGCGGCGGGTCGTCGGGCAGTTCGACCGGCCCGAAATGGATGGCCGGCGGCGGGGCGGCAGCCTGCGCCACACCGGGGGCACCGGCGATCAGCGATTGCATGAAATAAAACACGCCGCTGGTGACAACGGCGGCGAGCACGACAATGACAAGGTAGCGGACACGGTTCATATCGCCCTCCGGGTGGTCAGCGAAAGCGCCTCGATAGCGAACGTGGCGTCACCTCAACCCACCTCCTCGAGTTTAAAATCGATGACCTGGCTGGCGCGCCGTTCGACGGCCTGCCCCTCGACGACCCGCGGCTTGAACTTCCATTTGAGGATGGCGCGGATCGCCTCGCGGTCGAAGATGCGCGGCGGGCTGGCTTCGACCACCCGCGGGTTGGTGACGGTGCCGGCCGGGGTGATCGTAAATTCGATCTTGACCCAGCCCTCGACGCGGCGGATCGCCGCCTCGCGCGGATACATCGGCTGGATGCGGACCAGCGGGATGACATCGCCTTCGGCATTGCGGTCCACCTTGCCGAATCCGCCGAAATATAAACTGCCGCTGCCCGAAATCGGCAGATCCAGGTTGGGCAGATCGAGATCCGGCAGATTCGGGACGTTCGGCGTCGGCTGGTTGATCTGCATCTTAGGTGGCGGCGGCGGCTCTTTCGGCGGCGGCGGCGGCGGTGGCTTGGCCCGCCTTTTGGTTTCCAACTCGTCGGGCAGCTCGACCGGACCGAAGCGAATGGACGGCGGCAACTGCGAGGCGTCGGGGCGGGCCCCGGAGCCGGCGATCAACGTCTGCATGAAATAAAACACCGCGCCGGTGACGATCGCGGCGAGGGCGATGGCGATGAGATAACGGAAACGGTTCATGTTTCAACTCCTGCCGGGTTCGGCGGCGGAAACGGAAACGCGGTTGACTCCGGCGAGCTTGACTTGATCCATCACTTGCACCAGGATCTGGGTGCGCGCTCCTTTGTCAGCGATGATGACCACGCTGCCTTCCGGGTTCTCGGCGCGTAACTCCTCGACACTGGCGCGGACTTCGCGAATATCGAGTTTGCGCTTGTTCATCCATATCTCACCATTCGATCGTATAGCGATCAGGATGTTCCCTTGCGGCAGCAATAGCGCCGAGGTGGCGACGGGCTTATCGACGTTGACTCCGGTTTCCTTGATGAACGAGGTCGTGACGATGAAGAAAATCAACATGATGAAGACGATGTCGAGCATCGGGGTGATGTTGATCTCCGGCTCATCCGTGTGGGCGTGTTTGCGAGCCATGGCCTTCTCCGTCAGTGGTGTTGCAGGAGATCTTCGAGCTGAGCGCTTTCGGCGCTGGCCCGGTGTTCGAGGTAGGTCCCGAAATAGACGCCGGTCAGCGCCGCGACCATCCCGGCCATTGTCGGGATGGTGGCTTTGAACACGCCGGAGGCCATGGCCCGGGCGTTGCCTGTACCGCTGAACGCCATCACGTCGAAGACGCTGACCATGCCGGTGACGGTGCCGAGCAGCCCGAGCAGCGGGCAGACGGCGATCAGCGCTTTGATCAGCGTAATGTTACGGTTCAGATCGATGCGGATCTCCGAGAGCATCGCTTCGCGGATGCGGCGCGCGTACCACGTCGCGTGCTCCTTGCGCTGCTGCCAGTGCTCGACCGCCATCCGGCGCTCGGCCGGGTACATCCGGTACAAAAACCAGTAGCGTTCGATGATCAGCGCCCACATCGCAAACAGGACGAGCATGATCGCCCACAGGACGCCGCCGCCCATTTCCATGAACTCGACGATGGCGCCGAGCATGTTACCGAGCATGACCCGCACCCGCTTCGGCCATCCGGGCGATGATCCCGGCGGCCTGCTCTTCGAGGATCTGGATCAACGAACGGCTCTGGCTCGACAGCATGCTGTGGATAATGGTCAACGGAATCGCGACGAGCAGGCCCTCGACGGTCGTGACCAGCGCCATCGAAATGCCGCCGGCCATCATCTGGGCGTTGCCGGTGCCGAACAGCGTGATCATCTGGAACGTCTCGATCATGCCGACGACCGTGCCGAGCAGGCCCATCAACGGCGCCACGACATAGAGCACCTTGATCAGGCCAAGGCCGGATTCGAGCGGCGCGCTCTCCCGCAGGATCGCCTCGTCGAGTTTCAGTTCCAGGCTCTCGATATCGATGCCCGGATTTTCGGTGTAAACCGCCATCACCCGGCCGAGCGGATTGCCCTTGTCGGCCTGCTCGCTGCCGAGCTGGCGCTTGATCGTGCCACCTTTGCGCCACAGGACCAAGGCCTTGTAAAGCGCGTACAACAGGCCCAAGACGCCGAGGACGATAATCGTGTTACCGATCAGCCCGCCCTGCCGGCGCCGCTCGCCAATGGTCGGCGACTTGACGACCTGCGACAGGATCACGCCGCGGGTGAAATCGACCGGGAAAGAGACCACCGCGCCGGGCGAAGCATCGAGCAGATCTTCGGCCATGCCGAGAAAACGGCCGGCCGGCTGGCGCGGTAATTCGCGCAGGTTGTAGGTGTGCTTTTCTTCGTCTTCCACCCAGGCCAGGAAGCGGCCGTTGGAAACCGCGTTGAACACGCCGACCCGCGCCACTTCGCGGCCGGCCTCGAGTATGCCGTCCTGGTTATAGAGATCGGCGTTGAAACGCACCACTTTGGCCGACTCGGCGATTTCGCGGACCATCTCGGCCCACAAACGACGAAGTTCGACGGCGGTCGGCAATTCGCTGCGCGTGGCGAGATCGGCAAGGAAAGCGCCGCGTCCGGGGCGTTCGGCGCTGACCAGCGACGCGTCGATGACCGTCGCCACGTCGCCGGAAACCTGGCGCACGACACCGAACAACTCGCCGAGATTGCCGAGCCGCTCATCGAGCGTCGTCTCCAGTTCGACCAGTTGCCGCTCGTTGTCGTCGTACTCGGTTTGCAACCGTTCGCTGCGCCGTTGCTCGGCGGCCAGTTCGGCGCGCGCCTGGGCGAGCAGTTGTTGCTGGTTGTTGCGCTCGCGCAGAAAACGCGCTTCGCGTTCCTGGTTGATCCGCCCCTGGGCGGCGGCGGCGCGCTCGACGTCGCGCGCCAGATCGTCCAGCGACTGCGCCGCCGCAACGGCGGTACCCGCCAAAAACAGGACTGTGATCGGATATTTCAACTTATTCATTGTGCGCTCACCGGTGCCGGAACGGGAAGTTTGACGAGATCGGGGGCCCGCTGGTTGCTGGCAATGGCCAACCCTTCGCGGATCGGCAGGCGGTATTCACTGCCGAGAGTTTCGAACTGCCGCGCTTGCGGATTCCACCAGCCGTTACTTTCTCCGTCGAGCGTCTGATAGAGCAAAAGAACGCGGCCGACGCGGAGAAAATCGACCTGCTGGCCGTCCGGCAGCGAACCGGAATAGGCTTCCGCGGTCCGCCCGTATTGCAGTTCGGTCTGGTAGGTCTCGAGTATCTTGCGGTATTTTTCCGAAGTCGAGACGTCGGGGTCGTCCATATCGAGCCGGAGGCTGTTGACCAGATTTTTGCGGTCCTCGAGACGGAACGGCACGTCGTTGCTGACCAGCTTGTCGAGGGCGTCGATCATTTCGAGCATCAACGGTACGACTTCGCGGTTGGTGTCGTCCAATTGCGCCAACTCGCGGTTGATCGAGGCAATGGAGTTGCGCTGCCCGACGACGATTTTCTCGAGCTGGTCGTCGTAGATCTTCAGCGCTTCCGTTTCACTGACCACCTTGCGGTATTCGGTGAGGAGCTGGTTGGTCTGATCGGCCAGATTGTCGATACGCTGCTGCGAAGCCTGGGCCTGCGTGTTGATCCGGCTCTCGGCCTGGATCGTGGCCTGCAATACTTGCGCGCCGGCGGTGCCGGTTGCCAGTAGTAGGGTCACGGCGAGGGCACACCCCCCCAGACCGGCTGTATTCAATTTGATTTTCATCTCCTCGTTCCTGATCTTGACAATGGTTGAACGGAATATCCAAACGGCGGTCCGATTCATAATAACCGATCCGGCCCGCTGGAACAGCGGCCGCATTTGCAAAGTTCGACTATCCGCTTTTCGCTGACCGGCTGCTAGCATAACGGCTGCCGGCCGAAAATGAAATAACTCCGATGAGTTTCGTATATTACGGTACGGGACACCACCCGGCAACCGCCCAAGCCGCCGCGGCCGCAAAATGATAGACCGGGTCGCGGCAGAGCAGAATGCAGCACACCGATGCGGCCTGCCGCGCCGGATCGGGTGTATGGCCTACGATCTGCTGGTGCTGGCCGCGGTTCTGATGCTCGCCAGCCTGCCGGTGGTGGCCGTTCACCGCGGCGCTATCGGCCCGGGACAACCTGCGTATCAACTCTATCTGGCAACCATCGCCGCCGGCTATTTCGTGGGCTTCTGGACCCGGGGGCAGACCCCGGGGATGCGCGCCTGGCGCGTCCGCTTGACCACCCTGAACGGCGCGCCGCTGCCGCCGGGCCGCCGTTGGCGCCGTCTGGTTGTCCGCTGGCTGGCGACCGGTTTGGATCTGCTGCCCTTCGGAGGCGGTTTATGGTGGTCGCTCACTCACCCCGAGCGCCTGACCTTCGCCGATCGGTTGAGCGGCACGCGGCTCGTCGTGGAGCGCCATCAGCGCGCCAACAGCCGATAAGCCGCAGCGGCCAGGATCAGCGGCAGGCCGACGGCGATCGGGGGCGGCCAGCCCATGGCCATCGCCACTCCCTGCGTCAGGCGTTGCACGACAAACCAGCCGATGCCGAGACCGAGCGCAGCGAGCAGGATTTGTCCGCGGCCGCCCTGCGGCCGCCCCCGGCCGGCCAACGGCAGGGCGAGGAGCGCCGCCGCCAGGGTGTGCAGGGGATAAAACCAACGTTCCCAGAGCGCCATCCGGTAATGGCGGTCGTCGAGTTGATTGTTGTGCAGATAGTCGAGCACCGGCAGCAGATGGCGTATACCGAGCAGGCTCGGGCGCAACACGGCGATGCCCAATGTGCCGGGGATCAGGCGTGTCGGCCACGACAGGCGAGAGAAGGACTCGCGGTGGATGCCGTCTTCCCCGATCGCCGTCCGCTCGCCGGCTGACAAAATCCAACCCGCCGCATCGAGCTGTGCCCGCGCCGCCCGAATCCAAGTCGTCAGGCGCTCTTTTTCGTCCAGTTGAAATAGCTCGACCTGGCGAAAATCCGGATCGCCGGCGGTGTCGAGCAGGGGCTGATCGATATGGATCACGGTCCGGCCGTCGCGCAGCCACAGCCCGCCGGGACCGGCCAGCGAAACCAACCCGGTAATGGCTCTGAGCCGGTATGTCCGGGCCTTCATCTCGAAATCGGCGGACAATCCCTCGCCAAACAACAGCGCCGGAACCGCGGCCAGCATCAGCACCGCGACCAGCGGCGGGACCAGGCGCGCCGGCCGGGCGCCGGCGATCGCGGCGGCGATCAACTCCCGGCGCGCCGCCAAGCGGTGCAGGCCAAGTACTGTCCCGAGAAGAGCGGCAAAAGGGAAGACCTGGTAGGCCCGCCGTGGAATGGTCAACCCCAGATACCACAGCGTTTCGAGCGGCCCGTAGCCAGCGCTCTGGTAGCGCATCTCACGCAGGCCGTCGATCATCAGATACAAGACCACGACGGCGAGCCAGACCAGACCGATCGGCGGCAACAGCGATCGTCCTGCGTAGCGCTCGAACAGACCCATCAACCGGTCCCGTCGCCGGCAACCGTGCGGCGCTCAACGGCAGCAGGTCCATCGAGTCGCGATAAAGCCCACCGCATCGTCAAGCTCAAAATCTCCGGGCCGCGAGCCACCCGGCACCGAGCGCAAACAACAAAAACGGCAGGTGCAGCCACGGCAGCCAGTTGCCAAGCCGGTCGTCGAGGGCGGCGCCGGGCCGCGCCGAACCGAGCAGTTGCAGATAGATCAGGTAGATCACCAAAACCCCGATAAAACGCCAACCGCGCCCCCCACCCCGCCCGCCGGCGGCCAGCGGCAGGCCGATCAACGCCAAGACAAAAATCGCCTGCGGCGGCGCCAGCCGCCAGTGCCACTCGCGGCGGTCGCCTTGCCGCCACAACGCCGGCAGATCACGGCGCTCCTCGGCGTTGTCCGCGGCGGGCAAAGTCGGCGGCGGCAAGCGCAATTCGCCGCTGGCGAACGTCACGCTGCGGACGGCCAGACCGTCATCGGGCAGTTCGGTCCGTTGGCCCTCGAACAGCGCCACCCGGCCGCGGCCGGTGAAATCTTGGCGGTACAGCCCGCCGGTCGCGGTCAGCACCGTACTCAGGCCCGCCTGGCGGCTGTGGATGAACAGTTCACCGAGCCCGGTGCCGTCCGCACTGATCGAGGCGACATAGGCCACACCATCCAATCCCGGCAGGCGGACGAAACGCCCGGCTTCCAGCCCCCAGACCTTCGCCGAATTGAGCGCCGCGCGGCGCAGGTCGTCACCCCCGCGGACGGCTGCCGGCTGCAAAAAGCCGGTGATCGAAAGCTGGATCGCGGCGAGCAGCAAACCGCCGGCGACGACCATCCCGGTGAGCCGCGAATAAGAGAAACCGAGGCCGCGCAAGACCAATAGTTCGCGATCCTCGGTGGCGGCGAGCAGGCTGTGCAGCAAGCCGCCGAGCGCCCCCATCGGCAAGGTCACGACCAGACTTTCAGGCAGACCGAGCACGACCTGCCAAGCAATCAGACCCGGCGGCAGGCGGCCGGCGGCGGCATCCGCTGCGGCATCGGCCAGCGCGACCAGCAGCAACACGGCGAGCAGCACCATGGTAATCACCGCGGTTGCAAGCAACCAGCGCCGCAACAGATAATGCGCCGCTGTCGTCCCCGGAAGCCAGCGGGCGATCACCGCTGGCCCCGAGCGCCGCCCACCGGCAACGGGTACCGGACCGCAGGTTGGGTTGAGGTGGCAACTCGCTGGTCCATCGTTGCAGTATAAATAATAAGATACTCGACCCACTTCTTTCGATGAAATTAAAGGCCACATACCGTACTCCGAGCGCCCTGCTTCGCGCCCGGCGGCAGACCACGGAAAAGACCGATGCGGGTTGATTTTTATCTGCTCGAAAGCAACGCGCACGAACCGTTGCACTTGTGCGCCAGGCTCTGCGCCCGGGCGTTCGACGAGGGTCTGCGCCCGCTGATCCGGGCCGCTGACACCGGTACCGCCCGCGCCCTCGACGCGCTGCTGTGGCGCGTTCCGGCCGGCCGTTTTCTGCCGCACGGCATCGTCGGCGATGCCGCCGCGGAACGGGCGCCGATCCGCATTACGACCGGCGATGAAGCCGCGGCGCTGATCGTCAACCTGAGCGGTCGAACCGTGCACGGCGCGCTGCCGGCCGGCGCCCGGATTTTGGAAATCGTCGCCGCCGACGAGGAGGCGCTGAGCGCGGCGCGCGAGCGTTTCCGCGACTACCGCCAGGCCGGCGCCGAACTGCACACGCACAAACTATGACAACACCCGCCCAATCGAAAACTGAGATGGAAAAAACCTACGAGCCGGCGGCGATGGAGCAACGCTGGTATGACTTCTGGGAAGCGCAAGGTTATTTCAAACCGCGCGGCAGCGGCACGCCGTACACCATCTTGCTACCGCCGCCCAACGTCACCGGCACTTTGCACATGGGGCATGCCTTCCAGCACACGTTGATGGATGCCCTCCTCCGCTACCGCCGGATGCGGGGTGACGATGTGTTGTGGCAGGTGGGCTGCGATCACGCCGGAATCGCCACCGAAATGGTCGTCTCGCGCCAGCTCAAAGCCGCGGGACAAAGCCGCGACGGCCTCGGCCGCGAAGCGTTCATCGCGCGCGTCTGGGAATGGAAACGGCAGTCGGGCGGCACGATCGAACAGCAGATGCGCCGCCTCGGCGCCTCCGCCGACTGGACGTGCAGCGTGTTCACGATGGACGAAATGCCGACGCGCGCCGTGCTCGAATGTTTTGTCCGGCTTTACGACGAAGGGCTCATCTACCGCGGCCAACGGCTGGTCAACTGGGATCCAGTGCTGAAAACCGCGATTTCCGATCTCGAAGTGATCAACCACGAAGAGGAGGGCACACTGTGGACCATCCTCTACCCGTTCTCCGACCCCGGGTTGCGCGGCCCGGACGGCCGTCCGGGACTGGCGGTCGCGACGACCCGCCCCGAGACCCTGCTCGGCGACGTCTGCGTCGCGGTCCATCCGGACGACGAACGTTACCGGGCGTTCATCGGCAAAAATCTCAAACTGCCGCTCACCACCCGCGAAATTCCGGTGATCGCCGACGACTACGTCGATCGCGAATTCGGCACCGGCTGCGTCAAGATCACACCGGCGCACGATTTCAACGATTACGAAGTCGGCAAAAGACATCGTTTTGCGCCGCTCAACGTGTTCACTCCAGCGGCAGCGATCAACGACAACGGCCCCGAACACTATCGCGGCCTGGACCGCTACGCGGCGCGCCGCCGGATCGTCGAGGATCTCAAGGCCGAAGGTCTTTTACTTGCCAGCCAACCGCACAAGCTGCAAATCCCGCGCGGCGACCGCAGCGGCGAAGTGATCGAACCGTACCTGACCGATCAGTGGTTCGTCAGAATGGATGGCTTGGCGCAGCGCGGCCTCGAATTAGCTGAAAAAGGTAAAGTGCGCTTTGTGCCGGAAAACTGGATCAACACTTATCGCCACTGGCTGGAACACATCGAGGACTGGTGCATCAGCCGCCAGCTCTGGTGGGGACACCGGATTCCGGCCTGGTACGACCCGCAGGGCAAGGTCTACGTCGGCCGCGACGAAGCGGAAGTGCGCCGCAGGCACGCCCTCGATGAGAAGGTTTCGCTGACCCAGGACGAAGATGTGCTCGAAACCTGGTTCAGTTCGGCGCTCTGGCCGTTCTCGACGCTCGGCTGGCCGGACGAGGTGGCGATGGCGGCGCGCGGTTACGACCGCCGGCTGCCGTCCAGCGTGCTGGTCACCGGCTTCGACATCCTGTTTTTCTGGGTGGCGCGGATGATTATGATGACCGATCATTTCACCCAACGCCTCCCGTTCCACGAGGTGTATATCACCGGCCTGGTGCGCGACAAGGACGGCCAGAAGATGTCCAAGTCCAAAGGCAATATCCTCGATCCCATCGACCTGATCGACGGCATCGCCCTGAATGCCTTGATCGTCAAACGTACCACCGGCCTGATGCAGCCCGAGATGGCCGAGCGTATCGCTCAGGCGACCCGCCACGAATTCGCCGACGGCATCCCAGCCTTCGGCGCCGACGCGCTGCGTTTTACCTTCGCCGCGCTGGCCACCGGCGGCCGCGACATCAAATTCGACCTGCAACGCTGTGAAGGGTACCGCCACTTCTGCAACAAACTGTGGAACGCGGCGCGCTTCGTCATGCAAAAGCTCGATACCGGTCCGGCCGGCGGCAGCGCGGATGTTTTAGAGATCGATCCCAGCGAAGCCGGCTACGCCGAGCGCTGGATCGCCTCGCGCCTCAGTGCAACGATCAGCGCGGTTGACGAAGCCTATGCCACCTACCGCTTCGACCTCGCGGCGCAAGCGATCTACGATTTCACCTGGAATGAATTTTGTGATTGGTATCTGGAGTTGGCCAAGCCGCAACTCGCCGACGATGCCGAGGCCGCGCAAAGCGCCGCGACGCGCCGCTGCCTGATCACCACCCTCGATGCCCTGCTGCGCCTGATCCATCCCTTCATGCCGTTTATCAGCGAGGAAATCTGGCAGCGTCTGAGAGCGCACATTAACGCTGAGCACATTCACGCTGCACCAGACAGCCTGATGGTCGCTCCATGGCCGGCGGCCGGCGGCCGCGACCACGAGGCCGAAGCGGAAATCGACTGGGTCAAGTCCGTGATCCTGGCCGTCCGCGGCGCCCGGACCGAACTCAACCTGGCACCCGGCAAACCCTTGCCGGTCATCGTCCTCGGCGGTGGCGTCACCGACCGCCGGCGCTGGCAGCAGCACCAGATCTGGCTCGGCCGCCTGGCGCGCATCGCCGCAACCACCTGGCAGGACAGCGGAGAGCCCCCGCCGGACTGCGCCCTGGCGCTGGCCGGTGAATTCAGAATCGCGATTCCACTCGCCGGGCTGATCGATCGCGCAGCAGAAATCGCCCGTCTCAGCGGGCGCTTGGAAAAAGCCGAAGCCGACGCCGCGCGGTCAGCCGCTAAACTGGCCAACGAGCGCTTCGTCGCCCATGCCCCGCCAGCGGTCGTCGACCAGGAGCGCCAGCGCTTGGCGCAACACCGCGCCACCTGCGAGCAATTGCGCGCGCAGCTCAAAACGCTGGGCCACGGCCGCACGGCATAACGAAGGTCTGAATTAACCCAATAGTTGCATAAATTTTGCTCGATTTTATCAAATTCACTATAAAATCATATAGTTATGACGCTATTAGCCGGAAAAACGAATCCACATAGAGTGACGCGCCCGGTTTCTCGC
>JRYH01000671.1_pt1 | contig 25215 bp, 27 predicted proteins | sample 235351 | NCBI WGS metagenome assembly JRYH01 (sample SAMN03074221, study PRJNA261480) | activated sludge metagenome | biome: Wastewater Treatment Plant; feature: Wastewater; material: Activated sludge; isolation source: activated biomass of a wastewater treatment plant treating wastewater... ...
GGGGCGCGAAGCGCGTAGGTTTTGCGTGGGTAAACTTTGATAGAAGCCTAAACATGGCGGGCTAAACAATAGCCGGGACGTTTAGGCGAGGGAGCAACTGCCCTGAAGCGGGGCCGATGGAGCCATGAACCAGCTGAGCGCAACCGAGCTTGCACAACGCCTGAACGTTTCGAAGGGACGGGTCAGCCAGTATGTGGCTGAAGGCAAGCTGGACGGATGCTTTGAGGGGGATGGCCGGTCGCGGCGGTTTGACCTGGTCAAGGTCGCCGATCGTCTTGGGAAGGTCCTCGACAAAGGCCAGATGCTTGGCAACGGGATCGACACCCGCCGCGCACTTCGCAGCATCGAGGCCGATGATGGCGCACCCAAAGCCGCGCCAGCGCAGAAGCGCCGGGACGGTCGGTTGGACGATGCGGACCCGGACGAGCTTGAGTTGATCAAGATCGCAAAGGAGAACGAACAGCTTCGACGGTTGCGCCGCGAGAATGCTGTCGCCGACGGGGCCTATGTCCTGGCCGAAGTGGCGCAGCGGGAAATGGTCCGGCTTGTCGCCCAGGAAGTGGCGGAGGTCGATACCGTGCTGCGCGATGCGGCGCGGAACATCGCCGACAAGCTTGGGGTCGATTTCCGCACGGCGCGGAAGATCCTGACCGATACCTGGCGCGAACACCGGGCCGGACGGGTAGAAAAGCTGACCGAAGCTGCCGCGCAGCTGGAGATGACCGAGGCCGAGAAGGCGGCCGATATCTGAGATGGGTTTCCTGACCTCGGCCGAGGCGGTGCTGACTGCGGCACTTGCCCAGGCTATCGCGCCGCCGCCGCCATTCGATATGACAGAGTGGTGCGAGGCGAATATCGTCTTTGACGAACGCTCACCGATGCCGGGTCCGTTTCGCACCTCGCGGTTCCCGTTCATCCGGGAAATTCACGAGGTCCTGTCGCCGGATCATCCGTCTCGGGAGGTCACCGTGCGCGGGTCGGCCCAGTGGGGCAAGACGGTTTCGATCATCCAGCCGACTGTTGCGGCCTGGCACGAGTACATGCCGCTCGATTCGCTGGTGGTTCACCCGACGCAGTCGGCTGCGACAGAGTGGGTGGACAACAAGTGGCTGCCGATGCGGCGGCAGACGCCCGCGCTGCGCGCAATCTTCGGCGATGGCCGGGGGGACAACAAGGACGCGAAGTTCAACCAGGAAACGCTGGCGCGGAACGGGTCGCTGAAGGTTGCGTCGGCCGGATCGCCGGCCGACCTGACCGGCACGACACGACGGCTTGTCATCCTCGATGACCTGTCGAAATACGAACAGACCGACAAGGGCGACCCGGAGGCGCTGGCGCTGAGCCGGGCGGAAGGGTTCGAGGATGCGAAGATCCTGCGGGTCTCAACCCCGCTGATCCGCGGCACCTGCCGAATCTCGAAGTCCTTCGAGCGGTCGGATCAGCGGTTCTACCATGTGCCATGCCCGCATTGCGGAAACATGGCGCCGCTGACCTGGGAGAACTTCCGGGCCTCGATCGACCCGGAGCGCCTGCATGCCGCGCATTTCACCTGCGAGGCCTGTGGCTGCGCGATTCATCACGGCGACAAGGAAAGGATCGTCGGTCTTGGAAATTGGGTTGCCCGCAACCCGCGCGGGGATCATCCGGGGTTCCATCTGTGGCGCGCCTATGCGCCGCAACGGGACTGGGCATCCATCGCGGTCGCCTATGCGCAGGTCATGGGGTGGACCAGGCTTGAGACCAGTTCCGAGACTGCGGATGCGATATCGTCGCAGGTCGAGGCCGAGACGGAACAGGTGTTCTGGAACGATATCCTCGGCCTGCCCTACGAACAGGCAAGCCGGGGGCCAGACTGGGAGAAGCTGCGCGACAGGACGGAAAACAACTCGGAGGCTGAGACCCTGCCGCCGGGCATCCTGCCCGCCGAGGCCTTCATCCTGACGGCTGGCGTGGACTGTCAGGATAACCGGATGGAGTTCCAGCTGGTGGCGTTCGGGCAGAACCTGAAGCGCCGCGTGATCCAGTACCGTGTGATCCCGCATCATATCGGGACGGAAGAGGGCAGAAAGGCGCTTGATGCGCTTCTGAAGGAGACTTGGCGCACCGAGTTGGGCCGCCGCATCCAGATCGACATGATGGCGATAGACGTCGGCACCTATACCGAGGACGTCTGGTCATTCGCGAAGCGATACCCATGGCACCGGGTTATTCTGGTCAAGGGCGCCTCGACCCAGAATGGCCCGGTCATGGCGCCGATGAAGTTCGAGCGCCGAAAGGATGGGCAGGCGAAGCGGGCGCAGAAACGCGCCTTCATGCTGAACGTGAGCCAGATGAAGGCAGATTTCTATGCCTGGCTGGCCAAGGACGATCCGATCGAGCGCGGATATGTGAGTTTCGCGCGGGGTCTGGAGGCTGACGGTTCGACGGATGAATATTACCGAATGCTCACCGCCGAGGTTCGGGTCCTTAAGCGAAGCCGATCCGGCGTCGTCGTGAGTTCGTGGGATCTGGTAGAGCCAACCCGTCGAAACGAGGCGCTGGACACGATGCTTTATGCCGAAGCGGCTGCGCGACGGAAAGGCTGGGCGTCAATGACCGATGCGCAGTGGTCGGCCATAGCGGATGAGCGGGCATCACCGCCCGAAGAGGCGCAGTCGGACCTTTTCGACAGCGCCGTCGCGATGGCTGCGCCGGAAGATGCCAAGGGCGAGAAAAAGACGGAACAGGAACCGAAATCGGCCCGATCAGGCTGGTTCGGGCAGCGCAATGGCGCGAAAGGAAAGTGGCTTTAGATGAGTTTCAGTCAGACAGAACTCGATGCGCTGAAGGCCGCGTACGCCAGCGGTGTGACCGAGGTTCGGTATGACGGGAAGGTGACGGTTTACGACAGCGGCGCCGCGCTTCTGGCGCGGATCAGGGTCATCGAGGCGGAGATTGCCCGCGCCACGTCGGGCAGGAAGGCGCCCATCGTCGGCCTTGCGAGCTTTCGGAGGGGCTGAGCATGTCGGATCAGGTCCGCTGGGGCTTCATCGAAACCATTCTTGCCCCGTTCTCGCCGAGGGCGGCGCGCAACCGCTACCTGGAGCGCGTCGCGATCGCCAACCTGCGACGGTCCTATGACGGCGCGTCCAAGGGGCGCGGCACGCAAGGCTGGCGCACCGCCGGGACGTCGGCTGATGCCGAGATATCGGCCGCGGGATCGCTGTTGCGCGACCGGATGCGCGATCTGGTGCGGAACGATCCGCTGGCGGCGCAGGCGGTGCAGGTTCTGGTCAACAACATCGTAGGTCCTGGTATCCGGCCGCGCGCCAAGGGCAAGAACAAGAAACTGAACAAGCAGGTCGATGCCCTTTGGGCGCAGTTTTCGGCCGGGTGCGACTGGCATGGTCATACCGACTTCCACGGCCTGACAGCGCTGGCCGTGCGCGAGATGATCGAGGGCGGCGAGGTTCTTGCAATACAGCGCTTCCAGCGCCGGGGAAACGGACGTTCCGTCCCGCTGAAGATCGAGCTGCGCGAGGGCGATCACCTGGACGATGCGAAGGTGAGCTTTACCGCGAACGGGCCGCGCGTCGAGCAGGGTATCGAATACGATGCCGAAGGGCGCCGGGTCGCCTACTGGATGTTCCCAGATCATCCGGGCGGGACCTCGCGGGCCTTCGCGCGTCGCATGACATCGGAGCGGGTTCCGGCCGATCGGGTGGCGCATTTGTTCGAACGTCAGCGCGTTCAAAGCCGCGGGGTCCCGTGGGGCGTCGCGGCCATGCGCGGTTTGCGCGATTTTGGCGACTGGCATTCGGCGGAGCTGGTCCGCAAGAAGACCGAGGCCTGTCTGGTCGGCATCGTCATCGCCGATGACTTCGAGGCGGGTGGCGTTGGTGCAGCACAGGTCAGCACCGGCGGCACAGACCCATATCTGCGCGACGCCAGTGGCGTCCAGGTCGAAAGCTTCGAGCCGGGCATGTTTGCCTATTCGAACGGGGCGCGCGACGTGAAGTTCAGCCAGCCCGGATCGACGGCGAACGTTCAGGAGTGGAGCCGGACGCAGATGCAGATCATCGCGGCCGGGTTCAGGGTGCCCTATGCGCTGATGACAGGCGATCTGAGCCAGGCGAATTTCTCGTCGAACCGTGCTGGCCTGAACGAGTTCCGGCGGATGGTCGATCAGCTGCAATGGCAATGCGTGATCCCGATGTTCTGCCAACCGATCTGGGACTGGTTCATCCAGGCCTGCAATGTGCAGGGACTGATCGACGTAGCAGAGGTGCCGGTCGAATGGGCCCCGCCGCGCTTTGAATCGGTCAACCCGAAACAGGATGCCGAAGCCGACATTGCCGAGGTCCGCGCGGGCTTTGCCACCCGGTCGCAGAAGATCGCCGCGCGCGGATACGACCCGCAGGAAGTGCTGGATGAATGGGCCAGCGATGCGAAAGCGGCCGATGCCGTATCGCTGGTCTTCGACAGCGACCCGCGCCGCGTCGCGAAGGCCGGTACGTCGCAGGTCGATAGCAGTGTGGCCGGTCAGGCCGGAGACAGCACAGCCGGTCAGGCTGGCGCGCAAACGGAGTAACGAAGATGCCGAAAGACATGCTTGAGCTGCCCCTGATCGGGCGGCGGGCTGACGTATTGCCCGACACCATCGATGCCGAGGCGCGCGAGGTCGATATCGTCTGGACGACCGGGGCCATCGTCCAGCGCGCGCGCTGGGAGGGCTGGGACGACCGGATCGAGTATGACGAGGAACTGGTCGTTACCGAGGATGCGGTCCGCCTCGATCGTCTGAATGGCGGTGCGCCGTTTCTGGATTCGCATCGGTCATGGGGGCTGGAATCCGTGATCGGTTCCGTCGTCGAGGGATCGGTGCGGATCGAAGGTGGTCAGGGCATGGCCCGTATCCGGCTGACATCCGCAGAGGATGCGAAGGACATCGTCCACCGCATCCTTGAAAAGACGGTTCGCCACGTTTCCGTGGGCTACCGGGTCCACAAGTACGAGATCACCAAGAAAGACGGCGAGCGCGAGCTTTGGCGCGCCGTCGACTGGGAACCCTTCGAGATTTCGGCGGTCGCGATGCCCGCCGATGCGGGCGCGCATATCCGTTCTGCCGACAAGGCCGGACGTCCGGTCGCGCTCAATCCCTGCGTCCTGGTCCGGCAGGACGATAGCGCCGCAGCCGCGGCTTCCACGAGAGGAACCACCATGAGTGACGAAAAGAAAGCGGCGGTCGGCGCTGAAACCGATCCGAAACCCGCGGTGATCGAGGTCCGCGATATGCGGGAGCCGGTCAAGACCAGTGCGGCCGACACCAGGGCCGCCGTCGAAGCGGAGCGCCAGCGCGGCGCGACCATCAACACGCTGGTGCGCCAGCATGGCCTTGATGCCGCGTTCGCTGACACGCTGATCGCGGATGGTGTGTCGCTGGACGAGGCCCGTTCGGCGATCCTCGACAAGCTGGCCGAGCGTGCGCCGAAACCGGGCCAGTCCGAGATCACGCCCGCCCAGGCGAAGGGCGACGGGGCGCGCGAGATCGGTTATCGCGATGCGATGGGCAATGCCCTGATGCACCGCCACAACCCCGGCCTTGTGAAGTTGGACGACGATGCGCGCGAGTTCCGCGGCATGTCCCTGATCGATCTGGCGCGCGATGCGCTGGAACGGCGTGGCATGTCCACCCGTGGCATGTCGCGGATGGAACTGGCTGGCGCGGCGTTCCAGATGCGGTCGGCTGGCTACCACAGCACGTCCGACTTCACGGCAATCCTCGCGAATGTCGCGAACAAGACGCTGCGGATGGCCTATGACGCCACCCCCCGCACCTTCACCGCCTGGGCGCGCCGCGCGACCATCGCCGATTTCAAGCCGGTGCAGCGCACGCAACTCGGTGGCGCGCCGGATCTTCTGAAGGTGAACGAGGGCGGCGAGTTCAAGTATGGCACCATGGGCGAAAGCAAGGAAACCTACCAGCTTGCAGCCTATGGCCGGATCATGGCGCTGACCCGTCAGACCCTGATCAACGACGACCTGGATGCCTTTACCCGCATCCCGGCTGCCTTCGGTGCCTCGGCTGCCGATCTGGAATCGGATATGGTCTATGCCCTGCTGACCGGTGCGGTGACCATGTCGGACGGCAACGCGCTGTTCCACGCGAGCCATGGCAACCTTCTGACGGGGTCCGCCATCGACGAGACGAACCTTGCCGCCGCCTACAAGGCCTTTGGCAAGCAGAAAGGCATCGAGGGGCGCCAGATCTCGATCCAGCCGTCCTATATCATCACCCCGCCGGGGTCGCGGTCGGTCGAAGCGCGCAAGCAAGTGACCGCGACGACGCCGAATTCGACGGCGGACGTCAACACCTTCGCCGGTCGCCTGACGCCGATCGAGGAGCCGCGCCTGATCCCGGCATCGGGCAACGATCCGTGGTTCCTGGCTGCCGATCCAAACCGCATCGATACGGTGGAATACGCCTATCTGGACGGTCAGGACGGCGTCTACACGGAGACCCGTGCGGGCTTCGAGGTCGACGGCATGGAGATCAAGGCGCGGCATGACTTCGCCGCCGCCGCGATCGACTGGCGTGGCCTTGCCAAGAACCCCGGCGCGTAACCTGCGCGCCTGACATGATGGCGCGCCCGGTCGGGGCGCGCCGCAACCCTTTCTGAGATCGCGGGAGCATCCCATGAAAAACTTCGTTCAAGATGGTGAAACCCTCACCCTGACCGCGCCCTATGCCGTCACGTCCGGCCTCGGCGCGCTGGTCGGTTCGATCTTCGGTGTCGCCGTTGGCGATGTCGCCAACGGTGCCGAAGGTGAGTTCAAGGTCGAAGGCGTGTTCGATCTGGTCAAAGCCGCGTCGCAGGCCTGGACAGTCGGCGCCAAGGTCTACTGGGACAATACCAACAAGGTCTGCACGACCACCGCGTCAGGCAATACGCTGATTGGCGTTGCCGTCGTGGCGGTCGGGTCCGGCGCTGGCGAAACGATCGGGCGCGTGCGCCTGAACGGCAGCTTCTGACACGGACTGACCGAATGACCGCCTTTTCCACCGCCATCGACAGGATCTTTGCCGATCCGAACATGGCGGTGGATGCTGTCTGGAAATCGCGCGGGGTGGGTGCGGCGGTTGCCTGTCGCCTGATCCTGAAACGGCCGGACGATTTTCGCGATTTCGGCGGCGCGCAGGTCGTGTCGTCGACCGTCATCGCCGATGTGCGCGTCTCGGACATCGCCGCGCCGGTCAAGGGCGACCGGATCGAGATCGGTTCGGACTGGTACGATATCAGCGCCAAGCCGACGCGCGACCGCGAGCGGCTGGTCTGGACTATGGAGATGCTGCCTAGATGATTCCGTTTTATGTTAAGATCGAAGGCCGTCTCGATGAGATGATGATGCGTGAGGCGCAAGCCGGTGAGCGGGCTGTGTCTTCGGCGATGCGTGACGCCGGGTCGCGACTGAAGACCATATGGCGCAGCGACATTACGGGCGCGGGGCTTGGGACTCGGCTGGCCAATACCGTGCGGTCCAGGGTCTATCCGCAATCGCAGCCAAGCCTGAACGCCGCGGCGCTGGTCTTCACCAAGGCGCCGCAGATCGTCGGCGCACACGAGACCGGCCCGCTGATCCGGTCGTCGTCAGGAAACTGGCTGGCGATCCCGACAGAGGCCGCCGGGAAAGGGTATCACGGCGGCCGGGTTACGCCGGGCGAATGGCAATTCAGAACCGGCATCCGCCTGCGCTTCGTGCAGCGGAGCGGGCGGACGGCCCTTCTTGTCGCGGACGATGCGAGGGTCAGCTCGCGTGGACTGGCCAGGAAGAAGCGCGGCAAGCGTCGTCGCGATGGCATTCTGACGGGTGCCGCGACGGTTCCGATTTTTATCCTGGTTCCGCAGGTCCAGCTGCGCAAGCGGTTGAACCTTTTGAATGATGCCCGTGCCGTTCACGCCTCCGTTCCGGGGCAGATCGTGGCGCGGTGGCAAGGATTGGCCGCAAGATGACGACGAAGCGGGAGCAGATTCTGACCGCGCTTTTCACGGCGCTTGAGGGCGTTGCGGTCAAGCTGCGGTGGGCCGATGCGGTTCGAAATGAGGCAATGCCTGTCGATGTACCGGAAAACGGTCTGCTGATCCTTCGCGATGGCGCCCCCGGAGAGCCGGAAGTCACGCTGTCACCGCTGACCTACAGCTGGCAGCATCGGGCCGAGATCGAGCTTTATGCGCAGTCTGCGCGCCGCGACGAGGATGCCGTCTTTGATGCCGCCGCTGCGGCGATCGGTACGGCGCTTTCGTCAGATCGGACGCTGGGCGGGCTTTGCGACTGGGTCGAGCCGATGCCCCCTGATCCGCAGGTCATTCCGGTGCAGGGCGGCGCGCCGATCAAGGCCGCCGTCATCCCGGTCATTCTTTACTACGACACCACAGACCCCCTGAGCTGAGGAGAAACACATGGCACGCGCACAGGGCGCGCGGGCGCAGTTGGCGCTTGCGTATGAATCCACCTATGGCACCGCGCCCGGCAGCGGCTATACCAAGATGCCGTTCGCGAGCGAGACGCTGAGTTCCGAACAGCCGCTCGTGGACAGCGAGCTTCTGGGCTATGGCCGCGACCCGCTGGCACCGATCAAGGATGCGATCACCGCCGATGGCGATATCGTCATCCCGGTCGATGTCGATGGCATCGGCTTCTGGCTGAAGGCGGCGTTCGGCGCGGCAACGGTGACCGGCACCACCCCGAAGACGCACACCTTCAAGTCTGGCGGGGTTTCTATCCCCTCGATGGCGATCGAGATCGGCAACCCGGAGGTGCCGAACTATTCGATGTTCACCGGCGTCATGCTGGACAAGCTGGCGTTCCGCATGGAGCGGAGCGGCAACCTGACGGCGACGGCAAGCCTTGTAGCGCAGGGGGAAACGCCCGCGACGACTGCGCAGTCCGGCACGCTGGCCGCGTTGGCGCAGTTGAAGCGGTTCGGGCACTTTCAGGGGTCCATCAAGCGCAACGGTTCCGCCCTTGCCAACATCATCTCTGCCGATTTCACCTATGCCAACAATCTCGACCGGGTCGAGACCATCCGGGCAGACGGCAAGATCGACGGCGCGGACCCGACGATCGCGGCGATGACGGGAAGCATGGTGGCGCGGTTTGCGGATACGACGCTGCGCGATCAGGCGATTGCCGGGACCAGCTGTTCGCTGGAATTTTCCTGGGTCATCAGCGCCAACGAGAGCCTGACGATTACGGTTCACGAGGTCTATCTGCCCGTCCCGCGCCGGGAAATTCCCGGCCCGCAGGGCATTCAGGCCACGATCAACTGGCAGGCCGCGCTGAATGCCGCTGCCGGGTGCATGGTGACGGCCGTGTTGAAAAACGCGGTGGCGAGCTACTGATGCTGATCCTGACCCTTAAGCGCGATCCTGAATGGATCGACACGGTGGCGGGCGTCCGGCTTCTTTGCCGTCCGCTGTCCAGCGCCATGATGCTGGCGATCCGGTCGGACCTTGCCGGATCTGATGTGGCGTCAGACGATGTCGAGGGCATGCAGGCCGCGTTCACGATTGCCGTCGCCAAGCGGTCCATTATCGATTGGGACGGTGTCGGCGATGGCGATGGAAACCCGATAGAGGTTACCCCCGAGGGCATCGCCGCCCTGATGGACCTGCACAAGATCTTTGAGGCCTTCACCGAAAAGGTCGTGAATCCCTATCTTCTGGTGCAATCGGAAAAAAACGCATCTGCGCCCTCGCTGAATGGCACTTCGGCGGCGGCGGGGAATATTGCGACGCCTGCGACGGCGTCTGCGACGAGTGCCCAGGACAACTGAACAAGCCGCGCACCCACGAAGGGTGGCAGATCTGGGACCTGACACTTCGCCTCGGGGGGCAGGTCCGCGTTGCAGGTGGCGGGTTTTCACCCGGATCCTGCATCGGGTGGGACATGACGGCTGCGCTGAACCTCGGCGCAGCCCTGCATATCGATCCGGCGCTTATCGCCGAGATCATTCCGGCGGTGGAGCGCACCGTCATGGCTGAACTGAACAAACCGAAGGGTTGAGATGGCCGAAAGGAACGTATCCGTTCGCATCCAGGCGATCGGTGGCGAGAAAGTGCGCGCGGAATTTGCCCAGATCGGGCGGACCGGGACGCAATCCCTGCAAAGCATCGAAAAATCCAGCAAGTCGATGCGTTTTGGCGTTCAGAACGCTGCCTTTCAGGTGCAGGACTTCTTCGTCCAGGTCAGCGGCGGGACCTCCGCTACGCGCGCACTGGCGCAGCAGCTGCCGCAGCTGTTGGGCAGCTTCGGCCTCTTCGGGGCGCTGGCAGGCACGGCCGTCGCCGCACTGGTGCCACTGTTCGCATCATTCTTCGACGGAAAAGAGAAGGCCGAAGACCTGTCCAAGACGCTGGACCGGATGGAGAAGTCCGCCGGTGCCGCGACGGAATCGCTGAAGCAGTCGCGGGTGCCGCTGGCTGAGTTGCGCAAGGAATACGGCGATCTTGCCGATGAGATCGAGCGCATGCGCAAGGCGGGCGCCGATCTGGATCGGTCGCGGGCGGGAAAGGATGTGACGTCGTCAGTCGGCGGCATTGCTTCGCAGATTGTCGGAACTGACCTAAGCCCGAAAAGTCGCGGAGCCTTTGCCGAAATCGATGGCGATATTGCCGGGCTGATCGAAAAGACCGAGATCCTGCGCGACAGCCTGGCGGATGTCAGGCCCTTGTCGCCTGAAGAAGCCGGGATCACGGCGCAGATCAGGGCCAACCAGGAGCTTATCGACGTCCTGACGGATGGCGGCCATGTCATCGACGACATGGCGGACAAGTACCGTCTTTCCGCTGATGAGGCAGTGCGGGTTCTGGAGGCGACCCTGTCCCTGCGCGATGCAGATGGTCCGAAGGCGCAGGCCGTCGCGGCGGATGAGCTTCTGAACGTGCTGATCGACGTCTATGGATCGGTCGAAGATATCGAATCTGTGCTTCCCGGCATCGTCGATGACTTGCGTCGTTCCGCAGATACGGCAGCCGGTCTGGCGACGGAACTCGGGTTCTCGGCAGATGAAGCCGCCCGTCTGGCCGATGCCATCGATCGGGGCGCAAGAAATCGGGGGCTTCTCGCGCCGGGGGCGTCCTTGCGGGCGCTTGACGACGAGCGCGGATCGCAGGCGGATGGCCTTCGCGATCTGGCCGTCTGGCGATCGGGGCAGATTCTGGAATCGATGGGTCTCAATCCCGATGGCAGCCCCAAAAGGACAAGCGGTCGGCGCGGCGGTGGTGGCGGTGCGGGTCAACGTGCGGGCTTGAACGAGGCCAAACGGCTGTTCGAGGAAACCCGCACCTCGGCCGAGAAATATGCGATCGAGGTCGAGCGCGTGAACGAGCTGCACAAGAAGTTCGGGTCGATCGTCACCGATGAGGTGGCCGATCGCGCCCTGAAGAAGCTGGAAGAAGAGTTCAAGGGCGCTTCCGATGCGGCAAAGCAGGCCGCGCAGGCCATTCGCGGCGCGTTCGACAATCTCTTCGACGATCCGATTGCCGCGCTGAAAGACCTCGGCAAGCAGCTTCTGCAAATGGCGCTTTATCAGCAGTTGGCCCTGTCCTTCCCGAAGGCATTCGGGGCCGGGGGCGTGATTCCGCTAGTGTCCTTCGCGGGCGGCGGCTACACCGGCGGCACGGCCCGTTCCGGTGGTCTCGACGGGATGGGCGGTTTCCTTGCGATGCTGCACCCGCAGGAGACGGTGACAGACCACACGAAGGGTGGCGGTGGAGGTGGCGGTACGACGGTGCAGGTCATCAACCAGACTGGCCAGCCTGCCCGAACCGAGACAACCAAGGGACCGGACGGGCGTGATCTGGTGCGCGTCATGGTCGGCGACGAGATTGCGCGCGGGGGCTTCGACAAGCCGATGAAGGGCCGCTTTGGCGCTGCCCCCTATGCGGTGAAACGCTGATGGCAAGCTATCCGTCATGGCCTGCCAGCCTGCCGCAGACGCCGCGCCGTGGGGCATGGACGGGCGGTGCGCAAGAGGCGCGCGCGATATTCCAGCCCGAGGTCGGCCCGCCGATGGTGCGCCGTCGGACGACGGCCGACACATACCTGTTCGATGCGTCCTTTCCGAACCTTTCGACGGCGCAGCGCGCTGCTTTCGAAAGCTTTTGGGTCGATGATCTTCGCGGCGGGTCACTGCCTTTCGTGATGCGCGATCCCGTGACACAGACGGCGGCGCGCTGGATGATCTCCGGCGGCGGCGCGGCCCCCTTCACGCTGACGGCAAAGGGGGCCGGATGGCACGATCTGTCGATGCGGCTGGTCCGCCTTCCTGGCGCGACATGGTTCGCGGATTACCTGCCGGCCGGGTCGCTGCTGGTGCCGGATCTTGTGCTTGATTTCGCATCGCAGGTCTATGGCGCTGGCGGTGTGCGCAAGACCTTTGCCGATCTGGTGACCTTCGCGCGCGCCGGATCGGCAAGCTATGTCGATGCCAATGGGGTGACGCAAAGCGCCGGTACGGATGTGCCGCGCTTCGATCATGACCCATCGACCCATGCGCCGCTGGGTCTGCTGATGGACGATACCGACGGCGACAGTGCCGCGATCGGCGCGGCGACTTGGCCAGATGGCCTTTTTTCCTCCGCCGGGACCATTCTGTTCGTTTGCCGATCCAACCAGGTCGGCAGCGTCGGATACAATAACGCCTTCGCCGTGACGGGCGCGGCGACGAGCGACCGGGTCGATTTTATCATCCGGTCGGCGGCCAGCGCCTTCCGTGTGGTGGACGATGGCGTTGCCGGTGCATCGCTCGATTTCGGGGCCTACAGCGTCGGTACGCGGATCGCGATGGCGGGTGCGTTCGCTGCAAATGATGCCCGCGTCTGCCGGGATGGCGGGTCAATACTGGCGGACACGTCGCTGACGGTTCCGACGCTTGACCGCGCGACGTTCGGCGTCGGTCAGGACAGGATCTGGATCGAGAAGGTGGTCTGCTGGAACCAGGCGCTCGATAACGCGACCTTGCAGGGGCTGTCGGCATGAGAGCCACCGCGAATGCCGTGAGGGACGATCTGGAGGCCGAGGCTTCGGCGGCGGCGATGCTGGGCTTCCTGACCGTGGAACACCCGTCGCTGGTCGATCCGATCCGCGTGGTCAGCGACGTGATCGACTATGTCTGGGGCGGCGTGACGTGGACGGGAATGCCATTCGACTTCGCGCCGCTTTCAGATGACGAGTCGGCGCCGACGGCGGAGCTGCGGGTGCAGAACGTCGACCGGCGCATCGGTGCAGTGCTGCGGTCGCTGCCCGACCGGGCGACGTTGCGGCTGGATATCCTCTCGTCTGAGGATTTCGACCTGTCGGTCGAGCCACGCGCGGAAATCGGATCTGCCGCACCTATCTATTCGTTCAGCCATGTGGAGCTGATCGACGTGACGGCGAACCCGGTCGAGATCACCGGCCGGGTGTTCCTGCGCGATCCGACGCAGGAGCCATGGCCCGGTGTCTTCGCGACCCAGTCGCGCCTGCCGGGGCTGTTTCGCTGAATGTGGGCCGAAAACTATGTCGGCCTGCCCTTTGGGGAGGGCGCGGGAGAGGTCACCTGCTGGTCGCTCGTCGTGCGCGTCTATGCCGATCAGCTGGGCATATCGCTGCCCGCCTATGGCGAGATCAGCGCGCATGACCTGCGCCGCGTGGCCGTGACCATGGGCCGCGAACAGTTGGGCGAACACTGGCGTGCGGTTCAGCCACCGCAGGCCTTCGATGTTGCAATCATGCGGTCGGGGCGCGGCGGATCGCTCATCAAGCATGTCGGCGTGATGGTCGACGAACACCGGCTTCTTCATGTCGAGGAAGCCACCGCATCGGTCATCGTGCCGATCGGCAATTTCACGGTTCGGGCGCGGATCGCGGGTTTCAGGAGATACGTTTCGTGAGCGAAGTTCTGGCGGTCTATCGCGAGCCGTTCGGCATCATGCCGACCGTGCGGCGCCTGAAGGCCGGGGAAAGTCTTCTGGCGATGCGGGCGAAGATGCCCTGCCTGCCGGAGGATTTCGACGCGCGCGGAACGATCTGCATCAACGGCCACCCTGCACCCCGTGCGCTTTGGGGTGCGATCCGGCCCAAGGCGCCAGCGGTGACCGAGATCACGTTCCATTGTCCACCGATGGGCGGCGGGAAGGATAGCGGCAAGAACATCCTGGCGCTGGTCGCGTCGATCGCACTGACGGTGGTCACGGGGTTTGTCGCGGGTGGTGGTCTTGCCACCAAGTTCGGATTTTCCAGCGCGGTCTTCGGGGCCGGAAAGGTTGGGGCACTTTTGGCGGCAGCTGGCGTCAGCCTTGCCGGATCGCTGCTGCTGTCGGCGCTGATCCCGCCGCCGACGGTGCCGAAATCGCCGAAGCGCCCAGACGATCCGTCCGGGGCCAGCGCATCGGGCAACGTGCTTGAGCCGAATGGGCCGATCCCGCGCGTTGTCGGCACGTTCAAGGTGTTCCCGCCGCTCGCTTGCGAGCCGCTGACCTATTACGAGGGGCCGGACGAGGTGGTCGAGGCGGTCTATTGCCTGGCCGGTCCGCACCGGATCGAAGATATCCGCATCGGCGCGGCGCCCATCGCGTCGATGACCGACATCGAATACGAGGTGCGCGAGGGGTGGCCCGGCGATGCACGGATTTCGCTGACCCGGCGGCAGGCCCGCACCGAACAGCTTCAGGCAGAGCTGCGGGGCCATACGGTCAGCGAGGACGATGGACGCACGCTGGAATCGTCGACCGGCGATATCTCGGCCGCGCTGCCGCAGGTGCAGATCGTCGCGACGAAGGACGCCCCGGACGAACAGCTGCTGCATGTGGTCTTTCCGCAAGGTCTGCACCAGAACGCGAGCGAAACGAACAAGATGCGCGTCCCGATCCGCCTGCGGATGCGCGCGGTCGGGGCGACGACATGGATCGACCTGCCGGAGCTGCATTTTCAGGCCGCGAATATCCGCCAGCTGCGCGCGGCGATCCGGCTGATCTGGACCGATGATGCGTCGACAACCCCCGGCGCACCGAATGCCGAGGGCTGGGTAGAGGCGCGGATCGCCGCACCGGGGCAGACCAATGCGCCGGCGCAACCCGACTGGGCGGCGGACGGGTATTTCGACAAGGGCGCGGGTGACGATTATCTGACCGGATCGAACCTTGGCTCGACAGCTGTCGATCACGTCATCCTGTCGCGCTACGAGGCGGCGATCTATCTCGACACGGCCACCTTTCCAAAGGGCCGATATGAGATCGAGATCAAGCGCGGCGCGGCGATCCGCACGTCGAGTTATTCGGTGGCGGCCTATACCTATGGCGGCACCGTCTGGGATCTGTTCGGCTACCAGGGGACGCCGGGGCGGCTGCCGCTGACCCGCGACGGGATCGCGGATTCTCTTTACCTGGTCCGCTCAATCAGCGTCTGGAATGCGCATCCGGTTCCGACCGACGATCTGGCCGTCATCGCGATCCGGGCGCGGAACCGGCAGCTTGATGCGATCAGCTGTGTTGCGGGCGGGTATGTCCTCGACTGGGACGGGTCTGGCTGGAACACATGGACGGTGACGGACAACCCGGCGCCGCATCTGCGCGACGTCTATATCGGGGCGCTGAACCTCGATCCGGTTCCGGGTGCGCTGATCGACGAAACGGGGCTGGTCTCCTGGCGCACCGCCTGCGCGTCTCTTGGATATCGCTGCAATGCGATCATCGAGGGCAAGACAGTGGACGAGGCGACGCGGATCATCGCCGCCTGCGGCTATGCGAAACCGTACCTGTCCGAGATCATCGGCGTGACGCGAGATTACGACCGTTCGGCCGAGGCGCCGGTACAGATCTTCACGCCTCGGAATTCCTCCGGCTTCCAATGGACGAAAGCTTTCCCGCGGGTGCCGGACGGGTTTCGCGTCAATTTCCGCGACAAGGATCGCGATTACGAGAGCCGCCAGATCACCGTCTACCGTGCCGGGGCATCCGATGACAGCGGCCTTCTGGAACAGGTCACCTATGAGGGGCTGACGACCGAAGCCGAGGCACGGGCGCGGGCGGAATACGACCAGCGTCAGCCGGAACTGCGCGGGACGTTCTATTCGCTGGACGTACCGCCAGAGGCCATCGTCTGTCGTCGCGGCGACCTGGTGGGCGTGACCCATGACATGCTGAGCGCGCAGCGCGGCGCGGGTCGCGTGATCGGGTTCGAGGAAGACGCGGGCGAGGTGACGGCGATTCTTCTGGACGAGGAGGTTCCTGTCTTCGGGGAGGCGGACGTGCATGCCGTTGCGGACTGGCATGCGGTGCGCGATCTGCATGCGCTTGGCCGGTCCTCCGGCGTTGCGCTGCGCCGGTCGGGCGGGACTGTGACCGTTCATCCGCTGGCGAATGCGACCGGGGAGACAGATCGACTTGAACTGGCCGCGCCGATTTCCGGCGCCGGGATCGCGGGCGGGTCGCTCGCCACCGTGGGTCTGCTGGGGCAGGAATTCGCGCGAATGATCGTCTTTGCGATTCGGCCGAAACCGAACCTTGAGGCCAGCCTGACGCTGGTCGATGAAGCACAGGAGTTGTGGGCCTGATGGCGACACGCGACACGACGAAAAGCACGACGCCGGGCGCCTTCACCGGGGATGACTTCCTCGACGAGGTCGCGGCCAACACCAAGACGCTCTATGATGCCGCCCACTTCCCCCTGACATCGGTCGGGGGCACGGCGAATGCGGTCACCGCCGTGCTGGACCCGGATTTCGATGCCGATGGGCTGGTCGATGGGATGTTGTTTTCGCTCACCTGGGCTACTGCGAACACTGGCGGCATGACGCTGGCGATCAACGGTGGGCCTGCGGTGCCGGTCCTCGACGCTGAGGGAGGCGCCCTGATTGCCGGGGCCGTGGCCTCCGGCCTGCGGTCGTTGGTCGAGTACGTGAGCGGCAATTTCCGGGTGTTGTCGCCCCTGCTGGCCGGTGCGGCGGCGGGTGCATCGTCATACTACGTCGCGATCACCGCGTCGCAGACGTGGAACAAGCCCGCAGGGCTTGATGATGACCAGATCATCACGGTGGAGATGTGGGGCGGCGGCGGCGGTGGCGGCAACAGCGGGACGCGCGGCGGTGGCGGTGGCGGCGGATATGTCCGGCGGCAGTTTCGCGCTGCGGACGTGCCGTCCAGTGTCTCGATCAGCATCGGTGCTGGCGGTGCTATCGGCGCGCAGGGCGGTAATACCACCTTCGGCGCGCTTCTGACGGCTTATGGCGGCGGTACGTCGACCTCGGACAAGGGTGGTGCTGGTGCAAGCCCTTGGGCCAAGGGCGCGAATGATGTCATCTCCAGCGGTGCCCCCGATCCGGCGACGCTGTGGCATGGCGGAAACGGCGCGCAGTATGCGAGCACGAATGCGACAGGCGGACGCGCGATCTTTGGCGGCGGCGGTGGCGCGGCCGTGGCCGCTGGCGGCGCTCTGACGAGTGCTGGTGTATCGCTATTCGGAGGCAATGGCGGGGCGGTAGACACGCCGGGCAGCGCGCCGGGCGGTGGCGGCGGAAAGCAGGCGGTCGGCGCCCGTGGCGAGGTAAGGATCTGGATCTGATGCGGTTGGCAGACATCGACGCGAATGGCGTCATCCTGAACGTGATCGAATGCGACCCATCTGCGGTACCGGACTGGGCGGCAGGCCTTGTCGATATCGGTGCGGCCGGTGGGCCGGGATGGACGTGGGACGGCACGACCGTCGCTCCGCCGCCAGACCCTGCCCCGGATCGCGCCACCATGACGCTTTCCTTCGCGCAACTCCTGATCGGTCTGGTGGCGGAGGGGTGGATCACCGAGGCGGAAGGCGATGCATGGCTGGCGGGAACGCTGCCTGCCGGGGTGCTGGCCCTGATCGCGACCATGCCGCAAGCAGCGCAATTCGCGGCGCGGGCGCGGGCGATCAAGCCCAGCTACATCGTCCGCCTCGATCCGCTGGTCATCCAACTTGCCCAGGCGCAGGGCAAGACCGACGCCGAACTGGACACCTTCTTCACGACCTACGCGCAGGTCTGAGACCCGGCCCGGACGGGCAACCCCTGAAATCCCGAAACCGAAAGACGCCTGCGGGCGAATAATGGAGAATTATCAATGGCAAGCTTCGTGAAGTTCCAGCAGTTCGTCGAGGACAAGAACCACGGCGTCCACAATCTTGGCAGCGACACGCTGAAAATCATGCTGACCAATACCGCGCCGGACCCGGCGGCGGATGCCGTCAGGGCGGACCTGACCGAGATCGCGGCGGGCAACGGCTATACGGCTGGCGGCGTGGCGATGACGACCAGTTCCTCGGGCCAGACCGCCGGAACCTACAAGCTGGTACTGGCGGATGGCACGATCACGGCGGCGGGCGGGGCCATCGGGCCGTTCCGCTACGCGGTGCTGTACAACGACACCCCGACCAGCCCGGCCGATCCGCTGATCGGGTACTGGGATTACGGATCGTCGATCACGCTGGCCGATGGCGAGCCGCTGACGCTCGATGCCGATCCGACGACGGGCGTCCTTCAAGACGCCTGATCCGCACCCCTGAAATCCAGTCAGCAGGCACGACATGGCGCTTTCCGGCCACGATACCCCCATTGCCGTCATCAGCGATGCGGGGACCAAATCGACCTATACCGGCACCCTGAACGGTGTCGTGGCCGGGCAGCTGGTGCGCGTCGGCATCACCGCTATGGCCGACAGCGGCGGGCAGACGCCATCGGCATGGACGGTCACACTCGGGCCGGACACGCTGGCATATGAGTGCGGTGACGCACCCAGTACCGCCTTTGGCGTCGCCGCAGAATTCTGGGTCATCGCTACCACGTCAGGAAATCTGACGCTGACGGTATCGACCGTCACGAACTGTCGCGCCCTCGATGCCCATGCCAACCTCATCACCGGATTCGACACCGGAACGCCGATTGCGGCAAGCGGCACGGCGAACAGCCATAGCCGCAACGCCACCAATCTGACGGCGCCGAATGGCATGACCCCAGCGGCGACCGGGAACGCAATCCTCGGCTGCCTTGGCGTCAATGGCGGTGGCGCGACGGGGATGGCGGTCACGGGCGCGGACGGGTCGATCACGGGCCAATCCGGCGCAAACGCCTTCAACGATCATAGCTGGTGCTATGCCTATGCAGTTGGCGCCCCCCCAGCGACGGAAACCTTCGCATACTCATGGTCTGGGGCATCTAATCCACGTCCGGCCGCGGCATGGATCGAGGTCAAGGCCGCTGCCGGTGGCGGGGGGCAGACGCTGGCCCTCGGCACCGGGTCGTTCGCGACGACGGGTCAGCCTGTTGCGATGAGGGCCGCCCGCGCCGTGCCGCTCGGGGCCGGGGTCTATGCCACCACCGGGCAGGATATTGCATTCTCGCTGACCAAGAGCCTTCCGCTCGGTGTCGGATCGTTCGCGACCGCCGGGCAGGCTGTCGGACTTATGGCCGGTCGGCGTCTCGCGCTCGGGCCGGGGTCGTTCGCGACGACGGGTCAGAACATCGCGTTCTCGACCGGCGTCACGCAGGCACTGGCGATCACGCCGATGCCGTTCGACGGCTATGTGTTCGACGCGGCAGGCGGGGCCTCGGCCAATGTCACGATCAGCGGTGTCGGTACGACGGGCGACACGATCCAGGTGCGCGGCGCATCTGGCGCGGGCAACACGGCATGGCATTCGACCACCGTCGATGTTGCGGGCAACTGGACGGTGACGTTCGCGGTGCCCGAGGCCGAATGGGGGCCGTGGTATCAGCCCGAGGCGCGGATCGGCACCGACGATCTGACCAAGGTCAGTGACAGCGCGACGTTCGGTTGTGGCGACGTGGTCGGCCTGATGGGCCAGAGCGAGATCGAATACCTGATGGCGGTGGCGTCGTTCTGGAACGCGCAACCCTATCCCCCGCTCGACGCGCTGAACCTGTCCACGATCATGCAGACATCGGTGGGCGGCGCCATCGTGGCGGGCAAGGTGACGGTGGCGGCGGTCAATTCGGTCAATCTCGCCCTTGTCGCGCTGGCGAACGTGTTCAACATCGTCCGGCCCGGCCGCAAGCTGATGATCGTCGATTTCGCGGTCAGCGGCACTTCGCGCGCCGCGCTGATGAACGACGCGAATACCGGCAGGACATGGACGGACTTCGCCGACAAGGTGGCGCTGGTGCGGTCTGGCGGCAGCGACATCGGGGCGGTGGTCGAATGCTGGTACAACGCCGATGCCGCGACGATCGACACGTTCGGGGCCGAATGGGCGCCGCTCTACTTCGGCCAGCGCTGGGGCGGAGGCGTATTTACGCTTGGCACCGTGAACCCGGATTCGACACGAAACCCCAGCGCGCCGGTCGATCACTGTTTGTGGGATATCGAGGCGGCGTCCTCGGCCCTTGGGCGCGGCATATTCTCCCGCGACCGGACGAAGCTTCACATCGTCACGCCGATGCCGTTCCACGACACGCTGACGACGGAACAGCGGAATTTCACGCACGACGCCTCGGGTGCGCTAATAAGCAACCGCATCCAGCAGCTCGACCGCCCGGCGCGCGACACGGTGATCGCGTTCGCGGGGGATAGCCGGGTGCAGACGTTCCTCGGCTCGGTCGGCCCGTCGGCGCATATCGTCGATTTCGACGGCGGTACCCACCCGCTGACAGACAGCGAGTGGGGGACGCCGCAGTTCGCGATGAATTTCGTGCCGTCGATCCTGCGCGCGTCCGGCTACAGCGTTGCCGAGCCGTCAATCATCGGCGTCGAGGCGGCATCCGATGGCAGCTATGCCGATATCATCGTCGATCTGCCGAACGGCGGCACCCTGACGACGCTGCGCCAGTTCGAGGGGCTGGCCGATCCCGGTACGGAGCCGCCACACTATCAGACCGTCAACGGCATTGAAATCCGCCGCGCAGCCGATACGGATGCGCTGCGCCGCCCGGTGATGAAACTGACCGAGACGGGCTATCCTGCCGATTATCGCGGCACGGTGACCATCGTCGATACCGGCACCGGCACGGTCCCGTCACGCACCGGGCGGGTGCGGGTCACGCCGGAAAACGCATTCGTCGATGGCGACCGGCTGGAATACCTGCGGGGCGAGGCGAACGGCCATATCGTCGAGCCGCGCGACGTGACGGCGCAACTGTTTCTCGACCAGCTCATCGAGCATGTCCCGGCGCTCTACGACGCGGGCGCGCTCTATCCGATGCGCGGCGTCCCGGTGCAGCCGCAACCGGCGATGCTGACCATCAGCCTCGCGGCATCCCTGGTCCTCGGAGCCGGGTCGTTCACGACCGCAGGTCAGCCTGTTGCGATGCGGGCTGCGCGCAATCTGGCGCTTGGCGCCGGATCGTTCACGACCACGGGGCAGGACATTGCCATCGGTCGCGGGCGTCGCCTTTCGCTTGGGCCTGGGTCGTTCGCGACGACGGGTCAGGATGCGGCGATGCGCGTCTCGCGGCGGCTTGCGCTGGCGGCGGGCAGTTTTGCCACGACAGGCCAGCCGATTGCCTTCCTGACCGGCACCATGATCGCACTCGGCGCGGGGGTCTATGCGACATCCGGTCAGGCGCTGCGCATGGCCGTGCATCGTCGCCTTCCTCTTGGCGCCGGGGCGTGGGTCACGACCGGCCAGCCGATCACAATCTCGGTGGCGGCGAATGCGCCGCGCCGCGCCGCCTATGCCGCCGATAGCCGTGTCATCGGCACCCTGCGATCCGACTACAGCTGACCACGCGAGGCCCCATGAACGATACCTTTTACCTCAAGACCGGCGACACCGACCCGGCGATGCTTTACGATCTGCCGCCCGGCATCGACCTGACCGGCGCGACTGCCGTGGTGTTCAACATGCGCCTGCGCGGCACGGCGACGGCAAAGATCAGCAAGGCCGCCGCGACCATCGTCAGCGCATCCGGCCCGGCGACGCTGCGCTATGACTGGGCGCCGGGCGACGTGGATACCAATGGTGATTTCGAGGCGGAGTTCGAGGTCACGCGGGCCGACGGGTCCATCGCCACATTCCCGAACTTCGGCTTCATCGACGTGCAAATCTGGGGAGATATCGCATGACCCTCGACAAGATCGACCCGCGCTATGACTACGCGCCAGAGGTGGCCCCGTCCGACGGGCTGCGGTCCACCGTCTATGACAAGACCCACGGCATCCTCTTCCTGACCTCGGTCGCGCAGATCGAGAGGGTCAAGGAGGGCGATTATCTGGTCACGATGCGCGCCAAGAGCATCGGCGATCTGGACGCTGATAGACCCGCGCCGGAAGAACCGGAAACGCCCACGGAACCGGAAACCCCGTCCGAGCCGGAAGAGCCGTCCGAGCCGGAAGAACCGGAAGAGCCGACGACGCCCACAACGCCGCCGGTCACTGGCGCCGGCAACGCCTTCGGCCCGGCGGAGTTGATGGCCGCGCTGAAATCCGCAAAGGGCGGCGAGGTCATCACCGCCAAGGCGGGTTATGCATATGACGCCATCAACATCGACGGCATCAACCCGGCGTCGCAGGTGACCGTGCAGGGCGAAGGTGCGGGGGCGCGGTTCGGTATGGTCATGCTGACCAATGCCAGCAACCTGCGGTTCTTCGGCATCACCAGCTACATGGCCGCGCCCTACAATCGCGGCAAAGCCAAACCTTATCTGTTTCAGGCGCGGGCGAACACGCGCGCCATTGTCGTGGAGGGCTGCGACCTGCGGTCCCGCGTCGATGCGGACGGCTATAACGACTGGTCCCTCCAGGAGTGGCTGGACTGGCGTATGGGTGGCGTCCTTCTGGAGGGGCCCGACAGCCATATCCTGAACAACACCGGCACCGGCCTTGAAATGGCCATCGGCATCGGCGGGCCGCGTTCGTCCATGGCCGGGAACGAGGTGATGGGGATCGGCGGCGATTTCTTCCGGGTGACGGCAGACGATTGCGCCGTGACCGGAAACAAGTGTGGCGATCTCTACTATCTGCGGGACGGCAACCATGAGGATGGCGGCCAGTTTTTCGCGACGGACGGGACCGGCCGGATGCATCGCATCACCGTTCGCGGCAACCGGATCATCGAGGCCGTGACAAACCGCCTGAACCCGCTGACCGCCGTAGCGCAAGGCATCGGCGGCTATGGAAGCCCGAAGGCTGGTGGCGGATCGACCCAGACGGTGTTCGACGGGATCACTGTTGAAGACAACGAGGTCGAGGTCAGCGCGCCGCATGGCATCCGTCTGTGTATCATCCGCAACGGCATCGTTCGGCGCAACGTGCTGCGCTACACCGGCAACCTGCCGACGCGGGATGAGAAAGACTTCGGCTTCACGCGGATGCTGATCGACGGTCAGTGCGCGAACACCATCGTCGAGGACAACACCGCGCCGCGTTTCCAGATCGCGGCTGGCGCGCAGCAGGCGCGCAACGTCGTTGCCTGAACGAAAAACGAGGGGCAGAGGAAGGCCGGGCCGCGCGCCAGGCCTTTTGCGCTTATGGGAATGAGGTGACGGTGTGAACAAGCCCGTTGAATACTGGATCGCTCTGGCGGTCGGCATCCTGATCGTGATCGAACGGCACCGCGAAAAATCGCTCCTGTCCCGCGCGATCATCGCCGCGATTTCCGGCGGGTTCGGATATTCGATCGCGCCCGATGTCGCTGCGTGGGCGGGGCGCAGTGAAACGCTGGCGGTGATGATCCTCACGGCGTTCGGCTACGCCGCAATGGATCTGATATTTGCGCTGATCGCCGACCGGGCGCTGCTGCGGGACATCATCCGCCGCCGGATGGGAGGCAAGTGATGGAGCATACGACGGCGACACTGAAAAAGCAGCGCGGCCTCTACATGTTGATCGCCGTGCTGCTGGTGATCTGGTTCATCGAGCCTTCCATGAACGCAATGGCGTCGATCTGCCGCGACCTGATCGGCTATTTCTATGGGGGGCAAAAATGAACCGCGCTGCCTTCTACGCGGCGCTCAGAAAGCGCAACAGCGGCGTGTTCGGGACCAGTCTCACCCAAGGTCAGGTCCGGGGCGTGGACACTATCCTGGACGAGGCAGAGGCGCGGGAAACCCCGCTGCGCCACCTCGCCTATATCCTCGCCACAGCCTACCTTGAAACCGGCGGGCGGATGCAGCCGGTGCGGGAGAGCCTGAATTATTCGGTCGATGCGCTGCTGACCAAATTCGGCCGCCACCGGATCAGCGAGGCCGATGCGAGGCGCTATGGCCGATCCGGCAGCCGCGCGGCCAATCAACAGATGATCGCGAACCTCATCTATGGCGGGGAGTGGGGCCGGATGAACCTTGGCAACACGCGGCCCGACGATGGCTGGCGCTATCGCGGCGGCGGGCTGGCGCAGATCACCGGGTGGTGGAATTACGAGACATTCGGCATGGCGGCCGATCCCGACCGATCCGGCGATCTGGTCCCGTCTGTCCGCATGATGTTCGACGGGATGGAGCGGGGTTGGTTCACCGGCAAACGGCTGTCCGATTTCAGCGACTACCGCCAGATGCGGCAGGTCATCAACCGGATGGACCGGGCCGACGACATCGCGGGCTATGCCGAGGCGTTTGAAGTTGCGCTGAGGGCGGCGGGCTATGCCGCCAAGGTCGCACCGCCCGCGCCGTCGCCTCTGCCATCCTCGCCCACTGACGGCGGTTTCGCATGGGTGATCGGCCTGATCGTCGATGCGCTCAAGTTCGTTTTCGCAAGCATGAAAGGACGCTGACATGCCCCCCATCTTTTTCGCGTGGACCCGGTCCTTCTGGGCCACCGTTGTCGGATTCGCGATCCTGTTCTTCGGCGCCCCGGCCGAGGTGGTGCAGGGCGCGGCGCAGCTCCTCGCCTGGGCGTTGCCGTGGTCGGCCGATGAGATCGGCGCGGCACTGCTGCGGATCGCGCCCATGGTTCTCTGGGCGTTCGCCATGCAGCAGCGGAGCGGATCGGCCCGGCCCTATACGGCGGACCCGAGGGCGCTGCGATGACCTGGCCCATGGTGCAGCCGGATTGGCGGTTGTCGCTGATCCTCGATGCCATTGCGCTGCGGCTGGGTCGATGAGCTGCATCCTGATCGGCGCAGGCGCCGGTGTCGTCACCGCCTATGGCGCGATCATGGTGCTGGCGTGGTGGTATGGCAGCAAATGGAGGGGGAAATGATACCCTTCATCCTCGGGCTTGGGCGCTTCATACCCGCATGGATCAAGCGCGCTGTGGCGTGGGCTGCGGTGGCCGC
>JRYH01000629.1_pt1 | contig 25193 bp, 20 predicted proteins | sample 235351 | NCBI WGS metagenome assembly JRYH01 (sample SAMN03074221, study PRJNA261480) | activated sludge metagenome | biome: Wastewater Treatment Plant; feature: Wastewater; material: Activated sludge; isolation source: activated biomass of a wastewater treatment plant treating wastewater... ...
GGCCTTTCGCCCCTCGAGACACCGGCGAGCGTTGAGATCATTCCCGGCAATACGATCCGCGATCGTGGCCAGACCAACGTCAACCAGGCGATCACGCAGAACGCGGCGGGCTTTTCGTCCACGGCTGCGCCGGGCAACGGCGGCACGGGCCTGGCAGCGCGCGGCTTCGCAGGTCACGGCTCCGTCATGCAGCTCTATGACGGCACGCGCCTCTACGTCGGCTCCGGAACGGTGACGTTTCCGTTCGATACCTGGTCCGCCGAACGCATCGAAGTGCTGCGCGGACCAGCTTCCGTGCTCTACGGCGAAGGCGCCGTCGGTGGCGTTATCAACGTCGTGCCAAAAAAGCCGACCGACTACGTCGCGCATGAGGGAGAGGTGGCGATCGGCACCGATAACACGCAGCGTTTCGGCGTCGGCTCGGGTGGCCCCATCAGCGACCAGCTCTTCTATCGCTTCGACGCGAGCGGTATCCGATCGGATGGATGGCTGGAGCGCGAAGGCGATTTTCACTCCCTGGCGTTCTCCGGCGCGCTCACCTATCGCCCATCGAGCGACCTCCAGTTCACGGTCTCGCACGACCACGCCGATCAGTCGCCGCTGCGCTACTGGGGTACGCCGCTGGTCAACGGCCGCATCCCTGACAGCATCCGCGACAAGAGCTACAACGTGCGCGACAGCGACGTGAGCTACGTCGACAACTGGACCCAATTCAAGACTGAGTGGAGCCCGACCGACTGGCTGGAACTGCGCAACGTCGCCTATCGCCTGACGAGCAACCGGCACTGGCACAACGTGGAAGGCTATCGTTACTTTGCCGATATCGGGAAGGTGACCCGTACGGACTACATCGAGATCTTCCATGACCAGGAGCAGATCGGAAACCGCTTCGACGCCACCTTCCGCGCATCTCTTGGCGGCGGCGTCAAGAACGCGCTCGTGGTCGGCTTCGATGTCAATCAGATCGACTTTTTGAACCGGAGCAACAGTCCGTATGCCGGCACGTCCGATGTCGATCTGTTCAATCCGGATCCTGGCTGGTTCACCGATAGGAACAATGATCCCGTCCGTCCGCGCGTCGAGTCCGATACGTTCCAATACGCGTTCTTTGCCGAGAACCAGCTGACCTTGTCAAAGGAGCTGACGCTCGTCGCCGGTATCCGACTCGACGAGGTGACGCTGAAGCGTGAAGATCCCATCACGCCCGACAGCTATTTCGAAAAGGATTTCTCGGAAACGTCGTGGCGGGTCGGCGCCGTCTATACGCCAGTGCCGGGACTGGCCTTCTACGCGCAATATGCAACGGCCGTTGATCCCGTGAGCGGCGCGCTCATCAGCATGAACCTCACGCAATCGGAGTATAAGCTCTCGTCGAGCCGTCAGTATGAGATCGGCGTCAAGCAGTCGTTCTGGCAGGGCCGGGGCGAGTGGACGCTCGCAGCCTACGATATCGAGAAGAGCGATATCCTCTCGCGTGATCCGAACAACTCCCAGATCGTGCGCCAAGTCGGCCAGCAGTCATCGCGCGGCGTCGAGGCGTCGCTCGGCGTACAGCTTACGGACACGCTTCGCTACGACGGCAACGTCGCGCTTCTGGAAGCTCGCTACGACGACTTCATGGTACCGAGCAGCGGCACCGATCCGGCGATCGACTATGCGGGCTACCGGCCAGCCAACGTTCCGGAGCAGGTCGTAAACAGCTGGCTGACGTGGGCGTTCCTGCCCAGCTGGGAAGCCTACGCTGGCATTCAGTGGATCGGCTCGATCTACAACGACAACGCCAACGCGGTGAAGCGGCCTTCGTCGACGGTCGTCAACATGGGCCTCTCCTACGACGTCGATGAGAAGAGCGCGATCGCGCTGCGCGTGTTCAACGTCTTCGACGAGAAGTACGCGACGGGCGGCGGCTCCTACGAATGGCAGCTCGCGCCGCCGCGCTCGGCGGAGCTCAGCTACCGCATCAAGTATTGAGATGGGACGTCATGAGACCAGGATTATGCCGGCATCGCGCGTTCGATCGGAGGCGTGGCGCGGCATGGTGAAAGCGGGCAAGCGGTGGCTCTATTGGGGCCACCGCTGGCTCGGCGTTGTGACGTGCCTGCTCTGCGTCATGTGGTTCCTCTCGGGCCTCGTGATGCTCTACGTGCCATTCCCGTCGTGGACCGACGAGGAACGCGTCGCGAGCCTGCCGCCGATCGCGGCGGAGCGCGTAAGCATCGCACCCGACAAAGCTCTGGAAGCCGCAGGCGTGAAAACGCTGCCCGCGACGTTCCGGCTCGAAATGCTGGCGGACGAGCCGGTCTACCGGATCGTCGCGAACGGAAACCATACGGCCATCTCGGCTTTGACGGGCCGGCCGATCCGTAACGTCACCCCTGATGAAGCCTATCGCCACGTTGCGGCAGCGTTCCCGAGTGTGTCCGCCACGCTCGTAGAAACGCTCGACTACGATCAATGGACCGTCACGCGTCGCTTCGCGCCGCATCGGCCGCTTTACCGCTTCAGCCTCGACGGTGGCCTCGGCACAAGCGTCTACGTGTCCTCGACGACCGGCGAGATCGTGCAGAACGCCACCCGCAGCGAGCGGTTTTGGAACTGGCTCGGCGCCGTGCCGCACTGGATCTACTTCTCTCCGATCCGCACGAGCCAGGAGCTCTGGCGCCAGTCCGTCATGTGGCTATCAGGACCGCTCGTCATCGGCGCCGTCACCGGTCTTTGGATCGGCATCCTGCGCCTGCGCGTGCGCAAACCCTATTCGAAAGGGCGTGTCACGCCCTATCGCGGCTGGATGAAATGGCACCATGTCGGTGGCCTCATAGGTGGGCTGTTCCTCACCGCCTGGATCGCCAGCGGCTGGCTTTCGGTGAACCCGTTTCATCTCTTTGCGCGAACTCAGTTCTCGGACGCACAGCGCATCGCCTACGCAGGATGGCGCGAAGGAGCACCTTACGGCATCACGACCGAAGCGCTCGCGCGAGCTGCCGTTCGCAGCGGCGCGACAGAGATCGCGTTCGCGTGGGCTGCCGGCCGCGCATACATGATCGTCCGCAACGCTGAAAGCCTTTCGCTGGCAGATGCGCGGTCCGGAGCACCCATGACGTTCGGCGACGAGGAGCTGATCTCGGCCGCGCGCCGCGCTTTTCCGGCCGCGTCGGCTGTAAAGGCCGCGCGTGTGGCGGAAGAGGATGTCTATTGGTATTCTCACCACCACAGCCGTCCGCTTCCGGCCATCAGGGTGCAGTTCGATGATCCGTCCGCGACATGGCTGTTCCTCGATCCCACAACGGGAACGATCGCCGGCGTCATCGATCGCAGCGCGCGGACGTATCGTTGGCTCTTCAATTTCCTGCACGACTACGACCTGCCGGTGTTGCTGCATAACCAGCCCGCACGCGACATCGTCGTCTGGCTGTTGTCGATCGCCGGCCTGATCGTCTCCGTCACAGGAGTTGTGATCGGCTACCGAACATTGATCCGGTATCGGGATTGATCTGGCTCAATGCCTAAGGGCAGCTTGTTGCAGAAGTGCCGCGTGACGTGCGGCACCTGCGTTTGCCCCTGATGAATTGCGTTGACATTGTGTTCTGTCTCGGGCGCACTGATCGTGTGACGGTGTCACTGCGCGCGAAAGCGCTCGGCGACCAAAAGGGAACACGGTGAGGCGCACGCTTTTCGAAGCATCCTGTGCCGATCCCGTGGCTGCGCCCGCAACTGTTAGCGGCAAGTCCTTTCCAACGATGCCACTGAGGCTTCTTCTTGAAACCTCGGGAAGGCTGGAAAGCGACGCTTGAGCCGTGAGCCAGGAGACCTGCCGTTGCAAGCTGCCCATCCTCGGTGCGGGACGCCCGAAGGAACGGTTACCCGTAGTGGCGGCTGATGTGCAACCGATCGGGAGCGACGTCAGGTATGGCCGGGGTTTCCTTCACCCACTGATCGCAAGATAACGAGATCGCTCTGCGGCATGGAGCGGCGCTGCGGAGCATCCGCTGCGCCCGCGATATGCGTTTTGCATGGCGATCCGGAACGGCCGCACTGGACGGGGCTCTCGTCATCATCCGTGACGGGGAAACCTTTGCAGAAGTCTCATCGTGTCACCGCAACGCGCGCCTGTGGCGTCTCTCTGAGCGCACTCCTGTTGTCGTCCGTGGCTGTTCTTGCAACGCCAAGCTCGAGCGCACTGGCTCAGGAGGCGGAGGAGCTGCCCGCCCTCGTCGTCGAGACGGCGGACGCGGCCAAGAAGCGGCGCAAGAAGGCCGCCAACGCGACCGACACCAGGCTGACCGATGTCGGCGCCACGCCTGGAGAGGGTCCAACGTCCGGCGCCTCGGCAACAGGTGGCGCCGGTGGACCGGTCGCGGGCGGCGGCGGCATCACCGGCTCGTCCACGACGATCGTCTCTCGCGAGCAGATCGAGCGCGCACCGCAGACCACACTTGCCGACATCATTGCGCGCGAGGCGGGGGTACAGGCGAAGACCCTCTACGGTGGCGTCAATGGCGTCGGCACGTCGGTCGATATTCGCGGCTTCGGGGCTGCGGCGTCTTCCAACACTCTTGTTCTGGTCAACGGACGCAGGCTGAACGACTGGGACTTGGCAGGCTTTGACCTGTCTACAATTGCGAAGGACTCAGTTGAGCGCATCGAGATCACGCGCGGCAATTCAGGCGCGGTGCTTTACGGCGACGGCGCTGTCGGCGGCGTCATCAACATTGTGACACGCAGCGGCGCCGACTTGCCCAATCAGGTGCGCATCGAGGGCGGCTTGGGCTCCTTCGAAACCCGAGACGGCAACATTTCCGCGAGCGGCTCGTCGGGTCCCTTCTCAGCTTTCGTCAACGGCAACTATTTCGAGTCCGATGGCTACCGAGACAACAACGAAACGCGGCAAAAATCTGCAGTGGGCGATTTCCGCTGGTCGTTCAGCCGTGGCAGCGTTTTCCTCAATCTGGCGGCCGACGATCAGAAGATGCGTTTGCCTGGCGGGCGCCTCGTCGATCCCTCATTGGGGATCGATCTGGTTCGCGATGATCCCCGCGGCACGGCCACGCCGCTCGATTTTGCCGACAAGCAGGGTATCCGCGCGACGATCGGCTTGAACTACATGCTGACACGCGACGTTGAGCTGATCGTTGACGGCGGAATTCGGAGAAAGGAGCAGCAGGCGGCCTACTTCGATTACGACTTCGATTTCTTTCACAGGTATTCCGACACGGACCTCACCACGGCATCACTTACACCACGCACCATAATCACTCTGCCGTTCTTCGGGCTGCCGTCACGCGTCATCGCCGGTATCGATTTCTACGATACCGATTACGAGTCGCATCGAAGCTGGTTGGAAGGCCTGGCTCCCATCCACACGTTCGATGGTCGAGAGAAAACCTTCGCCGGCTACTGGCAGCAGACGGTAAGCGTGTTGCCAACAACCGATGTCTCGGCTGGCGGCCGCATCCAGCGCAACGAGACGACGATACAGGATATTTACGATCCGCTTGCGCCACAGCCTTTACCGGACGCGGGCGGCCAGGCGCTCGACGAGAGCAAGACCAACCACGCCTGGCATCTCGGCGCTGAGCACAAACTCATTCCGGGAGTGACACTGCTCGGGCGCCTGGCCCAGAGCTTCCGCGTCCCGAATATCGACGAGCGCATTTCGCCCGTTGTCTATCCTACGGACTTCAGACTGCGCACGCAGAAGTCAGACGATTGGGAAGTCGGTGTGCGGTTTCAGCTCGGGTCATTCGAGGTTCAGTCGAGCTACTATGACATGCACCTGACTGACGAGCTGCATTACAGCCCGGCGGTATTCGGCAACACCAACCTCGACCCCACGCGTCGCCGCGGCGTCGAGACGATCGCGAGCTGGCAAGTCATGAAAGATGTCCGGCTGCGCGGCAATCTCACCTACACCGACGCCGAGTTCCGGGCTGGACCGTTTGCAGGCAATGACGTGCCGCTCGTCTCGCCGTGGACCGGCAATATGAGTTTGTCCTGGGATATCATCGAGACATGGCTGACGCTCGACGCAGCCGTCACCTATGTCGGCGAGCGCCGCATGGACAACGACCAGGCGAATGTCCAGCCCCTGATCTCCGACTACACAACGGTCGACCTGCGGCTCGGCGGTGAGATCGACCGGTTCTTCTGGTCGGCGGGTGTGCAGAACCTCTTCGACGTCGATTATTTCGACTATGCGATCGCAAGCCCATCGGTGCTCGGGAGATACAATGCCTATACGCAGCCTGGCCGCACGTTCCTGGTCAAGGCAGGCGTCACTTGGTGATGCAGGATGCGCGCGCTGACGGTCAGACGGCGCGCGCGAGATCAAGCAAGCGATCGCAATCGATGTGGGCTTCGAGGTGGGCGGCGAGCGCGTCGAGCGTCGCGTCCACCTCGCGCTCGTAGTCGAGCGCGGAGCCCGACGCGCCCATCTGCTCGAGGAGTTGCGCGCGAAAGCGATCGTTCGCGAACAGCCCGTGCACATAGCAGCCGGAAACGCGGCCGGATGCACTGACGGCGCCATCGCCGCGCCTGCCTGCGAAGCGGATCATGGGAGCCGCGCACCCGGGGCCGGTGGTGCGCCCCACGTGCATTTCGTAGCCCTTGATCGGCGTGCCATCCGACGTCGCTCCCTCGACCTCGGCGAGCACCTTGCCGCCTTCGAGCACGGTTGCGACGTCGAGCAGGCCGAGGCCCGGCACCACGCTTGGCGGACCTTCGATCCCGTCCGGGTCCGCCACCTTGCGGCCCAGCATCTGGTAGCCGCCGCAGATGCCGAGCACATGCCCGCCGCGGCGGACGTGCGCCAATAGATCGACATCCCATCCCGCCGCGCGGAGCGCCGCGAGATCGGCGATGGTTGCTTTCGAGCCGGGAAGGATGACGAGCGACGCAGTTCCGGGGATGGGTTCGCCAGGGCGCAGGAATACGGTCTCGACGCCGGGCTCGAGGCGGAGCGGATCGATGTCGTCGAAGTTGGCGATGCGCGGATAGGCAAGCACGGCGATCAATGGCCGCGCACCAGCAGCTTGGGCGCTTGTGGCCGAAAGAGACTGGCTGTCTTCCGGCGGCAGGCGATTGGCGCCATCGAAGTAGGGCACCAATCCGAGCGCTTTCCACCCGGTGCGGCCTTCGATGAGAGACATGCCATCCGAGAACATCGTCGGGTCGCCGCGGAATTTGTTGACGATGAACCCCTCGATTTGCGCGGCGTCCGAAGCCTCGAGCACGCATTTGGTGCCGACGAGACTTGCGATGACGCCGCCCCGCTCGATGTCGCCAATCAGGACGACGGACACGTTGGCAGCGCGCGCAAAGCCCATGTTGGCGATATCGCCGCTCCGGAGGTTGACCTCGGAGGCGGAGCCAGCGCCTTCCACGAGCACGATGTCGGCTTCGCTGGCGAGCAGTCGGAAGCTTTCCAGCACCGCCTCCATCAGCCGTGGCTTCATGCCGTGATACGCGCGCGCCGGCGCATTACCGACGACGCGTCCCTGCACGACCACCTGCGCGCCGATCTCGCTCTGCGGCTTGAGCAGCACGGGGTTCATATGCACGCTGGGCGCAACGCGTGCCGCGCGAGCCTGCAGCGCTTGCGCCCGGCCGATCTCGCCTCCATCGGCCGTCACAGCCGCATTATTCGACATGTTCTGGGGCTTGAACGGCCGCACGCGAAGGCCGCGATTGGTGAAGGCGCGAGCCAAGCCTGCCACCAGCAGCGACTTGCCAACGTCGGAGCCGGTGCCCTGGAACATGATGGCTTTCATGGTCTCAGAACTCGATGCCCGCCTGCGCTTTGACGCCAGCAGCGAAGTGGTGCTTGACGGGCGTCATGTCCGTCACGAGGTCCGCCGCTTCGATCATCTCGGGCTTCGCGTTGCGGCCGGTCACTACGACGTGCAGATTGGGTCGCCGGCTCTTCAGCGTCGCCACCACATCGCCAAGCGCGAGATGCTCGTAGCGCAGCGCGATGTTGAGCTCGTCGAGGATGATGAGGCTGAAGGACGGATCGGCGAGCAGCCTCTTGGCCACAGACCAAGCCGCCTCGGCGGCGGCGACGTCGCGCGCATGATCTTGCGTTTCCCAGGTGAAGCCCTCGCCGAGCGTGTGCCACACGACCTGATCGCCAAACGTCTCGATCGCCTTGCGCTCGCCCGTCTGCCACGCGCCTTTGCCGAATTGCACGACGCCGACGCGCATGCCGCGCCCGAGCGCGCGCAACAGAAGGCCCCAGGCGGCGGTCGATTTGCCCTTGCCCGTGCCCGTATGCACCATGAGAAGGCCTTTCTCGACGGTCTTGGACGCCACCTCTGCGTCCTGAACCGCCTTGCGCTTGGCCATCTTCTCTTTGTGCCTCGTATCGTCGTGTCCGCTTGTCTGCATGCGTACTATCTCCTTCATTGGGCGCTTCGGAGCGTCCGGCCGCGATTGACGCGTGGCGAAGTTTATCGAGCCGCGCGCAGATCCTCGCAAGGGTATAGCGCCTGAGACGGCGCTGGGCTTCGAGCATTTCACGAGAGAGGATGCGCGGGCCGCAGCTTGGCGTCCGCCTGATTTCCATTGACGCGCGGCGCCGCTAGCCTCTATCAAACCGGGAGACGGTTCCTCGCAAGAGGATTGAACGGGAATACGGTGCGCCGTGCCAACGGCAAATCCGCAGCTGCCCCCGCAACTGTAATCGGCGAGTGTTTTGTCGGAATGCCACTGGGAAACCGGGAAGGCGGCCAAACACGAAGACCCGAGAGCCAGGAGACCGGCCGTCACGATCGAATGAGCTCATATGACCCCGGAGGGGTGGTCAAGGAGATGTCTCGTGAACGCACAATCCTATTCCGTTTCCATATCGTCCGCCGGACAGCGGTCGGAGGCCCTTAAGGCTGCGGCCTTGGCTCTCCTGCTCGGCGTCGGCCTGGTCTTTACGGCCGGCTTCTCGCACTCGGCGACGCTGCACAACGCCGGACACGACACGCGCCACGCGCTCAGCTTTCCCTGCCACTGAGCGAGCGGACCATGATCACGCGCGTTCTCGCGGCCGCTCTTGCGGCCGGTTTCGCCGCTGGCTTGCTCGTGGCGGCGCTGCAGCATGTCACCACGACGCCGCTCATCATCGCGGCCGAAGCGTATGAAGGCTCGACGCATGCATCGGCTCAAACGCCGCTCTACGAGATGCATGGGGCCCGCCTCTTCCTCGCTCATGCGGGGCACGGGGAGGGCGATCATGAATGGGCGCCCGCCGATGGGTTCGAGCGCACGTTCTATACCAGCACCGTAACGGTTGCGACGGCCGTCGGCTTTGCCTTCCTGCTGCTCGCCGGATTGCTGGCCTCCGGCGATCCGATCGATACGCGGCGCGCTTTGGCCTGGGCGGCGGCCGGATTCGTAGCGACAGGCCTCGCGCCTGCAGCCGGTCTCTCCCCCGAGCTGCCGGGTATGCAGGCGGCTGACCTGATTGAGCGGCAAGCATGGTGGATCGCGACGGCGATGGCGACGGCCGTCGCGCTGTGGCTGCTTTTCCGGTCGCGCGGCCTTGCCCTGCCGGCTCTCGGTGTTCTGCTGCTTCTGGCTCCGCATGTCGTCGGCGCTCCGCATCCGGCGGAGATCGACGCAAGCCGTGTTCCGGCGGAACTGGCGGCCCGTTTCGCATCTCTCTCCCTTGCCGTGCACGCCGTGCTCTGGGCTCTGACCGGGGTCTTCGTCGGCTGGGTCTGGCAGCGGAACGAGCGCCTCGCAACGGCCGAGGGCTAGGCCATGTCGATAACCGATACGACGGCCATCACAGTGTTCGTATGCGTCTCGTGCCGACAGGCGAAACCGGACGGCGAGGGCTTCCGTCAGCCGGGCCGCGAGCTTGCCTCGGCTCTCGAGGAGAAGCTCGCGGGGGACGAGGCGATCAAGGTAACGCCCGTCGAGTGCTTGGCCGTGTGCAATCGCCCAAGCACCATCGCGCTCGTGGGCCGGGAGAAGTGGACCTACCTCATCGGCAACCTCGAGCAGGAGACGCATCTCGATCAGATCATCGCCTCCGCGCGCGCCTATGCGCAGTCGGAGAACGGCATCATTCCTTGGAAGGAGCGGCCCGAGGCCTTCCGCAAGGGCGTTGTCGCCCGCGTGCCGCCGCTCGGCTTTTTTCACCCGCAGGAGACTCCATCGTGAACGCGCTTGCCAAAGTGCCGTGCAGCATCGTCACCGGCTTTCTCGGCGCCGGCAAAACCACGCTCGTGCGCAACATCCTTGAGAGCGGCGCCGGCCGGCGTCTTGCCGTCATCGTCAACGAGTTCGGCGATGTCGGCATCGACGGAGAGATCCTCAAAGGCTGCGGCATCGAAAGCTGTAGCGGGGATCGCATCGTCGAGCTGTCCAACGGCTGCATCTGCTGCACGGTGGCGGATGATTTCGTGCCGGCGCTCGAAAGTCTTCTCGCACTCCCGGAACCGCCCGAGCATATCCTGATCGAAACCTCGGGCCTCGCGCTCCCGAAGCCGCTCGTGCAGGCGTTCAACTGGCCGGCCATCGCCTCGCGCGTGACGGTAGATGGCGTCATTGCCGTGGTGGATGGGGCGGCGGTTGCTGCGGGCCGCTTCGCCGACGATCCCGAGGCGCTGGCCGCTCAGCGGGCCCAGGATGCGTCCGTCGATCACGAGAACCCGCTCGAAGAGGTCTTCGAGGATCAGCTTCTCTGCGCCGATCTAATCGTGCTCAACAAGACGGATCTCATGACGGACGCGGAGCGCGAGACGGTGTCCGCTGAAATCAGGGCCGCTGTCCCCCGCGCGGTGAAGGTCATCGAGGCAGCTCGCGGAGCGCTCGACGCGAACGTGCTGCTCGGCCTTGGTGCGGCGGCGGAGAGTGACCTTGCCGCGCGCCCCTCCCATCATGACGGCGAGGCCGAGCACGACCACGACGATTTCGACACGTTCGTGATCGATATCCCGCGGCTCGCAACGCCGGAAAGCCTCCTGGAGCGCATCCGGAGTGCTGCCGACGCGCACGACATCCTGCGGATCAAAGGCTTCGCCGAGATCGAGGGCAAACCCATGCGCCTGCTCATCCAGGGCGTGGGGTCGCGCCTTCAGCATCAGTTCGATCGCCCCTGGGCCCCCGAAGACTCTCGCCAGGGACGCCTCGTCGTCATCGGGCAAAAGGGGATCGACCGCGAGGCGATCGCAGCGGCGATTGGGCGCGCGTAGGATAAAAAATGCATCTGTTGGCGGTCGAGACGGGTTCGCTGGATGAGATAGACGGCGCGGTGGATCTGGGCCAGACCCCGGCCGACGTCGTCGTCTTGTCGTTCAGCGATAGCGATCTCTCCGCGCTCGCAACTGTCTGGAGCGAGGAGCCGTCGCGCTTTCCGACGCTCCGCCTGGCGAGCCTCAAGAAGCTTCGTCACCCGATGTCGGTCGATCTCTATATCGATCGCGTCATCGCGGGCGCCCGTCTCGTCATCGTGCGTGGACTCGGCGGACTGGACTACTGGCGCTACGGCTTCGAGCGGATCGCCGACGTTGCGCGCGAGCGCGGACTGCCGTTCGTTGCTCTGCCGGGCGACGATCGGCGCGATCCGCGCCTCGATGCGATCTCCACGGTGCCGCGTGAAACGCTGATTGCCTTCGATAGCTATTTCCGCGCTGGCGGGCCGGCGAACGCGCGCAATCTGCTGCTCTATGCCGTGCGTCTGCTTGGCGGAGATGCGCAAGCGGATCCGCCCACCGAACTCGCATCTGTGCTGGCCGTCGATACGCACGGCACGCCGATCCCGCTCGCGAGCATTGAGAGCGCGCCCGGCAAGCCCGTTGCACTCGTCGTCTTCTATCGTGCAAGCCTGCTCGCGGGCGATATGAAGCCCGTGTCTATGCTTGCCAAAGAGCTCGCGCGGCGCGGCCTTCGCGCGATCTCGGTCGCCGTGACGAGCCTCAAGGATCCGGAGGTCGCGGCCCCGGTCGAAGATCTGATCGCCCGCGTCCGCCCCGATGTGATCCTCAACGCGACCGCATTCTCCGCATTGCGCGCCGACGAGACGACGCTTCTCGATGCAGCCGACTGTGCCGTGCTGCAGGTTGCGCTTGCGGGGCATCCGCGGGAGGCGTGGAGCGAGGCGTCGCGCGGCCTGTCGCCGAGCGATCTCGCGATGAACGTTGTGCTGCCCGAGCTGGATGGCCGCCTGTTCACGCGCGCCATTTCGTTCAAGGCCGATCTTTCGGCCGAGCCTCGCCTAGAGTATGCGCGCGTCGTTCATGAGCCGGATGCGGGCCGCGTCGGGTTCGTGGCGGATCTCGCCACGGCGTGGGTGCGCCTGCGTCGCAAGCCGGCAGCGGAGCGCAAGCTCGCGCTGATGCTCTCCGACTATCCCAATCGCGCAGGCCGCACCGGCTATGCGTGTGGTCTCGATACGCCAGAGAGCGTGGTTGAGATCGTAAAAGCGCTCGGTGCCGCGGGATACAGGGTCGGTTCCGATCCCGTCGCGCCGGGTGATCTCATCGCCCGGCTTGCCGGCGAGATCCTAACCGAGACAATCGAAGTTCCGCTCGAATGGTACGAACGCCATCTCGCGAGCCTGCCGCAGGAGATACGCGAAGCGCTCGTGAGCGCATGGGGTGAGCCGGATCGTGATCCGGCGTGCCGCGATGGGCGCTTCCGCTTCCCCTGTGTCCGGCGCGGGCATCTCGTCGTGGCGCTGCAGCCGGATCGCGGCAGCCACAGCGACCGCAAGGCCGCCTACCACGATCTCGCACTTCCGCCGCGCCATGCTTACGTGGCGCTTTACGCCTGGCTGCGTCACGAAGAGCGGATCGACGCGCTCGTACACATGGGCACGCACGGCACGCTTGAATGGCTGCCCGGCAAGGCGCTGGCGTTGTCAGACACGTGTTTCCCCGAAGCCGTTCTCGGCCCTGTTCCGGTGATCTATCCGTTCATCGTCAACAACCCCGGCGAGGCCGTGCAAGCCAAGCGGCGCATTTCCGCTATCACCATTGGACACATGACACCGCCGCTGTGCGAAGCGGGTCTCGAAGGTCCTCTCGGAGAGCTCGAAGGCCTGATCGAGGAATATGCCGAAGCCGACGGCGTCGACCGGCGCCGTATCGCGATTCTCGAGAGTGAGATCCTGGACCGGGCCTGGCGCTCGGGTCTCGCTAAGGATTGCGGCGTCGAGGTGGGGGATCCGCCGCGCGACGCGATCGCCAAGCTCGACGCACAGCTTTGCGACATCAAGGACCTCGCGATCCGCGATCATCTCCACGTCTTCGGGCGGACCCCATCGGCGAAGCCTCGCGCCAGTTTGGCGGCCGCCATCGTGCGCGCAGCTCCGGGTATTGATATCGCGGCGATGGAAACCGCGATCGCCGATTGCGCAGAACACGAGCGGGAAGCCCTGCTTAGCGCGCTCGATGGGCGCCGCGTGGCGCCCGGCCCGTCCGGCGCGCCCACGCGCGGCCGGCGCGACGTGCTGCCGACGGGCCGCAACCTCACGACCATTGATCCGCGTGCGGTGCCGACCCGCACGGCCGCCATCGTCGGCCAGCGCGCCGCCGACGAGGTGGTGCGCCGCTATCTCCAGGATCACGGCGATTATCCGCGCGCGCTCATGCTCGACCTATGGGCGTCCGCGTCGCTCCGCACGGGAGGTGACGACCTCGCCCAGGCACTCGCGCTCATTGGCGCGCGGGCCCAATGGGATGATGGCTCGAACCGCGTCGTCGGCATCGAGGTGTTGCCGATCGCCAAGCTCGAGCGTCCGCGCATCGATGTCACGTTGCGTATATCGGGATCTTTTCGTGACATCTTCCCGGCCCAAATCGCGCTGTTCGATCTTGCCGTGCGCCACGTCGCCGAACGGGACGAGCCCGATGATTGGAATCCGCTGGCTGCTGCAAGCCGCAGGGGCGAGAGCCTCACACGCATCTTCGGCAGCGAGCCTGGCACCTATGGCGCGGGCGCGGCTTCCGCCGTCCTCGATGGGCCCTGGGAGACGCGTGACGAGATCGCCGCCGCCTATCTCGAGGCGTCTTCCCATGCCTACGGTACGGACAGCGCCGAGCGGCCAGCGCCACAGGAGTTTGCCGATCGCGTCGCCGCCGCGGATGCGCTCGTCCACCCGCAGGACGATCGTGAGCGCGATCTCCTCGATGGCGACGGCGTTGCTGATTTCGCCGGCGGCTTCGCCGCCGCAGCCGCCCAGATGGGACGCACGCCCTCGCTCTATCACCTCGACACGAGCCGGCCCGAGGCGCCGCGTGCCCGCACCATCGAGGAGGAGATCGTCCGCATCGTGCGCGGGCGTCTCACCAACGCACGCTGGATTGCCGGCATGATCGGGCATGGCCATCGCGGCGTGGCCGAGATCGCCCAGGGCATCGATGTGCTCTATGCGTTCGCAGCCACGGCAGGCATCGTCGGCGATCATCTTTTCGATGCCGTCCACGACAGCATCATCGCGGATGAGGCGAGGCGCTCGGCGCTGCTCGACCTCAATGCCTCGGCCATGCACGCCATGGCCGAGCGCCTCCAGGACGCAATCAACCGGCAGCTCTGGACGCCGCGCCGTAACGCCGTGCAGGCCGAGCTTGCGCAGGTGCTCGCGTATGCGGGCAAGGGCGAAAAAGGCGAGGAGGGCGCATCATGAGCGCGCGCCTGGATGCGGCTGCTCCTGCCACGGTGAAGGGATGGTGTCCGGGAGCACTGCGGCCCATGCAAACGGGCGATGGCCTGATCGTCCGCGTGCGCCCTCGCACCGGCGCCTTGAGCGCACGGCAAGCGCTGTCTCTCTCCGAGATCGCACGGCGTCACGGAAACGGTCTCATCGATCTCACGCGCCGGGCAAACCTACAGATCCGCGGCCTCGATGAGAGCGATCTTCCGGCGGTCTGGCACGCCTTGTCGGAAAGCGGCCTCTTGGATGTGCACGCCGAAGCGGAGGCCGTGCGCAACGTCATGGTGAGCCCGCTTGCCGGCATCGATGCTGCGCAGCTTTGCGATGTCCGGCCGATCGCTGCGGCTTTGGAAACGACTCTTTGCGAAACGCCTGCACTGTGGGCGCTTCCAGGAAAATTCGGGTTCATCGCCGATGGCGGCGGCGTGCTGTTTCTCGACGGCGAGCGAGCCGACATCCGGCTCAAGGCCGTATCCACGCCGGACGGAACCAGGATCGCCATCGGCATCGACACGACGCTGAATACGGAATGGCTACGGCTGCTCGCCCCCGATAAAGCGCACATGGCGGCGATCGAGCTGGCGCGGGCTTTCATCTCGCTCGCACGGTTGAGCGAACGCACACGCATGCGCAACCTAGATCCCGCAGCCGTTGCCGTTTTGCGCGAGGCTCTGGCAGAGCATGGAATGCCCTGCAAGGCAGTGATCTCCAATGCGGGCCAAGATACTCGGCTCGGTGTCATCGGCGCAGGCAAGCCGATCGCGGTTGGCATAGGCGCACCATTCGGGCGCATCACGGCGCATGATCTTTCGCGCCTCGCAGAGGCGGCGCTCCATCTTGGCGTCGGTGAACTCAGGCTTTCGCCGTGGCGTGCACTTTATGCACCGGTGACAGGCGACGCTCAGACAATGCGATTGCTCGCGGTGGCGAAAGAGCTTGGCCTCGTCATCGCTCCCGGCGATCCGCTGATGTCGATCGACGCGTGCCCGGGTGCGCCGGCATGCCGTTCGGCGTGTGCCGATACGCGTTCGGCGGCACGAAAGATCGCAGCGCTGATGCCGCTTGACGGCGTGGCCTCTGTTCACGTTTCCGGCTGCACCAAGGGGTGCGCGCGCTCGCAACCCGCTGATCTCGTGCTGGTCGGCAATCCGAACGGATTCGCCATTGTCCGTGACGGCACGGCTGCGACTCCTCAGAGCGCCGTTATTGACGCCGCCGCGTTTCACCGTTTGCCCGCCATTCTGAATGCCAGAGTCTGACGCATGCAGCATGACCGCACATATCTCCGGGATGGATCGGAGATCTATCGCAATTCGTTTTCGATCATCCGCGCCGAAGCCGATCTTTCGCGGTTCAGCGGTCATGCCGAGAAGGTCGCGGTGCGCATCATTCACGCGTGCGGAATGGTGGAGATCGCCCGGGACGTCGTCATGTCGGAGGATTTCGCCGAGGCGGCCCGCGATGCGCTGCTCGCAGGCGCGCCCATCCTATGCGACGCCAATATGGTCGCCCACGGCGTCACCCGCAGCCGCCTGCCCGCACGCAACGAGGTGATCTGCACGCTAGGAGACGCGCGCGTACCGGAACTGGCGCGCGCGATGGGCACGACGCGGTCCGCCGCGGCACTCGATCTTTGGCTGCCTCGGCTCGCCGGATCCGTTGTCGCCATCGGCAATGCGCCGACGGCGCTATTTCGGCTGCTCGAGATGCTGGACGAGGGCGCGCCGCGCCCGGCCGCCATCATCGGCATTCCAGTCGGCTTCGTCGGCGCCGCCGAATCCAAGGAGGCGCTAAGGGCATCGAAGTATTGTCCGCACCTGATCGTCACCGGCCGCAAGGGCGGCAGCGCCATGGCGGCGGCTGCAGTCAATGCGCTCGCAAGCGAGATCGAATGAGCACGCTCGAGGACATCGCCGGAAAGGCGAAGGCCGGCACGCTTTACGGCATTGGCGTCGGCCCAGGCGATGCCCGCTACATGACGTTGCGCGCGGCGGCTCTCGTGCGCTCCGTGGACGTGCTCGCGTACTTCGCGAAGACGGGCCGGCAGGGCAACGCTCGCAGGATCGTATCGCCGCTGGTGGGCTCCGGCCGCCGAGAACTCCGGTTCGAATACCCCGTGACCGATGAGATCCCGTCCGGGCATCCCGACTACGAAGCCCAGATCGCCGCGTTCTATCGCCAGACGGCCGAGGTCCTGGAGGCTGAGGTGAGGGGGCATAGCTCCGTCGGCCTCCTGGCTGAGGGCGATCCCTTCTTCTACGGCTCGTTCATGCACATGTGGCGCCGCCTCGCGCCGATCGTGCCGGTGGAGGTCGTCCCTGGCGTGACCGGCATGTCCGGCTGCTGGACGCGCGCCAACGCGCCCATCACCTGGGGCGACGATATCCTGACTGTTCTGCCCGGAACGCTGGATGAGGCGAGCCTGACGCATCGACTTGCCGCGTCGGATGCTGCCGTCATCATGAAGATCGGGCGCAACCTCGCGAAGGTGCGCCGTGCCGTGCATGCGGCGGGCCTGATTGAGCGCGCGATCTACGTCGAGCGCGGCACGATGCCAGACGAGCGCATCGTTCCACTCGCCGAAATGGATGACGTCGAAGGAACCTACTTCGCCATGGTGATCATTCCCGGTCAGGGTCGGCGGCTATGAAGGGAACGCTGGCCGTCGTGGGATTGGGGCCCGGCAGCGCCGAGTTGACAACGCCGGCCGTGAGCCGGGCACTCGCTGAGGCGACGGACCTCGTCGGCTACACGACCTATCTCGATCGCGTGCCGCTCGCGGCGAACGGGCAGCGCCGCCACGCCTCCGACAACCGTGTCGAGATCGAGCGTGCCCGCCACGCCCTGACGCTGGCGGCAGAAGGAAACAAGGTCGTCATCGTTTCCAGCGGAGACCCAGGCGTGTTCGCCATGGCCGCGGCTGTGTTCGAGGCGCTCGAAGGGGGCCCGTCCGCATGGCGCGTGCTCGACATCCGCATCGAGCCGGGCGTGTCGGCGATGCTCGCCGCGGCCGCCCATGCGGGAGCGCCGCTCGGCGGTGACTTCTGCGCCATCTCGCTCTCCGACAACCTCAAGGCCTGGGCGACCATCGTGCGGCGCCTGGAGGCCGCTGCGTATGGAGACTTTGTCATTGCGCTCTACAACCCGGCATCACGCGCGCGCCCGCACCAGCTCGGTGATGCGCTGGCGGTGCTTCGCGGATTGAAGGCGCACGATACGCCCGTCGTCTTCGTCAGGGCGGCCGGTACATCGGATGTAACGATGCGCATCGAGCGGCTGGGATGGGCTGATCCCGCTCACGCCGACATGCGCACGCTCGTTCTCATCGGCTCGAGCCGGACGCGGGTCATCAAGTGCGGCGGCGCAATGCGCTGGGTCTACACACCGCGCTCCGAGCGAGACATGCCATGATGGCGCTCGAGCCAGGCAACAGCCTCTTCAGCGCTGGCCACAGCATGGCTGCTGGCTTTGTACGGACGCGTGATCATGACGACGGGAAGGCCGAGCTCACGCGCTGCAGCGATCTTAGGATAGGTCGCGCCGCCCCCGGCATTCTTGGTAACGACCACGTCTATGCGTTCGGACGTGAGCAGCCGCATCTCATCCGCGAGGGCGAAGGGGCCGCGGGCCTGGATGAGTTTCACATCGAGTGGCAGCGTGGTTTCGTCCGGCGGCTCGATGGAGCGGATGACATAGGCATGATGCGGCGCGCCTCGAAACGCGCCTACCTCCTGCCGGCCGATGCTCAGGAGCACGCGTCTCGGCTCTGCTCCCAAAGCAACGGCTGCTTTCTTTGCGGATGCAACGGTATGCCATACGTCACCAGGCACGGCGGACCACGGCGGGCGCACGACCGTGCAAAGCGGTATGCCCGCGGCGATGGCGGCGGCATACGCGTTGGCCGAGATCTGCGCCGCAAAGGGATGCGTTGCATCGATGACGGCATCGATGCCGGAAGTCCTCAGCCAATGGGCGAGAGCGTCCGCCCCACCGAAGCCGCCAACGCGCATCGCCACTCCCGCGATGCCAACGGGGCTCCGCGTACGCCCGGCCAGCGAGAGCGTGGCATCGAAACGCGGATCAGCGGCGAGACGGCGCACCAGGGCAGACGCCTCTGTCGTGCCGCCGAGAATCAGGATGCGCTTTGCGGTGGCTTGCATCGAGGGTGCGTCCAAGAGGGGTTTCATGAGTGAGCAGCCCCAGGAGCGGCCGAACAAGCGTTGGCTGGCGCTAATCGGCATCGGTGAGGACGGCCTTTCCGGGCTTTCCGACGTTGCGGCGGCGCTCCTCGGGGAGGCCGAACTCGTCGTCGGAGGCAAGCGCCATCTCATGTTGGCGCAGGACGCTATTCGGGGCAAGCCGTTGCCATGGCCGAGCCCCATCAGCGAGGCGTTTCCAAAGATCATTGCGCGGCGCGGGCGGCCGATTGCCGTGCTGGCGAGCGGCGATCCATTCTTCTATGGCGTCGGCAAGCAGCTCGCTGAGATTATCCCGCCTGACGAGATCCTCTGCCTGCCGCAGCCCTCGGCGTTCAGCTTAGCGGCGGCGCGGCTCGGCTGGGCGTTGCAGGATACCGCGCTCATCACGCTGCACGGTCGTCCGCTGGAGAGCATCATCCGGCATCTGCACCCCGGCGCGCGGATCCTGGCGCTCTCGTGGGACGGCGAGACACCCGGCCGTCTCTCCCAGCTTCTTACGGCGAAAGGTCTCGGGATGGCGTCGCTCACCGTTCTCGAAGCGCTGGGTGGGCCGCGCGAGCGCATCCGGGCGGCTTTGGCGTCGGAGTTTGCTTACGCGGATGTCGAAGCTCTGAACACAGTGGCGGTCGAAGTGCCCCGGCCGGCAAGTGCGCTGGTGCCCGGCCTCGCATCCGGTCTCGAAGACAGTCTGTTCGAAAGCGATGGCCAACTGACGAAGCGCGAGATCCGCGCCGTTACGCTGTCGTCTCTCGCTCCCAGGCCGGGCGAGCTGTTGTGGGATGTCGGGCTCGGCGCCGGATCCATCGCCATCGAATGGCTGCTACGCCATCCGTCCATGCGCGCGATAGGCGTGGAGGAACGGCCGGAGCGGTCGGAGCGGGCCGCGCGTAACGCGGTCACGCTTGGCACGCCGGAGCTGCGGATCGTCACCAGCCGCGCCCCCGACGCGCTCGCTGGGCTACCCGCGCCCGATGCCGTGTTCCTCGGCGGCGGCATGTGTGACGCGGGCGTGTTCGAAGCGGCATGGGCGGCGCTGAAGGGGGGAGGGCGGCTCGTCGCCAATGCGGTCACGCTCAGGACGGAGCAGAGGATGCTCGCACTCCACGACAAGCTCGGCGGCGATCTCGTGCGCCTCTCCGTGGCACGCGCGAGCCCGCTGGGTCATGAACTGGCTTGGTCGCCAGCGCGGCCGGTGATGCACTGGCGAGTGACGAAGCCATGCTAGTGTGCGGCATCGGCTGCCGGCGGGGAGCGTCTGTCGAGGAGATCGAGGCGGCGATCCAGACCGCGCGCACGAGCCTGGGATGCGTCGGGGAGATCGCCGTCATCGCCACGGAGGCTTCCAAGTGCGAGGAGCCGGGTCTGCGCGAAGCGGCGCGCCGCCTTGGCGTCGAGCTGGTGGCGTTCACGGCCGACGAGCTGCGCAGTACCGCGCCCACGGTGCTGACGCACTCGCCGCCGGCGCTCCTGCATAAGGGCACGCCCTCGGTCGCCGAGGCGGCAGCGCTGCTCGCGGGCGGACCAAACGCACGGCTTCTCGGCCCGCGGATTACGCTGCCTAAAGCAACGTGCGCCTTCGCTATCGGTGATGGGAGCGCATCATGACCGTGCATTTCATCGGCGCAGGGCCCGGCGCGGCGGATCTGATCACGGTGCGCGGCCGCGACCTCATCGCGGCCTCGCCGGTTTGCCTTTACGCGGGCTCGCTCATCCCACAAGCGCTGCTCGAGCACTGCCCGCCGGGAGCGCGTATTGTCGATACGGCGCCGCTCTCGCTCGATGAAATCATGGCCGAGATCGAGATCGCGCACAGCGCCGGCCATGACGTCGCGCGCCTGCATTCGGGCGACCTATCCATCTGGAGCGCGGTGGGGGAGCAGATCCGCCGCCTCGAGGCGCTCGGCATTCCCTACACGATGACGCCCGGCGTGCCTGCCTTCGCGGCGGCGGCCGCGGCGCTTGGGCAGGAGCTGACGCTGCCTGAGGTGGCCCAGTCTCTGGTGCTGACGCGCACGCCCGGCCGCGCCTCGGCCATGCCATCTACGGAGACGCTGGCCGCCTTCGCCGCAACGCGCGCGACGCTCGCGATCCATCTTTCGATCCAGAGCCTCGATCGCGTGGTGGACGAGCTTACTCCCCATTACGGTGCCGACTGCCCGGCCATCGTCGTAGCCAGGGCGAGTTGGCCGGATCAGGAGATCGTGCGCGGAACGCTTGCCACCATCGCGGGTGCCGTCGAGAAAACGGGTATCGATCGCACGGCCTTGATCCTCGTCGGGCGCGCGCTCGCCTGCAACGATTTCCGCGAGAGTGCGCTCTACAGCGCCGACTACCAGCGCCGCTACAGGGGGCGCTGATGTCTCTTGGATCACGCAGGCCACCCGGCCTCATCATCGCCGCGCCCGGTTCCGGCTCGGGCAAGACCACCGTCGCCCTCGGCCTGTTGGCCGCGCTTCGACAGAGGGGCGTGTCGGTTCAGCCATTCAAGGTCGGCCCGGATTATCTGGACACCAGCCATCATGAGCGCGCGGCCGGGCGTCCGAGCTACAACCTCGACACCTGGGCGATGTCGGGCAGCTTGATCACGAGCATCGTCACCCACGCGGCCGCCGGTGCTGACCTCGCGATCGTAGAAGGCGTCATGGGGCTTTTCGACGGCGGCCCCGACCGCGGTCTTTCTGGCTCCGGATCCACAGCTGATCTGGCGGCGCTTCTCGGTTGGCCGGTCGTGCTCGTGCTGGATGTCTCCGGGCAGACGGAAACGGCCGCCGCGCTGGCGCTCGGCTGCGTGCGCTATCGGTCGGACGTACAGGTGGCAGGCGTCATTCTGAACCGGGTTGCGAGCCCACGCCATGAAGCGCTGATCCGCCCCGCGTTCGACCGTATCGGGCTTGAGATCTTCGGCGCGCTTCACCGGAGCGAAGGCATGCGGCTTCCAGAGCGCCATCTCGGGCTCGTGCAGGCCGAGGAGCAGGCGGACTACGCCGCCCGCATCGAGCGCATCGCGCACGGTGTCTCGACGTCCGTCGATCTCGACGCGCTGCTCGCGGCGGCATGGGAAGCGAGTGGCTCTGCACAGGGCGTCACGCCGACCGTCTGCGCTGTCGCTCCGCCAGGGCAGCGCATCGCTCTCGCCTGCGATGCGGCGTTCTCGTTCACTTACCATCATGTGATCGCGGGTTGGCGTGTGGCACGGGCGGAAATCTTGCCGTTCTCCCCGCTCTCGGACGAGGCACCACCCCGTGATGCAGATGCCGTATGGCTGCCCGGCGGCTATCCAGAGCTGCACGCCGGTCGCATCGCTGCCGCGTCAACGTTCATGGCGGGCCTTCGTGCAATGGCGGTGCGCGGCGTGCCGATCCATGGCGAGTGCGGCGGCTACATGGTGCTCGGCCGTGGGCTCGAGGATGCGGATGGTCACCGCCATGCGATGGCCGGGCTGCTGCCCGCCGAGACATCGTTTCGCGATCGGCGCCTGCACCTCGGCTATCGCCGGGCGGTTCTGCAAGCCGACTGCGCGCTGGGCCGCAAAGGCACGCGGCTCTACGGCCATGAGTTCCATTACGCGTCGCTCATATCCGATGCCGGCGAGCCGCTGCTCGCGCCCGATGAAGAAGCGAGCGCGATGACGTCCGCGGGCTCGCGTGCCGGCAGCGTGACCGGATCGTTCTTCCACGTTCTGTCGGTTTCGCGTGCCTGACTAGAGCCTGATCGTTCTCGGCGGGCGCGGACACGCACCCACCGAGAACGTGAATCAGTCTCTCAAATAAACACTTAGAGCGCGTTCACCCAACAACGGCGGATTCCATCACGCGTGAACGTGCTCTAAGCACTACGCCGTCGCAGGAGATATGTGTCCATGATCCAGCCGTGGCGCGCTTTTCCCTCGGCCCGCAGGCGCTCGATCTCGTCGATCACATCGGCCAGCCGGCCCGCCGTGAGCTGCTCGTCGGGCGTGCCGAGATAGGCGCCCCAGTAGATGTCCACGTCCTCGCGGCTTGCAGCTTTCAAGCCCTCGCCCCCGTCCAGCATGACGACGATGCTTTCGGCATCGCGTGGCAGGCCCCGCTCGGCGATCGCGCGCCCTGTGGTGATGGTCACCGCGCCGCCGATGGCATTGAGCACGATCTGATGGCGGGCGGCGAGTGCCTGAACGCTGCTGATACCGGGGATCACCTCGCACGCGAAGGCTTGTCCGCTATCGGCGCGCACGATGTCGATGAGGCGCAGCGTGCTGTCGTAAAGCCCCGGGTCGCCCCAGACGAGAAAGGCGCCGCACCCGCCATCCGGAATCTCGATCGCAAGCCGTGTTGCGAGTTTTTCAGCACGCGCGCGATGCCAATCCTCGACACCACGCGTGTATCCACGCTGACGCGGATCGCGCACGGGGTCCTCGATGGTGACGAAGCGATAGGGGCGGTCTCCGATGAAGCGCTCGCAGATCTCTTTGCGCACGCGCACCAGGCTGTCCTTTGCTTCACCCTTGTCGAAGGCGAAGACGACGTCGGCGCGCTTGAGCGCATCGATGGCCTGCACGGTCATGAAATCCGGGTTGCCGGCGCCGATGCCGATGACAAGCAACGTTCTCATGAAGCATCGCCCACCGACGTCCGCGTCGCTGCGAAGACCATCGCCGCAAAATCTGCTGTCATTTGCCTTCGCGCTCGAGAAGCGTACGCTTGCGCTCGACGCCCCATCGGTAACCTGAAAGGGAGCCGTCGCTGCGAACCACACGATGGCAGGGAATGGCCACGGCGATCTTGTTGGCCGCGCACGCCGCCGCCACCGCGCGCACGGCTTTCGGCATGCCGATCCGTTCGGCGATATCCGTATAGGTTGCCGTGCTGCCGGCGGGGATCTCGCGGAGAGCTTCCCAGACGCGGTGCTGGAAAGCCGTGCCGCGCACGTCGAGCGGCAGGTCCAGGCCCGTGCCTGGCGCCTCCACTAGGCCCACCACCTTCGCCATCACGTCCTCGAAGGCGCGATCGCCGCCGATGAGATTGGCTTTCGGAAAGCGGTCCTCGAGATCGTGGACGAGCGCCTGCGGATCATCGCCGAGAAGGATCGCCGCGATGCCCTTGTCGCTCGCGGCAACGAGGATGGAGCCGAGCGAGCATTCGCCGACGGCGAACCGCATATCGGCATTGGCGCCGCCCGCGCGAAAATCGGTCGGTGTCATGCCGAGAACCTCGGTTGCGCTGGCATAGAACCGGCTGCTCGAATTGAACCCGGCGTCATGAAAGGCCTCGGTTACGGATTTGCTCGATTTCAGGTAGGCCCGAACCCGCCGCTGCCGGTATGCGTCGGCGTATGCCTTCGGCGTAACGCCCGCAACGGCCTTGAAGAGGCGATGGAAGTGAAACGTACTCAGGCCCGCGGCCTCGGCCAAGTCGTCAAGCTTGGGCGGCTCCTCGGCTTTCTCAATCAGCCGGCATGCCCGGGCGACCAGGGCCGAATGGCGGCCTTCCGCTGCCGCATCGTTCGGCTTGCAGCGCTTGCAGGGACGGAAACCGGCGCGCTCGGCGTCGGCGCAGGAGCTATGAAACGCCACGTTCTCCCGTTTCGGCAGACGAGCTGGGCATGAGGGCCGGCAGTAAATGCCGGTCGAGGCGACGGAATAGTAGAACGTTCCATCGAAGGCGCGGTCCTTGGCACGCACGGCGGTCCAGTAGGCGGCGTCCATGCCGGGAGGCTGCTCACCGGCGCGTCGCGGCGTCTGTTCGGAGATTACGGGCATCGTTCGGGCTTTCCTCATTGCGATGACCTGCAGGATAGGACCTCCGCAACCTCGTCTCACTCCGATCCTTGCTCTCAAAATGGATTTGTTTTTGGCGAGATCAACAGGACATGCGCCGGCAGCCGCACGAATGCGTTCGCCTGTGGCTCTGGAGCGCAAGCACGACGCCCGGCTCGCCGAAGCCGGGCGGTAAGCGGAAACGGGTGCCGTTGCGTTACTCCGCCCCGTTCTTCGGCGTGCACATGGAGCGCTTGCCGCCGGCCTTTATGAAGGCCACGATCTCCATCACGATCGTGTGGTCCTTGAACTCCTCGGCGACGTCTGCGACGCGCTCGAGAAGCGTTCCTTCCTGCGCGAAGAGGAGCCGGTAGGCGCGCCGCAGATCATGGATCTCGTTGCGCGAGAAGCCGCGCCGCTGCAGCCCGACGATATTGAGCCCCGAGAGATGCGCGCGGTTGCCGAGCGCCATGCCGTAGGGAATGAGATCCTGCTCGAGGCCGCTCATGCCGCCAAGGAAAGCGTGGGGCCCGATGCGCGCGAACTGAATCACGGCCGCCCCCCCACCGAGGATGGCGAAGTCGCCCACCTCGCAATGGCCGGCCAGCATGAC
>JRYH01000604.1_pt1 | contig 25147 bp, 23 predicted proteins | sample 235351 | NCBI WGS metagenome assembly JRYH01 (sample SAMN03074221, study PRJNA261480) | activated sludge metagenome | biome: Wastewater Treatment Plant; feature: Wastewater; material: Activated sludge; isolation source: activated biomass of a wastewater treatment plant treating wastewater... ...
TGCGTGCGATCTCCTTGAGGCGGGGCCTCAGCCGATGGCGAACTCCGTCCGACGCGAGGCGCGCCGGAATGAAAGGCCCTCCCGGCCTCTCAAACTCACCAAGGCCAACTTCGGCAGTTGGATCGCGTCCCGCAATGTCGCGCCAGTGTCTCGCCCAATGCCCCACGGTGGGGGCCGGTCTGCCGCTGGCGTCTCCCTTGCGGGAGGTTCGTGTCGTTGGACCTGACGGTGCCGACACGAACCGGGTTTGCCGGAGGCAAACCGCCAGTGATCTGTCCCCATATCCCGCCCCCCATATGGCTGGGGATCTGGGGACGGATCACTGGCAAGCCCGCGCGTCGGAGAGCCGTTGGCTCGCCTCAAGCGGGCTGTCTTTTTTCCTCAGACCGCGCCGGTTCCGGGCGCAGTCTTGCGGAGAAAAGACGGCTGACCCGGTGGTCCATGTTGGGGCATGGGCCGGGGTCAGCCGTGGCGCGCGTCGGTATCGTCTGCATCACGGGGCGGGGTAGTCGGCATGGCCAGCTACCACCTCTCCGTGAAGACGATCAAACGCAGCGCCGGGCGCTCTGCCACGGCAGCCGCGGCCTACCGTGTCGGGGAGCGCATCGAGTGCCAGCGCGAAGGCCGCGTCCACGATTACACCCGCAAGCAGGGGATCGAGGAGACCTTCATACTGGCACCGAAAGACGCGCCGGACTGGGCCACGGACCGGTCCCGCCTCTGGAACGAGGTCGAGGCCAGCGAGACTCGCCGCAACTCCGTCACCGCCCGCGAATGGGAGCTGGCCCTGCCGTCCGAGATCAGCGCCGAGGCCCGGTCCCAGATCACCCGGGACTTCGCCCAAGAGCTGGTCAGCCGCTACGGCGTGGCCGTCGATGTGGCGATCCATGCCCCCCACCGCGAGGGTGATCAGCGCAACCACCATGCCCATGTCCTGACCTCCACCCGCAAGCTGGAAGCCGAGGGCTTCACGTCCAAGACGCGCGTGCTCGATTCCGCGAAGACCGGGGGCGTCGAGATCGAGCAGATGCGCGGTCTTTGGGCGGAGTTGCAGAACCGCGCCCTGGAGCGGGCAGGGGAGGTGGAGCGCGTCGATCACCGGTCGCTCGACGCGCAGCGCGAGGCGGCGCTGGAGCGGGGCGATCAGCTCTCAGCCGAGGAGCTGGACCGCGACCCGGAGCTGAAGCTGGGACCGGCGGCCAATTCCATGGAGCGCCGGGCGAAGGCGATGGCCGAGCGTCAGGGCCGAGAATACGTCCCTGTTACCGAGCGCGGCGCTGTCGTCCATGCTGCCCGCCAGGCCCGCGCGGCCTTCCGTGAAATGCGCGAGCGCCTAGACATCGCACGGGAGACCTACGGGGCGGAGCGCGAGGCCGGGCAGGGCCGTGTCTCTGCCGGTCTGGCAGCACTCAGGGCTGCAACTGCAAAAGATCGCGACCGAAACCCGGATGACTTCCGGGAGCGTCTCGCGCGTGTCGTGGACAGGTCACGGGACCAGGGCGACACTCCGAAACCGGAAGGCCGCAATTATGCGCGGGAGCGGCTGAAGGAGATCATGGAGAAGGACGCCGGTCGCGGTGGTCAGTCGGCGGTTCACAAGCTGGACGGTCACAGCGAGTATGACATGGGCCAGGATGCCGCGAAGGCATCGCGAGCCACGCGGTATCGGCCGCGCGGAGACCAGGCCGCTGAGACCGGGCGCGAGGAGCGCAAGCCGTCCGTGAACGAGCGCTTGAAGGATGTGCTGAACAAGCCCCGCCAGCGGCTGGAGATCGAGGACGAGCGCGACCAGGAGAAGGACCAGGAGGTCGAGAAGGATCGGGACATCGACCGTGATCCAGGTCTCAGTCACTGACGAGGCAATGAGAGGTCGTTTCCCCGTTTTTCATGGGAATGCTCGCCTGAGAGAATCCGACACCAATCAAAAACGAGATCACGCCGGTTGCCGTCTTGAATTCGCGCACCCTGATCGCGTTTTGCGTCACGCGCATTCTGGCAGTGACAAGAATTTTCTCCTGCCCGTTACTCCCAACCGTCCGCATGATCCATAGACCGTACCAGCTTGGTCCCTTGCGTTCAGGATCGGCCTTGCAAAGCACTTCGACCGTGTGTCCCGGCGATGCACCCTGTCGTTGGGTCTCCCGGCACTAGGATCGGCGCCGGGATCGATGCATCACCCCGCGTGTTCTTCACCTCCCGCAACAGCACTGCGCCGTGCCCATTTCAGATGCAGCGCAAGAAGCGCCAAGCTCAACAGCAGGCCCGCGATATCCGATTTCCAGTCCGGCACCAGCAGCAAGAGCGCGCTGCATCCAAGCCCGATCCGCACGGCCGGATACAGCGGGGCGCGATAGAAGCCTATCGTGGCCACTGTCAGCGCACTGACCCCGGCGGCACCGGTCGTCGTGGCGAGGATGACGCGCGATAGTTCCGCATCCATCAGCAACACCGGGTCGCTGATGAAGAGGAACGGCACCAGGAACAACGGCAGGGCGAGGCGCAGCGCCTGACCGGATGTCGGGATCACCTTGCCGCCGCTGATGGCGCAGGCCGCGAAGATCGCCGCGGCGACCGGCGGAGTAATCGCCGCCAGACAGGCAAAATAGTAGATGAACAGATGGCTCGGCAGCGTTTCGAGGCCGAGTCGCGACAGGGGCGGGGCAAGCACCGCTGCCGCGACGGCATAAGCCGCTGGGGTCGGCATTCCCATGCCGAGAATGATCGCCACCATCATCGTGACGATCAGCGAAAGGATCAGGTTCTCTTGCCCGAGCGTCACGATGATCTGCGACATTGTCGCGCCGAGGCCGGTCAGGTTTATGACCGCGACGATCAACTGGGCCGCCGCGATTATGATGCCGATATAGGCAATGTTTCGCGCCGACAGGTCTAGGCTTTCCAGCATCGTGCGACCGAACGCGCCTGCCCTTTGCTTTGCAGGTTTGGAGCGGTCTGAAAACGCCGCATTCGCCATCATCAGGATCACCGTCGCACCCAGCGCCCACAGAACCGCGTATTGGGCCGTGTAATGCGAGACCACCATCCCCACGAGCAAGCCCACCGGCAGGATCAGCGAGAGCATTGCCCAGGGCGCATAGGCGACGCGCCGCGATGGCATCAGGTTCTCCGGTACCGGTTGCAGCCCCTGGCTGCCGGCCAGCAGATAGACGCCAAGCAGAAGCCCGATGTAGAAGAGCGTGGACGGAATCAGCGCGGCGGAAGCGACGTCGAGATAGGATATCCCGAGAAGCTCTGCCATCAGGAACGCGCCCGGCCCCATGACCGGAGGCATGAACTGCCCCCCTGTCGAGGCCACTGCTTCGAGGGAGCCGGAGAGATTTTTGGAGAAGCCGAGCCTTTTCATCAAAGGGATCGTCAGAACGCCGGTTGACGCGACATTCGCCACCGCGCTGCCGGAGATCATCCCCATGAAGGCGCTGCCGATCACCGCGACGAGCCCCGCGCCGCCGTGGATGCGCCCGCCCAGACGGAGCGCGACGTTGATGAAGGTTCGGCCCGCGCCGCCGGCGTTCAGGAACTCGCCGAACACCAGGAACAACGCGACCACGCCGGCCGATATCCCGATCAGCATGGCGGTCACGCCCTGCGTTCCGAGATAGAAGCTGAAGAGCAGCCGATCCACGCTCAGCCCGCGATGCCCCAATGCGCCGGGAATGATGTTGCCCCAGATAGCGTAGGCGATGAAAAGGCAAATCAGCGCCACGAATGCCAGGCCAAGCGCGCGGCGTATGCTTTCCATGAGCGCGGCAAAGAGGATGGTCGCGAGGAACTTCTCTGGCAAGGGGTGGCTGAACCAGTTTGCCATGATTATGCTCTCGCTCTCGACGACCAGGTAGGCCACCGCGATCAGGGTGGCGGCCGCGAGGCAAGCGTCGATTATGCGCCAGCGGCCCGTCAAAGGACGGGCTGCCAGCGTCAAAAGTATCGCGCCGCCGACATGGACGCTGCGCAGGGTGTGGCTGCCGATAAAACCCGCCGCCGCGACTAGGTGGAAGGCCAGCCAGAGCGAGGCGCAGATCAGCAGGGCACGTTGAAACCGCGCAACCGGACCCTCCACGGGACCGATCTTTGCCGATTCGCTCAATTGCACCACCATCAGGGCTTGAGCTTTTCGGGAACGGTGTATCCGGCTTCCTCAAGGTAGCGGATGACGCCGGGATGCAGCGGCGCGACAGCGACATCGAGTGTCAACTGCGCCGTGTCGATGGATTCCCCCGGTGCATAGACCTCGACCTCCGCAGTCTTGCCTGCCTCAGAGAAAATTGCCTTCGCGATGTTGTAGGCGATCTTTTCGTCCAGGTCGGCCGTCGTGTTGATGCCGATCGCGGTTTGAACCGTGGCGATCTCACCTTCGGAACCGTAGAACGCGCCCGGATTCATCGTCGCGGGTGCCAGAAACCCGTAGGCCTCGGACACTTTCTGCTGTTCCTCTGGTGTCATGGAGAGGATGCGAATGTCACGCGACGCTGCCGCCTGCTGGATATAGCCGTCAGGGTGAAGACCAAGCTTGACGAAACCGTCGATGCGGCGGTTCTGGAATGCGTCCAGCGCATCGCTGCCCTCGGCACGTTCCAATGCCGGCTCGATGCCGAGCACTGCTAGGATCATATCCACCTGACGTTCGGTCGAAGTTCCCCGACCACCGGGGTTGAACTTCACACCTTTCAGATCGGAAAGGGATTGGACATTGCTTGCAGCGTCAACCACGAAGTTAATCGGCGTCGGGGCGAAGAAATACAGCGTCCTGAGGGTGTCAGAAGTCCCTTCGAACGGCGCCTCTCCGTTGACGGCAGCGTAATCAGAAGACGTGGTTGCAATGCCCATGTCGATTTCACCGCGCAGCAGCGCCTGGGTCGACACTTCCCCGCCACCGAGCTCCTGCACCGACAGATCGAGGCCTTCGACCGTGCTGTTGAGGTAGTTCGCGATGCCGACCTGGTAGGTGTAATAGGACGAGGAACTGAATGTCGCCCCCATTGCCAGCCTTTCCTGCGCCAGCCCTGGCCCCGCCAATGCCGCAACGAGCGTGGTCGCGCCAAGCGCGACCAGAATTTCTCTGCGTTTCATTCTTTTTCCTCCCTGAAGTTGGCGCAGCCTTGAATCTCGGCGCCTCGTTGACCACGGTATCACCTTGACATTTCCGTGTGCGGAATACAAGTTCAACATAAGGAAATACATCTTTGGGCAGCAGTTCGTCGATTTACACTCTGCACCTGAAGGTGTCATGATGAATCCGCTATATTAATCAAGACTTTGCGAGGTTTGTGACCGTCGGGAAGTTCGAGGAGAGCCATGCCACACCACACGAATCCCGCCCGCCCTATCCGAGTGCAGCGATCAGAGCTCGCCGTTCCTGCGACATCCGGGAAGTTCTTCGCGAAGGCGGCGCAGAGCCCCGCCGACGTGATTTTTCTGGATCTTGAAGACGCCATTGCACCGAGCCGGAAGGAAGAGGCGCGTGACGCGGCGATTCGCGCCTTGAACGAGGTGGACTGGGGAACCAAGACCATGGCCGTGCGGGTCAATGGGGCGGACACGCCCTGGGGGCTGCGGGACATCATAAAAGTGGTTACGCAATGCCCGCGGCTCGATCTTGTTCTGTTGCCGAAGGTCAGGACGGCCTTCGACGTCCAGTTCGCGGACGAGCTGATCGGGCGGCTGGAGCCCGAGCGGCAGGACGATAAGAGGATCGGCATCGAGATCCTGATCGAGACAACCCTGGGGCTTGCGAATGTGGAGAGCATCGCCGCGTCATCACCGCGGCTGGAGGCGATCATCTTCGGGGTCGGGGATTATTCCATCGAACTGGGCACCTGCGGCGAGGTCATCGGCGCGCCGGACCCGCGCTATGTGGTTTCGCCCGAGGGGCGACCGGGCGAGACTCACTGGAACGACCAGTGGCACTTCGCCATCGCCCGGATCGCGAATGCCTGTCGCGCCCACGGCCTGCGCGCCATCGACGGCCCATTTGCCAACTACGGCGACCCGGAGGCATACCGCGCATCGGCGCTGCGCGGCGCCGCGCTGGGTTGCGAGGGCAAATGGGCGATCCATCCGAGCCAGCTGGAGATTGCCAACGAGGTGTTCAGCCCCTCGGCAGAGCGCGTCGCCTGGGCCCGCGCCATTCTCGAAGAGCTGGAGGCGGCCAATCTCAAGGGGCAGGGCGCCTATGGGCGCGGCGCGATCCTCATCGACATGGCCGTGGAGAAAGTCGCCCGTTCGATCCTGATTCGCCATGAACTGGTGGCGGGAGGTTCCTCGTGAGTGGCCCGCTGTCAGGCGTCCGCGTCCTGGATGCGGCCACCTTCATCGCGGCGCCCTTTTGCGGGACGGTGATGGCCGAGTTCGGCGCCGAGGTCGTCAAGGTGGAACAACCCGGCGCGGGCGATCCGCTGCGACGCTTCGGGACAGAGACAGAATGCGGTGACAGCTTCGTCTGGCTTAGCGAGGCCCGCAACAAGGACAGCGTCACGCTGGATCTGCGCAGCGCCGAGGGTGCAGACCTGTTCCGCCGGCTGGCCGCGCAAAGCCAGGTCGTTCTAGAGAACTTCCGACCTGGAACGATGGAGAAATGGGGGCTTGGCTATGAGGAACTTTCGCGAGACAACCCCGCGCTCGTCATGCTGAGAGTCAGTGCCTATGGCCAAACCGGGCCATTGAAGATGAAACCGGGATTCGCCCGGATCGCCCATGGTTTTGGCGGCCTTGCCAACCTCGCCGGCGAGGCTGACGGCCCCCCGGTGATGCCCGGCTCGACATCGCTGGCCGATTACATGTCCGGGCTGTGGTCGGCCGTCGCGGTGATGGTCGCGCTGCGTGTGGCCGAGAAAACGGGCCGCGGACAGTTCATCGACATCGCCCTCTATGCCTCGGTCTTTCGGGTGCTGGACGAGATCGCACCCGTGTATGAACGGCTCGGAATCGTGCGCAGCCGCATGGGCGCGGACACGATCACCACCGTGCCGCATTCCCACTACGAGACACGGGACGGGAAATGGGTGGCGCTCGCCTGTTCGAGCGACAAGATGTTCGCGCGCTTGGCGAAGGCGATGGAGCGTCCTGATCTTGCCACCGATCCGCGCTACGCGACCAACTCCGCGCGCGTCGCCCGGCGGGCAGAGGTCAACGCGATGGTCGCCACCTTCTTCGCCGCGCAGGACCGCGCCGAGATGCTCGCGCTTTGCGATCGTCATGAGGTGCCGGTGGGGCCGATCTACGACATCGCCGACATTTTCGCCGACCCCCATTACGCGGCGCGCGGCGATCTGCTGCGCACAGAGACAAGGGCGGGCGAGATGACCTTTCCCGCGACCGTGCCGCGCATGTCGCTGACCCCGGCAGAGTTTCGCCACGCAGGCCGGGCGCTTGGCGCCGATACCGAGCGCGTGCTGACCGAAATCCTCGGGCTGGCACCCGAGGATCTGGACGCCCTGAAACGCAAACATGTGATCTGATAAAATTGAATGGAGACTCCCAATGGCACGTGACATGAAACTTGTCGCTTTCATGCAGGCCCAGAACTGCTCCAACTACCCGGCTTCATGGCGGCACAAGTCCGGTATGCCGGACTGGGACACACCCGAATTCTACACCCGCATTGCGCGCACGCTGGAGGCGGGCAAGTTCCACCTGGCCTTTTTCGATGACCGTCTGGCCATTCCTGACAGCTATCATCACGACTACCGTGCGACCGTCAAATACGGTGTTCGCTCGGTCAAGTTCGATGCAGCGACCATCGCGACCATCATGGGGATGGCCACCTCGAAACTGGGGCTGGGCCTGACCTATTCGACCACCTATTACGAGCCGTTCCACGTCGCGCGCCTCTTCGCGACCATGGATCTGATGCTGGGCGGTCGGGTGGCCTGGAACGTCGTGACCTCGCTCAACGATTCCGAGGCGGCGAATTTCGGTGCGAATCAGCACCTGGATCATGACCTGCGCTATGATCGCGCCGACGAATTCATGGAGATCGTCAACGGCCACTGGAACACTTGGGAACCGGACGCCATCCTGCGCGATCGTGATAGCGGCGTCTTCGCCGATCCCGCCAAGGTGCATCGACTCGATTACAAGGGCCGCTTCCTGAAGTCGCGCGGTCCCTTCACCGTGCCGCGCTCCCCGCAGGGGCAGCCGGTGATCCTGCAGGCGGGGCAGAGCGGGCGCGGACGGGCCTTTGCCGCCCGCTGGGCAGAGCTGATATTCACCATCTACCCGAACTTCGAAGTGGCGCAAAAAAGCTATGCCTCCATGCGCGAGGCGCTCGGGGACAATCCGGCGGTGATCACCCCGGCCATCTACCCGATCGTGGCCGAGACGCGCACCATGGCAGAGGACAAGATGGCCCAGATCGAGAAACTGGCCCGGCCGGAAGATGCGCTGATCCTTTTGTCCGAAGTGCTGAATTACGATTTCGGCTCGAAGGCCATGGATGACCCGTTCACCCAGGAGGAACTGGACAGCCTGACCGGTCTGCGCGGAATATTGGACCGGGTCGTTCAGCTTTCCGGCAAGCCGAACCCGACTGTCGCTGATTTCGTGAAACATTCCGCGCGCGGCACGATCCACGAATTTCCGGTTTTCTGCGGCTCGCCCAAGGACGTGGCGGACGAGATGGAGAAGTGGTTCACCGAGGGTGCCAGTGACGGTTTCGTGGTTGCCGGGTCCTATCTGCCCGGGTCCTATGAGGATTTCGTCCGGCTCGCGGTCCCGGAACTGCAACGGCGCGGGTTGTTTCAGAAGGATTATGCCGGCAAGACGCTGCGCGAGAACCTGGGGCTTCAGATGTAGGGCGGTCGCCCGAGAGGCATGGCCGCCGAGTAGGAGGGTGACATGATGAAGGATCAACCCACGGTGGACACCGGCGATGCCTACAGGCAAGGAATGCGCCGGCTGGCGGCTGGCGTTTCGCTGATAACGACGCAGGACCGCGGCCAGCGCCACGGCATGGTGGCAACGGCAGTCACATCGGTGACGGCAGAGCCGCCGACGCTGCTGGTTTGCGTCAACCGCGAAGCCTCCATCCATGCGCCCTTGCTCGCGGCGGGGCGGTTCGGCGTCAATGTCCTGTCCGAAGAGCACAGTGCCCTGCTGCCGATCTTTGGCAATTCGGGGCAACGCGCCCGGCGTTTTGACCATGGGGATTGGTATGATCTGCTGGGGATTCCGGTTCTGTGCGGCGCAGAGGTGACTTTCATATGCGAGGCGGAGGAGCACAGTTCGGTCGGCTCGCACGCCGTGATCCTGGGGCGGGTTGTCGATGTGCTAGAACTGCGGACCGAGCTACGGCCGCTGATCTGGCATGAAGGGGAGATACGCAAGCTCGCCAAGGAAGCGGGACTGTGGATCAAATGACACATCAACTGGCAACAGCCGAAGAACTGATCGAGGACGCAAGGGCCGGACGGATGGTCATGCTTGTGGATGACGAGGATCGAGAGAACGAAGGCGATCTGATCATCCCGGCCGATTGTGCGGATGCCGCCGCGATCAATTTCATGGCCTTGCATGGCCGTGGCCTGATCTGTCTGGCCATGGACGGGCCGATGGTGGACCGCCTCGGCCTGCCGCTGATGACGCAACGCAACCAGTCGCGCCATGAAACCGCCTTCACCATCTCAATCGAGGCGCGCGAAGGCGTCACCACCGGCATCTCTGCCGGCGATCGCGCGCGCACGGTGGCCGTCGCGATAGCTCCCGGCTCCACCAGTGCCGACCTTTGTTCGCCCGGCCATGTGTTCCCTTTGCGGGCCAAGGAAGGCGGGGTCCTTGTGCGGGCCGGGCACACCGAGGCATCAGTGGATCTTGCGCGCCTTGCGGGGCGATCACCGGCCGGCGTGATCTGCGAGATCATGAAGAATGACGGCACCATGGCTCGACTGCCGGACCTGGTGGTGCTCGCGCGAAAATTCGGTATGCGGATCGGCACGATCCGCGACCTGATCGCCTTCCGGCGCCGCAGAGAGGGTATCATCGAGCGCGTCGAGGAAGGCACGATCACCTCCATATGGGGCGGCACCTGGCACCTTCATGTCTACCGGGATCATGCGGTGGGCGAGGAGCATTACGCGCTGACCATGGGCGATCTGCGGCAAAACCAGGCGACCCCGGTCCGCATGCATGTCCTAGACCCTATGCAGGACATTCTTGGCCTAGACGCGCGCCGCGCGTCCGCCGTTCCCGCCGCGATGCGGCGCATCGCGGCGCTTGGCGGCGGGGCCATCGTGATGCTTCGAGACCATTCTCCGACGGCGATCTCGCAGCGCATGAAGCCGCTTCGCAAACCGGGCGAACGTCTCCGCCAGCATGGTATCGGTGCGGAAATCCTGCGGGATCTGGGGCTGTTCCGGATCAATCTGTTGACCCGATCGCCGGCGCCGGACCCGGTGGCGCTGCGCGGCTTCGGGCTGGAAATCGAGGGGGTTTTGGACTTTTGACCGCGCCTCCCGGCTGTGATCAGCGGTTGAGCCCCTTTCATCAGGCGGCCGATGCATATAGCTTTGCATCTTAACATTGCGAGAGGTGAGTGAAATGAGCAAGGACCGACAGGGCGGCGTCAAGGCGGCCGGACGGACACTCGATCTGTTCGAAATCTTCGCGCGGCATCCGGAGCCGCTCTCCTTGTCCGAACTGGCAAAGCTCATGGGGACGCCCGTTTCCAGCACGCACGCCCTAGTGGCCCCGTCGGAAGGTTTCTTCGTGAAACCACGCTAAGGAGGAATGAAACCTGAACACGGTTTACTGTGTGGCGTTTCTGATTATCTTGTAAGCTGTTGATCTGCCTATACCGAGGTGTCTTGCAGCTTGAGAGACAGATTTTCCTGCACCGATGAGATCTTGGAGAGCTGAGATTGTTTCGTACGGCAATGGCGGTCTTCCGGGCACACGGCCATGCTTTTGGGCGTTGATCAGGCCGTCTTTGGTGCGCTCTGAGATCAGGCGGCGCTCGAAATGCGCAATGGCGCCGAAGACATGGAACACGAGCTCACCGGCGGCGGATGTCGTGTCGATGCGCTCCTCAAGGCTGATTAGATTGATCTCTCTGTCTTTGAGGTCATCGACGGTTTCTAGAAGCTCTTTGAGTGAGCGGCCCAAGCGATCGAGCCGAATGACGGCGAGCGTGTCGTTTGGGCGGGCCTGATCAAGCAAGGCCGTAAGGCCGGGTCGTTTGAACGTCTTGCCGGAGATCACGTCCTCGAACACGCGTATAGCGCCATGCTGGAGCAGCCGATCTTTCTGGCCGGACAGATCCTGGTCAGCGGTCGAGACCCTTGCGTATCCGAGGATGTCGCCTGTCCGTGGCATGGTGTCTCCAAAACGACCGTTTTGTAGCCTGACTTCACGTGATCGCTGTGATCCTGAATTGGCGCAGCAAATCTGTCTTTTTATTGGTCTCTATAATATTCGAGGTCTTCAAACTTGCAACTACGTTTTGAGGACACTTTATGGCCCGCCGACTACTTTCTTCCCGCGCGCATGCAGACCTCTTCGAGGTGCTGACGGATCCTGATGCTTTGATCCGCCATTATCTGCTGAGCCGGGACGACATTGACCTGATCCGTACCCGACGTCGCGCCGAAAACCTCCTTGGTGTCGCGGTGCATATTTGTCTGCTGCGCTACCCGGGCTTCGGGTGGAGCGACGGCATCATGCCGCCAGCGGAACTGATCGCTTGGCTTGCTGAACAGCTTCAGGTGGAGGCCTGTACTCTCGACGATTATGCCATCAGGCGGAATACGCGGCACGAACATCATGCCCTCGCGATGCGCCACTTGGGGCTTTCCCCTTTCGGACCTGAACATGTGCAGCAAGCGGAGGATATCGCCACGATGGCGGCCTTCGCGACGGATCACGGCGTGAAGATTGTTGAGACGCTGGTTGCGGAGCTGCGCAAGCAGCATCTGGTGTTACCGAGCGTGGACACGCTTGAGCGTCTTGCCCTGAAAGGGCGGGCACGCGCCCGGCGCGAGGCTGCCGCAGCGCTGTTTGATGCTCTCTCTCCGGGTCAACGTGTCCAGTTGCAGGCGCTCTTGGTCAACGATCCATCTGTTGGGCAAACGCGGCTCTCGTGGCTGCGTGGCTATCCGCATTCCGCCAGCCCGGCCAGCATGACCGCGCTTCTGGATCGCCTGAAATATCTGCGATCGCTGAACATGCCGCCAAACCTTGGGCACGGCCTCCACCCTGACCGGCTGCTCAAGTTCGCGCGCGAGGGCGCTGTGGCGCCTGTGAGCTTGCTGAACGATTTTGGTGAACGGCGGCGGATCGCTACGGTCGCGGCGCAGATGGCGGATTTATCCATCACGCTCACCGATGCGACGATCGCCATGTTCGAGCGACTGACCGGCCAGCTCTTCTCAAGATCCCGCAATCGCCAGGAGGAGGTCTGGCGTATGGGCAAGGCACGGGTTGGCAAGCTGATGCAGCTCTTCGGCGCGTCCATTGATGCCATGGCCCGCGCACAAGATTTGGGGCAAGATCCCTTTGCTGCGTTGGATGCGGATGTCGGGTGGGAAACGCTCTTGGGCAAGCGTGACGAAATCGCTGGCTTTGGAGAGCTGGCAACCAGTGATCCGCTCGCTCTGGCGGCTGAGCGCTATGCCTATATGCGCAAGTTTGCCCCGGCCTTCCTTGAAGCGTTCGAGTTCAATGCCACCGATGCGGGGGATGACCTCAAGGAGGCAATTGCCTTGCTGCGCGACCAAAACCGCACAGGCAAACGCAAGTTGCCCGACGATCCTCCCATGCCGTTCGCGGCCAAGCATTGGCCATCGCTGATCATTCAGGATGGTCAGCCACAACGGCGCGTGTACGAGACTGCGGTTGTGTCAACCTTGCGAGAGCGCCTGCGTGCCGGGGATGTCTGGGTTGACGGCAGTCGTGATTATCGCCGGTTCGACAGCTACCTGAAGCCCCGGGACAAAGCCGAAATCATCATGCGGGACGCGGGATTCGAAACCGATCCAGACGCATGGTTGTCTGACCGGCGGGCTACGCTGGCGAAACGCCTTGAGCAAGTTGACCGCGCCCTGAAGCGCAATGCGCTCCCTGGTGTCCGCATTGAACACGGGCGGTTGAAGATTACGCCGCATGACGCGGTCACACCGCCCGCAGCGATGCGTTTGGAACGGGCGATCGATGCCGTGATGCCGCGCATCCGCATCACGGAGTTGCTCTGGGAGGTGAATGCGCAGACCGGGTTCCTTGATGCCTTCACCGACCTGCGGTCTGGCAAGCAGCACGATGAACCCGCCGCCGTTCTGGCCACGATCCTGGCCGGGGCCACCAATCTTGGTCTCGAGCGGATGGCGCATGCCTCATCGCGCGTCAGCCATGCGCAGCTGACCTGGGCGCAGACATGGTACCTTCGGCCGGAGACATTCGCGGATGCCTTGGGCCGTATCGTCGACGCCCATCATGGCCTGCCCTTTGCGCAGCACTGGGGCGCGGTGGAGCACAGCTCATCGGATGGGCAGTTCTTCGCTGCCAATCGTGGCAGTGGGCTCATCAACGCCAAATACGGACCCGATCCCGGCCTGAAGATCTACTCCTTCTTGTCGGGTCAGTACGGATCGTTCCATTCCAGTGTCATCGGGGCGACCGCAGGCGAAGCCCCCTTCGTGCTTGATGGCCTCCTGAGCAATCCGGCCAGCTTCGACCCTCTTGTGCATTACACAGATACCGGTGGCGTATCGGACCACGTCTTCGCCCTGTTCCATCTCTTGGGGATGACATTCGCCCCGCGCTTGCGCGACTTTCCCGACCGGCGGCTGGCATGCTTCGGAAGCGCGAAGGCGTGGCCCACCCTGTCATCCCTCATCGGGAAGCCCATCAACGAAGAAGTGATCCGGCAGCATTGGGGTGACATCATGCGTCTCGCCGCCAGCATCCGCGACAAGTCTCTCAAACCGTCTGAAATCCTGCGCAAGCTTGGAGCGTACCGCCAGCAAAACCGGCTCTACCTTGCCTTGGGTGAAATCGGCCGGATCGAGCGCACGCTCTTCATGCTCGACTGGATCGAAAACGCCGACCTGCGCATGGAATGCCACGCAGGCCTCAACAAGGGTGAAGCGCGACACTCGCTGGCTCGGGCCGTCTTTGCCCACTCACAAGGGCGCATTCATGATCGCTCTGATGCCGCCCAACAGAAGCGGGCCATGGCGCTCAACCTCGTCATCGCCGCCATCACGTTCTGGAATACGATCTACATGGACAAGGCCGCCAGCCACCTCGCGCAGACCACCCAGATCTACGACGTCAAGCTGCTTCCTCACACATCGCCCCTCGGGTGGGAGCACGTCATTCTATCCGGCGACTTCGATTGGCATTCTGGAGCCGCAGACCGCAAAATTGCGCGACCACTGAACATCAGGCCAGCCAGAGACTGGGGAACCTGATTGTGTTCGCTGAAAGTTCTTCCTTAGCGTGGTTCTACGAAGAAACCTTCCGATGGGGCCAAAAACCCCGGCCAAAACCTTTGGGGTTTTGGGACGTTTATGGCACCATCATCGACATGATTATCGGATACGCCCGCGTCAGCACAGACGACCAGAAGCTCGAAGCCCAGACCGACGCCTTGACGGAGGCCGGAGCCGAGCGCGTGTTCGCGGATAAGATTACCGGTTCGGCCAGGTCACGGCCCCAGCTCGACCAGATGCTCGACCATCTACGCGAGGGCGACGTGGTGGTGGTCACGAAGTACGACCGGCTTGCGCGGTCGCTGCGAGACCTTCTCGACATCGTGGAAATCATCGCGGAGCGTGGCGCGGGGTTCCGGTCGTTGGCCGAGGATATCGACACGACGACCCCGGCAGGTCGTCTCGTGTTCCATGTGTTCGCGTCCATCGCCCAGTTCGAGCGTGAGCGGATATCCGAGCGCACCAGGGAGGGGCTACAGGCCGCCCGCAAGCGTGGCCGGGTCGGAGGCCGACCCCCTGCCCTCTCGGCAGCGCAGCGCGACGAGGTGCGCCGGATGCGGGACGTCGAACACCGGCCCCTGGCCGAGATTGCCCGCTTGTTCAAGGTCAGCACGAAGACGGTCAGGCGGGCTTGAGCGCTTTTCAGGTCCGGGTGACTGCCCGATATTTAGCTGCGAGCCAGCTCATTCATCTTTTCCCGGTATTTTATCAGCCTCTGGTTGACCGTAAGCAGGTCCGCAACAAGCTCGTCGTAAGCGGGAAAATTCTTCTGCACCGATTGTGGGTCGGCGTCAGACTTGGTTTCCATTTGCTTCTCGTACCAATGCCTAAAACGCGCTTGCCACTTCGTAAGATGCGGCCTCAATCCTTCGTTCAGAACCTCAACTGAAAGACTGATTATCTGACTGGTACTGTCACCTCTAACCTTTGATATTGGGATGTCTTTAATCATCTCTCTGGTGACGCCAAAAAATGTATACCAAGAATTGTAAATTTCTTCTATGACGTCATGTTCTGGATCTATCGGCAATCCGACCTTTCGGGTGCTAAGTTCGACCCATATAGAATATGCGATTTGTCTATCAGTCGTGTTTGGTCGGAATGAGATTTTTTGGTCACCAATGCCAAACTCTGCGCTGTCTATCTCGAATCTAGACAATCGCTTCCACAGAAGAATACGCACCGCAATGAAAGCTAGGGCGATAATGAAAGCTAGTACGACAAATGGAATTGGCTTGATCGTGAAACTTAGCGCCCAATCGTTACTGACTATAAGCTCTAAAATATTGGAGCCAACGGCTGCGGGTGCTTCTTCTTCCATTAGCATTGCCGATTATAAGACATCCGGTCTCTTGGGTTTGTAATTAGATGCCGGTGCGTGTTGCGTCGTTGGTAAGCATTCTCGATTGACTGGACAAGAGAGCTTGTGGTTTCTGGGTATTCGCGATGCCGAGCATAACAATCATCTTCCCCTTCACTCCGCAAGTTTAGATTGAATCTATTTGGAAACTTTCCTGCATAGCTTGGAAGCTTTATTCCAAGAAGGCCGTTTGGAACAGTGTATTCCCCCTGGCGCAGAGATGCTTGTATTTCCCAATCAACATACCGTCGCGCCCAGGTACATGCTCCAAGCAGCACGATGGTCACGGTCGAATCCTTCAAGAACCTCTCGCGGATGCGGCGCATAACATAGCTAGTGTCAGTGCTTTGGATGATGTCTGGTGACATCTCCTCGCCCAGACCGCGCGCGATGAAGCAGTCAGCTTCATGATCGAAGTCGCGAATGAACCTGTTAACGGCATCCTGGTCTGCATGGTGATAAGATATAAAGCATTTTCGTCTAACTGTCGCCATTGAGCCTCCACTAATCTATCTTCACGATCTACTCTTCACAAAACGCCGGGTTGCGTCAGTGCGCTCGATTTCGCTTGTCACCCATCGACCGTCTCCAAGATAGTGGACATCGCGCACTAGGTTGCGATCAATCAAGTAGGCGACAGCCGGATTTATGCGACGGGGCGACCACTCATATCGCTCCGCAATTTCCGACATCTTCTCTGGAAAATCGGGCGTATTCATCATATCAGCTGCAATCGTGAGAGCGTCGGCCTGTGGGTCCGCTCCATCAAGAAAATACTTGTCGAACTCCGTCCACAGGTTCTTGTCTGGAAGGACGGCAAAATGGTCGTCGCGGAAAAAATCCCTCAATTCGTACAGCGCGTCTTGAGTGTCCTCGAGTGACAGGCCGACAGCCGTCGCCAAGCCTTCTTCACTGATTTGCGGATCAGCCCAAACCGCGTGCGTCGTTTCACGGCAGAAATATTCCGCGACAACCATTGCTGCTGACGAATATGGTGATGGCGGCTGTTCGACGGCTGACGGTTTCGTTCCCAACTTGGGCTTTCGCGTGAGCTCATAAATATCACTTACAAGCTGCTCGATCTCTTTTTCCGGTGTTTCGGTGAGCGCCGGAGAATGAAGAGGTCGCAAAAGCGGTGGCAACTGTTCCGCCGGGAGATTGCTGCGAAGAGGTATGAACTTTGCTTCACCGCTAACCCTACGAACAAACCCGGCATCGATCTCGGTTTGCACCCATGGTTTGTTGATCGAGTTAGGTGACAGAAGAACTATGAAATGTGTGCACCCGCCGAGGCCTTGGTTGATCTTCTGTACGATGCTATCGCCTGCCCCGATTTCCCAACGGTCCCACCAAGTCTCCACCCCTGCGGCTTGAAGCTCTTCGGCAACACGCTCCGCCACATCACGATCCTCACTGGCGTAGCTAAGGAAGGCTTTGGGCGACACGACACGTTCAACCTCTGTGAAGTCAATCATTCCAATATCCTCCAACGGCAAGCGCTCCCGGATGATGGCAATGAGCTCCGGTGAGGCCTCGACCGCGAGCCGCATATCCTCCAACTGATGGCCACGAACCACGACGACAGGGAACTCTCCTGTCTTAGGGTCGCGAATTGATCCAACCCGTTCCCGCATTTCGGCGGCCACAAGGTCTCGCATTTTCCGCTTCATGTCCTTTTCAAAGTCACCGGCTTTGAAAGGTTTTCCGTTGTAGGTCATCGAAATCATGGCACCCCTCCGAATCTATCTCGCAGCCACGGCCGCTATGTGGCCCGCAAATTCTGTGACGAAGGTACGCAGCGATGTCAGATCGCTTATGTGCCGGTATGCGCCATCGGTGGCGGCTTCTCGTGGCGAGGCCAGGAAGGTCGCGCTTGTGTAAAGCCCTTCCTGTACCAGGCGCTTGCACAGTATGTCGTACCGTTGCGCGTATGATGCACCTCGGAATGCAGCATCGACCGGGAAATGTGGCTGCTTATCGGACACCGGGGAATTCGACTTCGGACAATCCTCGAGCAACATAATCCAAGCCAAGAACGGGCGGGGCGCATCTTCTCCAAAGGCCCCCTCCCTGTATGCCGTCCAGAGGTCGTGGGCGGTGCCGATCGCCTCTTCACTCCGGTTGTTGAAGTTGTTGCCAAATGACGGGCCGACTTGCGATTTGAATTCAAGCGCGGCGACGAGCTGGCCTCGGTGCATCACCAGCATGTCCCACAGTTTGGTCGGGCGATAGAACCCGGGCAGCGTCAAAACTCGCTTTTGAACGCAGATTTGCGCATCCCCGAGACCGTTGCCTTCGATGAGGCTTTGAACAAGGGCCAGAAACCCATCCATGTTCTTGCCGGCAGTTACGGCACCTCGAGCGCCGGCATCCACGTTGCCGGCTTCAACCTGGCGAGCGAGGGCCGCTTCGCGGTTTCCCCAGAAGAGTTTGACGGCTTCGCGGGCTTGTTCTTCGTAATTCGCAAGGTCGAGGGTCATGCCTGTATTCCCCCTTCGATGAGCTTCATGTCATTGGCGGACAGCCCGTAGAGTTCGGCCACCGCGGAATTGCGTTCAGCAGCGTTTTCCGTTTCCGAGAGGGCTTTGAGCGTTGCCCGCAGCTCTTCGCTGACGGTATCCCAGGAAGGCAAGCAAATGCGCCGGAGGTACTGCGCTTGGAACCGCAGGAAGCCGCCACGCATCTTTGTCGAGTACAACGAGACAAACAATCGCGCGATTCCCGATTTCATGACCGTTTGCAGGGCGCGAACGTCCCAGGTGCTTGACGTGATGAAATACAGGTTGTGGTGCGGATAGAGCTCGCCCCGTTCATAGACGATGGCCGCATCCCCTTTGATATCAGGGATTAGCAGCTTTTCTTGGCCCGTGATTGCGGGATGAATCCGGTCGATTGTGCGATACCAGTTTGCCGGGGCCTTCGTCGCAACATGGCGACCTGCAATCACCTCCCGCCGCTCCTCTAGGTAACGTGCAAGGCGTGGGTACTCTTCGAGGGCAACAAGCTTTCCGTTCTCGTCAAACGGGTTGATGACCCCCCTGCCCTGCCACTTCACCTCACCGGTCAGAATGTCCTTTGTCGTAACAAGGGGCAGCTTGCGGGATGGCTCTACGTCGAGGGTATCGAAATCCCCGATGAAGGCCTTGTCCGCGCCGGTCGCAACACCGATGCCGACCTTGCAACCTACAGCCTCGAGCTGCGGAAAATTCGCCTCAAGGCGGCGTACCAACGCCAGCTCGTCAAAGGCACTCAAGACCCATGGTTCAGCACCGGCAGCAACATCCTTTACCTCTTGCACAACGCTCTTTTTATTCAACTCCGGTGCCGTCAGGTCGCGGCTGAGGGTGCGAAGAGCGTCGCGGTTGATATCGGGTCGAGCAAACACACGGGTTCTGTTTTCTCTGGTGCGTTCAATGACAGTGATTGCCGGATAGGCCGTCACGTCACTGTGAAATGCGGGCGTGTCCACCATGTCCACATAGATGGACAGTGAATAGTCGCGACTGACCATTTCACGCAGCTTGCGACCGTAGCGATTTTTCATCCAACGGTCCGCGCAGATAAAGCTAAGCTGCCCGCCCTGCTCGAGCGCGTTCAACGATTTTTCGATGAACGGTATGTAGATATCCGCGCGGTCGAAGATAGTCTCATAGCGTTGGCGGTACTCAGCCATGAGAATATTCGGGATGACTTCTTGCCGGATGTAAGGCGGGTTGCCGACAACATGAGTGAAATCATGGTCAAAATCGTGGAGCAGGAAATCGCCTTGGATAAGCCAGGCCGAGACCAGCTCTTCGGCTTCCGCAGACGAAAAACCGCAGCTCTGGAGTTTGGATGCGATAGCCGTCCGATGACGGTCGAATGTTGCTCGATGCAACTCAACCGCCCGAAGCGTCGGTTTCAATCGCTCGACTGTCAGGCCACCCGCTTCACGCTGAACAGCGGCAAGTAGACGGTCAACAATCGGATGGATGAAATCCCCGTCGCCAAAGGATGGCTCAAGAATGCGATAGCCCGTTAGGGGCTTGTCCGCCTCATACCCCACCAGGTCGAGGATGAAATCCACAACCTCTCGTTTGGTGTAGATTGCCCCCCTTTCCTCGAGGCCAGACTCGTTGGCCAACCGCTCAACCGCTTCGGTGACGGGGCAAAAGCCTTCAAATCGGGGTTGTATCGAAAGCGGTGTATTCATGCGGCCTGCATCGTGAGTCGAACATTGGGGGAACGTTTGGGAATTCATAGCACCATTAGAGCATGACTTCCTAGCAAAACGCAAAATGTTGAGACCACTTATCCCAAGCAATTCATTTATAACTCTAACATTAGCATTGTAGTTAACGTTAGAGGTAAAGATAATGATAACGTTGACGCTAGATGGCAAAGCAGGCAGGATTGGTTCATGTATGTAATCACCTTCGCAAACCCGAAAGGCGGCTCGGGCAAAACCACGTCCGCCATGCTCCTTGCTGAACAGATTGCCGTATCCGGCGGTCGTGTGGCTATCCTTGACCTCGACCCGAATGCCAACATCCTCGCATGGGCACAGGCCCGCCAAGCTGAGGGCAGGGACGTTCCCTTCACGGTTCATGCGCGACCACAAGCCGAGGAAACGGTCGAGCTCATCGACGGTCTATCCGATGAGGCCGATTACCTCATCATCGACCTAGAGGGTTCCAAGGACCAAATCGTGACGTTCGCCCTTTCCCGGACGGACTTGTGCATCATTCCTCTAGACGGGTCGCCCATGGAAGCGCGGCAGGCCGCGCAAGCCGTTCGCCTCGTACAGACCACGGCGAACATGATACGTTCGCAGATTGATTATGCTCTTCTCTTCACCCGCACGAACGCCGCGTTCCAGACGACAGACGAGCGTGATGTGCGGCAGGAAATGGAGCTTAACAACATCCCGACACTCCCTGTGCGGATTGCCAAGCGAGCCCCGTACACGCGCATTTTCCGGGATGGTGTCCTGTTGTCGGAGCTCCCGGATATCGTGACCGATGAAATGCAGGGCAAAACCGCGTCCGTGTCTGACAAGGCCATGAAACAGGTGGCGGGAGCCATCGAGAACGCCCGAGATTACGCCCAGGCTGTCATTGCAACCCTAACGAGGGAGCAGGCGGCATGAGCGGTAAATACGGATTCAGTGGCGGTATCGACCTGCCTAAGACTACACCTAAGCCAAAGCCTCGTCCCAAGGTTGACGGCGACTCCCTAAGCGAGGCTGTTAAGGCGGGGGCAGATCTCGGCTTTGTCAGCCGAGAGCCTTCGACGCGCCTAAAGCCTGGACCAAAACGCAAAGAGCCACAGGACAAGGTTTCTATTCCGGGGCCTAAACGCGTCGTGGATGATTTCCGTGCCTTTTGCTCAGCGCGGAACCTGACCTTGTGGCAAGGCTTGGAGTTGTTACTTTCGCAGGAAGAGGGCAGGGGGCGCTAAGGCTTCCCCCTCGTCTCGAACCACTTGCGGCAGAACCCCACAAAAGCCTTCGTCGGATTCAGTGGCGGCTCGCTGTCCATTTCAGCCATCCAGCTCCGCCACTCGGATTCAAGCGCGTAAATATCCCACCCCGGAGCCACGTGGCGGGCATCGTGGTAGGCCTCCGGGTCAAGCCGCACCGTAGCGAGGGCAGGAGTTGGCGGCTTTGGCTCTTGAGTGCGGCGATTGGTAAACATCACCATGTCATTCTCGAAACGCACCGCGTAATCTGGCATGTGGCCGTGCGCTTGGTCCTCCCGCGCAATCTTTAGGACCAGACGCCGGAATTCTTTCTCGGTCGAGCTGGAACCACATTTCGCTTGGAGCTTTTGGAGGGAGATTTTCCACTCTGATTTTTGCCCACAATGCTTGCGAGCCAGCTCGTAGATACGTCGTTCCAAGGGCTTGCGAAGCCGGAAATAGTCGCGATGCAGGGTCAGCACTTCTTTGTGCTGGATAGCGTTGAACACCCAATCAGAGAGCCGGATTTCGACCTCTTGCATCCGACCATCACGCGTTTCTCGAACGATGCGAAACGCGTCGATGAGCCCGAACCCGTCGAACACTTCCATGTCACCCGTGATGATGTTGGTGGTAATGCCCGTGCCTTTCAGTCGCTCTAAAGCGGCTCTCAACTGCTCGTATCCCCGGCCATCCGTTCCCCGGTTCGTTGCTGTCAGAAGATCATAGGCCTTGAAACGCACCGTTTGGCTAACCGGACGTTCTTCGTTCAACGCGGCCATGCACTGGCTAATGCAGTAAATCAACACGTCGCGGTCAGGCACCGTCGCTAGCCCCTTCACGGAAGGGGTAATCTCCACGAAGTTAGAGCCGCTTTCATATCGCCGGATACGGCGGTCAGGCTTGGTGGAAATCGAAAAAATGGGGTGTTCCATCGACGCCATGTCACCCTTCGGCGCAGCATCGAAGATGTCGCAGACGAAAAAATCCGCCTGCTGCATTCTATCCGGCAAGAGCGGAGAACGTTGTGTCGTGTTATCACCCACCATGAATCAACTTTCGTGCTTTCATCCACCGCCGTCAACATCTTTCGTGCTTTTACACACCGTTTTTCGTGTTATCACCCACCACCTTTCGTGCTTTTACACACCGAGCAGTTCAGATTCACGAATGGATTCAAAGAGATGTACGTCAATTTCCACAGCGTAACACATATATAACACCTATTTAACACTATGGGATTCCGGGGTTTTAACACTACCGCAAACAAGAAATATCGGTCACCGCTGATAAAACACGCAGGCATCAACACCCGTGGTTGTCGTGGTCCAGGACGCTCCAAGGACAGCGCACATGGAAGCGTTGCTGGCTAGGAAACGAGGAAGCGTCACCGTCAGGACAAGAGCCAGAACGACAGCACCCAGACCGAACCATGGAAGAAGGCTTTTGAAACGATCCAGCTTCTGTTCGCGTTCCCAGAACTGGCGCATGCTGTCCGACCTGGCATCCTCTGCTTTCCTGAGAACCCCCTGGGTATGGTTAGACGCCCGCAGCAGATCACCAGCCATCTGGCCAACACGGTCCAAGGTGTCGCCGATCCTGCCGTCGATGGTCGCGCCGACAATTTCACCGTAGTGCTCCGGGTCGGTTTGCTTTTGAGCAGCGAAGGCCGCAGAGCGGGCTTCCGTCGCTGTCTTGTTCACCCGGTCGAGCACTCGCGTCTGATCATCCACCCGATCCGAGATGCTGGCAACCGCCGTGGCAAGCAGATCGAGCGTTTCGCGCAGATCGTCATCCGAGAGCGGGGCAGGGGAGGCGGGCGTATCTGACATGGCAAATTGCTTTCCGTTTATCGGACTTCCGGCGTGAACAGCCCGGCAAATTCAAGGTCGGCGTAGTAGCGTAGTTTTTGCGCGACGGCGGTGGCCTGCCCCTGGACGCGCAAGAGCTGACGATCCGGGGGAAGCTGCATGATTTCATCGGGGGTCAGCAGATCACGACCCGTGAGGTTGTTCGAGAAGCTGGGGCCATCACCGGGTTTGAAGCTGTCTGTCTGGAACCCGGCAGTTTCCTGGCCGATCATCTGGCTCAGCCACTTGGCTGTCTCGAAGTCGTTCACCCCGAAGACCTGTTGCACCCCGGCATTGGCGATGAAAGTGCCAGCGCGTTCGCCGTAAAGGTCCTTGAGCTGGCTCATGTCCTGCAAGATCGGCCAGAGCTGAAGCCCGTAGCCCGCCATCAGCCCCATGGCGCGCTCTACGGCCTCCAGACGGCCCAGGGCGGCGAATTCATCGAGCAGGAAGAGGGTAGGGGCCTTGAGGCGCTCAGAACGGCCCTCTGACGCGCCCTGAGGCCGCTCAGCGTCCCGCGCGATGTCCTGAAGAGCCTGAGAGACCAGAAGGCGCAGCCAGCGACTGTAGGCGTCCATTCTGTTGGGTGGCAGCACAAGGAAGACAGAGGTGATCCTGTGGCGCAGATCGGAAAAGGCGAAGTCCGACCGAGCCAAGCATTTTGCGATCCGGGGGCTGTCCAGGAAATGCGTGTGGCGTTGCGCGTTCGATAGAACGGAAGCCGCTTCGCGATCCGCCTTGCCGAGGAAGCGGTTGGCGGCGCGGGCAATCAGCCCGCCTGCTGCATCGCTGTCCTGCATCAACTCCAACAGTGCGCGTAGCTTTTCAGGGGGCAGGGTGAGATATTCTCGGACGGTGGCGAGCGACCGGCGGTCGCGATCCTCATGGCAGACGCAGAACATGATCAGCCCGCCGAGGATGGCTTTGGCTTCTTCGTTCCAGTGCGCTTCCGTCACCTGTCCCGGCGGGTCCATGACCAGCGCCTCTGTCAGGGAGGCAGCATCCTCGCCCAGATCGAGGCTGTCCGGCGTCAGCCGGTCGAGCGGGTTGTACGCGGCGGAGGGATGACCGCTGACCTCAAAGGGATCGAGGACGTGGACCGTCCCGAACCGCCGCCGGGCCTCGCCAGCGATCCGGGCATTCTCGCCCTTGGGGTCGATGACCAGAACCGAGCGTTCCGCCGCCAGCAGGTTCGGAATCACGGTGCCGACGCCTTTCCCGGCCCGTGTCGGGGCGAAGGTGATCAGGTGGGCCGGACCGTCATAGTGCAGCAACCGCCCGGTGTGCGGATTGCGCCCGATCAGGAGACCACGATCTTCCTGCCCTTTGCCCCGCTCCAGCTTCTTCAGTTCCTTGCGGTTCGCAAACCGGGCCGAGCCGTGGCTGTCACCCGTCAGCCCGAAATAGGCATCGGCCCCGGAGGCCATGCGCCAGTATTGGAACCCGAAGACAGCGCCCACAAACATGAAGGGACCGAAGACCAGCCATTGCGAGGCGCTTTCGCCGGGCGGCTGGTCGAAGAAAGCGAAGATGAACGGGGTGGCCACCAGAGAGCCGAGCATCGCCCCGAACAGCACAGCGCCGATCATCCAGCCCAACAGGATGGGCGTGAAGATTAACCGACCGAAGAAGCGGAACAGACCCCCGAAGACGAGCATCAGGCTCCGCATCAGGTTGCACCGTCATCGCTTGGGGCAGGGGAGGGGGCATCCCATTCCGCGAAGGCTTTGCGGTCCTGTTCACGGGACAGGTTGCGGATCAGCCGGTCGAGCATGGCGGCAGCGCTGGAATCCCGTTCCGCCAGGTCCATGAGCGCCCCGCCCAGGATCACCTTGCGCCTGGTATCCAGCTTGCGCTGTCTGGTGGCTTCCCGGTTCTTCAGAGCCTGTAGGCGAGCCTTGGCCTGGGCATAGCGTTTCTCGGCGCGTTCAAGCTCAGTCTCGGCCAATTCGGGAATCCACTTCAAAGAGGGCAGGTGTAAAAGTTAGGCTTGTCACAACCAGCGATAGCGCGTACCCGTAGGCCTGTAAAGGACAAGGGCGCACTTATGCAAACTCTCC
>JRYH01003046.1_pt1 | contig 25142 bp, 27 predicted proteins | sample 235351 | NCBI WGS metagenome assembly JRYH01 (sample SAMN03074221, study PRJNA261480) | activated sludge metagenome | biome: Wastewater Treatment Plant; feature: Wastewater; material: Activated sludge; isolation source: activated biomass of a wastewater treatment plant treating wastewater... ...
GGGTTGTTCAGAGGTTCCCTAGTGTACTGGGAGTTGAAGCGGGCTATTGGACAGGCCGAATCGGAGTGTCTTTGGGCGCTTGAACAAGTCGACGAAAGCCGTGTCAATTTTCTCTCTGACAAGGTCAAGGCGACAATTGACAGCCTCAAGGCTGCGGACGGTTCGTATAGCGATTACCTGATCGTGTCCGGTCTGTTGCGCAAGTATGCCGGGCGTCTCACGACAACGAACGCACCGACCTTCAAAACTCGCATCCAAGCCCCGATGCCCGATGCCACGGGCGAAATCTTTCGATCCGTCTTTGCGACATGCGGCCTCATTTCTTAGTATCAATGGTCGCTTACTTTGCCGCCTCTGCTGTCATGAAGCCTGGTAAGCTGGCAACCGCCGCTGGGGGCTGCACAACATCGTCCACGGGCTTTATGCGGAACCAGGTAGCGTAGAGCGCCGGCAGGAAGAGCAGGATAAGCACGGTGCCTATGGCTGTACCGCCGATCAGCGTGTAGGCCATCGATCCCCAGAACACCGAATGGGTCAGCGGGATGAACGCCAGCACGGCTGCAAGAGCAGTCAAAATCACAGGGCGCGTCCGCTGAACCGTCGCCTCGATCACGGCGTGATAGTCATCGAGACCTGCGGCCTTGTTCTCCTTGATCTGCTCAGTCAGGATCAGGGTATTGCGCATGAGGATGCCAGCCAGCCCGATCAATCCCAGGATGGCGTTGAAGCCGAAGGGCTGGTTGAAGAGGATCAGCGCTGGAACAACGCCGATCAGGCCAAGAGGTGCCGTCAACAGGACCATCATCATCGTTGACAGACTGCGAACCTGCAGGATCAGGATGATCAACGTGGCGGCGATCATGGCCGGGAATATTTCACCCAACGCGGCGTTGGCCTTTGCGGCCTCCTCGATCGACCCGCCCATTTCGATGCGGTAGCCCGCCGGCAGCGACGCGATCAGCGGCTGCAAAGCCTGCAGGACCTGCTTGGATACTTCGGGAGGCTGGGTCGCCTCGTTGATGTCCGAGCGCACCGTGATGACCGGTGTACGATCGCGGCGCTTCAATATCGGCTCTTCCAACCGAATTTCGGAATGGCCGATCTGATCCAGCGGGATTCTACGCCCGTCGCGGCTTGAAAGAGAGAAGTCTGCCAATCGAGCCGGATCAAGACGGTTGTCGCCGGCGCTGCGTGCCACAACGGGAACATTGCGGATGTTCTCGCGAACCTGCGTGACCGAAACGCCGGTTAGCAGGAACTGAAGCTGCTGACCGACCTCGGCTGGCGAGAGGCCGATGAGATTCAATCGATCCTGGTTCGGGACAAAGCGGAGCACGGGCGCACGATTGCCCCAGTCGCGGTTCGCCTCCCGGACGTCGGGGACGCCCCGCATAATGTCGAGCGCTTTCTCGGAAATGCTGTAGAGTTGCGCGATATCGGGTCCCATGATCCTGAACTCGACCGGGAAGGTTGAGGGTGGACCGAAAACAAACTGTGTGACGCGCACATAAGCCTCGGGCGCGAGCCCCTGGGCCACCGCCTCACGGAGCCGATGCTTCAGAGCTTCGCGCGCCTCCGCGTCCTGTGTCAGTACGACGATTTTGGCGAAGGAAGGATCAGGCAGCTCCGGCGACAGCGCCAGGAAGAATCTTGGCGCGCCCTGGCCCACATAGCTCGTGACGATGCGGGCCTCGGGCTGCTTATCGAGCCACCGTTCGATCTTTTCTACTGCAGCGGTCGTCGTCTCGATGCTGCTACCTTCGGGCAGGCGAACCTCGACGAGAACTTCGGGGCGATCGGAAGTCGGGAAGAACTGCTGTTTGAGCGCGCCCATCCCGGCGCCGGAAAGCGCGAAGGCGATGGCGACGACCGAGCAAGTCAGGAACCGGTGGCGCACGACGAAACTGATGACCCCGCGCAGGCGACGGTAGTTCGGCGTGTCGTAAATCGCATGATGGCCGCCCTGGACGGGTTTGACATTGGGCAGCATCTTGACGCCAAGATAGGGCGTGAAGATCACCGCGACGATCCAGGAGATGATAAGGGCGAAGCCGACGATCCAGAAGATGTTGCCTGCGTATTCGCCGGCCGTCGACGGCGCGAAGCCCACCGGGAGGAAGCCGGCGATCGTTACAAGTGTTCCCGACAGCATGGGCGCCGCAGTGTGACTCCACGCATAGGCCGCCGCCTTGATGCGGTCCATGCCCTCTTCCATCTTCACGACCATCATCTCAATGGCGATGATGGCGTCGTCGACGAGAAGGCCGAGCGCCAGGATGAGGGCGCCGAGCGTGATGCGGTCGAAGAACCGGTCGGTTTCCAGCATGATGAGGAACACGACGGCAAGCGTCAGAGGAACGGCAGCCGCGACCACGATGCCGACACGCCAGCCGAGACTGAGCAAGCTCACCATCAGCACCACGCCGAGCGCCATGGCGAATTTCATCATGAACTCATCGACCGCGTGCGTGATGTTGACGGCCTGGTCGGTCACCTTAGCGAGCGTCATGCCGAGCGGCAGGGTCTCGGCGATCGCCGCAGATCTCTCTTCCAACGCTTTGCCGAGTTCCAGACCGTTCCAGCCTTGCTGCATTACCACAGCGAGCATGATGGCTGGCTCACCCTGATGGCGGATAATGTACGTCGCGGGGTCCTCATAGCCGCGGCGGACATCGGCAACGTCAGAGACCTTCAGAGTGCGTCCGGCGGCCACAATCGGAGTGTCGGCAATGGACGCGACGCTGTCATAGGCGCCATCGAGCCGGATGAAGACCTGAGGGCCGCTTGTATCGATCGAGCCCGCGGGCGTGACCGTGTTTTGCCGTTGCGCGGCAGCACCAATGTCCTGCGGCGACACGCCGAGAGTCGCGAGCTTGTCATAGGAGAATTCGACAAAGATCCGTTCGGGACGCTCGCCAAGAATGTTGATCTTCTTGACGCCGGGCACATGCAGTAGATCCTGGCGGATCACCTCGGCCTGACGAACCAGCTCGCGCATCGGCATGCCTTTGGCTTTCAGCGCGTACAGGGCGAAGCTCACATCGGAGTATTCGTCGTTGACGAAAGGCCCCAAAACGCCGGGGGGCAAGTTGCGGGCCTCATCGCCGAGCTTCTTGCGGGCTTGGTAGAACTCCTCCTCGACCGCGGATGGCGGAGTGCTGTCCTTCAGCGTGACCGTCAGGAAGGCGTAACCTGGCCGAGTCATCGTCTCCACGCGGTCATACCAGGTCAGCTCCTGGATGCGTTTTTCGAGCGGCTCGCCGACCAGGTCCTGCATTTCGCGCGCGGTCGCACCCGGCCAGACCGCCGTGACCGTCAGCGTCTTGATGGTAAAGGAGGGATCCTCCGCCCGCCCGAGCTTGACGAAGGCGTAGACACCCGCGGCTGCCAACAGCATGATGAAGAACAGGGTGACGGCTCGCTCGCGAACCGCGAGTGCGGAAAGGTTGAAGCTCATTTGTTCGAAGCCTCTGCCTGTGCGGTCGTCCGGACGCGCGCGCCTTCCTGCAGAAGATGCGCGCCGAGCGCGACAACCGGTTGTCCGACCGCTATGCCTGAGACCACCGCGGTCTCTTCACCGAGCCTTTTGATCTTTATGGGCGCGAAGCGTACTGTCGTGGCGTCCTGGTCGATAACCCAGACGCCGGTTCGAGTGCCGTCATCAAGTACCGCACCAATTGGCACGGCCACGTCCGCTTGCTTGGCGCTTTCGGTGATTCTGATCGTTACCGTTGCGCCGAGAGGCGCCGAGGCCGCTTCGCCTTCGAGCACATAGCGGGCCTCATAGGTGCGGGTCTGGGCATCGGCAGCATCCGATATTTGCCGAAGGCGCGCGGCCGAGCGCTGCCGATTGCTACCATAGACGCTGGCCTCGGCCTCGGACCCGATTGCAGGCCGGATCGTTTCGGGGAGAACGACAAGAGCCTCGCGCGGGCCGGAGCGCGCCAACTGGACCACAGTCTGTCCCGCCGCGACGACCTGCCCCGGTTCCCCAAGCGTCGCCACGACCGTTCCGGCCGCATTGGCTACGAGGGTCGAATAGGTTGCTTTGTTCTCGGCGACCTTCGCGTCCGCTTCTGCCGCCGCGAGCTGCGCCTCAGCCGTGTCCAGCGCGGCCTTAGTCTGCTCATAGCGCTGCTCGCTCGCTGCAAGCCCGCCCTTGACGAGCTTTGCATAGCGCTTCTCGTCGGCGCTGGCCTGCACGAAGACGGCGTGGGCCGCGAGGACCGCATTGCGCTTTGCGGTCAAGGCGAGACGCAAATCGGTGTCGTCGATGCGTATGAGAGGCTGACCGGCCTTGACCTCCTGACCGTCATCCACGAGCCGCTCCACGATCTTGCCGGGGACGCGAAACCCCAGATTGCTCTGCACGCGAGCAGCGATGGTGCCGGTAAACGCGCGCTCTAGGCCCTGGACGCTCGTCGCATTGACGACCTTGACAAGCTGGGGAGCCGTGCGCGGATCGGCGTTGACGGATGTAGCCCGCTCCGGCATGTCCGGAAGGACCGCAAAAACCGTGATACCGGCCGCCGACAACACCAGCACGCCAATGAAAAAAAGCCGCTTGCGCAACATGCCGAGGCCCTATTCTTCGAATCCATTTAGAGTGCGTTCATAATCTAATAAACGATAGCTGTCAACAGGCATCCAAAATGTTAGTTGGTGTGGAATGAACAATATTATTTTGTCGATTTTCTAAATCGTCAGTTAGCTTGCCGACAGTATCTATATCTCGTATAGTATTCAAATGGACGCTAAATAAGAGGACCGAGACGATGCGTGTGAGCCGGGCCCAAGCTGCGGAAAACCGCCAGAACGTGATCGACGTCGCAAGCCGCCTATTCAGGCAGCACGGCTTCGACGGGATCGGGCTTAAGGATTTGATGGAAGCCGCTGGAATGACCCAGGGCGCCTTCTACAAGCAGTTCGAGTCCAAAGAGGACCTCATCGCAGAGGCCTCGGCACGTGCCCTGGATAGTGCCAGCAGCCGATGGTCGGACGCTGTCGCCGCGAACCCGAAGGACCCTCTGGAAGCGGTGATTGCGTTTTACCTCACTAAGGGCCATCGAAAAGAGAAAATGGAGGGTTGTCCGCTCGTCGCCCTCGGCGCCGATGCAGCGAGGCAAAGCGCTTCAGTGAAAGCGTCGTTCGAAGCGGGTATCAGGGAACAACTGAGCGTCCTCGCCCGTCTGCTCTCCAAAGCCGACAACGAAGAAGCCCGCAGCAAGGCCATGGCAATCCTCTCGACAATGGTTGGCGCCGTCACGTTGTCGCGCGTCGTCAACGACCCGCGCCTCGCTCAATCCATCCTTGATGCGGCAGCGGCAAGCGTTCGCGAAGCCGCCTCTTCGTAAGCGCGGCCGAATTTTCGTGTGAGCACCGTCACGACTGCCGTGATGTAGCGATCGACGAGTACCTGCGCATGACGGACACAAACGGGGCATGTTCCATTTCGCCGGTCGCGGCGACAGAGGCGGACTAACGACTTGGCAGTGCGTGCAACTCGTTCAGGAGTGGGTGTCCAGAATCGGTCTTGATCCTGCGACGTTCGGGACGCACTCGCTGCGATGCACGAAGGCCGTTCTGATCTACCGGCGGACTGGAAATCTCCGCGCAGTCCAGCCGCCGCTCGGGCAATCCACGATAGAGAGCACGGTGGGGTCTCTCGGTATCGGGGTCGATGATGCGATCGAGATCGCTGAGAAAATCGACATCTGATCCAATGACGCGCGCCCCCCCTGAGACCGGACTCGGTCGCCGGCCAATTTGCACCACCGATTGCAGCGATGCCGATGACCCAGTGCACGCCCCTCGTAATTTGAGCATCACGCACTAAGTTATAAGTGCCCCCAATGGAGGGGAATTCCCCATGAAAGACATAGGCATTGGACCGCACCGGAAACCCCGGCTGCGGTACAGCATGTCGCTTGCAAAACCAAAGGAGGACGAATGATCTCAGCATCAATTCTGAACGCCGCAGTCCAGGCCGCGCGCTGGCATACGAACCAGCGGCGCAAGGGTTCGAATGGCGAGCCTTACATCAACCACCTGCTGGAGGTGGCCGCTCTAGTGGCCGAGGCAGAGCCTGACAATACGGACGCAATCATTGCGGCTCTGCTGCACGATGCGATCGAGGATCCGAAAATCTCACGCGAGCAGATTTCGGAAGAATTTGGGGAGAACGTTGCCTGCATCGTTGAGGAGTGCACGGATGACAAGCGTCTCGACAAGCCGTTACGCAAGCAACTCCAGATTGAGACTGCGGCGCAAAAGTCGCACAACGCCAAGCTAGTCAAGATCGCCGACAAAACCTCGAACCTCCGCTCAATCGCAGCCAGCCCGCCTTCACACTGGCCTTTTGAGCGCCGGCGAGCCTACATTGATTGGTCGGTTGCGGTTGTTGAGGCCGGGCTGCTAGGTGCCTCTGTTCAACTCGACGCCCACTTCGAGGAAGCAAAGATCGCCGCCTATCGCACCGTTGAAGAAGGAGAGTCGGCACCACCGTCGACATCGTAGCTTCGTCGAGTACTCCGTCCACTTCTGGACTGGCGCGCGAGCCATTCGCTTTCTCCACGCACCATTGCGCCAGCCCGCACTCACGTGCAGCGCGTGCCCGCTCTTTCCCCTCCGGAGTCCGCGCTCCGGTAGACAGCCCACCATGCCGCCGGCATCGCTTGCGCCCCTTGACTACAGGGGCTTGGTACGGCGTCCCTGCTCGTGTTCGGGCAGCACACACCTGCCCAGGCCTGCTTCGAGTTGGCATCTTGCTGCCTTTCTGCCTTATGACCTCACAACACGGGCAACCCAATCATGCGGTGCTGCAAAACCCCTTGGACCCCATGACGAGCGCGCGTGCGCGCTGGCGTCGGAATACTGGGAGCTGGCGAAGAATGACACCAAATGCTGTGGTCACTCGGTGAGTGCCAAGAATTACCCGTCACCTGCTTTGACTAGCTAACGAGTTTCACAATGTGGAGACATCAGCCGTCTCGCCCCCTCGTGCCGGAGTCACCGAAGGTGGCAAGTTAACTTTCTCCCTCAGAGATGATCCCAATGATCCCGGCATCGACGGTAATGCCGATGACTACGGCTCCTTCACGATTATCGATGGCGGCGATGGTGATCTCGACGGCGAGGCAACGGCGAGATCGTGACCACCTGGACGATCCCGGACTACGATCCAAACGATCCCACTGTCATTCCAGACGCACTCGATGCAACCGTCTTACTCTCCGTCCAAGACTGGGGCGGAGACGGCCGTTGGGGCAGCCGCTACGACCGCACCGCCGCTACGACCTCCGCTATCGCGGGGGTACGTAATCGCGGCGGCATAGTCGTTCTTGTGGCTCACCGTCCTAACGTCTTGATTAGCGTCGATACGCTTCTGGCGCTGGCGAACGGATCACTTGTGAGCATGGGTGCAAGAGATGAGATTCTTTCCAAAATGCTCGTCCAACGGCCTGCACCGCGTCCGCCGCTGACAATCGTTCCCGATACAGGCTAACGCCATGACTGAGGATCCAAAGAACGACGTGCTTCAATCGATACGCCGGCATCAACGCATAGGCTTTCTAGTCACGGCCCTCCTAGCTGGTGGCGTTGGAAGTTGGGCAGCAACCACGGAAATTGGGGGAGCAGTCATCGCACCGGGAGCTCTCGTCATCGAAAGCGATGTAAAGAAGGTGCAGCATCCAACGGGCGGCGTGGTTGGCAAAATTCTTGTGCGCGATGGCGAATACGTCAGGGCTGGTGAACTCGTGCTGCGGCTCGATGATACGCTTGCGTGTGCAAGCTTGGCGATCGTGACCAAGGGCCAGGGTCAGGGGGCAACCAAGATGTTTTCACACGGTCAAGACCCGTTACGGACATCACTCTCGGGTAAGAGTCGTGGAACCCTGCGCGTTTTCATTAATCAGCTGAGCTGCTGATCCCTATTCATAGCGAAGCGCATCGATAGGGTCCATTTGCGCCGCCTTTCGAGCGGGGTAGAAGCCAAAGAAACACCCGACCGCACTCGCAAAAGCAGTGGCAAGGGCGGCAGGAAGATGAGCCGCGCGCCTCAGATCTTTTGATTGTAGGCGCCGACCTCCGGGTGGCGCGACAGCTCGGCATCGAGTGCGGCGAAGATCGCCTTCATGTTCGCCTCGGATGTCGGGCTTTCGACGACGACGACCAGCTCCGGCTTGTTGGAGGAGGCGCGGATCAGACCCCAGGTGCCGTCCTCGAGCACGACGCGGACGCCATTGACGGTGATGAGCTCGCGGATCGCTTGGCCGGCGACCTGTTCGCCGGTATCGGCGGCCTGTTTGAAGCGTGCCACGATCCTGTCGACGACGCCGTATTTCACCTCGTCACCACAATGGGGCGACATGGTCGGCGACTGGAATGTCCGGGGTAGCGCGTTCTTGAGATCAGCCATCGATTTTTGCGGATTGCGGTCGAGCATATCGCAGACTGCAAGAGCGGCGACGATCCCGTCGTCGTAGCCGCGGCCAAGCGGCGGGTTGAAGAAGAAGTGGCCGGATTTCTCGAAGCCGACCAGCGCCTTCGTCTCGTGGCTGAAACGCTTGATGTAGGAATGGCCGGTCTTCCAGTAGGTCGTCGTGGCGCCGTTCTGCTGGAGCACGGGGTCAGTCATGAAGAGGCCCGTCGACTTCACGTCGGCGACGAAGCGGGCGTGCGGGTGCAGCGCGGAGATGTCGCGCGCCAGCATGACGCCGACCTTGTCGGCAAAAATCTCATGGCCCTCGTTATCGACGACGCCGCAACGGTCGCCGTCACCGTCGAAGGCAAGGCCGACATCGGCACCGGTTTCTTTCACCTTGTCGGCCACGGCATGCAGCATCGCAAGGTCTTCGGGGTTCGGGTTATGGTTGGGGAAGGAATGATCGAGGTCGGCATTGAGTGGGATTACCTCACAACCGACGGCCTCAAGAACCCGGGGCGCGAAGACCCCCGCAGTGCCATTGCCGCATGCTGCGACCACTTTCAGAGGGCGCTTCAGCTTGGGCCGGTCGGCCAGCATGGCGATGTAGCGCTCGGCCATGTCGTGAACGAAGATGTAGCGGCCGCCAACCCTCGTTTCATAGTCGCCCGACAGGACGATCTCCTTCAAGCGGCTCATCTCTTCCGGACCGAAAGTCAACGGACGCGACAGGCCCATCTTGATGCCGGTCCAGCCGTTGTCGTTATGGCTGGCGGTGACCATGGCGACGCCTTCAACATCGAGCGCGAACTGGGCGTAGTAGGCCATCGGGGACAGTGCGAGGCCGATATCGTGAACCTCGCAGCCGCCAGCGAGCAGGCCGGTCATCAGAGCCTGCTTCACCGCGCCAGAGTACCAGCGGTAGTCGTGGCCGACGACGATACGCCTGGGCACGCCGCGCTCGGTGAAGAGCTTCGCCATGCCGAGGCCCACCGCGTTGAGCCCCATGAGATTGATTTCTTCGGGGAACAGCCAGCGTGCATCGTACTCGCGGAAGCCCGTCGGCTTCACGAGGGGCAGGCGTTCGAATTCCGCCGTGTTGGGTTTCAGGTCGGCGCGCGGTCTCGGCAGCATCTCAGTCATGTCCCTCCAGGCTGGTCGCGGCGGAACCTATCGAAAGGCGGTGCCTGAGCCAACCGGGATGTTGGGAGCATATGTGGCGAGGTCTTGGCGATGGCCGTCGCAGATCAACGCTTGGTGCGCAATTCGATAGAAATTTCGATGGGCTGGATCGCGTTCATGTGTGACGGAAACATGAACGCGATTTAGCCTCTTGTTTTGAGCATGTTTTTCACGCTGAACCGCTGCACAGTTCAGAGGGCGGGAAGCTGTCTCTCAAACAAAGAGATAGAGCAGGCCACAACGGCCGGAGGTTATTCAACCAAAACCTGACCTGCTCTAGCGCTGCAGGCCCGATCAGTTCTCGAGCGTAAGGCGGCCAGATTGGATATCGACGCGGCGCAGGCGGCCGAGGAACGTCATGCCGAGAAGCGAGACGTGGAGGCGTCCTTGCTCGGCGACCATCGCCTTCACATCTTTCACGCAGACGCTCTCAATGCAGACTTCATCGAGGGTGACGAGCGCATTGCGGGCGATGCCGTTGGCGGTGCGGGATAACGCGGTGAAGTCGCCATCGCCGACGAATACACCGGCGCGTTCGGCATCCTCGTAGGTCAGGACAACAAGCGAGGCACCCGTATCCACCATCAAGGAAAGTCGACGGCCGTTGACCTCTGCATCGGCGGCGTAATGGCCGTGGTCGCTCGCTGTGAGCTCGACACGACCGGAGGAGACGCGGCTCTGCTCCACGGCATTGTCGCTTCCCCCGCGTTCGGTGACTGCTGTGCTCGAAGCCGCGGGCTCGTCCATGCCCAGAAGAGTGCGGTTGAAGGCGCGGATCGCATCGAAATTCGCAATCGTCAGGGCAAGCATGGCTGCAGCGGCAATCCAGCCTAATGCATCGCGGAGGACACCCTGCATGCCGGACGACATAACGATCTCCCGAACCCGACGACGCTCCTGCGGGAAGGGGACCGAATTTCTGTCACCCGCGCAGCGTCACATACTCTCCCGAGAAATCAAATGACCTCAATCGTCTTAAGAAACTCATACCAAGCAGGCTTTCGTTAAGATTTCCCGGCTTTGCGACGAGTGCCTGGACGTCCTTGACGAGGATCGGACCGATGGAGATCGCATCCAGTCGAACCGGAGCGGCGTAAGTGGTGCCGTTGGCGGTGCGCACGGCCATCGAATATGACAGGCTGCCGACGTCGATGCCGGCCCTTGCGGCGTCGGCGGGCTTGAGGACGACGGTGGAAGCCCCGGTGTCGAGCATCAACGTCATTACGCTGCCGTTAACGGTTGCTGCAACTGCGAAGTGGCCGTCTCGGCGCTTGCGGATGCGGACCGCGCGCTCGCCGGGGATGCCGGTTTCAATCGTGACGCCGGCGCCTGGCGGCATGAGGTTGCCAACCACACGATTGGCCACCGAGCCGACCTCGTCGCGATAACTGTAGCCGATGATGAGCGCCAGCATCAGGCCTGCCCAGATAGCGAGATGGCGGATCGTCCGCATGAACGGCCCGAGATTGGCGGTGAAAATGACGGCAACATAAATCGCGAGCGCCAGTGCTGCGAAAATCGCGCCGTTCTCGACATTCATCATGCTGGCGGCAAGCTCGGGGTTTGCCTGGAAGACGAAGAAAGCCCCGCCCAGTGCGACTAGCAATATGACGAGCCAGAGGATCATGGCGTCTATCGCTCCAGCGTCAGCTTCATAGCGGCTTTGCGCAAGCGGTCCGGCAGGAGCTTCATAATGCGCTCACGTTCAGCATCCGAGATCGAGGACCACGAGGCGATCTCCTGAAGCGTGCGGCCGCATCCGGCGCACAAGCCGGTCACGGGGTCCATGGTGCAGACATCGATACAGGGGCTGTTCATGTCTTCGTCGAAATTCCCATGGAGGATGGTTGGATCAGGCTGCGGTCATACCAATTTGCCGGATGCTCGGGCAGACGAATTTCCCTGCGGCAGGCTATCGGCGGTCTATTTGGGTATGGTGTGCCGTTGCAACAAGCGGGCAGAACGACGGCGATATTGAGACACAGAAGACGCTTGCGCACGAAGGCCGGCGTCGGGCGCCTGTCAGGCAGGGGTTTTGATCTGCGGCGAGGGCTGCGTCAACCCTGCCCTCCTTGCCGTGACGAGGCGCGGTGCGCGTGAGGCGGTCTGTGCGGGAGGGGCGGGCCGGGAATTGGGGATGTCATTGTTGCGGCGGTGGCGCTCGTATCCCAGCGGTTGCAACGGGAGCAGATTTTCCAGCACGCGCTTGGGCGGCAGATAGACGGTTGCTTCGGTTCCCTTGCGAAGCTCCGATCGCAGCTCGAACGCTCCGCCGTGAAGCTCGATCAGATTTTTGACGATCGGCAAGCCGAGACCTGTGCCGCCTTCGGCCGTTTCGTGGGCGAGCGAGCCCTGGCCGAATGCCTGCATCACCTTGGGCAGCTCATGCTCGGGGATCCCCGGCCCGGTATCGCGGACGGAAATATACTGGCCTCCGTCTGCGGATTGTTGCACCGAAACCGTGACGCGGCCGCCCTTGGGCGTGAACTTGAGCGCATTGGAGACGAGGTTGAGGCAGATCTGGCGGATCGAGCGCTGGTCGGCCCAGACCTGCGGCAGATCATCGTTGAAATCCTCGATCAGGCTGAGGCCCTTGGTTTCGGCGCGCAGCTTCAGCAGGCGGAAGCAATCCTCGGCAACGTCGGTGAGGCGAATGGGCTCCTCGTGCAGCTCGTAGCGTCCCGCCTCGATGCGCGATAGATCGAGGATCTCGTTGATGAGGTTGAGGAGGTGGCGACCGCTGTCGTGGATGTTGCCGGCGTATTCGCGATAGGTCGGGTTCGTCATTGGGCCGAGGACCTCCGACTTCATCACCTCGGAGAAGCCCATGATCGCGTTCAACGGCGTGCGCAGCTCGTGGCTCATCGTCGCCAGAAAACGTGACTTGGCCTTGTTGGCGGCTTCTGCGCGTCGGCGCGCCTCGTCGGAAAAAGACTTCTCTTCCTCCAGCTCGGCGATCAGTGCGTCCTTCTGGGCGCGGAACTCAAGCATCGCCAGCGCCGTCGAGTTGAGGCCGCGAGCCAGGAAGATAAAGTAAATATGGACACCGGCCGCCATCAGCGCGAGCGCGATGTAGAACGAATCGTTGAGCAAGAGCAGGCGCGCGACGACCGCCAACGTCATCGGGATCGTACCGGCGTAAAGGATCGGGATGACGGTAGATGCAAACGTCATGCGGATCGCGAGCACAACGATCAGGGCCGCGAACAAGAATACGTGTGAGGAGAACAGCAACTGCGGCGCCTGCGGGCTGTGACCGCCGATGCTGACCAGTGCAAAACCTGCCCAGGCGAGGCCGCTGATAAGCTCCGACATGAATAGCCGGCTGCGCCAAGTGCGCAGGTTGATCTCGTCGCGTGGGATGTTCTGAAAGCGTCGACACAGCTCTAGCTGGAATACCTTGGCTCCAATCACAACGAAGAGCCACATGATGGCCTGCGGTACCGGGGCCCAGAACATCGACGCGAGGGAGAAGATCGCTGAAAGACCGGTAATGGTGAAGGCAGCCGAAAGCTCGTTGCGCACGAAGATGGAAAGCATCTCGTACTCGAATTCGGGCTTGATGAGCGAACCCTGGGCGAGCTTTTGGCGTGTTTCGCGCAGATCCGCTCTGGCGCGCCGATGCTCGTCGCGCCGGCCGCCTGATCGATGAGATTGGTCCGTGATCGCCGCGTCCTGTATTCGCTCGTTCATGTTACGCCTACTAACGCTCGCTGTCCGCCCTGGCTTGGTGACCGGGTAGACGCGCTTGCGCTCGTAATGTTACGCGGGGGCGGTGCCAATGCAGCGCCCTCGGGGTATCGGTTAATGTCGACCCAATTCGCTAACTAAGGGTTTATGGACTGTGCGAATCGGGAATGGCAGATGGCGGCAACTAAAGAGGTTCCTGCGGCGCAATCCGCGACTGGGACGGGTTTTGATGCTCGTCCTGGCTCTCCTTGTCGTGGTGTTTGGGCGATCCGGTCTTGAGCAGCGCGGCGGCCCGCTGGCACCCGACGAATCCGGCGAGTTGTCAGGGCCAGCGGAGGTCATCGACGGCGACAGCTTACGAATGGGGGCTGGTGATGTGCGGCTCGTCGGCATCGATGCCCCTGAGGGCCGGCAAATGTGTGAACGCGACGGCGCGGCATGGGATTGCGGCGAAGACTCCAGGCGACAGCTCCAGCGCCTGATCGCAGGGCAGAAGGTGACATGCCGCAGCATCGAGCGGGACAAGCATGGCCGGTATCTGGGTACCTGTGAGGCCGGTGGACGCGCGCTCAATGCGGCCATGGTGGAAAGCGGATACGCGGTATCGTATGGCGGATATCGCAGCGAGGAACGTGCGGCCAAGTTGGCCCGGCGTGGGCTGTGGTCCGGCACATTCCAGATGCCGCGCGCGTGGCGTCGCGAACGCGGTATCGGCGGGTAGGATCGAATTTGCGTAGGCAAGCCTGCTCTGATGGCTGGCAACCGACGCGACCTGGAAAGTGGGCTCCTATTGAAAATCATCGAAACCAGCACTGCCCCGAACCCACGTCGCGTGCGTATCTTCCTGGCCGAGAAGGGACTTTCGGTGCCCTTCGAGCAGCGCGACCTGATGGCCGGCGACCTGAAAGAGGCACAGTTCAGCGCCATCAACCCATTGCAGCGGGTGCCGGTGCTGGTTCTCGACGATGGCACTGCGATTGCTGAATCGGTGGCGATCTGCCGCTATTTCGAGGAGATTAAGCCAGACCCGCCGCTGTTCGGGACAGGCCCGGTGGGGCGCGCAATGGTCGAGATGTGGCAGCGCCGGGCGGAACTGGGGCTTTTCTTCGCTGTTACCCAGGCCTTCCGGCACCTGCATCCGAAGATGGCGCATCTGGAAGTGCCGCAGGTAGCCGTGTGGGGCGAGGCGAACAAGGAGAAGGCTGTCGAATTGATGGACGTTTTTGACAGTCAGCTCAGGCAGAACCGTTTTGTGGCGGGTGCTGAATATTCCATCGCCGACATCACGACCCAGGTTGCGATCGACTTTCTGAGGCCGGCCAAGATCGCCATGCCGGATCGTCTCAAGAGTTTGAAACGCTGGCACGAGGAGGTTTCGGCGCGGTCCAGTGCTGCGGCCTAAATTGCGTCGTTCGGCTTCGCCGGACGTCGTTGGCCGACAAATTTTTCCGCCACTTGGGGCGCGGGCTGTTCCATAGGGAACAGCGGAAAGCTTATGGTCGATCTACCGAGGACGGTCAGGGAGACGGAAGGCAGTTAGGGGTGTCGATGAAACTTACCGTCATCGGCTCGGGCGACGCGTTCGGCTCGGGTGGGCGGCTCCAGACGTGCTATCACGTCGCGACTGCCGAAAAGCAATTCCTGATCGATTGCGGCGCAACTGCGCTGATCGGTTTCCACAGGTTGGGGTTGGATCCAAACCGTGTCGGCACGATCTTCATCTCGCATCTGCACGGCGATCATTTTGCCGGACTGATCTGGTGGCTTCTTCATGCGCTGCACGTCTCCCACAGGACACAGCCGCTGGATATCGTTGGCCCTGAAGGTCTGGCGGCACGATACAAGGTCGCAGCAGAAGCGCTCTTTCCTGGCGCGACGGCGCGGGAACCGCGGCACGCAGTCAACTGGCACGAGTTGACAGCCGGGCAGCCGCTGACGGTGAACGGCATCACAGCAACGGCCTTCGCGGTGCGGCATCCTTCGGGTGCGCCGTCCTATGGGCTGCGCATGGCAGTCGATGGCAAGGTGATAGGATTTTCGGGCGACAGCGAATGGGTGGAAGCCCTTACGTATATCGCCGCTGATGCCGACCTCTACATCAGCGAATGCTACGGATATGAGGAGTCGGCGCGGTTCCATATGAACTGGCGGGTGATCGAGGAGAACCTGGACCGCCTCACTGCGCGCAAGATCATGTTGACACACATGAGCAGGGTGATGCTGGAGCACGCCAGCCAGGTCAAAGCTGCCCGCGTGATAATGGCCGAGGATGGGCTGACAATATCAGTCTGAATCCTGAATCCGTTCGCTGGTGGCCTGGGTCTGCCGTGCCTGCGCTTACGTCATCACTTTGGCGTGAGGCACGGATTTTCGGGTCAGGAGGTCGGATAGGAGGCCGGGCGTGGGCAAGACACGAAAGGGGCGCGGGGAAAAGTTGCGGCGAAGCCTGTTGCGGGCGGGTTCGTCGGATCGCCCTGGCGCCAGCGGCTTGAAAAATAGTGATGCGGATGCAACGCAACCGTCGCCTCGGCCTACGTCGGCAAGCCTGAAGCGCCTGGTTGCTGAAATTCGCGCCTGCCGTATCTGCACGGATGCGCCCAGCGGCGCACCGCTGGCGCATGAGCCTCGACCAGTCCTCCAAGTGGACCGCCGGGCGCGGCTTGCGATTTCCGGGCAAGCGCCCGGTACGCGTGTCCATGCTTCGGGACGTCCATTCACCGACCCATCGGGGGAGCGATTGCGGGCATGGCTGGGAATCGGGCCGGAGGTCTTCTACGACGACTCACGCGTGGCGATCGTGCCGATGGGGTTCTGTTTTCCCGGTCTTGATACAAAAGGCGGCGATCTGCCGCCGCGGCAGGAGTGTGCGCCGACTTGGCAGACGCGCGTGCTTGGCCAATTGCCCGATGTCGAGCTTCTGCTGCTCATCGGACAGTACGCGCAACGCTGGCACCTTGCGCCAGGCCAGGGGCGCCGCGCGACGCTGACGGAAACGGTCATGGACTGGCGGGCGATACTTGAACGCGAGCAGCGGCCGCGCCTGCTGCCGCTTCCGCATCCTTCATGGCGCAACAATGCATGGCTCAAGGCCCATCCCTGGTTCGAGGCCGAATTGCTGCCCGAGTTGCGCAAGGAGGTGGCGCGCCTGACAGCCTGAGCGTGGTGGGGAACCTCGTCTGGCGGAACGGGGCAACACCGGTCACTCCTGGAGCAGGTCAGCTTTTGATTGAGCCACGTCTGACAGTCATGGCCGACTCTATCTCATTTTCTGGGAGACTGTTCATGGCCTCGATGGAAGAACGACTGCTTCCATCGAGGCCGATCAGGCTTAAGGCCTGAGCTGTGAAGGAAGGAGGTGCGTCGATCCGGGGGTGCTTCCTTCACTCCACGTTGGTGTGGGGGCGTCTCATCAGGCAGCGAGATCTGCCGTTTCGGCCTTTGTGGTTTGAGTTACGACATCAGCAGGCGAGATGATCGTTTCTGGCATCCAATGACGGCGATCGGCCTGTGCGTCGAGCTCATCGCGAAGGAAATCGAGATCCTGGCCCGCGCGTTCAAGCATTGCAAGCACGTCGTCAACCGGGATCGAGCGCGCCGACGCAGCAGCCCAGACGATGGCCGAACGCAAGCCGGATTTGCAGTGGGCAAGGATCGGCCCGTCCAGTTCGCCGATGGCCCGGATCATGCCCTCAACGATCGGGTCGGTGAACAGCTCGTGCTTGTCGAGGGGAAGAAAGTGATACTTCAGACCCGCCTGCCACGCGAACTTGGCCTCGGCAGCTCCGGTAAGCTGGTTCTCCTCCTCGCCGTCGGGGCGGTTGTTGAGGATCGCCTTGAATCCGAGCGAGGCGGCCGCAGCGAAATCTGCCGGGGCCAAGTCGCCGGTGATGGCGAAATCAGGTGCCAGATAGACGATATCCTTCATTCGGCGGCGGCCTTGTCTTTCGTGCGACAAACGCGGAACAGATGCGCTGTGTCCTCGGTTGCTTGCGGGTGCCCGATTGCGTGTTGCGGGCTAATTGCTGAAGCCGAATATGCTCCGGGGTAAAGGAATTTCCAAGGGGCGTGGCGCCCGAAACTGAAAAAAGATACCAAACAGTCGCGATATTGCTAGACCATAGCAAAAAATTGATCTACTGATCGCTAGATGATGGAACGATATTCTTCCTTCGAGGCTCACCATGCTTGATGAAATGGACGTCAAGATCCTCACTCTGCTGCAGAAGGACTGCACGCGTCCGGTTGCGGAGATTGGTAAGGAGGTGGGCCTGTCCACCACGCCGTGCTGGCGACGGATGCAAAAGCTGGAGGAGGCAGGCGTCATTCAGCGCCGGGTGGCGGTGCTCGATCCGGCCAAGGTGAATGCCGGCGTGACGGTATTCGTGTCGATCAAGACGGACCAGCATTCGCTGGCGTGGTTGGAAAAATTCCACGCGGCCGTCGTCGACTTCCCCGAGGTTGTCGAGTTCTACCGGATGTCGGGTGATATCGATTACCTGTTGCGCGTGGTTGTGCCTGACATTGCCGCTTACGACGTCTTCTACAAGCGCCTTATCGGTCGCATCGAGATCGCCAAGGTCTCCTCTGCGTTCGCGATGGAGCAGATCAAGTATACGACGGAGTTGCCGCTATCCTTCGTGCCGACCAGCAAGGATGGCGGCAAGGCCTGAGACCGACCCACCTGCCTGACGAATGGCGTCGCTCACGTGGCGAGGTGTCCGATCGCCAGGACGAAAGCGGCGGTCGCCGACGTGACGATCGAGATCATCGTCAACACCATGCCAGCAATACGTAGCCTTAGAATGTTGGGCTCCTGCGCCAGCCCGTATGCGTGAATCAGACGGCCGGCCAGCAGGATCAATCCGGAAACGACGAGCAGCGCGGCCGGGGCGCCCAGGCTTTCGGCCAAACCAAGTACGATCAACGCCAGAGGAATGTATTCCGCTGCGTTTGCGTGGACTCGCATGCGGCGCAGCAGCTCCCGGTCGCCGCCGTCGCCGATTTCGACCCTGCGGCCGCGCCGTAGGCCGATGACGCGTAATGCCAGCGCGAGATAGAGCAGGGCGAGCGGCAGTGCGAACAGCGCGGTATAAGGCATTCAGCCGTGCTCCTCGTCTTGCCGTCGAACGATCACTCGGAAGCCGTGTGCGCTGGGCGCAGGTATCAACGGATCTGCCGGGCCAGCTCACTCCTGATCGGGGACGACCGTGCCGCCCAGGACCTTCATGCGTCCTCGCACGATCGCGACCGTATCGCCACCGGCAATCGAGATCACAACGTCATAGAAGACATTGCGTCCCTGACGGGCGACCTCGCGCGCGTCGGCCACGAGGCGCGCATCGACCGGTGTAGGCGCGAGATAATCGATGGCCGCGCTGGCCGTCATGGCGCGCTCACCCGATGCATTGCAGGTGAAACCGAATGCCATGTCGGCCAGGGTGAAAATGGTGCCGCCGTGTCCCACACCGAACGTGTTGGTGAGATCGGGGCGCATCTGCATCGCAAAGCGGGTGTGTCCCGGCTCGGCTAGCTCGACCTCGATACCGAAGTGGCGAAACACGGGGTTGCGCTCCGCCATCTGCATGATCAGGCGGTATTCGGCGGAGGGTGCCGGAACCGGCTCCGTCCGCTTGGGCATCTTATCGCTCATGGCGTGGCTTCAGGTCTTCGGCTTGTCGGCGTTGTTGAGCCGGGCAATCAGGCTCGATGTGTCCCAGCGGCTGCCGCCCATGCGCTGCACCTCCGAATAGAACTGGTCGACAAGCGCAGTCACGGGAAGGCTTGCGCCGTTGCGGCGCGCCTCGTCGAGGCAGATCGCCAGGTCCTTTCGCATCCAGTCGACAGCGAATCCGTAGTCGAACTTGCCCTCGACCATTGACGTCCAGCGGTTCTCCATCTGCCAGGATTGCGCTGCGCCCTTGGAGATCGTGTCCATGACTGCCGGTATGTCGAGACCGGCCTTGGCAGCCATGTGAAGGCCTTCGGCAAGACCTTGGACAAGGCCTGCAATGCAAATCTGGTTGACCATCTTGGTGAGCTGGCCAGCGCCCGGGGCACCGATGAGGTTCACCATGCGGGCATAATGGTCGATGATCGGTTTCGCGCGCTCGAAGACGTCCTTTTCTCCGCCGACCATCACGGTGAGCACACCATTCTCGGCGCCGGCCTGCCCGCCGGAGACGGGGGCATCGAGGAAGCCAAAGCCGGCGGCGCTGGCGGCAGCGTACAACTCGCGGGCGACATTGGCAGAGGCGGTCGTGTTGTCGATGAAGATCGCGCCTTTCTTCATGGCGGGGAAGGCGCCGTCCTTGCCGGTCGTCACGGCGCGCAGGTCATCATCGTTGCCGACACAGCAGAAGACATAGTCGGCCCCTTCGGCAGCCGCGGCAGGTGTCGGGACGGCGCGACCGGCGCCATACTCGGCGACCCATTTTTCGGCCTTGGCCATCGTGCGATTGTAGACCGTCAGCTCGTGACCGCCCTTCCTGAGGATGTGGCCCGCCATCGGATAACCCATGACGCCCAAACCGATCCACGCGACCTTCGCCATGTCGTCCGCTCCGTCTCTATTTCAATTGCTCGTATTTGCGCTGCCTTCCGGCAGCTGGGTCAAGGTGTCGAGGTGTCTTATCGAACGGGCCCGGTGGTAGCCAACAAAAAAGCGCCCTCGGAGGTTTCCCGTGTTTTGCGATGATCGCGCAATCCAATCAGCAGCCGTTCCGGAGCGATCGACTGGCGGCTGGTGCCCTCGTAAGGGCGCCCGCATGGCTCCCCCTTGCCTTCGAAGCTCATACGAAATCATATCCGCACCAGACTGTCGGTGGGCGAGAAATTCAAAAGTCTGCTAGGAGAAAGACGAGTTCATGCGGGCTACCCAATCTGTAAAGCGGTGCCCCTGGATTGATACATGGTGTCTGAAAGCGCGTGCCGCAGCCTCACCATCGCCATCGATAATCGCCTTTACTATGGCTTCGTGTTCGGCAAACGACTCTGCAATCCGCTCCTTCGAGCGTAATTGCAGCCGTCGATAAGGTTGCAGCCTGCGACGGAGTTGTTGCAGTTCGTTGACAATAAAACGGTTATGTGCAGCCGAGTATATCAACGAATGGAATGCTGCATTTTCCCGATAGTATTTCTCAGCGTCTTGCACGGCAGCCGCATCACCGCACTTGCGATGTTGAGCCAGAAGTGCGGCTTGCGTTTCGTTAGTAAGGCGGCGGGCAGCAAGGCGACCACACACGCCCTCCAACTCCGACATTGCTTCAAACAATTCGAAGAGGCGGTCCATGCCGAGCATGGCAACGACTGCTCCCTTGCCACGTTTCAATTCAACGAGCCCAGATGTCGACAGCATGCGAAGCGCCTCTCGCACTGGCGTTCTGGAAACGCTGAAGCGATCTGCAAGCGCCAGCTCTTCGAGGCGAGCACCCGGAGCGATGTTGCCACTTGTGATCTCATCTTCAAGTATTTTCCGGATTACATCTGCCGCACTTAGCTGCATTTAATCATGCCTACTTCGCGCACGATTGGCGCTGGCGCGTCTTACAGCCTGTGCTCGCTCTTCTAGCATTGATTTAGCAGCATCATTGAATGCCGAAAGAACTTTGGTCGGCGCCAAGTTGGGTGAACCTGCAGGAAATGGCGGCGCTGGATTATATTCCAGGTAGAGTTGAATTCTCTGAGCAATATCTTCGCCCCTCAATCGGGCAGCGACTACTAGGCCGAAATCGATGCCGGCTGTCACGCCCCCTCCCGTGATACGGTTGCGGTCGATCACTACACGGGCATCCGTGGCAGTCGCACCGAACTCTTTTAGGAAATGCATTGAGGCCCAATGGGTCGCTGCCTTATAGCCCTCAAGCAAACCTGCGGCGCCGAGCACAAGAGCGCCGGTGCATACCGAAGTGACATATTGTGCCTGTTTCCCTTGACGCGTGAGGAACTCAATGATGGCGTCGTCATTCAGCAGTGGATTAACGCCGGGTCCACCTGGGACGCAGATCACGTCGAGCTGCGGGCACTCATCTAAGGTTGTGTCTGGCATGATGGCCATTCCGGTGTCGCTGATTACGGGTTCGCGCGTTTTCCAAATCAAGTGAACTCGCGCCTCTGGTAACCGGCCAAACACCTCGTAAGGTCCAGTCAGGTCAAGCTGGGTCAAGTTCGTAAACAGTAAGAAGCCAATCTCAAGTTTGTTCGTCATCTTGGATTTCTCGTTAATCGTTTGGCCGAGGCGCTTTGCCGGTCAGAAACGGCTGATCATTTTGAATGAGGTGGGTCAGGAATCTCTCGACTTCAAGGACCCGCCCAACATGCGCGAACTCTTCATGTAGTGAGAGCCAGAAATCCCGTTTTACTGATACAGTCTTACCCAGGATTGGTCTGAGTCGAGGGTCGCAGGCGGCAACGAAAGACGGCAACATGCCGACACCCTGACCAGCTAGAACGGCATGGTACTGGGCAACGAGACTAGACGAACGGAATACCACATTTGGTTCTCGTAATATGTCGGACAACCACCGAACCGCCTGTATTTGGATGAGATCTGGTATGTAATCAACAAAACGGTGCTTTTCGAGTTGCCGGAGGTTTTTGGGTTCGCCAAAAGTATCTATGTACCCGGGCGTCGCATAAAACCGAAGCTGAAATTCACCGATCCTTTTGCAGATCAGCCGATGCCCGTTGGGTTTTGGAAAGCTGATCAGCAGATCAGCTTCCCGCTTGGACAAATTTATCCAGTTGGATGCAGTGACCAACTCAACAGTGATTTCCGGGTGGGCTTGATATAGTTTCGATAGGCGTCCCGCGAGATAGAGGCTGCCAAAAGCCTCCATGGTGCCAACGCGAACGGTGCCAGACAGTTCATTGCCGGAACTGCTGAAATCTGCAGAGATTTCTCTGGCATATGTCTCCATGGCTTCAGCATGAGCCAATAGGCGTTGGCCCGCATCCGTCAAAATAAAGCCAGACTTTGTGCGGGCAAATAGCTTTACATTCAAACTGGCTTCGAGTTCTCGAACGCGTCGACCTACGGTTGTGTCATCGACGTTGAGTCGCTTGCCAGCCGAAGCGAGATTTCTCTGCCTGGCAAGAGCCAAAAAATGAATAACGTCATTCCAATTGAACATGCCGCTACGTCCTCGCTCAAATCAGTGCGGCAAAACAAGTAGGGTGGGGCGCCCGACCCTAGTCACATTTCCCTTCGAGCGGAATTCTACGAGTTGGACACTGCTCGCAAGGGTGTATCATCTGATTTGTGAAGTCTTTCGATTTCCTCAAAGGAATAGTTCCGCCTCACGTCCTGATCCTTAATATCGATCGGTTCACGCCGGTCATTGTCGACTGATATACGGAATATGTCGAACCTATTGTAATAGCCAACTACGTCATGGAACTGTTTAGGCTCGACAGCTTGAGACAAGTCGATATCGGCATAGAGCAAGCCTTCATTTGAGGAGAGTTCTTCACCGATCTGTTCGGCCTGGGGTCCCAGGATCATGGATACTCCAGCCGGAGTTTCCTTGAGAATGCGTATAGCGTCATTGCCCAGCGGGGCAATTGCCTTCTCGATTGAGTGGTCAAGGTAGGCTGCTGAAACCAAATTGAACACCTTCGCTTCGAAGGCGTGTGCGCCTGCACGAACGCGGATTGCATTAGCAAGGTCATAACGGCCTGTATCGCCAGGTTCGCGCGTTGGCCAAGTTGGGGGATAGGATGAGATGTGCAACTGCTCGCCCTGTGCCATTAACGTGAAGCGGGCCAGGGGATTGGTATTTTCGCCGCAAATCAACATGCCAACCTTGCCGATTTCCGTTGCTGAAACTCGCAATCCGACGCCATCACCGTTGGCCCAGATGAGCTTTTCGTAAAAGGTTGGCACGAGCTTGCGGTGATGGTTAAGGATAGAACCGTCCGAGCCGATTAAAACGTTTGAATTCCACAAGCAGCCGACACTGTTGTTGGCCCCCTCGGAAATTCCGATGGATACCAATATGCCGTGTTGGCGAGCCTCCAGGCACAGCCGATGGATTTCAGGACCGGGCAGAAGAACCGATTGCGCGGCAATCAACTTGAATAGATCGTGACCGTGTATAGGTGCCTGAAGAGCTGCCCAGACCGGGAAACCTGGTACGAATGATTCAGGAAATGCAATAATCTGAGCACCGTTGCGGGCGGCTTCGGAAATTAGACCACAGGCCTTGTCGATTGTTTTGCTTGTGTCGAGGTAGACAGGCGCAACATGGGCCACGCATGCCTTGAAACGTGGATAGGTTCTCATGATTGCCTGTCCTTGAGATAAGAAGATTGGGCGAGCCGAAGTAACGTCCAAGCGGGGCACGTGGCAACGCTTGGGCGCTCTCGAAGAATTGGACATGGGGCTTGTGCATAAACAGCCCAGGGTAGCGCTATAGTGCTTCCTTTGTGAAGTCGAAGCGAGGCGGAAGCTTTGCGTCGATTTCTTCCTTCGGGATCCGCTTAACGGTCTCAAAGATACCGTTGCGCACCTGCGAGATGTAATTATCGAGAATGCCGCTATGGTCTTTGCCACGGAGGATTTTCGCGCCTTGCGGGTGCGCGAGCGAATTGCTCATTTGTGCTCCTTCGAGATATTCGATTATGCCCTTGTCGTCCTTTTTTCCCTTCCAGCCAGAGGCCTCGATGGCCGCCTTGAGCAGGAACAGGTTTTCCCAGGATTGCCAGGCATGGCTCTTGGCGATCACACGGCCAGAGCCTTTTTCTCGACCATTGACGTCGTCGATCTCCATGGTCTTCATAAATTCCTTGTGGAACTCATCATTTTTTGCAGCCAGCGGACGCGGGAAATTCTCAAGGAAGTAGACGCCTTCAGCGGCCCCATCGATATCTGCGGGTGCAATCGCTTCGATGGTTCCTGCAACCGAATACATTTTCATCTTGTCGCCCAGTCCCATGTTCTTGGCTTGGGTGTAGAATGCAACCGACAAGGCTCCAAAGAACACCGAGAACAGGACTTCAGTCTCTTCGGGAATCTTTGCGAGATAGGGGACAAGATCACGGCCGTCGAGTGGCACAGCGATTGGATCGTTCACCTTTCCACCGAGCTCCTCGATAACCCGCTTGTGCTCCTTATGGTGGCTATGGCCCCAGGCGTAATCAGGAAAGATCATGGTCCAGTTCTTGCCGAGGTTCTCGTAGGCCCAAGGAGCACCGGCACCCGACAAAGTATAAGTGTCATTGCCGGTTCTGAAGGCATAGCGGCTTCCTTTTGAACCCGTCGCCTCGGTGGCTTCGCCACATGAAAAGTAGATCGTCTTCAATTCTGTAGCGACGGGGATCGAGGCAAGCATGACGCCTGAATGCACCGATCCTGTAACGAAGCTTGCTCCGTTGCGCTGAATAAGCGAGCGCAACTTGCGGGCCCCCGTCGCAGGGTTCGATTCGGTGTCCTCGGTTGCAAGCCTCAGTTCGCGTCCTGCGATGCCGCCGGACTCATTGATGATCTTTGCGGCTTTGGTGGCGCACTTCTCATGCCAATAGCCCCATGAGGAGAAACCGCCGGTCAATTCTGCCTGATGGCCGATGGTGATGGGGCCAGATGCGTTGGCGAACATGTTTGAGCCAATCGACAGGTATGCCGTGCCGAATGCACCACCAGCTAGCGCTGTCTGCAGGAAGCTACGCCGGGTTGTGCCATCCGTCCGAAACGTTTGCGAGTTTGGCTTTTTCTTGTGTCCGGTCATGTGCAGTTATCCTCTTTCAGATACCCAATGGGGTGGATGGAATTCCAATGCAGCGCAATGCTGGCTGCCGTGAAGAGGCTTCATCACGCGGCATCCAGAGAAAGACCTAGGGAACCTCTGAATAG
>JRYH01002879.1_pt2 | contig 25097 bp, 22 predicted proteins | sample 235351 | NCBI WGS metagenome assembly JRYH01 (sample SAMN03074221, study PRJNA261480) | activated sludge metagenome | biome: Wastewater Treatment Plant; feature: Wastewater; material: Activated sludge; isolation source: activated biomass of a wastewater treatment plant treating wastewater... ...
GAACAGGGACCCCGGAGCCCTGATGCTGCTGCTTCCCTCAGACCATCACATCGGCGATGTGCCGAGCTTCCTGGCCGCGATCGAGACCGCCGGCCGCGCCGCAAGGCGCGGCGCTCTCGCGACCTTCGGCATGACGGCGATCGCACCGGAGACGGGCTATGGCTACATCCGGCAGGGAGCTCCGGTCCCGGGTCTGGATGGCTGCTGGGAGGTGGAGCGATTCGTCGAGAAGCCAGATTTCGAGACGGCGCGGGCGTTCGTGGCAGACGGGCGTCATGTCTGGAATAGCGGCATGGTCCTGTTCAAGGCGGCGGCGCTCGTGGCCGAGCTCGGGCTCCACGCGCCCGAGGTGCTGGAGGCGGCCAGGCGCGCCGTGGCCGGAGCGAGTTCCGATCTCGACTTTCTGCGCCTCGAGGCGGCGGCCTTCGCGGCCGCGCCATCGATCTCGATCGATCATGCCGTCATGGAGAAGACCGGCCGGGCGGTGGTGGTGCCGGCCGAGATGGGCTGGACCGACGTCGGAAGCTGGGGCGCGCTCTGGGATGCCGCTTGCCGCGACGGGGCGGGGAATGCGCTTCATGGCGACGTCGTCGCCCTCGATTGCCGCAACAGCTATGTGCGCGCCGACGGGCGCCTCGTCGCGGTCTTGGGGATGGATGACGTGGTCGTCGTCGACACGGCCGATGCGCTGCTGGTGGCGCCGCGCGCCCGCGCGCAGGAAGTCAAGCAGGTCGCGGACCGGCTGAAGGCGAGCGGGCGCGCCGAGGCCGCCGAGCACGTCCGCGTGCATCGCCCCTGGGGCTGCTACGAGGGCGTCGATGCAGGTGCTGGCTTTCAGGTGAAGCGGCTGACCGTCAACCCGGGTGGCCGACTCTCGCTGCAGAAGCATGGCCAGCGGGCTGAGCACTGGGTCGTGGTGAGCGGGATCGCGACGGTCACGCGCGGCGATGAGGAGTTCGAGCTCACGGCGAATCAGTCGACCTACATCCCGCGCGGCTGTGTGCATCGGCTCGAGAACCGGACGGCGGAGCCAGTGCGGGTGATCGAGGTGCAGTCCGGCGAATATCTCGGCGAGGACGATATCCTGCGTCTCGACGACCAGTACGGCAGGGCGTGAGCTTTGAGCCTTCTTCAGGCGTCCTGCAGCGCGACCGGCTCGTATTCCCAGCTGCTCGCGAGGTCCCCATCCTTGCGGCGGATCAGGCCGGCCCGGACCAGGCGCTCGATGGCGGGCCTGGAGACACGCCGGGAAATGCCGTCCGCTGAGACGATTTCGCCGCTCGAGCGGGTGCGCCGCAGGGTGGCGCCGGCGGCGAGCGCCTTCAGGAGCCTCCGGGTGACAGGGTCTTTCCGGATCGCGCGCCGTTCGGCGGCGCGCTCTCGCGCCTGGAAGATCTCGTAGAGCTCGCCGAGGAGCGTTTCCTCCAGGCCCCGGAAATGACCCGCGAGATCCCCGGCTGGAGCCGGGAAGGAGAGCTGGCCGTCCGGCGTGATCCTGGCCTCGAAGCCCGCGAGGAGGCGGTTCAGATGGGTGTCGTCGAAGCTGCCGAAGCCGCCGTCGAAGGCGGCGGCGTAGGGAAAGCGCCGGCTGGTCACCTGGTAGCGGCCGTCCTCGCGCAGCTCGACTCTCCAGGCGGCGTTGGCGGGCCCGCGCTTCCAGTGCGCGGCGGTGACGTGAGCCGCGTCCTCGTCGATCCTGTCGACCGCCAGATAGCTGGCGAGCGGGCGCAGCCCCTTGCCCGACTCCGCAGCCTCTGACCGGAGGCCCCGCCATTTGACTTCGGCGCGCCTGTCGCCGGCGCCGCCGTGGTCGACGAGCGGCACCGCTTCCTCGAGCGTGGCGCCGTCGCCGCGGGGCTCCGAGAGGAAGGCGACGAGGAGCGCCTGCGGCAGGTCCTCGGCGGCGATCAGCGCCACGTCGTTGCGCGGGGCGAGGCGGGCGCCGGCCTGGAACGCCTGGGACAGGGCGTCGGAAGCGAACCAGTGGAGCTCGAGCCGGATATCGGGCAGGTCGGCAGCGGTGGTCACGCCTGCCGCTTCGGGCGTTGCTTCAGCCATGGCTTCGGGACGGGCCGGCCGCAATCCCGCCGGCGAGGCGGGGTCGGCAAGGAGCCTGCAGAGTCCGTGAAGAAGCGTCGGTGCGGGCGGGGATGTCATGGTGGACATGGCGCGTGGGCTCAGGTGTGGATGTCGACGATCAGGATCGCGTTGGGCTCCGCTTTGGTCGAGGTCCTGAGGTCGAAGCAGCGCCAGTCGTAGGGTGTGGCGCGCTTGGCCAGGGTGAAGCCGCCGATGCGGCTGTTGCGCGCCGAGGTGACGAAGCGCTTCAGGTTGCGAAGCGTCCACTCCATGTACTCCGCGTCGCGGGAGTACGGATTCTTGGACGGGTCCGCCGCGAGCAGCGCGGCGTAGGCAGAGACGCGGTCCACGAATTCCTTGCGGGCTCGCTTCTGATCATGGAGCGGCAGGCTCGCCAGGTCGATATGTTCGCTCTTGAGCAGAATATCGGCCGCATTGTAGCGCCAGGACTTGCCGATCCATTCCCGGAAGATCTCGCCGGCGCGAGCCTGCTCGTCCATGAGGTCGTGAGCGCTTCTCTCGTCGGCTTCGCGGCGCATGATCATCGGACGGTCGGCGAGCAGCAGCGCCATGGTCTCGTACCAGTTGTTGCTGTCGAGCCGCTTGTCGAACATCTCCTCGAAGCGCATCTCGGCGATCGTCATGCAGGCCTGGTCCGGGAGGCGCGCCGTCTGGAGATTCATGAGGAAAAGATAGGCGGCATGCATGGCGGTCGTCCTTTTGGGCGTTCGGGCGCGGGCGGCGGGTTCGCCTTGCGCCTCAGTACAGCTTGCCGAAACAGATCGCGTTGCCGGCGACTTCCGGCGTCGAGCGGAGATCGAAGCAGCGCCAGTGAGTGGGACAGGCGGGGCGCTCGGCCGTGAAGCCTGCGATGCTGCAGCCGAGCGCGATCTGCCGGTATTCGCGCAGGGCGAGCTCCGCCCCGCTCATCAGGCTCTCGTCGCCGGCGAGCGGATCCTTGGACCTGGACAGGGGCCAGCGGCGTCGCGCCAGGGCCGTGATTTCGGCCGCGAATCGGGCGCGCGCCTCAGCCTGGTCTGCCTCCGGCGCGATGCAGTCGGCTGGCAGCTCATGTCCCAGATAGAGAAGATCCGCGTTGAACTGCCACGACCGGGTCAGCATCCGGTCCAAATGCTGCTGCGGGCGGAGCTGTTGATCCAGGATTTCGTGCGCCGTCCTGTCGTCGCATCCCAGGAGCAGCATGGCTCTGTCGTTCAGCTGCAGGGCGTGAGGCTCGAGCTTCCAGCCTGGATAGAACGGGTTCTGGAAGCGCGTCGCCCAGGTGGCTTGGGCGATCTGCCAGCAGGCGTCATCCGGCTGGCCGTGGACGTCGAGATCCATCAGGAACAGTGACGTGTCGCGCATGGTGGTCCGTGCCTGGATGAGGAGCGACCGATGCTCAGGCCGCGCTGTTGCCGTCTTCGGGGTCTGCAGTCGAGATTGGGTCGTCGGATGCGCGCCCGGAAACGGCGATCGGCGCCGTCAGTTTCCTGCGGCGCCGATCGGCTTCGGAGATCTTGGGGAGCTGGTTGGCAGGCCGCGAGAGCTGTCCCGCGGCCGGGGAGGTGAGGCCTGCTTCAGGCCCACATCTCCCGTTCCTGGCCCTTGTTGCGGATCGCCTTGACGATCTCGGAGGTGTACTTGACCTGCTGCAGGGCGGCCGGCTTCTCGCGCGCCATCCGGTCGCGATTGGCCTGCTCGCGCTCGACGATACGGTGGGCGCGGTAGGCGACGAGGAAGCGGTCGTAATCCTTGTCCTGCAGCTGGCCGACCAGCGGACGCTCGCCGACGGCGGCCGCGTATTTGGGCGACCAGTCGACGATCACGGCCTTGGAGAGATCGAAGCTCGCCGTGTGCGGGAGCCCAGCGGCGCGCGCCGACTTCTCGTCGGGCATGCTGAAGGTGCTGGCGTGTTGGCGGGCCAGGCGCCCGATGTACAGCGGATCGGCCGGAATCACCTGGAGCGTCAGGTTGCCGTTCGGGGCCGTGCGGGCATTGACGACGATGCCGTGGCGCAGATGGGTGCCAGGACGGTTCGGATTGTCAGGCGTCGGCAGCGCCATGCGCACGACGTCGCCCGGCTCGGGAACCGGCCGGCGCGGCGGTCGCGGCACGACCGTGGTGTCGTCGCCCAGCCATTTGTTCAGGATGCCCTTGACCAGATTGCTCATGTCTCATCTCCAAGATGGGGCGCCGGATCCACCGGCCCCATCAGGGAGATGGTTCTCATTCCGGCGATGCGCTCGCCGTCCTGTAATCGATGTCTGAGCGGCAATCCGTGGTTCGAGTCGGGAGGGCCTCGGAGATGGAGAAGCGTCGAGGCTCTAGCCCTGACCGTCGCCGGCCGGCTGGAAGCGGGACTCGGGCGTCAGGTTGATCGGGCCCATCGACTTGTGCATGTCGAAATAGGCCTTGAGTTCGGGGTCGGCGAAATGCAGGGCCGCCTGGCGGGTGTATTCGACGATGCAGCGTGAGATCCACTGGTCGAGAGTGACGCCGGCGTGGGCGGCGATGCCGCGAACCTCGTCGATGGTCATCATCTCCTCGGGCATGTCGAGGACGAAGGTCAGCTGCTGGCCGGTCATGGGACCAGTCTCCCTTGTATGTCGTTCATGAGCCGAGGCATGCGCCTCATCGTGGATGTTGGGCCGTCAGGGAGAAACGGCCAACCGGATAAAGCCGACCGGCTACCTAAAATTGTCGGTATCGGGAGCTGCTCGAAGGGACTGGCGAGGGGGATCGGGACAACCGGCGCTCGGCACCGCTCGGATCGAGAAGGTCGCCTATCGAGAAGTCCGCCGCGCTTCAGGCGGTGAGAACGATGGTTCGCCTGACCTTGCCGTGGCCACTTCGCGCATGCGGCCGCCACCAGAAGATGCCGCTTTTGCGCACCTTGTAGTGTCCCATGACGAGGGTTCCGCGCGCGGCGCGGCGCGCCTCCGCGGAGCCGAGCCGGGCGATCGACCGCTTGCGGGCCTCCGAGAGATGCATCTTCACGATGCGATGCTCCAGAAGCGGCTCCTTGCCCTTCAGGATCCGCTGCTTGTTGAGCTTCTCGGGAGCCGGCACCGTTTCGACGTCCACCGCATTGCGGCAGTTGAGCAGGATGAGAGCCGGCAGGATCGCCATCGAGAACAGCCGCGAGGCTTCTTCCGCCTGATATTCCTCGAGCTGCCGGGTGTTCGCCTCTCCGGTCATCTTGACCATCGCCTCGGCGATCGGCGCCATGTCGGGGTGCGGCCCCCAGAAGGCGCGCGACTTGAGCGAGACTTCGGCGCGCAGCTCGGCCGGATCGTCGGCCAGCAGCTTGAAGCGGTTGCGCATACGTCCGCGGATCTTGAACTCGACGAGGTTCGGATCGAAGCGCGCTGGGTCGATCTCGGGGACGCCTGCGTCGATGTCCGGGTCGGCATTCAGGGTGTAGTACAGCCGGATCGGCGCCAGGTCCGGAAGCTCGTGCGTCTGACCGCCGATCACGGCCCGGTCGAGATGGATATAGTCGGCCTGAATGACGCCACGCTTCTCCCGAAGCAGGAAGCCGGTCTTGCGGATTTCAGCCTTGGTCCCTTCCGGCTTGACGTTCGGCGAGCCGGCCTCGGTCATCGCGTCGCGGAACTCGATGTTCGAGAACTCGATCCAGGTCGAGTCGAATGGCAGCTTGATCCAGGGGAGGGCCGAGACGATCGAGCTCGGCTTGGAGAGAGACACATTGGCGGCCATGGCCACGGCATCCCGATCGAGCACGAAGGCCTGAGCCTGGCGCAGCCGGCGGCGGATCCGTTCCAGACAGGCCGCGTACCGGGTCCCGTCCGGATAGGTGAAGTCGTTCTTGTAAGCGAGAAATTCGTCGATCAGCATGGGCAGGGCCTCGGGTCCGCAGGCCAGACTAAAGGCTGGGACTCCCCCGGACAAGGCATAGCTGGGAGACAAGGGCGTACGGTCCGGAACGCCCGGCGGCACGCGACACCCGGGAAACGGACGGGTCCGGGCCGGTACTCGCTGGCGATCGTGATAGATCCGGAGCCCGTTGTCCGCCCGGTCAGCCTGGGCGCCCATGCCGGCGAGGGCTGTCCTGCGGAGATCGCGGAAGCTCCTAGATGAACCTCGTTGCGGGCTTGAGGCACAGGGGCGTGCGGGCTCGGATCGGCGCCGCCGATGACGGAGTTCCCGTCCTCCGCCAATCCGGAAAGGCGTGAATGGTGCAGATCCGCTCCGGCACCCGATCGAGGTGCCGGAGCGTCCTGCTTCTGACCCGTGCCCGCTAGGCGGCCACGCTGTCCTCTGCGAAGGCGGAGAGGAAGTCGTCGCTTTCCGCGGCCTTCGCCGCCGGCTGGGCGAAGTCCATCCAGTCCGGGACCCAGCCGTTCACGCGGGCGGCCGCATCCTTGTCGAGCGTCGGCAACCCGGCGGCCGCCTCGTCGAACAGGGACAGCAGCGTCTGAACCAGCTGGCCGCGCCGCGCCGAGAGGATCCCCCGCTGGCGATCCACGGGCAGGAGCTTGAAGGCGGTGTTGCGCAGCTCCTCGGCCGGCAGACCGGACAGGAACGTCTCGGTCGGGCGCCAGTGCTGGCGCAGGTTACCGGCGCCGATGCCAATCGCGGCCAGCATGCCGTCCTCGCCGGTCTTGGCGGTGACGACCAGCCGGTCGGCGACGAGCTTCGCCATGAGCTGGTCCAGGGCCGCATCGTCGAGACCCGAGACAAAGGCTTCGATGCCCTTCGCAGTGCCGGCCTCGGTCATGACCCGGGCAACCTCGCGCTGGTTTTCCGCGAGGCGCTCGAAGGCCGGCCCCTGGCGCAGTCGCTGGTCGCCCTTCAGCTTGGCGCGCAGGATGCGGAACGGGCTGTCGGCGTGGCCGAGCAGCCCGGCGACGACGATCTCCTTGGCCTTGCGCGGGCTGCCCGCAACCTCGGCCTGGATGACGGCGCTCTTCACCGTGCGGCCGAACTCCAGCATGCCGGCCGAGAGGCGGACGGTCTTGCCCTCGGCGTCGTCGAGGTCGTCCTCGGCTTCGATGACGCCGTTGCCGTTTGCCGGCTCGAAGGACTGGTCAACCAGGCCGTCGTAGATCGTGACCTTTCCGTTCGGCGCGACCTCGATGATGGCGATGCCCTGAGACTTGTCGTTCGTCGAGCCGTACTTCCAGGTCTCGACCGGGTTGTGGCTGATCAGGACCCGCGCCCAGCCGTCGGCCTCGAGCTCGGCCTTCTTGGCGTCGATCGCCTTGTTCTGGTGCTCCCAGAACTCGGTGTGATCCTGGAACCGGTTGCCCTCGAACATGTCGCGCAGGATCGGGCCCAGATAGAGCTCCTCGTCGAACAGCGCGTGCTCGGCGGGGATCGTGTCCTCGTGGAGAAACTTGCGGATGTCCTGCTCGTCCTTCCAGCTGGACGGGGAGGCGGCGATGTCGGAGAGGATCTTCTCGCGGATCGCCTTGTTGGCCGCGGTCAGGGCCTTGCCCCAGGACAGGGTGCGCTCGCCCTTGCGGATGAGGCTCAGCGCTTCCGCCGGCAGCCCGCCGATCGCGACCCGCTGGCGCGCGGTCTTCTCGGAGCAGCCGAAGGTCAGGGCGATGTCGGCGATCTTCTTGCCGGAGTTCGCCATGCGGAAGTAGGCGTGAGCCTCGTCGACGGCGTCCATCTGCAGGCGCAGCGTGTTCTCCTCGAGAGCGATGCGCACCGCGTCGTGATCCTCGAGGTCGACTTCCTTCTCCTCGTAGGGGATGGGCGTCGTCCAGGGGATCTGCTTGGCGTTCGCCAGGCGGATCAGCGCCTCCAGGCGGTGGCCGCCGCCGATGGTGACCAGCTTGCCCTCGTGGGGCACGGCGATCAGGTTCTGGTGCAGGTTGATCTCGCCCTTGGGGGCGTTGCCGATCGAGCCCTGCAGGACCGCCACGTGGTCCTGGTCGAGCTCGCTGCGGGGGTTGCCGGACCACGCCACGAAGCTGGACAGGGGGGCCTTCTTGAGCGTCATGAGAATTCCTTTCTCTCGTGCGTATGCGTTCTCGCGCATCGATCGACCGACGTCAGCCGGCCGCCCCGGCAGGGCCGGTTGACCCGTCGGTCCTCAGCGCAGTCGTCAACTGCCCGGACTTGCCGGCGCTCGCTCTCGATCGCCGATCACGCGTGCTGCGGATATTCGGTCGGCCGGAGCCGTCCGGGAGCGTTGGTCGAGGATCAGGCGTCATGCGGTCGGTTGGAGCGGGACTCGAAGCCCTCTTGCAGACGGGTGCCGCAGGGAGCTTCGAGCCGGTGACCCGAGAACGGCGCAAGCCGGCGCACTTTGGTGGCCGGCTTGCTGCTTCTCGCCAGATCGTCCGACGCCGGACAGGGCGGCGCCGGGCGCGTTCAATCAATCGAGCAGGTCGGAGCCGGTCAGGCCGCGCGCCGCCATCCACTCCCGGAGCAGAGCCTTTCCGTTTTCCTCGATCTCTCGAACATGCTTTTTGGAGAGGCGGAGCTGGGTAGCCAGCTTCTGCAGCGGTACCTTGCGGGTCGTCTGCATCAGGCGGTTGGTGATCACGATCTGCTCGCGCATCGGCAGGGCGGCGATGGCTTCCTTGAGGATGTTCTGCACGGCCGGGCCGTCCATGGTGGAGATCGCATGCTGCTCGGGGTCCGGGTCGACCGCGCTCAGCTGATTGGTGATGCTGTGATCCTCGGTCTCGTCGTCGATCTCGCCATGCGTGTAGCTCACGTCCAGCGAGATATCGACGGCGGCGATCCGCTGGCTCATGCGCTCGTAGGTGGCGACCGGCACGTTCATCGCCGCGGCGAGCGCCGGCGCGTCGGAGGGGAGCACCTCGCGGCCGAGCTTCTTCTCGAGCTTGTTGCGTTCGGCCCGGCCTTTAAAAAATACCACCTTGTCGTGGATGTTCGTGCCGACCCGGCAGGAGCCGGACATGTCCATGACGTAGCGGTACATCCGCGATTCGATCGGGTGCCTGGCATAGGTGCCGAAGCCGAGCTTCTTCGTGAGGTCGAACTTGTCGATCGCCTCGGTGAGCGCGACCCAGCCTTCCTGGACGAGGTCGTCGAAGCTGCCCTTCATGCCGTTCTGGCTGCCGATCTTGAGGGCGAGCTTGTTGACCATCGGCTGGTAGGCGGTGATCACCTTCGCACGGGCGTCGAAGTCGCGCTCGGTCTGCCACGCCGTGATGTAGGTGAACTCCTCCTCCCGGGTCAGCATCCGATTCTTTTCGGCGCGGGTCGCGAGGGTATTCGATCGGGCCGTGCTGGTGGCGCTCATGTCTGGTCTTCCTTACCGTCCTGGCGATTGCGAGTTTTAGGTGACCTGGGCTTCCTGCCGCGGTAATCGCCGAAATCGCTTTCGGTGATTTAGGTCAATGCCGTTGTCGTCAGCCGTCGTCACACCGTCAATGAAGGTGGTTTTACCGAAACCAGCAAGCCCTGACAACAGAAATCGCACGTTCGACCTAAAATAAATTTTAGTCCGTTGATATCATAGGATTAATTGGACGCCTGCATCTCCTAAATTGGCGGTTTTAGGTGCTTCCCATGCGCTGGTTTAGGTGAGAACGACCTAAAACCCCGGCTCGGCCCGGGTACCATCCGCCGAAAACGACCGAACATCCTTCCCGAGAGGACGCGCCCGACCGCGGGAGAACCGCGTCCGCCCGCCACGCCCAGGAGAGCGATCGATGTCCGCAGCTGCGCCGATTTCCCGAGACGACCGGTCCAAAGCCCTTACCACCGCCATCCAGGCCATCGAGCGGCAGCACGGCAAGGGCGCCGTCATGCGGCTGGGCGATCGCGGCAACGTCCAGATCGACACGATCTCGACCGGCTCCATCGCCATCGACATCGCAACTGGCATCGGCGGCGTCCCGCGGGGCCGCATCGTCGAGATCTACGGGCCGGAAAGCTCCGGCAAGACCACGCTGGCGCTGCAGATCGCGGCCGAGGCGCAGAAGGCCGGCGGCGTCGCTGCCATGGTCGACGCCGAGCACGCCCTCGATCCGGAGTACGCGGCCAAGCTCGGCGTCAACGTCGACGAGCTGCTGATCGCCCAGCCGGACAACGGCGAAGCGGCTCTCGAGATCGTCGACAAGCTGGTCGCTTCCCGGGCGGTCGACCTCATCATCGTCGATTCCGTGGCCGCCCTGGTGCCGAAGGCGGAGATCGAGGGCGAGATGGGCGATTCCCATGTCGGCCTGCACGCGCGGCTGATGAGTCAGGCGCTGCGCAAGCTGACTGGCGCCGTTCACAATTCAAATACTACGGTAGTATTTATTAACCAGATCCGAATGAAAATCGGAGTAATGTTCGGCTCTCCTGAGACGACTACAGGAGGCAATGCTCTGAAATTCTATGCCTCTATGAGGATAGATATTCGCCGGATCGGATCCATCAAGGAGAAGGACATCGCTGTCGCCAACGAGGTCAAGGTCCGCGTGATCAAGAACAAGCTCGCCCCGCCGTTCAAGGAGGCCCGGACCGAGCTCTGGTTCGGCCGCGGCTTCTCCCAGGAGGGTGAGCTGATCGAGCTCGGCGTCGAGGACGGCATCATCGACAAGTCCGGATCCTGGTTCTCCTACGGCGACCAGCGCCTGGGCCAGGGCAAGGAGAAGGTCCGGGATCTCCTGTCGCTCGATCCCGATCTGAAAGAGGCGATCAAGCGGCAGGTGCTGGCCAGGCGGCTGCCGGCTCGCGCGCCGAAGGAGAGCGCCGGCACGCAGTCCGACGCTCAGCCGGCCGCCCAGATGGGCAGTCAGACCGGCGCGGCGGCTTGAGCCGCGCCGGAATCCAGGCGCAGGCCGTGCGCACGAAGATCATGCATGCTCCGGGGGATCATTCATCGTGACGGAAACAGCACAAACGCGCCGATCCGGCGTCGCCCGCCATCCTCCGAACGGGCTTCTCAGCCGGGAGGACGAGGTTGAGCTGGTCAAACGGTGGCAGGAGGAGCGTGACTACGATGCGCGCGAGCAGATCCTGTGGTCGCATCGTTTTCTGCTGCAGAAGCTCGCGCAGCGATATCGCTCGCTGGCGCGCTGCCCCGGCATCTCGATCGAGGACCTGATTGCTGAGGGCAATCTGGGTCTCATCACCGCGCTCGAGAAGTTCGACCTGTCTCTGGGGTACAGGTTCTCGACCTATGCGCGCTGGTGGGCCGGCACGCGCATGCAGGAGTACGTGAACGTCAACATCTCGACGGTGAAGGTGGTGCGCTCGCGCGAGGAGGCGAAGGCGGTCCAGGTGCTGTCGCGCAATCCTGAGATGGGAGAGGAGCAGATGCAGGCCCTCGCCGCCGATCTCGGCCTCAGGCGCGCCGATCTGGACTGGATCAAGGGCGCTCTCATGGCGACCTCGGTTTCGGCCAATGCGCCCATCTCGGTCGAGGACGATGGCGGCGACAGCTATCTGGACCGGATCGAAGACGAGCGGACCGGGGCGGAGAGCCTCATGGCCAACCAGCTGCGCGAGCGCCGGGTCGCGCTCTCGCGCCAGATTCTCGAGCAGGCGACGCTGAAGCCCCAGGAGCGGCTGGTCGCGGAGCTGCGCTGGCTGTCGGACCAGCGGGTGACCCTCAGGGAAGTGGCCGAGGAGCTCGGAATCTCGTCCGAGCGCGTGCGCCAGGTCGAGCGCACCATGCTGGACAAGCTCGCCCGCGCGGCCAGGCGCATGCGCATCAAGTCCGAGGACGTGTTCGACTCGTGAGCGCGTCCGCGGCCATCCGTGGCTCGGATGTCGCGATCGAGATGGCAGGTTGCGTATCATGAACGACGAGTCGTTGCCGCAGGAAGCTGCGCGCCGATCCTTCCGGAACCGATCGTGGCGCCAGCTGTCGGCCAATCCGACGCTTTGCAGGCTTCTCGAGGAGGCCGGCGCCGGCCCGGCGTCCGTCGTCCTCTCTGCCCGCGGCATGAACCCCGCGGAAGCCGCTTCCTTCATAGCGCCGCGGGTCATAGACCTCCTCCCCAGCCCCTGGTTCTTCCGCGACATGGAAGCGGCCGCGGAGCGCATCGCATTCGCCGTGCTCGAGGACGAACGGATCTGCGTGTGGGGCGACTACGACGTGGACGGCGCGACGTCGTCCGCCATCGTGCGCCGCTACCTGCGCGATTGCGGGATCGAGGCCGGGATCTACGTCCCGGACCGCGTGCTGGAAGGCTACGGGCCCAATCCGGAAGGCCTGGCGATGCTGCGCGAGGAGGGAATCGATCTCGTGGTGATCGTCGATTCCGGGACGGTGGCGTTCGAGGCACTCGACGCGGCGAAGGCGTGTGGTCTCGACGTCGTCGTCCTCGACCATCATGCGCCCGAGGATGCGCTTCCTGAAGCCCGCGCCCTGGTGAACCCCAATCGGAAGGACCAGGAGCCTGGCTATGGTCAGCTCTGTGCCGCCGGCGTCGCCTTCATCCTGGTGCGCGCATTGGAGGCCAAGCTCGTCAATGCCGGGTTCTTCGCCTTGCGCAAGGCGCCGGATCCAATGGCGATGGCCGATCTCGTTGCGCTCGGGACCGTGTGCGACGTCGTTCCGCTGACCGGGATCAACCGCGCCTTCGTCGCAGAGGGGCTGCGCACCATGAGCCGACGCGGCAATGCCGGAATCCGTGCGCTCTGCCAGGTCGCCGGGCTTTTCCGCGACCATCGGGCCTGGGATCTCGGTTTCGTGCTCGGGCCCCGGATCAATGCCGGCGGCCGCATCGGCCAGTCGACGGCTGGGGCGCGTCTCTTGTTCTCGGAGGACGACGAGGAGTGCGCGCGCCTCGCCAAGGCGCTGGACTTGTGGAATCGCGAGCGTCAGGAGATCGAGCGGGTCTGCGTCGAGGAGGCGAAAGCGGCAATCGAGGGCAGGGGAGGCGCCGAAGGATTCGCGATTGCGGCGAGCAGCGAATGGCACGAGGGCGTCGTCGGTATCGTCGCCTCCAGGCTGAAGGACGCCTACGATCTGCCGTCGTTCTGTTTCTCGGTGACCGACGGGCGGGCCAAGGGCTCCGGCCGAGGCGTGCCTGGTTTCAATCTGGGCCAGGCGGTCATCGAAGCCAAGCGCGCCGGGATCCTGACCAAGGGCGGTGGCCACGCCATGGCGGCCGGCGTCTCGTGCGAGGTGGGCCGGCTCAAGGAATTCGCCGAGTTCATGCGCACGAAGATCCGGGACTCCGGATTTCTCCAAGCCGGCATCGTGACCACAATAGACGCCGAGATTGCGCCGCAGCAGGCGACCGTCGGACTCGCCGATGCGATGGCTCTGCTCGAGCCCTACGGGCAGGGCAACCCGGCGCCGCGCTTCCTGATTCGGGGCTTGAGCGTCGTCAGGGCAGGCAGCGCTAAAGAGAACCACCTGAAGATCGAGCTTGCGGGCGAGGGCGGGACGCGGATCGAAGCGCCGATGTTCGGCGGCGCCGGCACGCCGTTCGGCGAAATGATGCGCGACGCCGTCGGTCACGAGGTCGACGTCGTGGCCTCGCTCAAGGTCGACGAATGGCGCGGCGAGCGCAAGGTGCGGCTGACGCTCGAGGATGCACGATGGGCGGAATGATCCCGATGGTCGAGCCGGTCCGGCTGATCGCGGCCGTTTTGCCGCTGCTGTGGTTCGTCCGGCAGGACCTGGCGCGCTGGAAGGTGAGGGATTCCGTTCTCGCGACCATGCTGGCGATGATCCCGGTGGCCTGCGGGCTCGATCTCGTCTCGGGCGGCCCCTGGCACCAGGCCTTCGTCGGCGCCGGCGTGTTTCTCGCGGTGTCGCTGGCGATCCGGGAAGCCGCCTATCGGGCGACAGGAATCGATTCATTCGGCGCGGCCGACGTCGTCCTGGCGGGCTTCGCCGGCGCCTTCCTGGGCTGGCAGGCCATACTCGTATGGCTGCTTCTGGGGTCGGTTCTTGGCATCGCCCATTGGACGCTGATGACCTGGCTGCGTCGCCGCAAGGGGCGCAGGCCTCGCCGCCGGGTGCCGGCGGGTCCTGCTTTCGCCGCTGCGCAGCTGCTGCTCATGATCCTGCAGGCGTTCGGCCTCTATTCCGGTTTTCCGTTCGTCGTGGCGTGAGGTGCTGGGCTTGAGATCTCGAGCCCGTGCGCGCCCGCGCCGTCTAGATGCCGAGCAAGGACGCGTCGGCAGCGATCCAGAGTCTCGATTGGGAGGTCGCGCCTCTGAGCGAGCGCACGGCGCCGGCTGCCTCGAGCTCCGTCATCAGCGTCTGGGCGTGCCGCAAGCTCGTTTCCCTGCCGTCGAGGCGGGACTTCAGCTCGACGAGATTGCGGGTCGACAGGACCGGTTGAAGAAAGACTGCGTCCAGCGCCGACGAGCGATGCCTGAGACGCGTTGGCCGGCAATCCGAGAGCTTCGCCATCCAGCGCCTCCTCACCGCCAGGATCTGGTTGACCATGGCGAGGGACTTGGCGCTCGAGCGGGCGAGGAGCGGAACGAAAACCCGCATCCAATCGGAATCCCGTCTGGAAGCCTGCAGCAGATCGGCCATTTCCCTGGGGCCGGCGGCCGTTCCCAGGAAGACCATCCGCGGCCCGCCACGCCGGGCAAAGATCGCCGCGAGCAGCAGCCTCGCGGCGCACGCCGAAGCTCTGTCGCGGTGAGCGACGTCGAGCCACAGTCGCCTGGCTGCCAGGCAGCAATCGACCAGTGTCGCCGCTGACGGGGCCTGATGTGCTTTCGTGCCGTCCGGATCCGCGTCGGGGCCGGGAGTGGCGGCGGGCTCGACGAGCTCGGTTCTCCAGAGATCGATCGTGGGATTGGAGTCGTGGATGGCGGCGCGCTCGATCGCTTCCTGGACGCCGTCCGGAGACAGCGCCTGATCCGGATCGCTGGTGCTGACGAGGCGAGCCAGCCCGTAAAGCGAAACGCCAAGCCGCGTGCCGCTGCCGCCCGGCGAGCGGGCCCTGGCGAGCGCGCTCATGATGCTTTCAGGGTCGGCCACGAGACCCTGGGTTCTCGTCGCGGCGGCGGCCTCGTGCAGGCAGAGCGCCGTCTGGAACAGATACGCCTGGTTCGTATCGCCGATCTTCTGCTGCTTCAGGACGAGATTGACGGAGGCCCGCTCGAGATCGCGCGCCCAGTCCTCGATCTCACGTGACCAGGTGAAGGAGGAGTCGGTGGCTGATGGGGCCGGCGGCGAGCCAGAAGACATGTGTCGACCAAATATCGGGCCGAGGAGATTTCGGGCTGGGTGGGTCGGCAAGCATGGAGCGTCTGGAGAGTTTTGTCGATGCCGCGTCGGCCAGGCAAGCGGCGTCGCTCGGAGCGGGTCATGCCTGATCTCAGCATCGAGACCGCGGCGACCGATGAGGGCCTGGCCCCCGTTGCCGGTGTCGACGAAGCCGGCCGCGGGCCCCTGGTGGGCGATGTGGTCGCCGCCGCCTGCATCCTGCCCGATCCTGCGCCGCGCGGTCTTCTGGAGCTTCTCGACGATTCGAAGAAGCTCAGCGCCAAGGCCAGGGCTGCGGCCGAGCAGGTGATTCGCGAAATCTGCATCATCGGCATCGGCAGCGCCAGCCCGGAGGAGATCGATCGCCTGAACATCCTTCAGGCGACGTTCCTCGCCATGCGGCGGGCGCTCGGCTCTCTCCCGGTGAGGCCGCGCATCGCCCTTATCGACGGAAACCGCTGTCCTGGCTTCGTCGGGATCGTCGAGCGCTGCATCGTCAAGGGAGACGGCATATCGGCCTCGATCGCCGCGGCCTCGATCATCGCCAAGGAGCATCGCGACCGGTCGATGGCGGCGTTGGCGCTGCGCTATCCGGCCTATCAGTTCGAGAAAAACGCAGGATACGGAACGCCAGCCCATCTCGAGGCCTTGCGGCGCCACGGCCCGACGCCGCTGCACCGCATGACCTTCGCTCCGGTCAAGTCCGCCGCCGTCGAGCTCGACCGGCGGCAAACGGAGCGCTCGTCGCAGGGCCCGTCCGCCGGATTCCCCTGACGCGCGATTCCCGCGAGTTCTCTGAACGCTTTGCCCGGCCGGGCCGCACCCGACCCCGACGATCCAATCTTCTCGGTTCAGGAGTGGGTTGGTCCGACGATGTCGTCAGGTGGCTCAGATCGCAGGATTCCGGGGATGCAGCTTTCGCTGTGCCTGCCGGATTCGGCCGATCTGCGTGTGGCGATCAATGTCGGACATGATGAGGGCGAAGAGGACGGCGCCGGCCGGGGCGGCGCTGTCGGCGGAGACCTCCGAGGCGCGCATTGCAACGACAACGGCGCGGAGGTCTCGGAGAAGCCTCACGGGTTCGGGAATACGCAGCTCGGGGATTTGCACGCGATCGTCTTGCGGGGCGAGCCTCTGTTCAGGGAGTTCGTTGCGCATCTGAGAGCTGCCGGCTTCTTCTCGCTGGCGGAGTTCATGCGGGAGCCGGAGGGGCCGGTCACGCGCCTCGTCATCAGCACGTGGCTCGGCGGGCGGAGCAGGCACTGCCTTCTCGACGGGCTCGGAAAGCCGTATGCCAACGCGAAAGGGCGCTGGCTGCTGGCCGCCTGGGTGTTCCGGGAGGCGCCCGAGCAGCGCCTCAAGCCGCTGGTGGACAAGCTTGGGGGCGGCGCCAGAAGCGAGCGGGCGGCGATCGTCCTGGATTCGGTGCGCGCCTTCGCTGGCCGCGTCTTCGTCGACGACGAGGACTGGAGCTGGCCGGTGATCCGCGAGACTTTCAGGCATCGTCTGGAGGGAAGTCGCCGCGCGAAGCTCGGGTATGGCGTCGAGAAGATGGTGCGTCGAGAGCTGCAAGGGCTCAACCAGAGACTGGCGCTGGGTCTCTCGATCTCGGATCGGGAGCAGAAATTCGGCGGCCACACCGTGGACGTGGTGATCGAGGGCGTTGCGGGCCGAATCCTCATGCCGGTCAAGTCGCGCACCACGGAGGGCGGCGGTCACGGGCTTCTCTACACCCGAGATCTCGCGCAATCGATCAGGAGCGTGGCCAGATCCACCGATCTGGTCGTGCCCGTGGTGGTGGCGGAGCGGTTCTCGGAAGATGCGGCAGCGCTGGGTGACGGTGCGATCGTCATCGAATCCGATCCGTCCGGGTTCGGCGTGAGCGCCCGGATCCGAATGGAGCTCGAGCTCAGGCTGCCGTTGTTCAGAAGCATAGCCGGTCGTGGAGACGAAGCGGAGGCGGTGGCCTGATCGTCGATCCCTCGAGCCTCAGCCTTTGCTCACCTGCGCACTCGCCTGCGATGCGGCCTGACGGAGTCTGCGGATGAGCTCGCCGGTCTGCCGGCGGTCGATCTCGACGGCGCCCGCCTGGATGGCCAACCGGCGCTTGGCCTGGCAGATGTCGTAATGCGGCGTGCCGTGATTGCTCTGGAACCAGGCGCGACGCAGCCCGATCCGGTCCGCCATGGCATGGAGCTCCGGCAAGGTGTCGGCCAGCATGTGGCACATCTTCATGTGCCGGTAGGGATTCTTCGCCTTGTCGACGTAGACCGCCATGAGCCGCTTCGAGCGTCGTTTGTCCTCCATCTCAGATGGATATAGGATCGGGCCGAGCTCGACCATCCGCGCCTTGGCGGCTGTCGGGGTAGCGCGGGAGCTCGAGACGGTGACGCGGCTTCGCGGATTCTAGTGCTGGCCGGAGCCGTTGGTGAGTCCGGTGATCTCTTCCTTGATCTGGAGCTTGGCGATCTTCAGGCGCTTGATCTCGATTTCGTCCGGCAGGGGGCGTGCGTACTGCTCGGTGATCTTCTCATCCAGCTCGGCGTGCTTCTGGCGGAGGCTTTCGACGTGATTCTCGAGTGCCATATCGCAGCTCCTTCCTGATCTCCTTCTCCCATGTAGTGCGCCGATCGGGCCACCACCAGTCCGCGGATCCTGGGGCTCGCTCTGTTGCCGCGGACGAGATCAAGGATCCTCCGACAGGGGTCGCTCTTCCTCCGCTGCCGCTGCTATGAGAGCCGGATTCGCGACATCGATACCCGAAGGCCCGAGCGAGCCGTCTCCCGTCATGCGTCCGCATCGTCGGCGCGACGCGCATCGAGTGCCGCGTCACCGTGCCGAACCTGGCCGGCATCAGTTCTCGACGAGCTCGCCAAAGAGCTCCCCCAAGAACTCCACTGTGCGGGGCGATCCTCGAATCACGACGAGCCTGGCGGGAAATGCTCTCCTGGAAGTGCGCAACGGGTCAACCGAGGGCCTTGCTGGCTCCAGGCCGTCCCGAGCGAGATCGCGCCAGAAACTCTCGATGCCGCCGGCGAAGTCCGGTTTCAATAGATCATAAGGATTCCTAAGCATCGTAATTCATTGATTTTGGTGATTAATCCCGATTTCGCATTCCATAATCTATCTTATGCGAATCTGATCCGGGAATGTCCAACGATCCCAGGCGATTTCGTGGAGCCTGGCTGGATCCGTTCCTGACTGACGCCTACTCCCGATAATTGCTTCTGGTCTCGTTTCGGTCGATCTGGCGCTGTAGTGATTCGCCGGAATCCGGAGCCAGGCTTCGGTCGCGCGCGGACACCGCACCAACATCGGGATGTCCGGTGTGGCAATCGTCGCGATTTTGCATGTCGGCGTCGTTTCAAGGCATGCGCAATCCGGGTCATGCAAGGCGCGCTAGTGCGCGATGCCCGCTCCGTCCGCTTTCGGTTGAAGGGCCGGGCCGTTAGGCTACCATTTCTCGTCAGGAATGAGCGCAATCCAGCAGACGAAGTTTCTGGCCGTGCTGTGTGTGGGCGTGCTTTGCGTCGTCGGTGGCGCCTCCGCATATGCCTGGGTGCTGGCGCATGAGCATTCCGTCCAGCATCAGGGCCAGGTGATGTCGGACGACTTGCAGGAGAACGTCGTCGACGTCGGCGAGCGGTTGTCGCGAATCGAATCCGTGCTGTGGCGCTTCAGGGCGTCGCTGAACCGGGAGATGGCGCGGGACGCGACCGGAGATCTCGTCGGTTACGACCGCCGCACGGGCTTCACGAGAACGTCTCATTTCGGTGAGTTCGAGAAGACCGTGTTTTCCAGGGTCCTCGACGGTGTTGCGCAATCCCAGTCCGAGTGGCGTGCGCTCGCAGTGAGTTCCCGTCTGCTCGATGTGTTCGGACCGCCGGCGCTGTCGATGGCTGACAGCATCTGGTTCTGCGCGGCCAGTGGCGGGGCCGTGACGTTCGAGGTGGCCGGCGTCAGGGGGGCGATCGATATTCTCCGCAACACCGAGATTGAAGATCGTGACGTCGTTCTCCAGGACACGGTCGAGCAGAACCCCTCCCGCCGGCTTCGTTGGGCACGGGCGCGCTACGACGGCTTCTCCAAGGAATGGGTAATCAGCGCGGTCCTCCCGGTGGATGTCGACGGAATCTGGATCGGCAATGTCGGCATGGATCTGCATGCATCCACGCTCTACAGGACGCTCGCCAGCATCGACATCGCGTATATCGACATCGTGGTTGATGGCGCCGGACGCCTCATGTCCGGCCCCGGATCATCCGTGTCCCATGATGCGCAGAACGGAGTATTCACTGCCACTCCGGAAGTCGGTGAGATCGCGCGAGCGATCGAAGTCGCCCCCTCCTCCGGTTTTGCGAACGTCACGCTCGAGAGCGGCCCCTATATGGCCACGCGTCGCAGCCTCTGGCGTCTCGACTGGAAGGTCCTGCGGCTCCAGGCGTATCCGGGCAACAACTTTGCCGAGACCATCGGTCAGCACATCCTGTTCACCGCGATTCTGGGAGCCATTCTGACGATCGGCCTTGCCTATGCGAGCGCAGCCTGGTTCGTGACGCGTCCGATCCGTCCAGGCGGCGATCACTACGTGGCGATGAAGCATGCTCTGGATCGCGCCCTGGGAGCGCTCGCCGCTGCGCGTCGAGTGGGGCCGTTTAACGGCGCCGGTGAGGACGATGTCGGTCGTCCGCAGCCAGAACGGCCCTCGCCCTCCTTTCTTCCAGAGGCCGACCTGGAACCGAAGGGCGGGCCGGGTGCGAACGAAGCGGAGATCGGAGCCCTTCTCAGGTCGTTGACGCGGGCCTGCGTCGAGATCGCGCAGGAATCCGAGAGCCTCGGAATCGAGGTGGCCGAACACCGGCGCAACGCCCAGCATTTGCGATTGATCAGCGAGAAGCGCCAGCTCTACCTGGGATATCTGAGCCATGATCTGCGTACCCAGCTGAACTCGGTGATCGGATTTGCGGATCTGCTGAAGACGCAGGTTGCGTCCGCCCCGAAGGCGGAGTATCTGGACTACGTGATTGAATCGGCGCGCGAGGCGGTGCGCCGCCTGGGTGTCGCTCTCGGAGCGTCCTCGATCGAGGACCTGGCCTGGAGGGAGTCTCCTGGTCGATGTCAGGCCGGCGTGCTGTTCAGAAACGCCATGGCTCAACCTGGAGACTATGCCTCGAGGATGGGCGTCGAGCTCGAGATTCTCGGAGGTGACGAGAGCCGGGAGATCAGATGCCGCAAGGGCACGATCACCAGCATCCTGAAAATCATCGCGCTGAACGCGATCAGCAGGACGCCGCGCGGCGGGCGGGTGACAATCGTCTGCGAGCTGGGCGAGGCGGAGCTCCTCGTCGACTGCCGTGACGGAGGCGGCTACCTGGCGCCGCTTGAGTTGCGGCGCTTGATCAGCCCATCCCGCGAAGATCTGATCCATATGCCGGCGAAGATCGACATGGAGATTTCCGGGGCGCGCGAGCTGGTGATCGCCCTGGGCGGAACCTTCGAGGCCATCGGCCTGCAAAGCGGCCTTCGCGTGCGGACCTCGATTCCGGTCGAGCCGGGCGTGGGCACAGGCTGAGGCGCCTCCTGGGCGTCCCGGTGGCGTCAGTTCAATCGGCCGATCCGGATATCCGCGGCCGCCAGCTTTCGTCGAGCCTGGAGACGGCATAGGCTTCGGCGAGAACGTCGGCGGCGATCCAGCCGTCGAACTTGGCGCGGACCAGGTCGGAGGCCGTCCTGGCAAGGTCCGAACAGGACATGAGCCCCCTTCCCTCCCCGATGCGGCCGATCTCACCGGCCACTTCTTCCGGCGTCAGCCCCTCGATCTCGATGGCGTGCGCAGAACTCTGGAGCGAGACGCCGGATTCGCCGGCGAGCCGCATGGCCAGGGTGTTGGCCTCGATCGTTCCTTCCCAGTGGAGCAGCACCGTGGCTCCGTCCCAGGAGAGCATCTGGATCGGGCTTTCTCCGAGCTCGCCGAAGGCACGGCGCGCCTGGATGAGCGCGTCGCGCGCGACCTCGTCGAGAAAGGGCGGCACTTCGCTCGACTCGAGCAGGCGGCGCATGCGCTGCGGGATGGCCCGGTGAATGACGCCGGGCTCTCCGGCGAAACGCGGGGGCTTGCCGGTCCTCGATGGCTTCACGAACACGTCCCGGCTCCGCTCGTCGACAGATTCGACCCGCCAGCGGCGGCCGGCCAGGATGATGGCGAGGCCGGGCGCCATCAGCTGCTCCTCGGCGGGGATCGTGCCGATCACCCTGGACTGATCGATGATCGTCCAGTCGAGCGGCGTCTTGAAGACGGCGAAGAACGATCGGTCGGCGATGAGCTCCTCTCCGGCCGGCCCGAGCAACAGGTCGCCGTCCGGGGACTGTTCGATCAGTCGCGACGCTGCCATCGAGCGCAGCAAGCGCAGGAAGATCTGCTTGGGACATTCGCGGAACGGACCAGACTGACAGAGAATGCGCCAGGCCTGTGCGGTCTTCACTCCATGCCGCTCGACGATGAGGGCCAGGATCTGATGCAGCAGCGTGGACAGATCTATCGCGCCTGTCCGCGGGGGCTCGGTCCAGCCTTCGAGCATCAGCTGGCACATGGCGATCGAGCGGATGAGCGGCAGTCTCAACCGGTCGAGAGGATGGGATCCGGCGGCGAGCCTGGGCAGCGGGGTCCAGAGGCGCAGGACGGCCGGACGGTCGCCGCGGCGCCCGGAACGGCCGAGCCGCTGCCGCATTCCGGCAACCGACGAAGGCGCTCCGACCTGGCCGATGGTGTCAATCGAGCCGATGTCGATGCCCATCTCGAGGGTGGACGTGCAGACGATCGAGAGGGGAAGGCTGGCGTCGCGCATGCGGCGCTCGACGTCGGCGCGATGCGCCCGTGACAGGCTGCCATGATGCGCCGTGAACTCGTCCGGCAACCCCTCGGCCAGGCATGCCTGGCTCAGTGTGTCGGCAATGAGCTCGACCGAGCCGCGCGACCCGGCGAAAAGCAGGTTCCGGCGTCCGCGCAGCCTGGCGAAGATGTCCTTGCAGATGATCTCGGTGGCGCTCGGTTCGCCGCTCGTCGGGTCGCCGTCGACCGCGGCCTTGACGCCCAGAAGCAGTTCCCGACCGTCCGACGGCACCGTGATGATCGCCGCCTCCCCTCCCCTCCCAGGCCGCAGGAACTCCGCCGCCAGGCCCATGTCGGCGAGGGTCGCCGAGAGCCCAAGCCGAGGGGGCTCCCGGTTGCAAAGAACGTCGATACGATGCAGCACCGACTGGAGTTGGCGGCCGCGGGGATCGCCGATGAAGGCGTGAAGCTCGTCGATGACGACGGCGGTCAGCCGGCCGAACAGGCGGGGGATGTCCCTGGCGCGGCGCATCAGCATCGATTCCAGGCTCTCCGGGGTGATCATCAGGCACCCGGTCGGCCGCCGCATCGCGCGTGATTTTCCCGCGGCCGCAGCGTCGCCGTGCCAGGGGATCACGGCGATTTCGGCATCGCGCCCCATGGATTCCAAGCGGGCGGATTGGTCGTTGATGAGCGCCTTGATCGGCGCGACGTAGAGGACGTCGAAGCCGATGCCCTCGGGCGCCGCGGCGATTCGCGAGAGCAGAGGCAGGAAGGCGGCTTCGGTCTTGCCGCCGGCGGTGGTCGCCGAGATGACGGCGTCGGGAAGCGGCGCCGCCGGGGTGGTGCCCAGAATTGCCAGGGCCTGCTCCTGGATCGGACGGAGCGACGTCCAGCCCTGTCTCCAGCACCATGCCGCGACCAGCGGATGAAGCGAGTCGGCAATGCTCGGTGCGGCCGGTGCCGGAATCTCAGCGTCTGACGGCCGGAAACGCATCTGTCCTGGCATCTCAAAGCCGGAAGGATGTGAGATCTGCGTCCAGCTCCTCGTCCGTCGGGCGGCTGTCGTTTCGGAGCCCAGCCATGCCCGTCCGGCCGTCATTCGCCGGCGCCGGCCGATCGGATCCGCCGGCGGCATCCGGCGTGCTCGCAGCAGCCTGGCTTCGCGAAGCGGCGTTCTCCTCGCCCTCTGATCTCGGCGCCTGGTCGTCTGCGACGATCTGGACCGTCGAAAGAATGTCGGTCCATGCGGTGCCGGGATTCTGGCGCATGATCTCGAGCAGGTCGACGAAGGCGCGGATCGTGGCGCGCGGCGTCTGGAAATAGGCCGCGCCGATGCGTTGCCGACAATGCTCCATGAACGCCATCAGAGCTGGATCGGGCACGTCGATTTCGATCGCCCGGTCGCTCAGATAGGCCGACCTCAGGCGTTGCAGCAGGACGTACATGTCCTCCGGCGTCAGATTTTGTAGCCGCAGGACCGGTCCTGAGAGATCGACGAATCCCTTGGCGCCGAAGGCGTTTTCCTGCAGGCGCGAGCGCAGCGCTTCGTAGGAGTGCAGGCCGCGCCGGCCGTCCATCAGGAACTCCGGCGTGCCGCCGAGCATGACGCCGATGCCTTCGGCGCTGCCTTGAAGCAGATCGTTCAGGATGCGCAGGATCTCTTCGTAATTCGAGGTACGCGACTGGGCATTCGGGATCTTGTAGAGATTCACCAGCTCGTCGAGCGTCACCAGAAGTCCGGCGTAGCCGGCCGCGCGCACGATGGCGGAGAGGATCTTGAGATGATCCCAGAACTGGGCGTCTCCGGGAATCTCGCGGACCGGCAGCGCGGATCGCGCTTCGGTCTTGGTGGCGAATTCGGCGCGGAGCCATTTCAGGGCGGCTTCCCTGCCCTCACCGGCACCGTCCTGACTTTCCAGGTCGGCGTGGCTGGCGGCGTAGTGCCTGACCGCCGCAACGGCATCATAGCCGCCGGACAGATCGAGAACCGGCGCCAGCTTGTCGTCGATGACGGCGGCGAGCGTCTGCCCGGATGTCTCCGCCTCGTCACGCGCGCTCATCACCAGGCGTTGCAGAACGGGCTCGAGCGCGCCGCCCTCCGGCTTCGCCCGGGTGGCCATGGACCGGCTGAGCTCGCAGAGCAGGGCGCGTGCCTGGCCTCCGGTCGAGTGAATGCGCTTGTCGGGCGACAGGTCGGCCGAGACGGTAACCAGCTTCTTTTCCTGGGCGACCGCTCTCGCAAGGTTGAGAAAGAAGGTCTTGCCGGATCCATAGGCGCCAACGACGACGCGAAAGGCGGTGCCGCCGAGAGCGATCCGGTCGATGTCGCGGGCGATCTCCTCGATCTCGCGCGCGCGGCCGACCTGGATGTGCCGCATGCCGGCCCGCGGCACGACACCTGCCCTGAGCGCCTGAAACAGCTGCTCGCGCTCTTTCGGTCGGATGTCGGCCTTGATCTGCATCTGGTCGGTTCCGTGCGGCACGGGAGGTGTGGGAGGTCAGGCGTCTGCTGTCGAGAAGCAGCTGCCATCGATATGAATATTGGTTCCACTTTCTTCGATTGCCGGTCGGTCGAACTGCTCCAGCGACCACTCGTTGATGGCGTCGATGACGCCCTCTGGGAGAAGCTCGAGCGCACGGGCCATGGCGTCGAAGTCGCTCCTGGTCATCACGTCGTGTCCGCGGAGCGCGGCGGCGATGTTCTGATAGCGCATCGCAAGACCAGGCAGGCCCGAAGCCGTCTCCTCCCCTGCTTCCTCCCCTGCCCGCTTGCCGGCCCGGTCGGTATCTGACTGCTGATCCTGCGGCTCTCCCGCCTGGCGCGTCGCCGCCGGCTCGAAAATGTCGCCCAGAATGTCTTGCGCCTGCCCCGTCTCGAAGGCGATGGCTCGCGCCCGTTCGAGGTCGATGGCCTGGCCCTGCCGGCGCCGGGCCGGCACCGGGCCGGCTACGCCGGCGCGAAGGCCAAATAGGGCAGGTAGGCCCAGAGCAGCTCGGCATAGAGATAGAGCGTAGAGTAGTGCTTGGCGAGATAGGCGTGGGGAATAGGGTACTAGGCGA
>JRYH01001337.1_pt1 | contig 25022 bp, 25 predicted proteins | sample 235351 | NCBI WGS metagenome assembly JRYH01 (sample SAMN03074221, study PRJNA261480) | activated sludge metagenome | biome: Wastewater Treatment Plant; feature: Wastewater; material: Activated sludge; isolation source: activated biomass of a wastewater treatment plant treating wastewater... ...
GGATTAGCAGGCTGTTTTTCATAAGCCTGCTAAGGCCGCCGTGCCGGCGCTCGCGGTGGCGAGCCCGGCCAGGCCGTGCCAGTAACCGTCGCAAGTGCCGAGCGGGGCGAGCGCGGCGAGACGTTCGGCCGTTCCGGCCGCGCCGCGGCCGCGCACCAAGGCGGCGAACGCCGCGACGATCTCGGCCATCGCCACCGACTGCGGCCCGAGCCTGAGCACTCCGACCCCGGCTTGGCCAAGCTCGGCGAGCGCCGGCGCCAGGTTTTGGGTCAGAGCCGATTGCGTCTGGATACCGTTGATGACCAGAAACGGCGAACCGTCCTGGCTGTACAGCACTTTACCGTCCGGATCCGTGGCACAGACCAGGTCACAGGCGTCCTTGCATTTTCGCGCCGCCCGGGCGCTGTAACAGCGCGCCGACCAGGCGAGCGGCAGACGGCCCCAGGCGAAGACCTCGCATGCCACGCCGGCCGGCGCCGCCGCCGTCAAGGCCGCCGCAGCCTCCGCCGGCAGTTCATAGGGCAAAACGAAGCGCCGCATGCCCTGCGCCGCCAGCACGGCCAGCGTCCGCGGGTGATAGATGTTCAACGTCGGCCCTCCGATAAACGGTAGGCCGGCCGCGGACAGATAATGAACCGCCGCCATATCGTTGGCCTCGACCGTGAACCGGCCATTGGCGCAGTCGCGCTCGACGGCGCCGAGTTCGGCCTGCGATTCGATCAGCGTCAGGCTCGACAGCACGACCTCCTTGCCCGCCGTCTCGAGTTCGGCGGCGATCTCCAGCCAATCGTTCCGGCGTAGCGCCCGCCGTTTGCTGCACACCACCTCGCCGAGATAGACGATATCCACCGGCCAATCGGCGGCGTGCCGGTAAAACCGGCGCAGGCGATCGGCTGGCCAGAAATACGGCACCGGCGCCAGCGACAGGCGAAACGCCGGCGCCGCGTCCGGGGCGGCCGCCGGCGGTGTGTTCCGTTCGCGCACCGCGTTCATTGCCAGGGCCGATCGTAGGCGCCGAGTGTGGTCTGCGCCCCCTCGGCGACTTCGGCCAGCGCCGTCTGCCAGCCGGCCGCCGGCCGGTAGTGATCCGGCCCGGCCTGGCAGGCGTCGAGCGCGGCGCGCATCACGGCCGTGACCTTGGCGACATAAGCTGGACTGCGCTGCCGGCCTTCGACCTTGATCGCCGCCACCCCGGCGCACTGCAAGGCGGGAAGAATATCGAGCGTATTGAGGCTCGTCGGCTCCTCCAGCGCGTAACCGATGTGACCATCCACCGCGAAACGGCCTTTGCACAGCGTCGGATAGCTCGCCACCTCGCCATCGCGGTAGCGGTCGATCAGCACGCCGCCGAGGCGCGCTTCGAGCCCGCCGGCGGTTTGCGCCCAGCGCACGTGCGAGGCCGGTGAACAGGCGCCGTAAGTGTTCGGCGATCGGCCGGTGAGATAGCTCGACAACAGGCAGCGCCCCTCGACCATCACGCATAGGCTGCCGAAGCCGAACACCTCGACGGCCACCGGCGAAGCGGCGGCGACCACCGCCACCTGCTTGAGCGACAGCACTCGCGGCAGGACGGCGCGGCGGATCGCGAAGTGCCGGTGGTAGAACGCCAGCGCCGCCGGATTGGTCGCCGAAGCCTGCACCGAAAGATGGCGGGCCACCTCGGGCCAGCGCTCGGCGGCGTAATCGAGCAGTCCGAGATCGGCGAGGATCAGGGCATCGGCGCCGAGTTCGGCTGCGGCATCGACCGCCGCCTGCCAGCGCCGCCAGCCGGCGGCTTGCGGATAAGTGTTGATCGCAATGAAGACTCGGCGCCCGCGGTTATGCGCGTAGGCCACGCCTTCAGCCACCGTCGCGGCCGTGAAATTGAGGCCGGCAAAATGCCGGGCGTTGGTCGCATCGCGAAAGCCGAGATAGACCGCATCGGCCCCGGCATCGACCGCAGCGCGCAAGGCCGGCAGACTGCCGGCCGGACAAACCAGTTCCATATCCGTGTGCATCGTCCGATAATTGCGGCGCCAGCATAGGGGGCATGCGCGGCGTGCCATTTGCGATATCGCAAACGAGGCGCGAGACCGGCGCGGAAAATAGAGCAGATGAATCCTGCCGACCCGCTGCCCAGACCGCTCAGGACCGCCACCGCCCTGCTCGCCCGCCCGCTCGCCCGGCTGCCGCACGGCGTCCAGCGGCACACCGTCGAGGCCATATTGAACCGGGTGTTTGGCGCCGCTGTGCAGCGCGGCGAACTGAATGACCTCGCCGGCCGCCATCTGGCGCTCGAGATCAGCGACCTCGGCTGGCGCTGGCCGCTGACCGTGCGCGATCAGCGAATCCGCCTTGCCGGTCGCGAAGAACCCGCCGCCGCGACCATCCGCGGCAACGGCACCGCATTCGCGGCGATCGCGTTGTCGCTCGCTGACCCGGACACGCTGTTTTTCCAGCGCCGGTTGGCCATTGAGGGCGATACCGAACTCGGTCTTGCGGTAAAGAATTTTCTCGCCGGTTTCGACCCGCGGGAGATTCCCGTGCCGTTCCGTCAGGTCTTCTCCGCCGCCGGCAATGCCGCCATGACGATCGCCAGGCTGGCGAGCGAGGCGGTATCGGCGCGCAGCGGGCGCGGCCCAAGCCCAGCCGGCACCGCTCCAGATCGTTCGAACAAGGCCCTCTCGGCAGCCGTCCATCCCCCTTCCGGACCGACGATCAGCGCCACTGGGCCGCTGCCGGCCACTGCCGCGAGCGGCGCTGTGCTACCGGGCACGAGTGCGATCCGCCGGACGCTGCCGGGCGGCGCGCCGAGATAATCGGTCAGCGGCACCGGCGGCCGGACCGCCGGTAGATCGGCGCGGCCGCATTGTTCGCACGCGGCATTGACCACGCCCCGCCAATGCGCCAGCCGCCGCGCGGCACGCGCCGCATCGAAACGGACTTCGCAGCGTTCGCTGGACAGCAGCGCGATCGCTCCGGCGCCGAGTTCCACCGCTTTTTGAATCACCCAATCCAGCCGCTCGCCTTTCAGCAGCACCGGCGCCAGTTCGACGTAGCGGTGCGGCGGCGCCACCGCCCGCCGCTCGCCGCCCAACACGACGTGCAGCCGATCGCGCTCCACGGCGGTGATACGCAGCGGATAATCGTAGCCGTCGCCGTTGAACAGCCAAAAGCCATCGCCGGCCCTGAAACGCAGCACCCGCAACAAGTGATGCGCCGGCGGACCGGCGAGCAGCGCATCGCCGGCAGTCGGGTCGAATGCAGCGTAGATCCGAACGTGACGCATCAATGACAGAGTCTTTGGGTAGCCGTTATGATGCCAGACGATCTTTCATTTGCACGATTCCGATGAGATTGTTTTGTTTCACATCAACACTTTTCTGCCTGCCGGCAGCGGCCTTATTCGTCGCCGCGGTGCATGCCGCACCTCAGGCCGACGGCGTACTCGCCGAACTGCGCGGCGAGCGGACCATGCTGGTCGCCACCCGCCTGCGCCCCGGCCCGGCGCCGGATCGGGTGGTGTTGGTTGGCGCCACGCGCCTGCGCGGTGCGGATCGCGACATCGCCGCCGATCTCGGGCTCGATCCGCGGCAGGTCAGGGCCGTCGATCCCAGCCGCGATTATCTCGTCGTCTATACCACCTGGCGGCGCGTCTACGGTCCAGTGAAATACGCCGCCGACCCGACCGGTGGCAAAGTGATCAACGTCCCCGGCCTCGACCCGGCGATCGTCCCGGATACGCCGCACTGGCGGCGGGTGCTGGCCGGGAAATTGCGCGGCTGGCCGGATCATCCGGCCCGTTTCGGGCGCACCGTGCGCGACATGACCGCCGGGGGAGATGCGGCGCTGACCGATTTGCTGGCCCACGAGTTGCTGACCAACCCGCGGCTGTTCCCGCGGCTCGACGCCGCGACGATCGACTGGCTCGCCGCTCTTGCCGCGCGGCGCGACTCGCCGGCCGAACTGCGTGCCCAGATGCTCGACAGCGCCGCGGTCCGCGGCGAATTCGATCGTCCTACGTTAGCGGCCGTGGCCGCCGGCATTCTGGCCTGCGCCGCGTTGCCGCTCGACTGGCAATCCCCGGCACCGCGGCTGGTGCTCAGCGCTCTGCATTACCTCGAGCAGCGCTCGAAAGTGGCCGGTCGATCAGCCGGCCGCGATCTCGACAACGACCTCTACCGGCTGATCCGCGACGCCGAGCACCCGGCGGTGCTGGAACAAGCGGCGCGGCTGCTCGCCACCTCCGATCCCAAGCGGGTCCGGGCGGCGCTCACCGCGGCGCGGGAAAAAGCCCTGCTCGCCCCCGAAGTGCGCCGCAAACTCGATGAAATCGCCGGACACAAAAATCAATCGCCGTAACCGATTGATTTGCAAAGACCATCGCGAACCTGTACCCGCATGACTGAGTCAAAAAAAGACACGACGGCCCATTCAAGCGCTTCGACGGGCGAGGCGGACTGAAAGCAATCCCCCTCTATCAAGGTCCGCTGTGAGCTACTCGGTAGAATCCATGTTTCCGCCATCGTGTATCATTACGCGAAACCAAACCCTCGGGGAGAAGCTGATGTCTGTCGAATTCCGCCTGCCGTCCACCCGCGCTATCCCGCCGGCGATCCTGTGCCTGGCGCTCGCCGTTCCCGCCGCCGCGCAACAGGTCGAGGTCTTTTTCCCGGCGCGCCACGACACCTCGCCGCCGCTGCGCGACCTGATCGCCGCTCAGCCGACTCCACCCGCCCCGCCGGCCGGCGAACAGGAAGTGTTCAATATCCTCGTCGAACCGGGCAAAAAATCCACCGTCGATCCGCTGGCGGTTCCGCAAAATCCGCTCCGCCAGATCGGCCTGTCCGGAATCACGGCACCGCCCTTGATCATCGGCTTCGACGGCTACAACCAGACCGACAACGCCGCTGTCGGCGTCAGCGGCGTGCTGCCGCCGGACACCAACGGCGACGTCGGGCTCAATGAATACATTTTCTATAACAACCTGGGCTGGAAAGTCCTCAACAAGGCGGACGGTTCGACGCTGGCCGGGCCGTTTATCGGCAATACGTTCTGGGCCGGCTTCGGTGGCCCGTGCCAGACCAACAACGCCGGCGATCCGATTGTCCTCTACGACAAGATCGCCGATCGCTGGCTGTTCAGCCAGTTCACCAGCTCGGCCAATGCCGACGGCCGGCAGTGTGTCGCCATTTCGACGACGCCCGATCCGCTCGGCCCCTACCACCGCTATGAATTTCTCTTCCCCGGCGTCTTCAACGACTACCCGAAAATCGGCATCTGGGCCGACGAGAACGGCAGCCGCAACGGCTATTACATGACGACCCACGATTTCATCATCACGCCGCAGCAGTTCCTGCAGAACTCGTTCTCGGTAATGGAACGCGACGTGATGCTGACCGGCGGCGCGGCGCGCTTCGTCCGCTTCACGAATACCGCGAGTTCCGTGGACAACGCTTTCGGTGCCCTGCCGCCGCACCTCGAAAGCACCATCAAGGTGCCGGCCGACATGTGCGCCCCTTACGTCCACAACGAGCCGGGCGTCGATAGTTACCTGGTGTGGACGCTGTGCGTCGACTGGACCGATCCGCAGGCCAACTCGACGCTCTCGGCGCCGGTGTTCCTGCCTGCCTCGGCGCCGTTCGCCAACGACGTCGGCGACGTGCCGCAACCAGGGGGAACGGCGCAGCAGGCACTGGATGCATTCCAGTCCAATACGTTGTATCGCGCCTCGGTACGGGCCTTCCCATCCGCCTCGGGCCTCGCACCTTCTTTGGTGCTGAATCATGTCACCAATGCCGGCAGCGGCCTGCACGGTGTCCGCTGGGTCCATCTACAACTCGATGCCCAAGATCAGGTCTTCGCCGGGGGATTCGAATCGTTCGAGCCGAACGTATTCGGGCCCCGCATCGTGGACGAAGGCGTTTTCGCTCCGGATGCCACCTCGCGCTGGATGCCGGCGATCTCGATCGATCAGAACGGCAATATCGGCATGGGTTATTCGGTGTCCGATGCAACCAGCGTGTTCCCCGGCACCCGCTTTACGGGGCGCAAGTCGGGTGACCTTACCGGCCAGATGCGCGACGAACAGGTCTGCGTCGATGGCGGCGGCCGCCAGACATCGACCTCGGGCCGCTGGGGCGATTATGCGACGACCAGCATCGACCCGGTCGATCAGTGCACGTTCTGGCACGCCAACGAATACTATGCCGCCCAGGGCAACGCGAGTTGGAGCACCCGGGCGTGCGCTTTCAAATTCAGCGATTGCGGGAGCGCCAGTCTGCTGGCCAGAACGCAGAGCAACAGCAACGCCGGGCTTTGCGCCCTCAATGGCGACCCGCAGTTTTTCATGTCGCTCCACCCTTTAAATGGCCTGAGTGGCAATGTCACTTTATCGGCGGCTGGCTTGCCGGCCGGCACTACGGCGCAGTTCAGCGCCAATCCGGTTTCCACACTACCGGCCGATCTCGTCGTCACGTTGAGCGGCGGCGCCAATCTGCCTGACGGTCCATCGAACTTCAATATCCTTGCGACACCGGCTGCGGGCGATGCGCAGACTGTGAACTTTTCGTTCAACATGTCAACCAATTTCCCTGCAGCACCGGCACTGGTCACCCCAACCGACGGTGGCGGCAGCTCGATCCGCCCGACTTTGACCTGGAGCGCCGTGCCCGGCGCCCTGGAATACCTCGTCGAGATCGCCAGCGACGCAGGATTTACGACCCTTATCGAGTCGGCGACGGTGACGGACACGAGTTTCGCGCCGCAACCGCTGGCTGCCGAACAGACTTTCTTCTGGCGCGTCACGGCCTTGAACAACTGCGGCGCCGGGACGGCGAGTCAAGTCTTCAGCTTCACGACTGCAACCCCGGGAGTCTGCCCGGCCGGCAGCAGCGCCAATGTGCTGTTTAGCGATGACATCGAAGCCGGGACCGGCACCTGGACCATGCCGCCGAGCGGCGTCGGTACCGATAACTGGGTGCGCAGCACGGCGCGCGCCAACAGCGGTCAGTTCTCGTGGTTCGCGATCGATCCGCCCGTCCAGTCGGACCAGTTCCTGATCTCCGAACCGATCGCCTTGCCGGCCGCCGAATCGCCGCTGACCTTGAGTTTCTGGAACTTCCAGAATATCGAGGCCAATACCGGCGCCGGGGTCGATGCCTGCTGGGACGGCGGCATACTCGAGGTCTCGACCGACAACGGCAACACCTGGAGCCAAGTGCCCGACGCGCGGTTGCTGACCGACCCCTACAACGGCAACATCACACCGCAGGGCGCCATCACGATCTCGGCTCAAGACGCCTGGTGCGCCGACGAGAACGTCCCGGCGAGCGGTGCCCAGGAGGTGGTCTCGATCGTCGATCTCGACGCCTTCGCCGGCCAGACGGTCCGCTTACGCTTCCGTTTCGCCTCCGACGGCGCAGTCGGGGTCGAGGGCTGGTACGTCGATGACGTGACCGTGCAGGGTTGCCAGTAACGGCGCCGCAGCGACGCCGGCGGCGATGACCGGTGTCAAGATGAACGGGGGCCTGCGCCCCCGTTCGTTTTAAGGCGGCCGGTTTACCCGCTGTCCGTCACGGCGGTGACGGCGCGGCGGAGTACGTCGAACATGAATTCCACTTCGTCCGGAGCGATCACGTAAGGCGGCATGCAGTAAAGCGTGTCGCCGAGCGGGCGGAGCAGCACGCCGTGTTCGAGACCGTAGCGGTACATTCCAAGACCGCGGCGCTCGGCGGCCGGATAGGGCGTCCGCGTGCTGCGCTCGGCGACGATATCCACGGCGACGATCATGCCGGTCTGCCGGACATCGGCGATGTGCGGGTGGGCGGCGAGCGGTTTTGCGCATTCGGCCATGTGCGCCGCGGTCCGGCGATTGGCGGCGAGCACGTCCTCTTTTTCGAATAGTTTCAGCGTGGCGAGCGCCGCGGCGCAAGCCAGCGGATTGCCGGTATAGCTGTGCGAATGTAAAAAATTCCGGCCGCGGTTGTAGTCCTCGTAAAACGCCTGGTAAAGCCGTTCGTTCATCAGCACCGCGGCGAGCGGCAGAAAGCCGCCGGTCAGACCCTTGGATAGGCACATGAGATCGGGACTGACGTCCGCCTGCTCGCTGGCGAACAGCGTCCCGGTGCGCCCGAAGCCGGTAGCGATTTCGTCGGCGATCAGGTGGATGTCGTAACGGTCGCACTCGGCGCGCAAGAGCTGCAGGTAAACCGGGTGGTACATGCGCATACCGCCGGCGCACTGCACCAAAGGTTCGACGATGACCGCGGCAATGGTCTCGTGGTGGCGTTTCAAGGTCTCGGCCATCGCCGCGAAGGCATTGCGGCTCACCGCTTCCCAGTCGGCCGGCGGCCGGCCGCGGCAATCGGGGGGATTGACCACCAAAGGCTCGATCAGCAACGGCCGGTAAATGGCACGATAAAGACCCAGATCGCCGACCCCGAGCGCCCCGAACGTCTCACCGTGATAGCCGCCGCCGAGCGCGACGAACTGCGTCCGCTCCGGCCGGCCCCGGTTGTACCAGTAATGAAAACTGAGCTTCAGCGCCACTTCGACCGCCGCCGAACCGTTGTCGGCGAAAAACACCCGCTCCAGCCCGGGCGGGGCGAGCGCCGTCAGGCGGGCGGCGAGTTCGATCGCCGGGCGGTGTGTGAAGCCGGCGAAGATCACGTGCTCGAGTTCGCGCGCCTGGCGGGCGATCGCCGCGGCAATTTCCGCGCGCCCGTGGCCGAACAGGTTCACCCACCATGAACTGATCGCATCGAGATAACGCCGGCCGTCGTAATCTTCCAGCCATACCCCCTGGGCGCGGCGAATCGGCAGCAGCGGAATATGGCCGGCTTCGTGATCGTGCATCTGCGTACACGGGTGCCAGATATGCGCCAAGTCGCGCCGCCGCCAGAACGCATTTCGCTCGTCCACACTCAATTGTGCAAGCCTCCCACCGGGATTCGTTTTGCTATTATGGCGCGATTGAGGCAAGTCACCACACGAGTTTCCAATGACCAACGATTCCGTGCAGCGCGGCTTTACGCTGATCGAGATTTTGATCGTCGTCGTCATCCTCGGCATTCTTGCCGCGGTGGTCGTGCCGCGGGTGATGGACCAGCCCGACAAAGCGCGAGTGACCAAGGCCAGGCAGGACATCGGGGCGCTGACCACGGCGCTGAATCTGTACCGCCTCGACAACTTCGTGCTGCCAAGCACCGACCAGGGCCTCGAAGCGCTGATCCGCCGCCCGGGCGGCCAACCGGCGGCGCCGAACTGGAAGGCCGGCGGCTATATCGAACGGCTACCGAAGGATCCGTGGGGCCGCGAATATCAATATCTCAATCCCGGAGCGCACGGCGAAATGGATGTCTTCTCCTACGGCGCCGACGGCGTCCCCGGCGGCGAGGGCATCAGCGCCGATATCGGCAATTGGAGCGACTGAGCCAAACTATAGTCCCACCCCGCGATGCCGGCTTCACACTCGTGGAGGTGCTGGTGACGATCGTCATTCTGGGCGTCATGCTCGGTGCCGTCACCCTGGCGATCGGCCGTCGCGACGTGGCCGGCACCGAAGCCGCCAACCTGAACGCCGCGATCCTCGCCGGCTGCCGGCAGCAGGCGATTCTCGAAGGCCGGACGCTCGGTCTCCAGATCGCCCCCGGTGGCTGGGCCATCGCTGGCGAGGAAAGCGGTACCTGGCTGCCGTTGCCCGGCCACAACGCCGGCGGGGAATGGCCCCCGGCGCTCACTGTGACTTTGGAAATCGCCGGCCGGCCGGTGCCGCTCGCCGGCGAGCCGGCGCGTCAGCCGCAGATCTTCTGCCGTGCCACCGGGCAGATGACCCCGTTTGTCCTGCGTTTATCGGCAGGGGACAGCCGCCGGGTACTCAACGGCTACAGCGACGGCCGGCTCGAAATCGAGACGGCGCCCGGACGGCGATGAGCCCCCTGCTGCCACGCCGTCGTGGCGGGTTCACGCTGCTCGAAGTGCTGCTCGCCCTGGCCGTCATCAGCATTGCGGTGCTCGCCCTCAGCGAAGCCGGCGGTCGCGCGCCGCGCCTGCTCGCCGACCTGGCCGACCGGACTTACGCCCAGTGGATCGCCGACAACGCGGTCGCCGAGATCCGACTGTTCGAGGGCTTCCCCGAGCCCGGCCCGCGAAACGGCCGCGAGGACATGGCCGGCCGGCAATGGTTGTGGCGCGCCGAGGTCAGCCCGACCGCCGACCCGGCGCTGCGCCGGATCGACGTCCAAGTGCGGCGCGATGGCGACGAAACCCCGGTGCTTAACCACACCGGTTTCGCCGGACGCTGGTAAGGCGAAACGATGCGCTGCCCCCACAGGAGTCTTCCACCGGCGGCGCTCCGCGCTGCCGGCTTTACGTTACTCGAAGTGGTGCTCGCCGTCGGGGTGTTCGCGCTGGTCGCGGCCGCCGGCTACGGTGCCTTGCAGTCGCTGGCCGGCGCTGCGGCGGCCGGGCGCGACCGCGGCCGCGAACTCGAGACCTGGCAAATGGTCCTTACCGTGCTGGCGCAGGATCTCAACCAGGCAATCGCCCGCCCGGGGCGCCGGGCCGGCGGCCTGACCGAGCCGGCGCTGAGCGGCGACGCGCAAGACCTGGCGCTGACCCGCGGCGGCTGGGATAACCCGCCCGGCAGCACAGCGAGCACACTTAAGCGGATCGACTGGCATTTCGACGGCCGGACATTGGAACGCCGGCTGTGGCCGGTCACCGATCCGGCCGGCGGCAGTGGCCCGCGGCTGGATCTCGCTCTGCCCGACCTGACCGCGGTGCACTGGCGTTATCTCGACACGCAGCGGCAATGGCTCGATACCTGGCCCCCGCCGGACCGCACGGCCCTGCCACGGGCCGTCGAAATCGTCATCGAGAACCGGCGCGGCGAACGGTTCCGCCGCCTGTTCGAGGTCGCCCCGTGAAGCCCCCGGCCAGCCAGCGTGGCGTCGCGCTGCTCATCGCCTTGCTGATCGCAGCGCTGGCCGGGATCATTGCCGTGCAGATCACCCGGCGCGCCGAACTCGACCTGGCACGCAGCGCGGCGCTGGCCCGCGGCCTGACCGCCGGGGAATACGCCCGCGGTCTCGAAGCGCTGGCTCGCAGCCGGCTGCGCGATGATCTATTGGCCGGCGATGATGTCGATGCCAGCGATGACCCCTGGGGCCAGCCGCTGCCGCCGCTGCCCGTACCCGGCGGCGCAGTCAGCGGGGCCATGATCGATCTCGACGGCCGTTTCAACGCCAACAGCCTGCTGCACCCGGACGGCACGCCCGATCCCGAGGCGCGGGCGCTGTTCGAGCGGTTGCTCGACATTCTCGAACTGGAACCGGCGATCGCCGCCCAGGCGCTGGACTGGATCGACGCCGACACCATCTCCAGCGAAAACGGCGCCGAAGACGCCGCCTACCGCGGCCGGACGCCGCCTTACCTGCCGGCTAACCGGCTGTTCAGCCATCCCAGCGAGCTGCGCCTGCTGGCGCTGATGGACGAAGCAACCTGGCGGCAACTCGAACCGCACGTCACCGTGCTGCCGGCCAATGCCCGGCGCATCAACGTCAACACCGCGAGCCTCGAAGTCTTGATGGCGCTCGATCCGGCGCTCGACCGCGAGCGCGCCCGGGCGCTGTATCAAAATGGTCATGCCCGTTATCGCACCGTCGCCGATTTCCTGAAAGCCCCGGCGCTCGACGGCCTGGCCCTGCCGGAACTCGCCGCCCGCATCGCCGTCACCAGCCGTTATTTCCTGGCCAGTGCCGAAGTCCGGCTCGACCGGACGCCACGCCGCTATTATTTCCTGCTCGCCCGCGAGGGTGGCCGTATCGATACCCTTTATCGCAGCCAGGGGCGGCCGTAAGCTAGAATGACCCCTATGAAGCATGCTGTGCCGCGCCCCAATGTCACCTCGCGGATCGTCCGTCCCGGCCAGCCGGCACCGCCCGAAGACGACTGGCTGCGCTGTACTGCTGAAGAGCGGATCGCCGCCGTTTGGGAGTTGACCCGGCTGTGCCTGGCATGGTCCGAGGACCATCGTCATGAACCCCGACTTCAAAGATCTGTTGTCCGCATTCAACGCCCGCGGCGTTGAGTACCTGGTTGTCGGCGCCCACGCACTCGCCGCGCACGGACATATCCGCGCCACCAAAGATCTGGGCGTTTGGGTGAGGGCGTGCCGCGGGAACGCTGTCAAGGTGCTGCGCGCGCTTGCCGAGTTCGGTGCACCGTTGCATGACTTGTCCACCGATGACCTGTCCGGCCCCGGGTTACTCTTCCAGATCGGTGTAGAACCGCTGCGCATCGACGTGATCACGGCAATCGATGGCGTTGACTTCGATGCGGCCTGGCCGCGGCGCAGCATTGTCAAATTCGGCGATGTACCCGTACCCGTACTCGCCTATCAGGATCTGATCGAAAATAAAAAAGCCGCCGGACGTCTACAAGATTTAGCAGACGTAGAACGGCTCGAGGCGATGCATCGCGACAAACCCTCTCAATAGCGGCGCGTACCGGCGGTCCTTACTTTGCCTGCATCAGAGCAAGCGCGGTATCCAGCATGCGGTTGGAAAAACCCCATTCGTTGTCGTACCAGGCACAGGCTTTGACCAGCGTACCGTCGATGACCTTGGTCAAGGTCGCGTCAAAGATGCTCGATGCCGGGTGGTGGTTGAAATCGACCGAAACCAGCGGTTCGTCGTTGTAGGCCAGGATGCCCGCCGATTTGTCGGCTGCCGCTCGCATGATTTTATTGATCTCCTCGACGCCGGTCGCACGCGCCGCGGTGAAGGTCAGATCGACGAGCGAGACGTTGATCGTCGGGATGCGCACGGCGTAACCATCGAGTTTGCCGGCCAGTTCCGGCAGCACCAGACCGACGGCGGCGGCGGCGCCGGTCTTGGTCGGGATCTGCGACATCGCCGCGCCACGGGCGCGGCGTAAATCTTTGTGATAAACGTCGGTTAACACCTGGTCGTTGGTGTAGGCGTGGATCGTCGTCATCAGCCCGTGAACCACGCCGACCGACTCGTGCAGCGGTTTGACCAGCGGCGCCAGGCAGTTGGTTGTGCACGAGGCATTGGAGACAATGCGGTCAGCGGCCTTCAATCCCTGGTGATTGACGCCGTAGACGATGGTCGCGTCGACGTCCTTGCCGGCCGGGGCCGAGATGATCACTTTTTTCGCGCCGGCGTCGAGGTGCGCCGCCGCTTTATCCCGGCTGGCGAAAAGACCGGTACACTCGAGCACGACGTCGATGCCGAGTTCGCCCCACGGCAGGCGGGTCGGATCGCGCTCGGCCAGAACCCGGATGCGGTCGCCGTTGACCACCATCTCGCCGCCGTCGAGCGCCACGGTCCCGGAAAAACGGCCGTGTGCCGTATCGTAGCGGGTGAGGTGCGCATTGGTCGCGGCGTCGGCCAGGTCGTTGATCGCCACGATCCGGATCTCGTCGTTGCGCCCCGCCTCGTAGCAGGCGCGCAGGATGTTGCGGCCGATGCGGCCGTAGCCATTGATTGCGACTTTGATAGTCATGTTCCAACTCTCCATACTTGCAGGTTGTTGAAAAACGCCATCCTGGCGTTTTTCAACGTCGTTGCTGCACAGGAACCGTCATGGCGTGACCGTATCGCTGAACACGACCGGCGTTGAGCCCGATGCCGCTCATACGATGTGGTTTCTGGTGTTCAACCGGCCGAAGTTCTGCACCGGCGGGGGTAGTTCCCGGCGCAGTCTGGGTGAGAGTGTGAGTGCGTGTCAGGCGCGCGGGGTGGCGTCGGGTTTATGGCTGACGAGTGCGTTTCCAGGCGGCGAGGGCGGCGGCGCGGGCGAGGCGCAGGCGCTGGCCGATTGCGGCGCCGCCGCCGGCGTCTGGTTCTGGCTTGACAGCGGCGGCGACGTTGAGCGCCTGGAGCCAGAAGGCGCGTTGCGGATAGGGGTCGGCCTGGCGGCCGAGCCGGCCGCGGGCGTCGTATTCGGCGATGGCGAGGAGTTCGGCGAAGCGCTTTGGCCGGCGCCACGCATCGCAGGCGGTGAATACTTTGAGCAGTGACGCCGGGCTGAGGCGTGGGCCTTGGTGCAACACCAGATGCCAGCGGCAGGCGAGGTGGGCGAGGTCATTGAGGGCCCGCGGGGCGCGCAGCCGGTCGCCGACGGCTTCGACCAAAGGCCCGCCGGAGCGCTCGTGGCCGATATGCGCCGGCCATGCGGTTTGCGGGGTCAAGGCTTTGCCCAGGTCGTGCAACAGAACGGCGTAACGCACCGCCAATGTGGCGTTTTCGTGCGCCGCGAGATCGAGCGCCAACATGACGTGGCGGCCGGTATCGATTTCGGGATGATACGCAGCGCGTTGCGGCACGCCGAACAAGGCGTCGATTTCGGGCAACAGGACGGCGAGCGCCCGGCAGTCGCGCAGCACTTCAAAAAACATCGACGGCCGCGCGGTCATCAATGCCGCAGCGAGTTCCTGCATCACCCGTTCGGCGCTCAGCGTTTGCAACTCACCACCGGCGGCGATGGCCCCCATCAAGTCGAGCGTCTCGGGTGCCACGGTGAATCCCAGGGCGGCTAAGCGTGCTGCGAAGCGCGCAACGCGCAGCACGCGCAGGGGATCCTCATCGAAAGCCGGTGTGACGTGCCGCAGAACGCGCTGCTCGAGGTCGGCGAGACCGCCGTATGGATCGATCAGCCGGCCGTGTTCGTCTTCGGCAATGGCGTTGATCGTCAGGTCGCGGCGGGCCAGATCGTCTTCGAGCGTGACCGCCGGATCATAACGGGTGGTGAAGCCGGTATGCCCCGTTCCGTGTTTGCGTTCGGTGCGGGCCAGGGCGTATTCCTCGCCGCTCACCGGATGGAGAAACACCGGGAAGTCGCGGCCGACCTGTTTATAGCCGAGTTTTAATAAATCGTCCGGCGTCGCGCCGGTGACGACGAAGTCGCGATCCTTGACATCCAGGCCGAGGAGCCGGTCGCGCAGGGCGCCGCCGACCAGGTAGACGTTCATGGCCTAACGCCCGGCGTGCCGCCGGAAACCGTCGAGCCGTCTTTGGTGCGCACTGGTGTCGAGATAGAGCGGGACTTCCGCTTCGACGCGGCGCGCCTGGATGCCGAGTTCGGCCAGCCCGTCGCGGGCGCTGACGCTGTCGGTCTTCAGCGACAGGTAGTTGTCGGTCGAAAACGGTTTGCCGGGGACGAAATCCATCACCAGGGCCTGCAGGCGGGCCAGCGGATCGGGCAGGCTGAAGATCCAGCGTTTAAGAGCGAGCTGATCGCGGGTGTAAACCACTAGTTGGCGGAGGGTATAAACCCGCGGCCCGACCAGAGGGTAGGTTTTGCCGATCGTGCTCGGCGCGGCGAGCGCCCGGACGAAAGCGGCGGCGACGTCGCCGACCCAGACCGGCTGGAAACGGGCCGTGGCACCGGCCAGCGGCAGCGCCAAGGGCGCCCATTTGAGCAGCCCGGCGAAGCGCTTGAAGAAGCTGTCGCCGTCGCCGAAGATGACCGATGGTTGAAAAATGGTCGCCTCGATTCCGCCACTGGCCTCGGCGTCGCGCACCCGCTGCTCGGCCAGGCCGCGGGTGGCCAGGTAATGGCTCCGCCCCTGCCCGGCATTCAGGGCGCTCATGTGCAGGTACCGCCTGACGCCCGCGCGGCGGCAGGCGGCGAGGACGTTTTCCGTCAGCGTGACGTGGGCGCGATAAAAACCCTGGCCACCGAAGCCGCGCTCGTTGAGGATGCCGACCAGGTTGATGACCGCGCCGGCACCGGTGAAGGCGGTGGCCAGCGCCTCCGGATCGTCGGGCCGGTAAGAATGCACTGCGCTTCCCGGTAATACCAGCAAATCGCGGTGCGCCGCCGCGTTGCGGCTGAGGACGGTCACCTCATGGCCGTCGGTTGCCAGGCGGGCCACCAGGTGGCAGCCGACAAAACCGGTGCCGCCCAAGATCACGATGGGTTTGCGGGACGTCGTCATGGTGGCGGGTAAATGATCGCGGTCGCCTTGCAAAAAGCCCAAAGAAGTCGATCTGGTCTTTGTTTATTGTGCCGTAAACGCGGCGGCGACTGTGGATGACGCCGTCTCGCAAGCCGTGCGACGGCGCTCCGCCGAGGCGTCGGCGAGGCCGAGGCGGGTACTGAGCGGCAGCGCGTCGCCGTTGAGACGCCAGTCATAAACCGTGGCGTAGGCGAGCACATTGGAGACATAGTCCCGGGTTTCGGGATAGGGCAGGGTTTCGATCGCGATGTCGCCGGGCAGTCCGCTGCGCGTCCGGCGCCATTGTTCGACCATGTTCGGGCCGGCATTGTAGGCGGCGAGTAACCAGAGCGCGCCGCCTTGCAGGCGGCTTTCCAGTTCTTCAAGGTAGGCGGTTCCCAGCCGGATGTTGGTCGCCGGCTCGAACAATGTTCGGGCATCGGGCGCCTCCCAGTTCTCGCGACTGGCGACGAGGCGGGCGGTGGCCGGCAGAAGCTGCATCAGGCCGAGCGCTCCGGCACGGGAGCGGGATTGGGCAGCGAAAGCACTTTCCGCCCGGATCAGCCCGAAGACCAGCGCCGGATCGAGCAGGCGAAAGGTCGCTTCGCGGATGACGGCGGGGCGATGGGCGAGCGGGAAACGCCAGGTGTAAAACCGCCGGCCGCCGGAGGTCGCACTCAACGTCGCAATGGCGCTTTCGTACCAACCGTGGCGGGCGGCGAGCGCCGCAGCCGCAATGCGGGCCGGCTCGGCCGCGCCGCGCAGCGCGCCGCGCCAGGCGGCGCGGGCGTCGTCGGTCAGCCCGACATAAAACAGCTCAATGGCGATCTCGAGCAGCGGATTGGTGGCGACCGCGCTGGCCATTGCCGGCAAAATCTCCGCTTCGGCTTCGCATAGGACGTAGGGTGCGGCGCTCCGGTCGGCAGCCAGGAAGCCGTAATAGTTCGGTTCGGCGGCCAGTTCGGACAGCGCCTGACGGCCAGCCGGCGGGTCGGTGACGGCCAGGGCACGGGCGCGGAAATAACGCCATCTCGGGCTCGATCGCTCATTGACCGGCAGGCGGTCGATCGTGCGTATGGCTTCGGCCCAGTTCTGCTCGGCCAGCATCACTCGGGTTCGCCAGATGAGCAACGAGGTGTCGGCTGTCGATTCCGCCGCGGCACCGAGTGCCTGGTCGAGGCGCGTGACGGCATCCGGGGCCAGGCGCAGGGCGCGGTAGAGCGCCAGATCGCGCTCCAGCCGTGCCTTGGCGGCGGCCTCGAGGTGCGGGCCGGCGGCGACTTGCGGCCAGACGGCGAGCGCCGGATCGACGTCGTCGTGGATCAACCGCTTTAAACCCCATTCGACGATCTTCCCGGCTTCGGGATCGGCCGGCCACAGGCGGCTCTGGCGTAACGTCTCCTGAGGCCTGAGGGCCATCGCCAACCGGCGCTCGGCCCACGGCCGGCGGGTGTCGTCCAGATCGCGCGCCAGTTCTGCGGCAAGCGACAGTTGGCCACCGTCGGCGGCAGACAAAAACCGTTCCCAGACCAGATCCGGGCCGATCCCCGGCCCCTGTTGCAACCAGGACCAGAGTGCATCGCACGCCGCCGGGTGCGGCACGCCGCGGCGCCACAAGGCTCGGGCCCGGTCGGCCAGATCGGCGGGCCCGTCGGATAAGCGGGTTTTGGCCAGCAGGACGGCGCACTGCACTTCCGGGTCGGTCTCGGCGGCGCCGAAACGGAGCAGCGCGGCATCGTTGCCGGCGGCGCCGAGCGCCCGCAGCCAGCGGATTTGCAGGCGGCGGTGGAATGGCCAGCCGACATAACGATCGAGCCAGGAAGCCATCTCGGCGGGCGGCACCGACAGCGGCTCCTGGCGCCGGCGCTCGGCCTCGAGCCAGGGGCGCAACGGATAATCACCGAGGCCGGCCGCGGCCGCCGCGACGGCCTCCCAGTCGCTCCGCGCCGCGGCGCGCCACGCTGTCTGGAAGTGTTCGCGCTGGATCAGGCGTTCGGCGTCAGCCGAAACGGCGGTATCCGCCAGGGCGGTGAAGGACAATAGAAAACCAGAAAGCAGCATCCAGCGGCCAAAATCGTTCAGCAGAACGGCGATACGCATGGTAGCTAAGATAGACAACCGTTTGACCAGGTGCAAGCCGAGAAGAGCATGAGCGAAAACCTTCACCGGTTAGTTCAATGACCCTCGAGGCCGCGGTTTTCTTGCTGCTCGGCGGGGCATTGGCCGGGGTCGCGGCCGGTCTGCTCGGCATCGGCGGCGGTTTGATCCTGGTGCCGTTGTTGCTCTGGGTGTTGACCGGCGCCGGTGTTGAACCGGCGCCGGCCATGGTGATGGCCGTGGCCACGGCGCTGGGTACTATCCCGTTGACCGCGGCCAGCGCCATCGCCGCCCACCACCGGCGAGGGGCGGTCGATTGGCGGCTGGTCCGCCGGCTTGCGCCGTGGGTCGCCGCCGGCGCCCTGGCCGGCAGCCTGCTTGCCGCCTGGCTCGGCGGCGATCTCTTGCGCCGGCTGTTCGCGGCGTTCGCCGTGCTCATGGCCTGGCGCCTGTGGCGCGGCAGTCCGGCCCGCCCTTTCGAACCGCCGCCGCCCGGCAAAGTGGCAGCGGCGATCAGTTTTGGCATCGGCGTGTTGTCGGCGATGATCGGTATCGGCGGTGGATCGATGACCGTCCCCTGGCTTCACCACCGCGGTTTGGCGATGGCGCGGGCGGTAGCGGCCGGTTCGGCGTTGGGTTATCCGCTGGCCTTGACCGGGAGCGTGGGGTATTTGTTCGGCGGGTGGGGATTCGATGTGCCGGTGCCGCACCTCGGTTATCTCTACTGGCCGGGATTGCTGCTCATCGCGCTGGCCACCGTGGCGACCGCGCCGTGGGGGGTGAGATTGGCCCATCGCCTGCCCGGCCGGCAGGTGGCCCTCCTCTTTGCTGGGTTTTTGCTGGCGATCGCCGTGAAGTTTGCGTGGTAGACAGCGCTCAGGCGCAGAGCGCCACCGATTCCGGGACCGGTTCCGGGACAGTCGAGGCCGAGGTGGGCGGGGCCGGCAGTTCGATCTCGGCGGCGAGCGGGCGATGGTCGGAGCACGGCAGATCGAGTACCGCGGCGCGCCGTACGCGGATCGTGGGCGACGCCAGAATATGGTCGAGCGCCCGTTTCGGCCGCCAACTCGGAAACGTGTGCAACGGGTGGCAAGGGGCCAGCAGGCCGGTTGCCGCTTGAAATTCGGTCATCTCCCGGCTGTCCAGATCGCAGTTGAAATCACCCAGCACCAGCACGTGCCGGTGGCCGGCGACGATGGCGGCGAGATAGGCGAGTTGCAGGCTGCGGGCGCGGCGGCCGAGCGCCAGATGAATGTTGACGACCAGCAACTCGCCGGCCGGCGAGGCCCCGGTGCCGAGTTTGAGGCGCACGGCCAGCGCCCCGCGGCCCGGAATGGCGCCCGGCAGGCGGTGTTCCTCGATTTCGGCCGGCGGCACATTGCTGAGCAGGCCGTTGCCGACCCGCGCCAAACCGCTGACCTTGCGATTGTTCTGCTGGTGCCAGTGGGCGAAGCCGCCGTGGTGGGCGAGGAAGCGGGTCTGGTTCAGGTAGCCAGAGCGCAGACTGCCGCCGTCAGCTTCCTGCAAGGCGACCAGATCGTAGCCGGCGATGCGCCGGGCGATGGTTTCCAGAGCGTTGACCCGGGAGCCGACGGGCATCACCTGGCGCCAACTGTGGGTCACGTACTGGTGGTAATTGCGGGTCGGGGTCGCCGCCTGGATGTTGTAACTCAACACTTTCCAGACGGCGGGAGCCGGGGCCGGCGGAGCCATCGGAGCCGGGTCGGCCGGAGCGGACCACCACTGGCCGTTGGGCGGGGCAGTGAAATCGACCGTCTTCATCATTCGGCGGGCGCTGCGTCCAGCCCCCGGCGTTTGCGTTCACGCGCGATCAGCCAATCGGCGATGCGCAGCATATCGTTATAAGTGGCCAGCGCCCCGCCGGCGGCGATACGGTAGCGGCCGGCGACGACCAGGCTCGGCGTGCCGGTGATCCCCCAGCGCGCCACCTGCTGCTGGCTCTGCCGGAGCCGGGTCTCGACGGTGAAGGATTTGGCCGTGGATAAGAACCGGTCGCGATCGATGCCGTGTTCGGCGGCAAAAGTAGCCAGATCGTCGATCGTCCTGAGCGGCCGACGCTCGTTGTGCAGCGCCTTGAAGATCGCGGCGTGCAGCACTTCCGGTTGGCCCATCGTCTCGAGGGTCAAGTAGGCGCGGGCGTAGGGTTCCCAACTGCGGTTGAACACCGCGGGCGTGCGCTTGAAGTCGATATCGGCGGACAGCGCTGCGTGCCAGGGAACGATAAAGGGCTGAAAATCGTTGCAATGCGGGCAGGCGTAACTGAAGATCTCGTTGACGCTGACGTGGTCGCCGGTTTCGTCGCTCGCCCCCGGTATCGTGAAGTAATGGGTGCCCTCGCGCCAGTCGTCCTGGGCTTTAAGCGCCTGGAACGGGGCCATGAGGGCGAGTAAAAAGATCAAACGTAAACCGGATGTCAGCATGCCGCTCCTCCGCTGGATAAGTCGCCGGGTCGAATCATGGACCGCGCGTTTCAAGTTCAAGACCGTATCTGACCGTGCAAGCTCGCATCGGTTCAGCGGGCCGCCGCTTCGGCGGCGTGTAATCCTTGCAGGTAATTTGCCACGGCGGCGATATCGCGGTTATCGAGGGACTTCGCGGCCAGCGCCATCTGCGGGCTGTGGACGTCGCCGCCGCCATTGATCTGGCCGGCGCGGTAGCGTTCGAGGCGGGATTGAAGGTAGGCGGCATGCTGCCCGGCCAGGGCCGGGTAGCCGGCCGGCGGGTTACCGCCGCCGTAAGGGCCGTGACACCCGGCGCAGGCAGGCACCCCGGCTTCCGGGCGGCCGAAGTGATAGACCGTGCGGCCGAGCGTCACCGAATTCGGATCGGCGGTGCCCGGTTGCCGCGGCTGGGAGGCGTACCACGCCGCTATGTCGGCGATATCCGAGTCGCTAAGGCCAATCACGATGCCGAGCATCTCAACGACCTGCCGCTGTTCGTCGCGGATCATGGCCGTCTGGCGGGCGATGTACTCGGCCGACAGTCCAGCGAGTTTGGGCCACTGCGGCACGATACTGTTGCCGTCGATGCCGTGGCAGGCGGCACACACCGCCGCCTTTTCCCGTCCGGCCTGCGGATCGCCGGGCGCGGCCGCCGAGTCGCCGGCGGCGGCGTGCAAGGCGAGTGACAGCAACAATTGGGTTAAGCTCGATCGGACAAAGGCTTTGACTTTCATAGTGCGGTCACTCCGCCGGCTCGAAAAACGCGTATTATCCCCGCCTTGCAATCCAGATGCCAGCCGCCTGCCGCCCCGCCTTCGTAATGCCATCCCGCCGCGCTTTACCTGAACCGAGACGCATCGACGCCGCACGGCTTGCCCCGTTTGCCGCGGCGCGCTTTACGATTGCCGCGGCCGGCCTCGACCAGTTGCCGGCCGACCGCGGCTTGGAAGTCGCTTTCGCCGGCCGCTCGAATGCCGGCAAGTCGAGCGTGATCAACCGCCTGACCGGGCGTCGCGCTTTGGCGCGCACGAGCCGTACGCCGGGCCGGACGCAGCAGATCGTCTTTTTCGAACTTGACGCGACCCGGCGCCTGGCCGACTTACCGGGCTACGGTTATGCGCGGGTGCCGGCGGCGGTGCGCGCCGCCTGGGGGCGGGTGATCGAGCGCTATCTGAGACAACGTCGATGTCTGGCGGGGATCGTCATCGTGATGGATGCGCGCCACCCGTTCACCGCCCTCGATCTCGACATGCTGGCCTTCGGCGCCGCCGCCGGCCGGCCGTTGCTGATTTTGCTGAACAAAAGCGATAAATTGTCGAATAACGAAGCCCAAGCAGCGTTGGCCGCGGCGCACCGCCAGGCGCCGGGTGCCGCGGCGACCTTGTTTTCGGCCGCCACCGGGCGCGGCCTCGACACCCTCGTCACGACGGTGGAAGCCTGGCTTGATCTGCCCGCCACGATAAAATGAACGATCATAGAAACGCTGATGAAGTCAGAGTTTCCTTCCTAACCCACACCGCCACGGCGACACAGCCCATGACCTTGACCTTTCCCGGCCAGCATTACCCCGCAACAAGAATGCGCCGCCTGCGGGCCACACCGTTCGCCCGGGCTTTGCAACGCGAGGCCCGGCTCGCCGCCGCCGATCTGATCTGGCCGGTGTTCGTCTGCCCCGGCGAGAAACAACGGCAGGCGGTGCCGTCGATGCCCGGTGTCGAACGGCTCAGTATCGACTTGCTGATCGCCGCGGCGGGCGAGGCGGTGGCGCTCGGCATCCCGGCGATCGCGCTGTTTCCGGTCATCGATTCCGCCGACAAAACGGCGGACGGGCGGGCCGCGTGGGACGAGCGGGGTTTGGTACCGCGGGCGGTCCAGGCCCTGAAAACAGCGCACCCCGAACTGGGGGTGATCTGCGACGTGGCGCTCGATCCGTATACCGTCCACGGCCAGGACGGCATTCTCGACGAACGCACCGGCGCCATCCTGAACGACGTCACGGTCGAGGCCCTGGTGCGCCAAGCACAGGTCCAGGCCGCCGCCGGCGCCGATGTCGTGGCCCCGTCGGACATGATGGACGGCCGCATCGGGGCGATCCGCCGGGCGCTCGAAGCGGGTGGTTTTCACCAGACGCTGATTCTGGCCTATGCTGCCAAATACGCCTCGGCCTATTACGGGCCGTTCCGCGACGCAGTGGGTTCGGCGGCGCAGCTTGGCGGTGCCGGCAAGGAAACCTACCAGATGGATCCGGCCAACGGCGACGAGGCGTTGCGCGAGGTGGCGCTCGATATCGCCGAAGGCGCCGACTTCGTGATGGTCAAGCCCGGGCTGCCTTATCTCGATATCGTCTGGCGCGTCAAGCAACAGTTCGGCATGCCGACCGCGGTTTACCAGGTCAGCGGCGAATACGCCATGCTCAAAGCCGCCGCGGCGAACGGCTGGCTCGACGAGCGCAAGACCGTACTCGAAGCGCTGGTGGCGATGCGCCGCGCCGGTGCCGATGCGATTCTCACCTATTACGCGCTCGCCGCCGCGCGATGGCTGAAAGACGCCCACGCCGCGTGAGTCAGCGCCCGGCCCGCCTCGACCTCGCATTATTCGGAGATCCCGTCGAGCACAGCCTGTCGCCGCGCATCCATCAGGCGTTCGGGGAGGCACTCGGGATCGAGGTCCACTACCGACCGATCCGGGTCGCCGCCGATCATCTGGCCGCCGCGCTGGCCGATTTTTATGCCGCCGGCGGCAGTGGCGCCAATCTAACCGTGCCGCACAAACAGGCGGCGTTCCGTGCTTGCCGGCGGGTGTTGGCTTCGGGGCGCCGGGCCGGTGTCGTCAACACATTGATCCGCGGCGCGACGGGCTGGAGCGGCGCGAATACCGACGGCCTCGGATTGTGCCGCGACCTGCGCCGCCTGCTGCCCGGTGGCCCGCGTGGCCGTCCGGTGCTCGTTCTCGGCGCCGGCGGCGCCGCTGCCGGCATCATTCCCGCCCTGCTCGCCGCCGGGGCCGGTCCGCTTGGCATCGTTAACCGGAGCGCCCCACGCGCCACCGAACTCGCCGCCCGCTTCGCCGGCCGGGTGCGGGCGATCGCGCCCGGCGAGAAGGCCTTGAGCGCCGCGGGTGGATCGTGCGCCGCGGGCATTTTGATCAACGCGACTTCAGCCGGCCATGACGGAACCGTGCCGGCGCTGCTTGCCTCGCCCGCCGTTCGCGCGGCGGTGCAAGGCTGCGCCCTGGCTTATGACTTGAGTTACGGTGCCGCGGCCCGGCCGTTTGTGGACTGGGCGGCAGAGCGGCGTATCGCGGCGAGCGACGGACTGGGAATGCTGGTCGAACAGGCGGCCGCGGCGTTCCGGCTGTGGAGCGGCCGGCGGCCCGCGGCCCGGCCGGTGTTGGCCGCGTTGCAAAGCTGAGAGGGTTAATCCAAACGACGTTGCGGGCGGGACAAGATGCCGAGTGCCTTGCAGATTTCGGCCACGCCCTGCACCGCGAGGGCCGCGGCGGTTAGCGGAATCAGCGATTTGAGCAGATACAAACCGGGCAGGCCGCCGGCTTCCGGCGAGGCTTCGTGGACCGCCCACGCCGCGCCGGCATAGCCCCAACCGGCATACAGCAGCCAGCAACAGAATGGCAGCAGAAACAACAAGGTGCCGGCGAGGTTGACCGCGGCGCGCCCCCGGTCGCCGAACGTCTGGTAGAACACATCGACTCTGACGTGCTCGTCACGGCTGAGCGTCCAGCCGGCAGCGAGCAAGAACGCCGCGGCGTTGAGCCACACGCCGCTTTCCTGCAGCGCGATGCCACCGCGGCTGAACAGGTAGCGCAAGACGACGACGGTGAAGACCAACCCGGCGGCGGCCAACAGCAACCCTGACGCGAGACGCCCGAGTCCGACGCCCAGCCGTTCGAGACCCGACACGAAGGCCAGAGGGGGTGACCGCACCAGTGTCATCCTCTGTCGCTGAAGCCGCGGCGTCCGGCGGCGTTCACCACTCCTTCAATTTCCACATCACCGGTCGGATCGGGCCGTCGCGCTCCTTGTTGGCGCCGGACTGGACATGGCCGTCGCCATCGGTGTCGAACAGATAATAAGGCGGGCCTTTGTCGGGGATGACTTTGATCATGTAAACCCGACCCTCGATCGAATACTCCTCGATCGTCTGCCCGCGCTCCTTGCGGATGCGTACCGCCGGCTGCAATTCTTCTTCCTGGACCTTGGGCGGCAGCGGCGGGGCGCCGGTGGCGGCGGGGGTATCGGTTTCGGGCAGCGGCGGCGGCGGCGGCGCTTCCGGGGCGCGCGGCACCTGGGCCAGCAGTGGCGCGATCCACAAGATGGCGAGCAGCGCGACGAGTGCGGCGCTGGTGCGAGGTGAGATCATTGGCGGTGTCGGGTGTCGGGTGTTCATGGGCTTTGTCCTCCAGACCGGTCGTTTCCCTGACTGCTGGCACATTGCTTATGTATACATCACAATGGGGCCTGCCGAGCAGCATAGCAAACTAACCCAATAGTTGCATAAATT
>JRYH01000904.1_pt1 | contig 25006 bp, 21 predicted proteins | sample 235351 | NCBI WGS metagenome assembly JRYH01 (sample SAMN03074221, study PRJNA261480) | activated sludge metagenome | biome: Wastewater Treatment Plant; feature: Wastewater; material: Activated sludge; isolation source: activated biomass of a wastewater treatment plant treating wastewater... ...
CGATCGAGATCCTCGCGCCGCAGAAGCTCGACGTGCAGCGCCTCGTTCTGGTGGGCACCGGCAAGGCGGCCGATCAGGAGGAAAGCGACTGGGCGACGACCGGCGGCTATGCGCTGGGGCAGATCACGGCCCGCAAGGTGTCGGAAGCGAGCCTGGTCGCCGAGGTCGCGAACGCGGGTGGCATCAAACCCGAGGTCATCGCCGCGAACCTGGCGTTCGGCGCGCTCCTGCGCCACTACGCATTCCGCAAATACCTGACGAAGAAGAACGGCGATGACGGCAGCGCCGGCAACGGCGAGCAGAAGCCCCCCGCCGACCGCCTGACGAAGCTCGTCGTGCACTGCGCCGATCCGGAGAAGGCGAAAGCCGCCTTCGAGGCGAGGCGCGCCGTCGCCGACGGCATCTACGTCGCCCGCGACCTCGTCAACGAGCCGGCCAACATCCTCGGGCCCGTCGAGTTCGCCGAGCGCGTGAAGGCGCTCGAGCACACCGGCCTCGAGGTCGAGATCCTCGACGATGCGGCGCTGAAGGAGATCGGCATGAACACGCTGCTCTCGGTCGCCCAGGGCAGCGCGCGCCCGGCCCGCGTCGCCATCATGCAGTGGCACGGCGCCAAGTCGAAGCGGGCGAAACCCCTCGCGTTCGTCGGCAAGGGCGTCGTCTTCGACACCGGCGGCATCTCGATCAAGCCGGCCGCCGGCATGGAGGACATGAAGGGCGACATGGGCGGCGCGGCGGCCGTCGTCGGCCTCATGGTCGCGCTCGCCGCGCGCAAGGCCCCCGTCAACGCCGTCGGCATCATCGGCATCGTCGAGAACATGCCGTCGGGGACGGCCACGCGCCCCGGCGACATCGTCGTCTCGCTCTCGGGCCAGACCGTCGAGAACCTCAACACCGACGCCGAGGGCCGCCTCGTGCTCGCCGACGTGCTCTGGTACGTGCAGGACCGCTTCAAGCCGCGCTTCGTCATCGACCTCGCAACCCTCACGGGCGCCATCATGGTGGCGCTCGGCAAGAACTTCGCCGGCCTCTTCGCCAACGACGACAAGCTCGCCGACCAGCTCATCGCCGCATCCAAGGCCACGGGCGAGAAGGTCTGGCGCATGCCGCTCGACAAGTCCTACGACCGGATGATGGACAGCAAGAACGCCGACGTGAAGAACATGGGCGGGCGCTGGGGCGGAGCCTGCACGGCCGCCGCGTTCCTGAAGCGCTTCATCAAGGAGGACGTCGCCTGGGCGCACCTCGACATTGCGGGCACCGCCATGGACGCGCCGAAGAGCGAGATCAACACGAGCTGGGGCTCTGGCTGGGGCGTCCAGCTCCTGGACCGCTTCGTTGCCGAGAATTTTGAGAAGGCCGAGAAGTAGCCGCCGAGCCGCGGATGGCGATTCGGCTGACGCCGGATCGCCAGAACAAACTCAGATTTAACATTCTGTTATTACATATGTATAGTATGTTATTTTCCATAATATATATTATGCGAATGATAGATGTGGAGAATATGGCGGCGATCCCGAATGCCGATCCGAGCTCCAGGATCCAACCCGCACCAGCCTACGGCAGTCCCTCTTCGGCCGCCCGCACCACGGCGGCGATCACAGTCGCATAGACCGACGCCACGAAGCCCGTCAGCACGTTGACGCTGACCACGATGCCGGCGAGCCGCGCCCACTCCGGGCTCAGAACCTGGGACAGCACCGTGACGATGAACTCGTCGAACGCCTGCTTGAGCTGGAAGAAGAGCTCGCTCACCTGGCTCACGGACGGCTTCTGCGGCAGCTCCCAGACGAGCTTCCAACCGATCTCGCCGACACTCGCCGCACCAAGCATGCCGACAGCCGCAAGCGCCGCGATGCCGGCCGAGAATGCGAGCCCGAGCGGTGGCGCGAGCCGGAAGTAGCCCCAGCGCCAGGGCTGGGCGCGGAACGAGACCGAGAGACTGCGAAGCGCGCTCGCCCCGGCGTAGACCGTGAGGCCGAATACGACGGCGACCCACAAGAGCCGCGTGCTGTCCGTGCCGGCGAACGTGAACAGGGCCGCAAGCCCCGCAAGCACGCCTTTCATGAGCGCCTCGACCGTACCGACCACGCCCACGAGCAGCAGGCGCGGGGCGCGTGCGCCCTCGAAATAGAACGGAAGCTCGAACGAAAGCCGCCGCGTCTCGAGCCTGAGCCCGAGCACAAAGCTCAGCGCGGCCGTGACGGCGGCGAACAGGAACGGATAGGTGAAGCCGAACCAGGCGACGGCGGCGACGGCAGCCATCTCCGCCGCCATGATCACGCCGTTGAGCAGAATGCGAAGGACGATCATGGCGGGCGGGCGCTTGCGGTCTTCAGGCGGACGATGCCGCCCAAGCTAAAGCGCTTCCCACCGGCTGCAAACCGATTTTCCGAGCGCCACCCGCTTGCTTGCGAAGAGCCGCACCTCCCCTCGCCAGCCGGTGCACGCTCCGCTAGGGTCGCGCCTGACCGGAGCGAGACTTTGCCGCTCCGGAGAAACGCACCAATTCCCTTAACGCCATCGCAAGACATGACACCCTCGCAAGACATCGCGCGCCTCATCGAGATCATGGCCGCGCTCCGCGCACCCGGCACCGGATGCCCGTGGGACCTCGAGCAGAGCTTCGAGACCATCGCCCCCTACACCATTGAGGAAGCCTACGAGGTGGCCGACGCCATCGCCCGCCGCGATCTCGTCGATCTCAAGGACGAGCTCGGCGATCTCCTGCTGCAGGTCGTCTATCATGCGCGCATGGCGGAGGAGCAGCACGCCTTCGCGTTCGGCGACGTGGTCGAGGCCATCACCGCCAAGATGATCCGCCGCCACCCGCACGTGTTCGGCAGCAACGAGGAGCGCGCCGCCGGCGCCGCCCCGGGCTTCTGGGCGAAGATCAAGGCCGAGGAGCGCGCGGCAAAGGCGGCCGCGCGCGATGAGGCGCAGCCAACGGCGGCAGCCGGCCCCCTGCCCGCCGGACGCCGGGGCGACGGGCTGCTCGCGGACGTCTCCCTTGCGCTCCCGGCCCTGACGCGCGCCATCAAGTTGCAGGACAAAGCGGCGAAGGTTGGCTTCGACTGGCCCTCGCTCGCGCCCGTGTTCGACAAGATGCGCGAGGAATTGGCAGAGCTCGAGCAGGTGGCCCTCCCGGCCGACCCGCGCGGCGCGGCGGCGGACCGCCCGGGCCCCACGCCGGAACTCGAGGAGGAGTTCGGCGATCTTCTGTTCGTGATGGCGAACGTTGCCCGCCACCTGAAGCTCGATCCCGAGGCCGCGCTCCGCGCCGCCAACCAGAAGTTCGTGCGCCGCTTCCATCACATCGAGCGGCGCCTCGCCGAAGGCAACCGCGCTCCGGCGGACTCGACCCTGGCCGAAATGGACGCGCTCTGGGACGAGGCCAAGGCGCTGGAGAAGCAGGGACCGTAGAGGCCCCGTCGCCCAACCCTGCCCCTCCCGCCTCAGGACGACGACGGCGGTTGCGAAGGCTGCCACAGGAGGCCGCCGTTCCAGCGGGCGCGGATCACGAGGGCACCCGCGAGCCCCAGCCCCGCGAGCGCGGCCATCGACAGGTAGGCGCGCTCGCCGGCCGACGCGTAGAGCCATCCCGACATCAGCGTGGCGCCGCCCATCAGGAGCCCCGAGGCGACCGTTGCATAGAGGGCCTGTGCCGTGCCTTGCGCGCTTTCCGGAACCGCACGCGAGATGAAATGCATGGCCGCGAGGTGCGAGGCGCCGTAGGTCAGCGTGTGCAGCGTCTGCAGCGGGATCAGCGCGGCAAGCGGCAGGGAGAAGCTCATCAGCGTCCAGCGGAGCACGGACGCGGCCGTGCCCGCGAGCAGCAGCGTCGCGGGCCCCCATCGCCGGATCACGTTGCCCGAATAAGCGAAGAGCGCCACCTCGCCCGCGATCGCGATGGCCCACAGCGTCCCCACCCACGCGGTCGAGATCCCCTGCGCGTGCCAGGCGAGCGCGCCGAAGGTGTAGAACATGCCGTGCGCGCCCTGGGCGGCGCCGGACGCCAGGAGGAACGCGAGGAACAGCGGAGAGGCGACGAGCTTCCTCGCCTCGCGAAAGGCATGCGCCGGTGCTCGTATGCGGGGCGCAGGCTCTGCGGTGCGCGCCGTCCCGACGTGCTCCGGCAGGAGCCAGGCGCAGCCGACGGTCGCGACCACGCCGGCCAGGATGCAGCCGATGACGGCGCCGGCGCCCACATGATCGATCAGCCAGCCGCCGGTGAATCCCGCCGCAACGAACGTGATCGATCCCCAGAGCCGCATGCGGCCGTAGTCGAGCCCGTGCGCGCGCACGCCCGCAACCGCGATGGTCTCGACCAGGGGAACGGTGGTCGACACCGCGATCGCAAACGGCACCGCCAGGAAGAGGATCGGCCAGAAGCTGCTCATCTGCGCGAACAGAACGGCGAGCGCGAGCGCAAGCCACGCGAGCCCGTTGATCAACGCCCGATGCTGCCCAGTGGCGTCTGCCCACATGGCCGCCGTCGGCGTGATGAAGACGCGCAGGAAGTAGGGCGCGGCGGCGATGACGGCGATCTCTTCGGCCGAAAGCCCGCGAACGTCGAGCCAGACCGGCAGATAGGGCAGATGAACGCCGTAAACGGTGAACAGGGCGCCGTAGAAAGCGGCGAGCCTCAGGCTGTAGGAGCGACGGGCGGTCAGCGCGAAACGGGCGCTCCCCTCACCGTCCTTCGACCCGCTCCCCATGGCAATCCTGTCCGTTTCCGATCCCGAACGGGCGTCCGGTTACGGGAGCGTCCGACAGAGGTTCGGCGCAACGGCGAGCGGACCGGATGCCGGCAAAGAAAAAACCGGTCCGGATGATCCGGACCGGTTTTACTGAGCTGATCGGCGTCCCTGATCGCCGGTCGGCTCCCCCCAAGAGTCGTCGTAACATTCGTAGCCAAAGCTCCGTAGTTACGTTGCGCGCTGCTCGATCGCCCCCCGGCGTCGGCGCTGCGCAAGGGGGAGAGTTGCAGAAGCGCGCCGTGGTGACAAGACGGGTGGAGCGCATTCGCTGCCCGGCGATGCATCGCAGCAACAGACCTCGCTGGGGTTGAAAATGCAGTCGCGATACGATTTTTGCGGGCACCGCGAAGGCGCGGCGCTACGGGCGACGGAGGGCGTGCAGATGATCGACCGGGCCGTTGCCTTTGCCGACGCCGAGCGCCTGCCCGGCCTGGATCGCGTTCCAGACGAAATCCTTGGCGGCACCGACCGCGCTCGCGAGCGTGTCGCCGCATGCGAGCCGGGCCGCGATGGCGGCAGCGAGCGTGCAGCCCGTGCCGTGGGTGTTGCGCGTCGCGATGCGCGGCCTGGCGAAGCGAAGCGACCCCGACGGCAGCACGAGAATGTCGGTTGCATCCGTCCCCACGTCATGCCCGCCCTTCATCAGCACCGCGCCCGGGCCGAGCGCCAGCAGGCGGCGCCCTTGCGCCTCCATCTCGTCGAGCGAGGATGCAAGGGGACATTCGAGCAGGCGCGCGGCCTCGCCGAGATTGGGCGTCACGACGGTCGCGCGCGGAAAAAGTTGCGTGCGCACGGCGTCGACCGCATCGGGCGCAAGCAGCACGTCGCCGCTGGTCGCAACCATCACCGGATCAACGACGAGCGGAAGGCCGGCAAAGGCCGCAAGGCCGCCGGCGACGGTCTCCACGGTCGTACGGTCAGCGAGCATGCCGGTCTTGATGGCCCCGACCGCAAGATCGGCGGCGACGGAAGCCATCTGCGCCGCGATGATGTCCGCCGGCAGCGTCAGCACACCCTGCACGCCCATCGTGTTCTGGGCGGTGATCGCGGTGATCGCGGAGGCGCCGTAGACGCCGAGAGCGGTGAAGGTCTTGAGGTCGGCCTGGATGCCGGCGCCGCCCGAGCTGTCCGATCCGGCGATGGTGAGCGCAATGGGCGTTCCGTGTCCGCCGCTCATCTCACCCTCCGGGCGTCAGGTTGCGCAGGTCCTCCTGCAGCCTCTCGGGTGTCATCATCTCCTCGAGGCGGGCGAGGCCCGGGAAGGTCTCGATCAGCCACTGGCCGATCGCTTGGATCGAGAACCAGTCAAACACGTTGAGGAACGCGATCCCGGTCAGCACCAGCAGCACGCCCATGATCTTCTCCATGAGGCCCAGGTAGCGGCGGAAGCGCTGCATGAACGAGAGGAACGGGCGGATGGCGACGGCTGCCAGCACGAACGGGATGCCGAGGCCCAGCGAGTAGACGGCGAGCAGCCGCACGCCCGCGCCGAGACTCGCCTCGTTGGCGGCGAGCGCCAGCACCGCGGAGAGAATGGGGCCGATGCACGGTGTCCAGCCGAACGCGAACGCGAGCCCCATGACATAGGCGCCGGCGAAGCTCGCGCCTTCGTTGGCGTGGTGATAGCGCGTATCGCGCACCAGGATCGGGATGTGAAGCACGCCGAGAAAGTGCAGTCCGAAGAGAATGATGACGATGCCGGCGGCGATGGAGAGCTCGGCGCGCCAGGTCTGGATGAACTGGCCGATGAGCGACGCGCTGGCGCCGAGCGCGATGAAGACGGTCGTGAATCCCAGCACGAAGAAGATCGACGCCAGCACGATGCGGCGCCAGACCGCGCGCTCGAGCCCCTTCTCGTTCGACATCTCCTCGAACGTCGTGCCGCCGAGGTAGCCGAGATAGGGCGGCACGAGCGGCAGCACGCAAGGCGAGAGGAAGCTCACGAGACCGGCCAGCGCCACGCCGAGATAGAGATGGGCTTCAGCGAACATTCAGAGGTGCCCCCTCGCGTCAAAATCCCCCTCAGACCGCGCCGGACGCGCCGACCCATTCCCCTCCCCCTTGTGGGGAGGGGTTAGGGGTGGGGGGACTCCAGAACGCTGGCGCCTGGGATTCCCCCCCACCCCACCTCCCCCGCAAGGGGGGAGGAGAAGTGAGGGCGGCCTCAGCGCCATGTTCGTCTCGAACCTCATGCCTCACCGCGCCAGCGCCGCGACGCCGGGCAGTTCCCTGCCCTCAAGCCATTCGAGGAACGCGCCGCCCGCGCCCGAGACGTAGGTGAAATCCTCCGTCACGCCGGCCGCGTTGAGCGCGGCAACCGTATCGCCGCCGCCGGCGACGGAGACCAGCGTGCCGGCCTTGGTGCGCTCCGCCGCGGCGCGCGCGAGCGCGAACGTGCCCTCCCCGAACGGCGCGATCTCGAACGCACCGAGCGGTCCGTTCCAGAGCAGCGTCTCGCAGCGCGACAGCACGTCCACATAGTGCCCGACCGTTTTCGGGCCGACGTCCAGGATCATGCCGTCCTTCGGCACGTCGATGGTGATGACCGTCAGCGACGGCGCACCGGCCTCGAAGCGCTCGGCCACCACGAGATCCTGCGGCAGCACGATCTCGCAGCCTCTGGCCTTCGCCGCCTGCATGATCTCGTGGGCGGTCCCTACGAGATCGGACTCGGCAAGCGACTTGCCGATTTCGATCCCGCCGGCAAGCAGGAACGTATTGGCCATGCCGCCGCCAATGATGAGCTTGTCGACCTTGGCCGAGAGATTGGCGAGGACGGGGATCTTGGTCGAGACCTTGGCGCCGCCGACGACGGCCGCCACCGGGCGCTTCGGTTTCTCGAGCGCGGTGCGGAGCGCGTTGATCTCCTCCATCATCAGCGGGCCGGCGTAAGCGGGCAGCAGGTGCGCGAGGCCCTCGGTCGTGGCGTGGGCGCGGTGCGCGGCCGAGAAAGCGTCGTTGACGAAGATGTCGCCGAGCGCGGCGACCGCCTTCGCGAATGCGGGATCGTTCTTCTCCTCACCGGCATGGAAACGCGTGTTCTCGAGCACGATGATGCCGCCGTCGGGCAATCGGGAGATGGCGCCGGCCGCGGCATCGCCCGCGCAATCGGGCGCGAACGCGACGGGCTCGCCCGCGAGCTTGCCGAGCGCGGCGGCGACGGGCGCCAGGGAGTTCTCCTTGTCCGGGCCGGCCTTGGGGCGACCGAAGTGCGAGAGCACGATCACGCGCGCACCGCGGCTGGCGAGATCCTTGAGCCCCGGCACGACACGCTCGAGCCGCGTCGCATCCGTCACCACGCCGTTCTTGGCCGGCACGTTGAGGTCTGCGCGCACCAGCACGCGCTTGCCTTTGAGGTCCAGGCCGTCGGTGGTTTTGAGCTTGTCCAGGTTCATGGTGTCCGCGTGGAGTTGAGCGCGCAGTTATGTTCACACGTGTCTGGACTCCGGCCTTCGCCGGAGTGACGGGAAATTCATGTCAGGCGGCCGCAACACCCTCAACGTCATCCCGGCGCAGGTCGGGATCCAGACACGCTTCAGTGCTGCATGACGGTCCCACGGCCAAAACGCACTCTAACCCTTTACAACGGCGCGGGCGGCCTCGGCGACCTTGCCGACGGTGAGGCCGAAGTGCTCGAACGCCTTCGGGCCCGGCGCCGAGACGCCGAAGTCCGAGAGCCCGATGAAACGGTCGCCGGGACGCAGCCATTCGTGCCAGCCCTGGGCGACAGCCGCCTCAATGGCGATGCGCGGGGCCTCGCCCAGCACCGCGTCGCGATAGGCCTGCGTCTCCTCCCGGAACAACTCGAACGACGGCAGCGAGACGACGGCAGCGTGGAGGCCCTCTTTCGCGAGCAGAGCAGCGGCCTCCGCCGCGAGCCCGACCTCGGAGCCGGTGGCGATCAGCGTGACGTCGCGCCTCCCCTCGCCGCCGCTCACGACGTAGCCGCCCTTGGCCGTTGCGTTCTCTGCCGCCGGGCCCGCGCGCAGCACGGTCGGCACGGCCTGGCGCGAGAGCGCGAGGAGTGTCGGCCGCGTCGGATGCGCGAGCGCGATCTCCCAGGCTTCCGCCGTCTCGAGCGCGTCCGCGGGGCGGATGACGAGCAGGTTCGGGATCGCGCGCAACGCCGCCAGGTGCTCGATCGGCTGGTGCGTCGGGCCGTCCTCTCCGAGACCGATGCTGTCGTGCGTCATGACGTAGATCACGCGCTGGCGCATCAGCGCCGCGAGGCGGATCGCCGGGCGGCAGTAGTCCGTGAAGACCAGGAACGTGGCGCCGTAAGGGATGAAGCCGCCGTGCAGCGCGATGCCGTTCATGGCCGCTGCCATGCCGTGCTCGCGCACGCCGTAATGGATGTAGTCGCCCGCAAAGCTGCCAGGCCCGACCGCCGTGTGATGCTTGGTGCGCGTACCGTTGGACGGCGTCAAGTCCGCCGAGCCGCCGAGCAGTTCCGGCACGGCCGGAACCAGGTGCTCGAGGGTGAGCTGCGACCAGACGCGGGTGGCGCGCTTCGCCGTATCGGCGGCGAACTGCGCTTTGGCGGCGGCGATCGCGTCGGCGATGGCCGTCTCGCGCGAGCAAGCGACGGGCGTCTCGAAGGCGGCTTTCGTCCCGGCGGGCGCCTTGGCGAGGCGCTGCTTCCAGGCGGCATTCTCGGCCGCGCCCCTGGCGCCCAGCGCGCGCCAGGCCGCGAGGATCGGCTGCGGGATCTCGAACGGCGCCGCGCTCCAGCCGAGCTTTTCGCGCGCGCCCTTGATCTCCTCAGGCCCGAGCGGCTCGCCATGCGTGGAGGATTTTCCGGCCTTGGTCGGCGCGCCGTAACCGATCACGGTCTTGCAAGCGATGAGCCAGGGCGCGGACGCATCTCCGCGCGCCTTGGCGATGGCGGCCGCGATGGCCTTGGCGTCGTGGCCGTCGACGCGGATCGTGTTCCACCCCGAAGCCTTGAAGCGCGCGACCTGGTCGTCGGAGACCGACAGGCTGGTCGGCCCGTCGATCGAGATCGAGTTATCGTCCCACAGCACGATGAGCTTGCCGAGCTTCAGATGCCCGGCGAGCGAAATCGCCTCCTGGCTGATGCCCTCCATGAGGCAGCCGTCGCCAGCGAGGCAATAGGTGCGGTGATCGACGAGATCGTCGCCGAGGCGCGCGTTGAGCAGCCGCTCCGCGAGCGCCATGCCGACCGCGTTGCCGATACCCTGCCCCAGGGGACCGGTGGTGGTCTCGATGCCGGGCGCATGGCCGTGCTCGGGATGGCCGGCCGTCTTCGCTCCGAGCTGGCGGAAGGACTCGAGGTCACCGATGTCCATCTCCGGATACCCGGTGAGGTAGAGCAGCGCATAGAGCAGCATCGAGCCGTGGCCGGCGGAGAGCACAAAACGGTCCCTGTTCGGCCATGCGGGGTCCTTGGGATCGAAGCGCAGCGCTTCGGTAAACAGCACGGTCGCCACGTCGGCCATGCCCATCGGCATGCCGGGATGGCCGGAGTTGGCCTTCTGCACGGCGTCCATGGCGAGCGCGCGGATGGCATTCGCCATGTCCCGCATGCCCACGGTTGCCGGATTGGTATCTGCTGCCTCGCCCATTCTCGTCCTTCCCGCTGTGCCGTGGGCACATTTAGCGGGGGTACGGGGCGGCGTCTACCTCGCACTGGCCCGGCGAGCACCCCGCAGAGACAGGCGCGGCGCAACGCAAAATCGCCGCACTCTCAGGACGATCGCTCGTTCGCGGGCACCTCCGCGGGCGGGGCCGCCTTTTGTGCCGACGGCAGAGGTTTCACGGGCCGTGCGGCGGCCCTGGCATCCGCCGCCTCGCGCGCCTGCTCCTCGGCGTCCTCAGCGAACAACTGCTCGAGCGTCGCCACATCGCTTCTCGCCTTGGCCTGCAGCTTCTCCACGTCGCTGTAATGGGCGTAGTCCTCCATCAGGCGGCGCTCGTCGTGCGCGCGGAAGGTCTCGATCACGCGGTCGCTCTCGCGCTCGGCGTAGCCGAGGCCGACCAGGATCTCGCGCGTCGTCTCGAGGGCCGACAGGAACGTCTCGCGCTGGATGCTCGTGACCCCGACATCGAGCAACTGGTGGGCATGGTTGCGGTTGCGGGCACGGGCGAAGATCGGCACCTCGGGATGGCGCGTGCGGACATACTCGGCGGCGCGGAGGGACGCTTCGATATCGTCGATGGCGATGACGAACGCGCGCGCCTTGCCGATTTGCGCCGCCTCCAGGATCTCGGGGCGGCTCGCGTCGCCGTAGAACGCCCGCGAGCCGAACTTCTGCACGAGGTGCACCTGCTCGGACGAGATCTCGAGCGCGATGAATGGGATTTTCTTGCCGCGCAGAATACGCGCCACGATCTGCCCGTAGCGGCCGAAGCCGGCGATGACGACATGCTCGTCCTTGGCCGGAAGCATGTCGTCGTAGGCGGGGAGCCCGTCGGGACGCCGCCGCTCGGTCACGATTTTCTCGAGCTGCAGGAGAAGCGGCGTGGCCGCCATCGAGATCGTGACGACGAGGATCAGGAGATCGCTCACCGGGTCAGACAGGACATTGGCCGCCACGGAGGCCGTGAGCAGGACGAACGCGAACTCGCCGCCCTGGCTGAGGAGCAGCCCGAGGCGGCGCGCGGCGCGTGGCTCGAGGCCGGAGAGGCGGCCCAGCCCATAGAGGATCAGCGTCTTCGTGACGACGAGCGCCGCCGCCAGAAGGAGCACCTTGCCGGGGTTGGCGAGCAGGATCGTCAGATCCATCGACATGCCGACGGCCGTGAAGAAAAGACCGAGCAGGAGCCCCTGGAAAGGTTGCAGGTCCGCTTCGAGCTGATGGCGATAGGAGCTTTCGGCGAGAAGAGCGCCCGCGATGAAAGCCCCAAGCGCCGCCGAGAGCCCCGCCATCTGCATCAGCATGGCCACGCCGACGACGGTCAGCAGCCCCGCCGCCGTCATGGCTTCCTTGACCTGAGTGCGCGCGACGAGCCGCAGCATCTTGTCGAGCGCGAAATGCCCGATCAGGACCACCGATACGATGGCCCCGACGCCCCGCGCGGTCGCCGCCAGATCCATGCCCCGGGACGCCTCGGCGACGGTCGTCGCGAACAGGGGCACGAAGGCGATCAGCGGGATGGCGGCCAGATCCTGAAACAGGAGGACCGCGAAGCCCAGCCGTCCGTGCCGCGTAGCGAGGTCGCCCTGCTCCTCCATGAGTTGCAGCGCGAATGCCGTGGACGAGAGAGCAAGGACCAGGCCGACGAACAGCGCCGTTTTCGCGCCAAGGCCCGCGACCGCCGCCGCGGCCGCCAGGACGAGCCCGGTCAGGAGGACTTGCGCGCCGCCGAGCCTGAAGATGGCGTTGCGCATCGCCCAGAGCCGCTTCGGGCGCAGCTCGAGCCCGATCAGGAACAGGAGCAGCACGATCCCGAACTCCGACAGCTCGAGGATCTCGTGGGCGTCGTACGCCGTGAAGAAGTGCCGGAAGACGTGGGGTCCGAGCAGGATACCCGCCAGCAGGTACCCGAGCACCGTGCCGATGCCGAAGCGGCGCGCCAAGGGCGGCGCGATGGCCATCGCAGCCAGCAGCAGGACGACCTCGTAAAGCGTAACGTGTGGCATCTTTGACCGGGCGGACGCGACGGGATCGTTCTATCTTCACAGGCCGGACGCGGCGGCGTCCACTGTCAATGGCACCCGACTTCGCTCTTTTTTTTTGAGATCCAGCCGCGCCTCTCTCGCGTACGGGGCGGAAATGGGTGAGCCCAGGCCATGACTTTGCGCGCCCCCGAGCGCACCACTGGCTTGGCAGCGAGGTTCAGGTATGCTCCGGGTACGCGATGAGGGGCACGCCCGGCGGTCTCTCGCTGTCAAAGCTCCGAGGACGATGGCTGATCTCCTGCAACGAGTCGCCGCGAACGGCGACGTCGAGGCCTTCAAGGCTCTCTTCGAGACGTACGCCCCGCGCGTGAAATCCTACATGCTGCGGCAGGGTGCGGACCCTGCCACAGCGGAAGAGCTTGCGCAGGAAACCTTGCTCGCCGTGTGGCGCAAGGCGGCGCTCTACTCCGACGAAAAAGGCAGTGCGACAACGTGGATCTTCACGATCGCACGCAACCTCCGCATCGACCGGCTGCGCAAGGAGGTCGCCTGGCAGCCGCTGCCCGAAAACAACGACGAGCGGGCCTCCGAGGACCCGGGACCGGACGAGGAGCTCTCGGAGCGCGAGCGCGGCGAGCGCGTGCGCGCCACGCTCGCCGAGCTGCCGCCGGACCAATCCGAAGTGGTCAATCTGGCGTTTATTGAAGGGTTGTCGCACAGCGAGATCGCCAAGCGACTTGGGTTGCCGCTCGGGACCGTGAAATCGCGCATGCGGCTCGCTTACCAGAAGATCCGCGGCGCGCTCGAGGACTTGAGATAGATGACGATCACGCATCACCCGGACATCGCGACGCTCATGTGCTGCTCGGCCGGGAGTCAGCCGGAGGCCTGTGCCGCCGTCATCGCGTCGCATCTCGCGGTCTGTCCCCAGTGCCGCGCAGAAGCGCGCAAAATGCAGAAAATCGGCGTGGCGCTGTTCGATTCACTCGAACCTGAAACCGTCGCCGTTCCTCCCCCCGTCGCGACCATGCGCGCTGCCGAGGCCGACACTCCCGAAAAGAGCGAGCCGTGCGTGCTGAGCGCGGGCGAGATCCCGCAGTTTCTCGTCTCCTGCGTTGGCCCGTGCCTCGACAGGATGTCGTGGGATCCGGTCGCGCGCGGGCTCTGGACGCACGCGATTGCCCTTTCACCGGGGGCTTGCGGCGATCTGCGCCTGCTCAAGGTCGAGCCGGGCGCCGCCTTTCCCGATCATACGCATGTGGGATGGGAGCTGACGCTCGTGCTGCGCGGAAGCTACAGCGACGAATTCGGCACGTTTCTTCCGGGCGACGTCGCCGACCTCGACGAGGACACGCACCATAATCCGGTCGCCTGCGCGCAGAATGGTTGCATCTGCCTGATGGCGAGCGAGCACAAGCACCCGTTGTTCAGCGGCGCCGACCGCGCGAAATGACCTCGGCCGCGCTTCGCTAGGGTCTTTCCGATTTGAATGGAAACACGTCAGTGCGAGCAATCGGCGTGTCTGGATCCCGGCCGTCCATGCGGAGCATGGCTTTCGCCCGTCCATGAGTAGCATGGCTCCGCCATGATTCCAGGATGACGTTTTAGGTGTGGGAACGCGGCAGCCCAAACTCACCGTCACTCCGGCGAAGGCCGGAGCCCAGACACGCTTCGTGGGCCGAGGCGCCAGCTCCACTGAAACGGAAACTCGCTAGGACGCCGCGCGGTTTTTGGTGAGCGCATCGAGCGCCATCAGCTCGCGCATCAAGGGCTCGAAATCCTTGAGCGGCAGCATGTTCGGCCCGTCCGACGGCGCGGTGTCGGGCGCCTCGTGGGTCTCGATGAAAAGGCCCGCAACACCGACCGCCACCGCCGCGCGCGCGAGCACCGGCACGAAGCGGCGGTCACCGCCCGAGCTGCCGCCGAGCCCGCCCGGCTGCTGCACGGCATGCGTCGCATCGAAGATCACCGGCGCGCCGGTCTCGGCCATCTGCGGCAAGGCCCGCATGTCGACCACCAGCGTGTTGTAGCCAAAAGAGGTGCCGCGCTCGGTCAGCAGCACGTTCGGGTTCCCCGAGCCGACGATCTTGGCCACCACGTTCTTCATGTCCCACGGCGCCAGGAACTGGCCCTTCTTCACCTTGACGGTGCGCCCGGTTTTGGCGGCCGCGACCAGCAGGTCCGTCTGGCGGCAGAGGAAGGCCGGGATCTGCAGCACGTCGGCGACGGGCGCGACCAGCGCGCACTGCTCCTTCTCGTGCACGTCGGTGACGACGGGCAGGCCCAACGTCTCGCGGATCTCGGCGAACACGTCGATGGCGGCGTCGAGGCCGATGCCGCGCCGGCCGGAGAGCGAGGTGCGGTTGGCCTTGTCGAACGACGACTTGTAGACGATCCCGAGGCCGAGGCGGCCGGCCGCCTCCTTCAGCGCGCCGGCCATCTCGAGCGCGTGGGCGCGGCTTTCCATCTGGCAGGGGCCGGCGAAGACGACGATGGGCGCGTCGTTGGCGACCGTATGCCCGCCGATGGCGACGCGCGGGTTGGGCTTCAGGGAGTCGGGCTGGTTCATGGGGCCCTTATAACGGCTTGCGGCGCGGAGTGGGAGAGCACCGCGGTCATTCTCCCTCCCCATCTCGCCGAAGGCGAGTCTCCGACTCGACGTGGGAGGGGTCGGAGGTTAGGGGATCCCGACAGCAACTGTTCTGCAGTCTCCCCTCCCGGCCTCCCCCACAAAGGGGGAGGAGACGTCGCAAGCTTGACGCTTGCGCGTCAGGTTTCTACACCCACATCAGGGCATTGCGGCGCCGGCCCTTCCGGCGCGCTCACGCCCCCGAGGCCCGCGCTCCATGCTCGTCCTAATCGATAACTACGACAGCTTCACCTACAATCTCGTCCATTTCCTGGGCGAGCTCGGCACGGCGAGCGAGGTGATCCGCAACGACAAGGTCACCGCCAACCAGGTGATCGCCATGAAGCCCAAGGCGATCGTGCTCTCGCCCGGCCCCTGCACCCCCAACGAGGCCGGCGTCTGCCTCGATCTCATCGCCAAGGCGGGGGCCAAAATCCCGATCCTCGGCGTCTGCCTCGGGCATCAGTCCATCGGCCAGGCCTACGGCGGCAAGGTGATCCGCGCGCCCGAGCCGATGCACGGCAAGCTCTCGACCATCACGCACAGCGATACCGGCGTGTTCAAGGGCCTGCCTCCCCGGATCGAGGTGACGCGCTACCACTCGCTGATCGTCGAGCGCAAGAGCCTGCCGGACTGCCTCGAGGTCAACGCCGAGACCGAGGACGGCATCATCATGGGGCTGATGCACAAGACGCATCCCGTGCACGGCGTGCAGTTCCACCCCGAGAGCATCGCCTCCGAGCAGGGACATGCGCTCCTCGCGAACTTCCTCGACATGGCTGGCCTCAAGCCGCGCCGGCGCGATGCGGCATAGGCGGCAAGGCTGGAACCGATGAGCGGCGCGGCGGGGGTGAGGACGGTTCTGCAAAGGGTCGCGGCCGGGGAAACGTTCTCGCAGGAGAGCATGGCCGAGGCGGTCGAGGCGCTGACCGCCGAAGGCACGCCTGCACAGATGGCGGCCTTCCTCATGGGGCTTCGCGTCCGCGGCGAGACCGTGGACGAGATCACGGGAGCCGCACGCGCCATGCGGGCGCGGATGACCGCCGTCACCGTGGCACCGGGCGCGATCGACATCGTCGGCACGGGCGGCGACGGCCACGGCACGTTCAACGTATCCACGGCGGCAGCCCTCGTCGCGGCGGGTGCGGGCCTCAAGGTCGCCAAGCACGGCAACCGCTCCGTCTCGTCGCTGTCGGGCGCTTCCGACGTGCTCGCCGCGCTGGGGGTCAAGCTCGACTGCGGACCGGAGGTCATCGCGCGCGCAGTGGACGAGGCCGGCGTTGGCTTCCTGTGGGCCCCGCACCATCATCCGGCCTTCAAGGCCTGGGCGCCGGCACGCGCCGAGCTTGGCGTGCGCACGCTGTTCAACCTCCTGGGCCCGGTCTGCAACCCCGCAGGCGTGCGCCGCCATGTGATCGGCGTGTTCGCCCACGCGTGGGTAACACCGGTCGCCGAGGTGCTCCGGGCGCTCGGGTCGGAGCGCGCCTGGGTCGTCCATGGCTACGACGGGCTCGACGAGCTGTCGACCACCGGGCCGACGGCGGTCGCCTGCCTCGACGGCGGCACGATCACGACCTTCGAGGTCACGCCCGAGGATGCCGGGCTCGAGCGCGTTACGCTGTCCGAACTCAAGGGGGGCGACGGCGCGCGCAACGCCGAGGCGTTGAAGGACCTGCTGGCCGGAGCTCTGGGCCCCTATCGCGACATCGTGCTGCTCAACGCGGCGGCGGCGCTGATCGTCGCGGGCCGCGCGGAGAGCCTCCGCGAGGGCGCCGCGCTCGCGGAAGAGGCGATCGCCTCGGGCCGGGCGGCACGGGCACTCGAACGGCTGGTCGCCATCAGCCAAGGCACGCGGTGACCAGGGCATTTTGACAGCGCGGCGCGCCCGTCGGCGCGTGCTATCCTGGGCTGCGCATGCCGCGGCTTGACCCTCGCGGCCCTGGCCGCTAGAGCGTTTTCAAGCGAAGTGGACACCACTTCGCGTTAAGAAAACGCGTCAAACCAAAAACATAGAGCAACCCTTCCTGGCGCTCAACCCGAAGCTCACATGGCCGACATTCTCGAAAAGATCACCGCCTACAAGCGCGAGGAAGTCGCTGCCGCCGAGGCGGCGCGGCCGCTCCAGGTCATGGCGGAATACGCGCGTAGCGCGCCGCGCGTGCGCTCCTTCGCGGCGGCGCTCGAAGCGAAGCATCGCGCGGGCGAGACGGCGCTGATCGCCGAGATCAAGAAGGCGTCGCCCTCGAAGGGGCTCATCCGCGCGGATTTCGATCCCCCCGCCCTCGCGCGCGCCTACGAGGCGGGCGGCGCGGCGTGCCTGTCGATCCTGACCGACGGCCCGTCGTTCCAGGGCGCGCCGGAATTCCTGACGCGCGCGCGCGAAGCGGTGTCGCTGCCCGTGCTGCGCAAGGACTTCATGATCGATACCTACCAGGTGGTGGAGGCGCGCGCGTGGGGCGCGGACTGCATCCTCATCATCATGGCGGAGGTGGACGACGCGCTCGCCGCGGACCTCGCCGGCGCGGCGCGGGACTGGGGCATGGACGCCATCGTCGAGGTGCACGACGCAGCCGAGCTCGACCGCGCGCTCAGGCTCGACTGCCGGCTGATCGGCATCAACAACCGCAACCTCAAGACCTTCGAGACGACGCTCGCCACCACCGAAGCGCTGGCGCCGCGCGTGCCGAAGGACCGCATCGTGATCGGCGAGAGCGGCATCTTCACGCCGGCCGACATCGCGCGCCTCAACCGCGTCGGCGTCGCCACGTTCCTCGTCGGCGAAAGCCTGATGCGCCAGGCCGACGTGACGGCGGCAACGCGCGCGCTGCTCACACCGGAGGCCGCATGATGCGTGGATCGAGAGAGCACGCCGTTTTTCCCCTCCCCCTTGTGGGGAGGGATCAGGCGTGGGGAGAATCCCTACGGCCGCCGTTCTGGAGCCCCCCCCTCCTAGCCTCCCCCACAGGGGGGAGGGAACGACGTTGCGAACTCCGCAGAGGTCGCGCATGAGCAAGCTCACGCATCTCGACGACGCGGGCCGCGCGCGCATGGTGGATGTCGGCGCCAAGCAGGTGACGCAGCGCACCGCCGTTGCCGAGGGCTTCATCGCCATGACACCCGAGGCGCTCGATCTCGTCGTCTCGGGTGGCGCGGCCAAGGGCGACGTGCTCGCGGCCGCACGCATCGCCGGCATCATGGCCGCCAAGAGGACGAGCGAGCTGATCCCGCTCTGCCATCCGCTGGCGATCACGAAGGCCGCCGTGACGTTCACGCCGGAAGACGCGCCGGCCGGCCTGCACATCCGCGCCGAGGTGAGCGTCGGCGGGCAGACCGGCGTCGAGATGGAGGCGCTGACGGCGGTCTCGGTCGCGGCGCTCACGATTTACGACATGCTGAAGGCGGTCGATCGCGCCATGGAGATCGGCGCCGTCCGGCTCGTCTCCAAATCGGGCGGCCGCTCGGGCGACTACGTCGCACCGCCGCGCACGCACGCCGGGAGCCCGAAACGATGAGCCTGCTTCCGGTCGCCGAGGCGCTCGCGCGCGTGCTCGCCGAAATTCCCTCCCCCGCCGAAGAGGTCGTGCCGATCACCGAAGCAGCCGGCCGCGTGCTGGCGCGGGACCTCACCGCCAGGCTCACGCAGCCGCCGTTCGCCGCCTCCGCCATGGACGGATATGCCGTGTTCGGCAACGGCGCTTGCGCCGTGGGCGACCACTGGAGGGTCATCGGCGAGTCGGCCGCGGGGCATGGCTATGCGGGCCAGCTCGGGCCGGGCGAGGCCGTCCGCATCTTCACGGGCGCGCCGGTGCCCGCGGGATCGGGCACGGTCGTGATCCAGGAGAACGTCTCGCGCGACGCCGACACGATCGCAGCCACACACCCGACCGCGGCCGGAGCCAACATCCGCCACGCCGGCAACGACTTCTCCGAGGGCGACGTGCTGCTCGCACGCGGCCGGCGGCTCGATGCGCACACCGCCACGCTCGCGGCGGCGATGGGATACGGCGAGGTTCCGGTGGCGCGCCGGCCGGTGGTGGCGCTTCTCGCCACGGGCGACGAGCTCGTGGCGCCTGGGACGCCGCCCGGACCGAGCCAGATCGTCTCCTCGAACCCCGTCGGGCTTGCAGCCCTCGTCACGGAAGCCGGCGGCGTGGCTCGGCCGCTCGGCATTGCACCGGACCGCCTAGACGCACTCACCGCGCGCATCGCGGAGGCCCGCGACGCGGACGTCCTCGTCACCATCGGCGGCGCGTCGGTGGGCGACCACGATCTGGTCGGGCGCGCGCTCCAGGCCGAAGGGATCGATCTCGCGTTCTGGAAGATCGCGCTGCGCCCCGGCAAGCCGCTGATGTTCGGGAGGCTCGGCGCGACGCGCGTGCTCGGGCTGCCCGGCAATCCCGTCTCCGCGCTGGTCACGGCGCGTGTGTTCCTGGTGCCGCTCGTCCGGGCGCTCCTCGGCGAGACCGGCGACGCGCGGGTGAGCGAAACGGCAATCCTCACGCGACCGCTCGAAGCCAACGGGCCGCGCCTGCATCTCATGCGCGCGACGCTCGGACGCGACGACACGGGGGCATTGACCGTCACGCCCCTCAACTCCCAGGACAGCTCCCTCCTCAACGCGCTCGCACGCGCCGACTGCCTGATCCGGCGGACACACGACGCGCCGGCAGCCGCGGCCGGCGAGCGCATCGAGATCGATCGGCTTTAAGGGAAAGCGTCGCGCGATTGTCCGCGCGTGAGCCTTCGGTCCCGTCGAAAGACGGGAGCGCGGTTCCGCTTGGCTTACAGGCAAACGCTCCTCAGAGACCGGTCGCGCTCGGCTGGCGCAGCTCCTCCACGGTCAACGGGCGCACGGCATAGATGCGCTCGCCCGGCACCGCGCCCGCGCGGTTGCGCGCAAAGGACATGGCACGCGCCATGTGGGGGATCTCGACGTTCATGAAGCTCGACGCCGTAAGGTCGTGCTCCGCATACTGGGGCATGATCTGGAGCCGCCAACCCGCAATCGTATTCATCTCGTGCCCTCGACAGGACTCTGTTTGGGGACATAACTGCACACGGGCCGGGACCGCGCCATGGCAATGCGCCGCTACCGTAAAATTTGACCATGCGCGGGGATTTTCCAACCGGGCTTGCAGAACCTTGTAAGAACGATTAGGGTACATTCACGATTTGTTTTAGGTGAGTCCCCCTCACTCCAGGTTGCGGCGCCATCGGTGCCGCGGACTCCGGGGCGGGGTGGGACGGTCGAGGGGCGACGGCGCCGCGATCCGCAAAAATCGAAACGGCACTCGGCCTTTGCGTATCGGGCCGCACGGGAGGCACCATGCTGACGTCGAAGCAGAAAGAGCTGCTGCTCTTCATCCATGAGCGCATGCAGGCGGACGGCGTGCCGCCCTCGTTCGACGAGATGAAGGATGCGCTCGATCTCAAGAGCAAATCGGGCATCCATCGGCTGATCACGGCGCTGGTCGAGCGCGGCTTCATTCGCCGCCTGCCACACCGGGCGCGGGCGATCGAGGTCTTGAAGCTGCCGGAAACCTCGACCGTGGCGGTGACGGCGGCGTCGGTCTCGGCGGAGCCGCGCCGCATCGGGTTCCAGCCGAGCGTCATCGAGGGCGCCAAGGTGCGCAACATCGCGCTCCCGCCCTCGCACATGGTGGACAGCCGCACCGTCTCGGTGCCGGTCATGGGCCGCATCGCGGCAGGCGTGCCGATCTCCGCCATCCAGAACCATACCCACGACATCGCCTGCCCGCCGGACCTCCTGACCAACGGCGAGCACTTCGCGCTCGAGGTGAAGGGCGACTCGATGATCGAAGCCGGCATCCACGACGGCGACACGGTGATCATCCGCCGCTGCGACACGGCCGAGAACGGCGACATCGTCGTGGCGCTCGTTGAGCAGGAGGAGGCGACGCTGAAGCGCCTGCGCAAAAAGGGCTCGACCATCGCGCTGGAAGCCGCGAACCCCGAGTTCAAGACGCGCATCTTCGGCCCCGACCAAGTCGACATCCAGGGTCGCCTCGTGGGTCTCATCCGGAGATACTGAGAAAGAGCTATCGAAACCTGAGCGCCGGCGTGCGCAACCTTCCGCCCGGCCGCGGCGGCTGCAGCCGGTCCGCCGCTATCGCTCGATGCAGCAATCCTTCTTCGGACATCCTCGTGGGCCCGAATACGCCGGGCTAGCGCTTGTTCAGATCATATGGGCGCGGTTGGCGTGCTTGGTCGTCCTTGTTCCTCCCCCGTCATGCCGAAGGCATGTCTCCGACATGACGCTAGGAGGGGGGCCAGGGTCTTTCCGACATAGGTGGAGGCATGGCCGTGCGAGCAATCGGCGTGTCCGGATCCTGGCCGTCCATGCGGAGCATGGCTGCGCCATGACGCCGGGATGACGTTGAAATCGGGCAATCGGATCGCCACCAATAATTCGTCACTCCGGCGAAGGCCGGAGTCCAGACACGCTTCCGTACACCGAACCCCTGTTTCCACCTGAAACGGAAACACTCTAGGAGGGGGGGGATTGCAGACCATCAGCCGTAGGTCCCCCCTTCTTCCGCACGCCGAGTCGGAGGCTCGCCTTCGGCGAGATGGGAGGGGAATGGCGTTTCGAGTCATAAGATCTGAACATGCTCTAGCCGGTGCGTGCGGTTCGGCGGCCCCCGCGCTGCCCTCACGGCATCGGCGCGCGGAAGACGCGGAGATCGAGCGCCTTGATCCGGCTCCTCAGCGTATTGCGGTTGAGCCCAAGGAGCTCGGCAGCCCGGATCTGGTTGCCGCGTGTCGCCGCCAGCGCCGCCGAGAGCAGCGGCTGCTCGACCTCCCGGATCACCCGGTCGTAGAGCCCGGGCGGCGGCAGCTCCTTGCCGAAACCGGCGAAATAGTCCGCGAGATAGCGCTCCACCATCTCCGCGAAATCCTTGGGCTCGCTCTCGGGGGCCGCGCTGCGCTTCGGAGGCTCCGCCTCAGCGAGCTCGTGCTCGATGATCTGCTGCGTCAGCGTGTCCTGCGTGTAGAGCGCTCCCACGCGGCGCACGAAGTTCTCGAGCTCGCGCACGTTTCCGGGCCACGGGTGCGTCTTGAGCCGCTCGATGGCTGCCGTCTCGATGGATTTCTGCCCGAGGCCCTCGCGCGCCGCCTGACGCAGGAAATGGCGCACGAGATCGCCGATGTCCTCGACGCGCTCGCGCAGCGGCGGCAGCCGGAGCGGCACGACGTTGAGGCGGTAGTAGAGGTCCTCGCGGAAGAGCCCCTGCTGGATCTGGCTCCTGAGATCGCGGTGCGTGGCCGCGACGATGCGCACGTTGGTCTTGATCGGCGTGCGCCCGCCCACCGTCGTGTACTCACCCTGCTGCAGCACGCGGAGCAGGCGCGTCTGGGCTTCGAGCGGCATGTCGCCGATCTCGTCGAGGAACAGCGTGCCGCCCTCGGCCTGCTCGAAGCGGCCCGGCGTGCGCGTCTGCGCGCCGGTGAACGCCCCCTTCTCGTGGCCGAACAGCTCGCTCTCGATCAGCTCGCGCGGGATGGCCGCCATGTTGATGGCGACGAACGGGCCGGCCCGCCGCTTGCCGTGGTCGTGCAGCACGCGCGCGACGAGCTCCTTGCCCGTGCCGCTCTCGCCCTGGATCATCACCGTGAGATCCGTCTGCGTGAGCCTGGCGAGCGCGCGGTAGATCTCCTGCATGGCCGGCGAGCGGCCGATCAGCGGCAGCTCCTCGCTGTCCATGTCGGCCGCGACCGCCCGCGGCCGCCCGTTCGACCCGGCGAGCGCGCGGCCCACCACCGACACGACCTCCGAGAGATCGAACGGCTTCGGCAGGTACTCGTAGGCGCCCTTCTCGGCCGCCGTCAGCGCCGTCATCAGCGTGTTCTGCGCACTCATGACAATGACGGGCAGCTCCGGCCGCACCTTCTTGATGCGCGGGATGAGGTCGAAGGCGTTCTCGTCGGGCATCACCACATCGGTGATCACGACGTCGCCCTCGCCCTGGCTCACCCAGCGCCAGAGCGTCGCCGCGTTTCCCGTCGCGCGCGGCACATAGCCTGCCCTGGCGAGCGCCTGGTTCAACACGGTGCGGATGGCGGTGTCGTCGTCCGCGATGAGGATGGTGCCACGGGCCATGGTCCTACCTGCTCCTGTCGTTGACGGGGATCGGTCGCTGCACCGGACCGGCTCTGGAGCCGCGCTCCTGCAGCGGCAGCAGAACGCGGAACACCGTCCGGCTGGCCTCGCTGTCGCATTCGATGATGCCGCCGTGATCGCCGATGATCTTGGCGACGAGCGCGAGGCCGAGCCCGGTGCCGTTGTGCTTGGTGGTGACGAAGGGGTCGAAGAGATGCGGCTTGAGATGATCCGGAACGCCGGGCCCGTTGTCCTCGATCTGGATCATGAGCGGCAGCGTGATGCGCTGGTCCGCCCCCGGAACCGAGAGCCGCACGCCCGGCCGGAACGAGGTCTGCAGGACGATGCGCCCCTGCCCGTCCCTGTTCTTGCCGATCGCCTCCGCCGCGTTCTTGATGAGGTTGAGCATCGCCTGCACGAGCTTGTCGCGGTTGCCCGGCACCGGCGGCAGCGAGGGATCGTAATCCTCGACGATGCGGATGCCGCGCGCGAAGCCGGTTTCCGCGAGCCTGCGCACGTGGCTCAGCACGTCGTGGATGTTGACCGGCTCCTTGGCGAGCGGCCGCTCGTCACCGAACACCTCCATGCGGTTCACGAGGTTGCGGATCCGCTCGGTCTCCGAACAGATGAGCTGCGACAGCACGCGATCCTCGTCGGAAAGGTTCTGCTCGAGGAGCTGCGCGGCGCCCTTGATGCCCGACAGCGGGTTCTTGATCTCGTGCGCGAGCACGTCCGCCATGCCCGAGACCGAGCGCGCCGCCGCCCGATGCGTGAGCTGGCGCTCGATCATCTGCGCCATGGTGCGCTGCTGCAGCATGACGACGATCAGCGGCCCGCCTTCGCCCGTAGGACCCGCATACACATCGACCAACTTGGGGTTGGCGAACCTCGGGCTCGCCATCTCGACGCCGTACTCGTTGACCGTCGCACCGCTCTCGCGGACCTGCTCCACGAGCGCCAGCAGCGGGCAGCCGAACGCGACCACGTCGTCGAGCCGCATCCGCGTCATCATCGGCGCGCTGGTGGAGAGGAACGCCTCCGCCGCCGCGTTGCCGTAGACGATCCGGTTGCCGTCGCCGATCACGAGGATCGGATGCGGAAGCGCCGCCAGGAGCGCGTCGTACTCCACCGCCGGCTTGCGGATCGGGATCGGACGCTCGGCGGCTCTCCTCGTCACGCGGCCTCCTCCAGCACGCCAGGCCCGATCGCATCGCGCTCGGGCGCGTCTCCGTAAAATGCATCCAGCAGCGCCAGCGCCCGCACGGGGTCGTCCTCCGTGCACAGCCGCCGTCGCCAGAGCTTGCGGGCCTGCGCGCGATGCCCGCTCGTCTCGATGTACCAGCCCATGTGCTTGCGCGCGTTGCGCAGCCCGAGCGCCTCGCCGTAGTGGGCCAGCATCGCCTCCACGTGCGCGCGCGCGATGCGCCCCTGCTCGGCGAGCGTCGGTGCCTCCACCGCACCGGACCCGGCGAGCGCCGCCGCGATGCGCCCGGGCAGCCACGGTGCACCATAGGCGGCGCGCCCGATCATGACGCCATCCGCGCCCGACGCGGCGAGCGCGGCCCGCGCGTCTGCGGCCGTCGCGATGTCGCCGTTGACGATCACCGGAATGCCGACCGCGTCCTTGACGGCCCGGACCGCCGGCCAGTCGGCCGTGCCCTTGAAGAACTGCTGGCGCGTGCGCCCGTGCACGGTGATGAGCTGGATGCCCGCGGCCTCGGCGCGGCGCGCAAGCTCGGGGGCGTTCAGCGAGCGCTCGTCCCAGCCGAGCCGCATCTTGAGCGTCATCGGCACAGAGACGGCCCCGACCACGGCTTCGATCAGCGCCAGCGCGTGATCAGGATCGCGCATGAGCGCCGAGCCCGACGCCTTGCCTGTCACCTCGCGGGCGGGACAGCCCATGTTGATGTCGA
>JRYH01000555.1_pt1 | contig 25002 bp, 25 predicted proteins | sample 235351 | NCBI WGS metagenome assembly JRYH01 (sample SAMN03074221, study PRJNA261480) | activated sludge metagenome | biome: Wastewater Treatment Plant; feature: Wastewater; material: Activated sludge; isolation source: activated biomass of a wastewater treatment plant treating wastewater... ...
CCTGCGCGTGGTGCAGGAACTGCTGGGGCACGCGGACATCTCGACCACGCAGATCTACACGCATGTCGACCGCACGCAGCTCAAGCGCGTGCACGCCCAGTTCCACCCGAGGCCCTGAGGCCACTCTTCAGCGGGACAGGTAGGCCGCGAGCGACCGGCCCAGGCCCGCGGCCATCTCGGCCTGCTTGGCGTCTTTCAGCGAGCCGTCGGCGTTGAAGGCCTCGTGGGCCTTGGGCAGCGCGAACATGTCCGGCAGCACGACCACGCCGATGTTGCCCAGCACATAACGGACCTGCTGCAGCCCGCGGTAGCCCCCGTAATACCCCGGCGAGGCGGAGACCAGGGCCGCGGTCTTGCCGCGGAAGCACTCGAGCGGCCCCTCGCCCGGCGCGGGCCGCGAGGCCCAGTCGATCGCGTTCTTGAGCATGGGGCTGAAGGTGCTGTTGTACTCGGGGCTTGCGATGAGGAACCCGTCGTGGGCCTTCATCAGCGCCTTGAACGCCGTCACGGGTGCGGGGGTTCCCCCCGCGGCCTCGAAATCCTCATCGAACATCGGGAGCGCGTGCTCGCGCATGTCGAGCAGGGTGACCTCCGCCCCCGCCGCCCGCGCACCCTCCGCCGCGACCTTCAGCAGGCGGACATTGAACGACTCGCGGCGGGCGCTGCCGGCGAACGCCAGGATCTTGACGGCCATGTGTGGTCCTTTCCCATCGTCGGTGCGTGCCTCACCAACGCCGGTGACGCGGTGGGCATTCCGGCCTCGGCGGAAAAATAGTTGTTCCAACAATGGTTGTCAAGCCTACGATGGGACATGGCCGCCCGATCCTCCGATCTCGCCGCCCGGCTCGGGAAACAGGGGCCCTTCTCGTCGCCCGAGCAGGAGGCCTACCTGCATGTGCTCCGCGCGCACAACCGCCTCGCGGAACCGATCGACCGGCTGCTCCGATCGCACGGGGTCTCGCAGCCTCTGTACAACATCCTCCGGATTCTGCGCGGGCACCTCGGCAAGGCGGGCGCCTCGGGTCGTGCGTTCCATGGCGTCCCGGTGCTGCGGATCGGCGAGGAGATGGTGACGCGCGAGCCCGACATCACGCGTCTCGTCGATCGTCTCGAGAAGCAGTCTCTCGCGGTCCGCTGCCGGTGCGAGGAGGACCGACGCATCGTGTATGTCCGGATCACCGAGCAGGGCCTCGCGCTCCTGGCCCGGATCGAGCCCGAGATCGACGCGATCCACCGGCGCCAGTTCGGCCGGCTCGGGGTCGAAGAGCTCCGTATGCTCAGCGACCTGCTGTTCCGTGCGAGCGATGCGACGGACCCGGGCGACCACCCCGCGTCGGCCCGCTGAGGTCGTGCCGGCCCCTCCCACCCCCACGAAAGGACCCGCGATGCGTGACCAGATCCTCCGCCTCTACGCGATGACGCTCGATGAGGCCCGCAAGCTCGTCGCCGATGTTCCCTGCGAGCGTTTCGTCGATCAGCCCTTCCCCGGCGCCAAGCACCCGGCGTGGGTGCTCGGGCACCTGTGCATCGCCTCGGACATGATGCACCATGTCCTTGTGCCCGGGGGCGACGGCACGCCCGGCGCACCGGCCGAGTGGGTCGAGGCCTGCAAGCCGGGCGCCGCGGTCCGCGGCGATCGCGGCGCGTACGCGACCAAGGCCGAGCTGGTCGGCACCCTCGAGCGGCTGCACGGGCGTCTTGCGCGCGCGTTCACGAACGCGACGGACGGAACGCTCGCCTCGGAGTTCCCGAACCCCGAGTACCGGGCGTTCTTCCCAACGATCGCTGACGCGGCGGTCTACCTCATGGCGCACCACGAGGGGTACCACCTCGGCCAGTTGACGCAGTGGCGACGGGCGTACGACCTTCCCGCTGTGGGGGTCTGATCAGGGGCAGCCCCCGACGAACGCGTTGACGAACGCGGAGAGGTCGGCGAGGTCGAACACGCCGGAGGGCGGCGCGAGATCCGCCGCGGGCTCGCCCGCGAGGAACGCGCCGATGAACGCGCTGATATCGCCCAGGTCGAGCACGCCGAACGGCGGCGCGATGTCGGCGGCGTTGCACCCTGAGGGGATCTCCGAGCGGAGATAGGCGAACGAGCCCCCCGTGACGGGCGTCTGTCCCCACTCGGTGAATCGGAGATCGATGTAGATGTCGTCGTCGACGAGGTGGAGCACGACATCCTGCCCGACGAGCGACGCCGGGAATCCCCCGTGGAGTTCGCCCCAGGTGCCGAAGGTCAGGCTCGCGTAGTCGGCCGCGGAACCGAGCGCCCACCGCGTGCCGACGGGGCTGGGCGAGGTCGCGCCTGACCCTTGGAAGGCGGCCTCCTGGGCGATGTTGAAGATGCCCTGGGCGTTGCCCCGGGTGATCCAGACGAGGTCGGTGATCCGGTCCTGGTTCTCCTCGAGCAGGAAGTCGGCAAAGCCCGGCTTGACGAACTCGACATCGAGGCCGGTGAAGACCTGCTGCCCCGAGGCCATCGCGGCGCACGCCGACAGCACGATCGAGCATGAACGAAGCATGGGTGTTCTCCTTCTCTTCCCGGGCCGCCCGGTTCCCCGCGGCGCGACCCAACCCGGACTGTCCCCCGTCCGCGGGGCCGGCGACGCCGCGCCGGCGGAACATTGTCTGGAAAACTGCGCGGCTTGTCCAGCCCGCTCTTGAGAGGGTGGCGGTTCGGCCCATCGCCGCACATTTCCCTTCAGAATCCGGAGGTCGACCGGTAGACTCATGCGCGCGGCGCGAGGCCACGCGCCCGGGAGGTCGGCATGCGATGGAACGACTGGGCCCCGGGGGCCGTGGGCGTGGTCATGGCAGCGGCGGGGGCGTCCGGGGACATGCTGATCGAGACGATCTCGGTGCCGATCGGGGGCGGCAGCGCGCTGAGCACCGCCGTGCTCGACGCCGGCGCGTCGTATCGGCTCGAGGCCTCGGGGACATTCACGATCGGCGGACCGGGTGACGGGCTGGCCGACGCGGAGTACGCCGACTTCTCCAATCCTCCGGGGTCTGTGATCGATTTCACCGCGGGCGGCCTCGACCTCGGCATCTCGGTCAACGACGACCCGCCGGGCTGGGGCGCGTTCAGCCCGGACCATGTCTACAACATCGCGATCGTCGGAGAGGGGCTTCCGATCTCGGTCGGCTATCGCGACAGCAACTACGGGGACAACAGCGGCGAGTTGACCCTGCGGATCTTCCTCGTGGGCCCCGGGCCCTGCAACGACGCGGACCTCGCCCAGCCGTTCGGGCTGCTCGATCTCGCGGACCTGACCGCGTTCGTGAGCGCGTTCCTCGCGATGACGCCGCCGGCGGACATGAACGGCGACGGGCTCTACGACCTCGCGGATGTCACGAGGTTCGTCGGCGCGTTCCTCGCCGGCTGCCCCTGACCGGCGGGCCGGAGGGTCCGCTCGAACGGATCGTCAGTTCGTGGCCCCGACGGTGAGGCTGGCGCTCTCGGCCCGTTTCTCGTGGTGCAGTTTCTTGGCACGGTGGGTGGACCAGTCCTTAACCTGAAGATCGGGGCTGTCCGGGCCGTTGTTGACCTTCAGCAGGTCGTAGGTGTTGTCGCGCTGCGCGGGCAGGAACCCGGCCGAGCGGATCAGATGGTTGAGCACGGGCTCGTCGAGGCAATAAGTGGTGCCCGCGGCCGAGACGACATTCTCCTCCATCATCACGCTGCCCATGTCGTTCGCGCCGTAGTGAAGCGCCAACTGCCCGATGTGCGGGCCCATCGTGACCCACGAGGACCCGATCGAGTAGATGTTGTCCAGAAAGAGCCGACTGACCGCCTGCGTGCGCAGGTACTCGGTCGCGCCCGCCATGCGCACGCGCCGCCCGAACTCGGGATGGTCGGCCTTGGTGCCCGACCCGTCGAGCGTGGCGACGGCGTCGCCGGGGAACGACCCGTCATCCCCCGGCTGCGGCCAATCCTTCACCCGCCCCAGCGGGGTGTTCTCGCGTTGGAAGGGCCAGGAGATAAACGAGACATAGTGCCCTCCCGTGCGGGGCGACCTGATGGACGGGTCGGTGCGCACCGAGGCGGGCGCGATCCCGGGGCCGAAGTCTCGCAGGGCACGGTCCTGCCACTCGCGCACGAGCCGCATGTGGTGGACTCGGTCGGCACGCCCCTCGATGTGCCCGAACATCATCGTGGCGCTGGTGAACATCCCGAGGCTGTGGGCGACATACATCGTCGTGAGCCAGGCCTCGGCGGTGCACTTGCCGAGCCCGATCTTCGATCGCACCGCGGGCGCGAAGATCTCCCCCCCGCCGCCCGGCAGGCTGTCGAGGCCCGCCTGCTGGAGCCGCACCATGACCCAGCGGAGCTTGTCCTCGAGCGTCGCGCCGGGGGGGTCGAAGAAGTTGACGAACTCGATGAACTCGGGGGGGCTGAACCCGTGAACATGGATCGAGGGGAAGCGCCGCTTGAGTTCGCCGAGCAGTTCGAGGTACCAATCAAGCCCGAGGGCCGGGTTCATGCCGCCCTGCATCAGGATCTGCGTCCCCCCGATCGCCTGCAACTCCGCGACCTTCTCGAACAGCTGCTCGTGCTCCAGGGTGTAGGCGTCGTGCTCGTCCCCGTCCCGGCGGAAGGCGCAGAAGGTGCACTTGGCGGTGCAGACATTCGTGTAGTTGATGTTCCGGTCGATGATGTAGGTCCGGATGTGGTCGCCGTGCAGCGTCCGGCAGCGGGCGTCGGCGTAGCGACCCAGCGTGTGGATCGGGGCGTGCGCGAGCAGTTCGAGCCCCTGCTCGGGGGTCAGGCGTGCCTCGCCCCGGGCCACCGCGCCGAGCAGGCCCGCGTCGGCCGCGTCGAGGTGCGGGTGCTCGGGCAGGGGCTGGTAGATCGTCCGCATGGCGTCCTCCGGCGTCGGCCTCAGAAGCCCGGGCCTTGGGCCTCCCGGGTCAGATTTCAATATCTTCTGAAAATCATAGCCGCCACCACAACCGCGCGACGCGCAGAAAAACGGCCCGGACGAGCCGGGCCATCGGGAAGAGTGACGGTCTGTCTCCTCAGCGGCGACGCGGGCGGGCCACCGCGGCGGCGCCGGCGAGGCCAACCCCGGCGAGCAGCCCCGGCGTGGGCAGCGGGACGACATTGAGGAAGGTGCTTCCGGTGCTCACGAAGTGGGCGCTCTCGTTCCGGTTGCTCCCGATCCGCTGGAGGTGGAACGCGATGCGGGTTTGTCCGGTCAGGAAGCGGGCGAGCCCCTCGGCGAAGAACTCGGCGTCGGCCTCGAAACGGACGGTCAGCCACTCCCCGGCGTCGATGCCGTTGGCGGCCGAGCCCCGCTTGCCCAGCTTGTCGAGCGTGCCTTCCCAGCCGAGCTCGCCATTTGCCCCGGCGGGGTTGCCCGAGCCGCGGCCCATGCGCATGTCGAGCGTGCCGTGCGAGTCGACGATCCAGCCGTCGTCGTCGAGGCCCTCGGCGCCCTCCTCGAACCAGATCGTGGTGATCGTGCCGACGCCCTGGGCAAGGTCCATCGCGAAAGTGAAATCGACCCAGCCCTGGGACTGATTCGCGTCGATGGTCACATGGAACGCCGAGCCCGGGCTGACCGCGGGATCGTTGTACCCGGTGTAGCGCTCGAAGCCGAGCGAATCGCCCGCCCAGGCGATCGCGGGCAGGCAGACGGCGGCGGCGGCGATACGGGGATAGAGCGACATCTCTTCTGATCTCCTCCGGAACTGCGGGAAAGATAGCCCATTGTGGGGAACCGCCAACCCGTTCGGGGGATTTCCAGAGCAGATTCTGGGCCGCACAGCGGGTTCTCGGACCCAAACGCTCCGGGCCGGCCCACCCGGGCGAGGTGACCGGACCCAGGGCCTACCGCCGCCAGTCGGCCTCCACCCCCGAGACGCGGGCCCGCCCCGGGGCGTCGGCGCGGCTCACCAGCACCGCGACCGCGAACCCCACCGCGAACGAGGGGGGGAGGACATCGAGGGCCGAGAGGTACGCGTTGAGCCCATCCATCCCCGCGGCGTCGAGCAGCGGCGGGACGAGGAACTTGAAACAGGGGACCGCAAGGAAGCCGGCGACCATCGCGCATCGGGCCCCCAGCGCCGTCAGGCCCCGCCAGAAGAGGCTGAGCACCATGACGGGGCAGAAGGTCGCGGCGATGCCGGACCAGCCGAAGATGATCGTCCAGAAGATCCCCTGCTCCTTGTCGTGGAGCAGGATGCCCAGCCCGACCGCGAACGCCGCGAGCGAGAGCACCAGCGTGAGCACCCGGCTCAGCGCGATAAGCCTGTCGTCGGGCATGTCGGGGTGCCGCGTCTTCTGCCAGTAGTCGCGCACCGCGGCGGAGGAGGCGAGCACGAGGAGCGAGTCGATCGTGGACATGATCGCGGCGAGGACCATGGCGATGTAGACCCCGCTGAAGAAGGCGGGCATCAGCGTGTCGGACATGTGGGGGAGGATCTTCTCCGCGTCGCCCCCGATCTGCTCGACCCCGGGGAAGAGGGCCCGCCCCGTGATGCCCGCGAGCACCGCGCCCCCGTCCGCGAGGATGGTCCAGGCGAGCGCGGTGATCGTGCCCCCGGTGATCTCCTTCTCGCTCTTGAGCGAGATGAACCGAACGAAGATCTGCGGGGAGCCCAGGAACCCGAGGCCGATCAGCACGAGCCCGACCACCGACGCCACGGTCAGGGGCGTCCAACCCGCTCCTCCGTGGAGCGTGAGCAGCCCCGGGTCGGCGGCGCGGACGCCGTCGAGCACATGGGTCACGCCCCCCGCCTCGAGCAGGCCCACGATCGGGAGCGCCACCAGCCCGAGCATCATGAGCGAACCCTGGAACACATCGGACCACACGACCGCGGTGAACCCGCCCTGCAGGATGTAGACGAGCACGATGCCGAACCCGACCGCCGCGCCGAGGTAGTGATTCCAACCCAGGAAATCGAAGAACGCCCCGCCCGCGGCGTGGACCTGCGTGCCCGCGTAGATCGGGACGAAGACGAGCAGCGAGCCGGCCGCGATGAGCCGGAGCCAGTGCCCGCGATCGCGGAGCCTTGCCTCGAGGTAATCGGGGACCGTGATCGCGTCGTACCGGTCCGCCATGCGCTTGAACCGGCGTGACATCAGGATCCACGCCGAGCCCACCCCGACGATCTCGCCGAGGAGCACCCAGAACGCCTTGAACCCGATCGCGTAGCCCATGCCGGTCAGGCCGAGCAACAGCCACGCGCTCTCACCGGTTGCCCGCGCCGAGAAGGCGGCGTTGATGAAGCCGAGCCGCTTCCCGCTCGCGAAATAGTCGCGGATGTCGTGCATCCGGCGGGAGGCGAGGTAGCCGATGACCACCAGCACCCCGGCGTAGATCACGAACGCGAGCAGTTTGAGCAGTGTCTCGGCGGAGATGGCGACCCTCCCGTTCGGGCAGAGCGGGTGAGGATACCGAAAGTCACTCCGGGCGTCCGCCGCGGGGGGCCGGGGGCGTCAACCCCGCTCAGCGATCAGTTCCGCATGCACGAACAGGATCGCACGCTCGCGCACGCTCTCGAAGCCCAGCCCTTCCATGAACGGCCAGGTCATCGCCTTGATCTCGTCCAGCGCCGTGCCCTTGTCGATCTCGGCCGACACAGACTCGCGGAGTTGCTCGATGTACCGCGCCTGGGCCCGAACGCCCTCGGCGTCGGTGATCGGGCCGTGCCCGGGCACGACCACCGTCTCGGCGTCGCACATCGCGAGCACCGCGGCCAGGGCCTCGACCCAGCCGCGGGCGGTGCCGCCGCCGCTGGGATCGAAGAAGGGATGCAGCCCGTTGAACACGAGGTCGCCGGTGTGCAGGACATTCTCCGCCGCGAGCCGCACGACCACATCGTTGTCCGTGTGGGCCCGGTGCCCGGAGTGAACCAGGTCGACCCACCGCCCGCCCAGGTCGATGCCGGTCCGCCCGTCCGCGATCGTGGTGTTGGGCACGAACGACTCGGGGGAGTAGTCGTCGATCTTGTCGGTGAACCGCGCGATGTCCTCGCGGATGCGGGCCTGGTCGGCCTCGGGGATCCGCGGCACCTGACGCCCCGCCCGCGTGAGGCCCTGCATCAGCCGGTCGCCCTGGGCCCGGACCCGGGGCACGGCCCGCTCGTGGGCGATCACCGGGATCCGCCGGCAGAAATCGAGGTTCCCCCCCGTGTGGTCGCCGTGGTGGTGGGTGTTGACCACGCGGACGATCTTGGCGCCGGTCAGGGCCTCGGCGTTGCGGGCGAGCTCGCGGGCGAACGCGGGGTACTTGGTGTCGACGAGCAGCGCCCCGCCCGTGCCGGCGACCGCCAGGCAGTTGCCCCCGGTCGAGGCGTCGGTCGTCGCGAAGACCCCGGGGCGCACCTCGCTCCACGAAAGGAAGAACCGGGGCTCGTCGGCCAGGAACCGGCCCAGCCCCGGCGAGCAGGCGAGCCCGGCGGCGAGCAGCCCCGTTCGGGCGAGGAAGGTGCGGCGGTGGATCGGGGATTCGAGGAGTTGGTCGCGTTCCATTCTGGCGTCCTCGGTGCGGGCGATTCCGGCGGGCGGGGGAGATACCATCTCTCCCTGCCCGGACAGCGTAGAAACCCCAGACGAGACCGACCATGAAAGCCAACGACCTCAAGCCGGGCGTCGCCGTGGACATCGCCGGCAAGCTCTATGTGGTCACAAAGACCGAACATGTCAAGCCCGGCAAGGGCCCGGCGTACATCCAGGCGAAGATGCGGGCCGTCGACGGATCGGGGATGACCGAGAAGCGCTTCAACAGCACCGACACCGTCGAAGGGGCGGACCTCGAACGGCGGGAGATGGAGTACCTCTATCCCGACGGGTCGGGCGGGGGCGTCTTCATGGACACCGAGTCGTTCGAGCAGTTCGAACTCGGGTCGGCCTTCCTGGGGGATGCGCTGGTGTACCTGGCGCCCAACTCCACCTGCACCATGCTCTTCAACGGGGAGACCCCGCTGACCGTCGACCTCCCCGCGGCGGTCGACCTGACGATCGCGGACACCACGCCGGGCATCAAGGGGGCGACGGCGACCAACCAGTTGAAGGAAGCCGTGTGCGACACGGGGCTGAAGACCCGCGTGCCCCCGTTCATCGAGATCGGGGAGCGCGTGCGGATCTCGACCGAGGACGGGTCGTACATCGGGCGGGTCAAGGGCGAATAGACGAACGCAGTCGCGTCGGCCCCCTCTCCGGCGGGGCGGTCGCGGGCGAGCAAGCCGCCGGAGCGAATAGGCGGAACGAGATGAAAGCAGGCGATCTGCGGCCCGGGATGGGCGTGAAGATGGACGGCAAGATCATGGTGGTGGTGCAGTACGAGCACCGCACCCCGGGCAACCTCCGCGCGTTCACCCAGCTGAAGCTGCGCGAGATCGCGACCGGGAAGCACTTCGAGAAGCGGATGAACCCCGCCGACGAAGTCGACGGCCTCACCCTCGACCGCCGGGAGATGGAGTTCCTCTTCGGCGACGGCTCAGGCGGCGGGACCTTCATGGACACAGGCAACTACGACCAGGTGGAGATCGCCGCCGAGGTGCTGGGCGACACCCTGCTCTACCTGGCGCCCAACTCCACCTGCGTCATGCTCTTCCACGAGGCCAACCCGGTCTCCATCGAGCTCCCCTCCTCCGTCGACCTCACCATCGTCGACACGCCCCCGGGCATCAAGGGCGCAACCGCGACGAACCAGTTGAAGGAAGCCACCTGCGACACGGGGCTCAAGACCCGCGTGCCCCCCTTCATCGAGATCGGGGAGAAGATCCGCATCTCCACCGCCGACGGCTCCTACATGTCGCGCGTCAAGGGAGACTGATCACCCCGGATGGCACCCGCGAACCGGAACAAGCGGCCGGCCGCCAAGCGCCTCGCGATCGCCCTGGTGATCGCGGTGCTCGCCGCCCTTGCCGCCCTGTCGGCTCGCGTCGCGTGGCGCGGCGGGGGGCTCGCGCTGCCCGGGCTCTCCTTCGACGCGGGCGGGTTCGTCGCCGGGCAGATCACCGGCGTCGTCAACGGCTACCTGAACCCGGAGTTCCGCTTCGACACGATCGAGTTCGAGGCCCCCGGCACGCTGCGCCTGCGCGGCGTCTCGCTCGTCGGCCCGGGGGGCCTGCGCCTGATCGAGGCGGACCTCTTCGCCGCCACGCTGGCCGAGGTCCCCTCCCCCGACAAGCCCATCCGGATCGAGCGGCTGACCATCCAGAACGGCACAGTCCGGCTCGTGAGGGACGGGTCGGGCGGGCTCATCGGCTTCAGCGACCTCGTCAGCGGCACGCCCGCCGCGAAGGGGCAAATCGAGGAGCGGTTCCGGCTCTCGACGGTGCTCGCGTTGCACCGCGTCGACCTCGACGGGGTCTCGGTCGAGTACCGCGCCGACGCCGACGCCGAGCCCATCCGCCTCGATGGCATCCGCGCCGGGCTCGACATCGCGCAGGTCGAGAGCCGGGGTCCGGGATGGTACGAACTCGCGTTCGCCTCGGGCCGAGCCCCTGGACTTGAACTCGAGGTCGCCGGGATGATCAACCTCGACGACTACCGGGCCGAGATCGGGGCGCTGACCGCGACGATCGACGCCGGCCCCGAGACCGTCGACTCCCTGCCGCAGGCCCTGGCCGCCCTGCTGCGTGACCACGAGGTCACGGGTTCGCTCGCGGCGACCGGCACAGGTGATTTCAATCTCCGCGACCCGCTCGCGGGGCGGGCCCGCCTCTCGATCACCGGGCAGAGCCTCCGCGCGGCGTTCGGGGAGTACCGCGCGCCCGTCGACTCGCTCCGGATCGACACGACGCTCGAGAACGCCTCGCTCTCGCTCGAGCGAGCCGACGCGACGCTGCACGGGGGCTCGATCAACGCCCAGGGCGCGATCGACCTGGCCGCAACCGACCGCCCGCTCCGCGGCGCGTGGACGATCTCCGGCGTCGAACTCCGCGACCTGCTCCGGTCCGCGCCCTCGGACGGCTCGCCCCCCAAGCTCGCCGGACGGCTTTCCAGCGCCGGTTCCGTCACGACGACGCTCGCGGCGCCCCGCGACTCCCTTGCTGGCGAAGGCTCCGCCCGCGTGGAGGATGGCCGACTCGTGATGCTCCCCGGGCTCACCCAGCTGTCCAACCTGGTGAACAAGGGTTCACGCGGGGAGGACACCACTTCCAACCACCGGGGCACCGCCTCGTTCACGCTCGGTCCACGCGGCGTCACCATCACCAAATCCGAGGTCGTCACCAACGCCATGGCCGCCCGCGGCACAGGGCTGATCGGCTTCGACCGCTCGCTCGACCTCCGCATGAACGCCGGCCCGCTCGAGAAGCTCCAGAGCATGCTCGGCAAACTCGGCGACATCGTCGGCGGGATCACCGACCGCCTCGTCAAGTACACCATCAAGGGCACGATCGAGAACCCCGTCGTCGGCGTCGCCCCGCTCGGCATCGACTGACGCCCACCCACATGCCCATGAACGCCGGGCCCGTCATCATCCTCCTCGGCCTCCGCGGCGCGGGCAAGTCCTCGGCGGGTCGCGTGCTCGCCGCGCGCCTCGGCGCCGAGTTCGTCGACCTGGACGACATCACGCCTGCACTGCTCGGGGAGCCCACCGCGGCCGACGCTATCCGGAACCGGGGGCTGCCCGCCTTCCGCGACGCCGAGGCCCGCGCGCTGCACGCGTGCCTCGGGCGCACGAGCGTCGTCCTCGCGCTGGGCGGGGGCACGCCGACCGCCCCCGGAGCCGCGGAGATGATCCGGGACGCGGCATCACGCGGCGCCCGCGCGGTCTACCTGCACGCCGATCCCGCAACGCTCCGAGCCCGCCTCGCGGGCACCGACACGGCAACCCGCCCCAGCCTGACCGGACGGGGCGTGCTCGACGAGATCGGGGAGATCTACCTCCAACGAGACCCGCTGTTCCGCTCGCTCGCCGAACGCGTGGTCGAGACCGCCGATACGAACCTCGACGCGGTCGTCGCCGCGATCGCCTCACTCATCCGAGGCGAGCCGGCCTGAATACAGCGTGTGATACGGATTCCCGATCGTCCCTGGGCGTCGGTGCCGTGGTTCATCTCGAAGAGTGAACCACGAGGGGACAGCGCGGGCCGTCCCGATCCGCCGTCACTCTTCGAGATGACGGCGGGCACCGAACACAAGATAGACCGGGAATCCGTATGAAGGCGCACCTGCCCGATGGGTCTGCACCGAACAGCCCATGCCCAAGAGGGAGCGGCCTGCCGCAGTACGAGCCGGGTCCGGGGACCCCGAAGACCGAACTAGGCTGCTTCCGCCGCGACCACCACCCTCGGGGTGCCCCCGCGGGCGATCCGCCAGACCGTGATCGTGCCGATCACGCCGCAGGCGACGACCAGCGCCGGGACCCAGGCCGCGGCGTGCCGACTCGCCATCAACGCGACGCTCAGCCCCACGCCGGCCCAGAGCGCGACCGTTGTGATCACCCTGGCCCGCGTGGGCATGACCGCGCCGGGTTCGAGGAAAGGCAGGAAGGGCCGGAAGAACCTGTTCCGGATCAGCCGCCGCTCGAGCCACGGGCAACTGCGGGCAAAGCACCACGACGCGAGGATCAGGAAGATCGTCGTCGGCAGCCCCGGAACGAACACGCCAACGGCCCCGAGCCCGACGCACATCACCCCCATCGCCGCCAGCCACAGCCGGATCGGATCAACGCGGTGGCGAGGGCAGGCGGTCGGATGGGTCTCGGCTGGGATCGTCACGGGACTGGCCTCAGGGAAGACCCAGTTATAGCCCGGATCACCAGCCGCGTCGTGTTGTTGAGACACATTCTCAACGAAATCGCGTTCTTCGCAGGGAAACGCCGGGATCTTCGCGTCCGATTTCCGGAAATTTTCTCGTCGGACGGAATGCCGCACCAAGGTCGACCGTGAAAAAACAGGGGCCCGGGCGGATGCCCGGGCCCCAGGAATACCCAACTTGCCCTCGTCTCGGGCGGCCTAGAGACCCAGCGCCGCGCTGAGCACCGGGCCGTACTTGACGATCAGGCCCGCGAACACAACCGCGACGATCGAGATGAGTTTGATGAGGATGTTGAGCGAGGGGCCCGAGGTGTCCTTGAACGGGTCACCCACGGTGTCGCCGACGACGGTGGCCTTGTGGTCGTCGGAGCCCTTGCCGTAGACATACTTGCCCCCGTTGCCGTTGTTGCGCATCTCGTGGGCGCGGGCGGTGAGGGTCTCCCGGATCGCCGCGGGGATCTTCGAACGCACGCCCTCGTTGTCGAGGAACTCGTCGGCGGTGATCCGCCCGTAGGACTCGATGAGCTTCTTGGCGTTGTCCCACGCGCCGCCGGCGTTGGCCATGAAGACCGCGACCGCGAAGCCGCTGGTCAGCCCGCCCGCCAACAGGCCCATCACGCCCGGCACGCTGAGCACGAGGCCCACGACGATCGGGACCACGATCGCGAGGATCGCCGGGATCACCATCTCCTTCTGCGCCCCCGCGGTCGAGATCGCCACGCAGTTGGCGTAGTCGGGGTAGTGGTGCCCGTCGATGTCCACGCCGCCCTTGGGCCAGTTGTCCGGGTTGGCGACCTCCGACTCGCTCATCCCGTTGCGGCGGAGCGCGTCGCGGATCTTGCCGAACTGACGGCGGCACTCGTCGATCATCGCGTAGGCCGCCCGGCCCACCGCGTTCATCGTCAGGGCGCAGAACAGGAAGGCGAGCATCACGCCGATGAAGATGCCGCCGAGCAGGCGCGGGTTCGCCAGCGTGACATCGTAAAACTCGAGGATGTCCGCCAGCGTGCCGTTGCGCGAGCCGATGACCTCGAGCTCGAGCTCATGCCCGTGGTCGCCGTGGGCGACCTCCCGGGTCAGCATGAACCGGCGCGAGGTCTTCACGCTCGCCTCGCCCTCGGCGTGCTGGCCGATGCGGTGCAGGGGCGTGACGGCGAAGACATCGCCGATCGCGACCGCCTCGTCGAAGTGCGTGCCCAGCAACTGCACGCGATCGGCGATCATGCCGCCGTCGACATAGCGATCGCTCTTGCCGTCGGGCGTGCCCGGATCGACGATCGCGAAGCGGTGGTACCCCTCGTAGATGGCGTAAGGCCCGGTGATCTCCGCGGGCACAACCAGCCCGGCGGCGATCTTCGACTCCGCGAAGTCACGGGCCTGGGAGGTGATCTGCGTCTGCACCACCTGGATGAACGCCGCGAACAGCGCCAGCGCCGTCAGCGCCGCCGACCCGATGGCGAACCCCTTGCCGGTCGCCGCCGTGGTGTTGCCGAGGCTGTCGAGCATGTCGGTCCGCTCGCGGACATGCGGCGGCTGCCCGGTCATCTCCGCGTTGCCGCCCGCGTTGTCGGCGATGGGCCCGTAGGCGTCGGTCGCCAGCGTGATGCCGAGGGTGCTCAGCATGCCGACCGCCGCGATGCCCACGCCGTAGAGGCCCATGAGGAAGTTCTCGCCGCCCCCGGCGAACGAGAACGCCGCGATGATCGCGACCACCACGGTGACCAGGGGGGCCCAGGTCGACTTCATGCCCTCGGCGATGCCCGCGATGATCACGGTGGCGGGCCCGGTCAGGGCCTGCTCGGCGATCCGCTGCGTCGGGCGGTGCTCGTAGGAGGTGTAGTACTCGGTCGCGTACGCGATGACATTGCCCGCGATCAGGCCCGAGATGATCGACAGCCCGATGCCCCACCAACTGGTCACGCCCTCGAGGGCCGTCGCGTTCTTGCCGCCAAACAGGAAGTAGAGCAGCCCCAGCGCCGCGACGACGATCAGGCCGGACGCGACATAGACGCCCTTGTGCAGCCCCTTGAGGAGCTGGGCGAAGCTCGCGTTGTCAGACGCCTTGACGGTGAACACGCCCAGGATCGAGCAGAGGATCCCCAGCCCCGCCAGGCCGAGGGGCGCCGCCGCGAGCCGCATCGCCAGGTCCACCGAGCCCGCCGCGAGCGTCGTCGCCGCCGCCGCGCCGAGGGCCAGCGTCGCGAGGATCGACCCGTAGTACGACTCGTAGAGGTCCGCGCCCATGCCGGCGACATCGCCGACATTGTCGCCGACATTGTCCGCGATGGTCGCGGGGTTCCGCGGGTCGTCCTCGGGGATGCCCGCCTCGACCTTGCCGACGAGGTCGGCGCCGACATCCGCCGCCTTGGTGTAGATGCCGCCGCCCACGCGGGCGAACAGGGCCTGCGTCGACGCGCCCATGCCGTAGGAGAGCATCACGGTCGTGATGACCTCCATCGACCCGCCGCCGAAGTCGATCGTGTTGAGCAGCAGGAACCAGAACGAGATGTCCAGGATCGCGAACCCGACGACCACGAGCCCCATCACCGCGCCCGAGCGGAACGCGACGGTCAGCCCGTCATTGAGCGAGTTCTTCGCCGCGAAGGCCGTCCGGGCCGAGGCGTTCGTCGCCATCTTCATCCCGAACCACCCGCACAGGCCCGAGAGGAAGCCCGCCACCGGCACGCCGATCATGCTCATCGGGCTCTGGAGCCCGAGGCCCCACATCGCCGCGAGGAAGACCACCAGCAGCACGAACACGCCCGCGACGACCTTGTACTGCCGGGTCAGGTACGCCATCGCGCCCTTGCGGACCGCGTCGGCGATCGTGATCATCTCCTCGTCGCCCTCGGACTTCTTCATGACCTCCTGGCTGAACCGCCAGGCCATCACGAGCGCCGCCACCCCGCCCACCGGGGCGAGGTAGTAGGCCGGGTGAACGGACGCGAGGCTCCCCAGCGTCGCGGCGACGGCGGGGCCCGAGTCGGTCAGAATCAGGTCGGCGGTCATGGCTCTCGAACCTTTCGTTGGCCGGTGTCACCCCACGCCCCGGGGCCCTGCGGCGCCGGCGTGGCGGGCGGAAAGGCAGACCCCGCGCGGCCTCGGGTTCGACAACCCGGGCCCCTGGCGGGGGGCACTCATCGTGGCATTGGCGAATGGAATCGGCCGACACGCGGCCGACGGATCAGAACTCGTCGACGCGGACGCGGCGCGTCTGCGACTTGCGCGCGGCGCGGCGGGCTCGCTCGGAGGGCTTCTCGTAGTACTCCTTGCGCTTGATGTCCTTGGTCAGCCCCTCTTTTTCGCAGAGCTTCTTGAAACGCCGCATCATCTGGTCGGCGCTCTCGCCCCCGCGGGCCTTGATACGGATCGCCATCCGAACTCCTTCGTGCTCAACCGTGACTCGAACCGCGGGCGCCCGATCTGACCGGGCCGACCCGCGAGGGCGACGCCGCCCCTCCCACACAAACCACGCACGCCCGGGCCGTCGGCCCCTCGTGGGCCTCAAGTAAAGGCCCGCGTCCCCGCACGATCAAGACGACGCACACCCCCGACCGATCGGTGGGCCACCACAGAACACCAGGATCGTCGGCGACGCCCCCGCGGACTGCCGGACACAGGCCTACCTTTTTCCACCCAATCCGGGTATCCCATCATGCTGCTCATCGACGCCAGCAATGTGCTTCATGTTCAGGGCGTGCTCCCGCAGCACCTCGCCGACCTCGGTCTGCCGGGACTCATCCGGCTCCTCGGGGCCAGCCGGCACGCGGGCCGGCGGGTGACGATCGTCTGCGATGGGGGTGGGTCCGCCCGGGATTCCGGATTCCGGATGGCGAATGTCCAGATCCTCTTCGCCGGGCAGGGCCGCGAGGCGGACGATGTCATCGAGGCGCTCATCGAGCGCTATCACCGGGGCAACCCGCTCGAGGTGGTCAGTTCGGATCGCCGGCTCCGCCGCGCCGCGCGTCGCCGCGGGGCCGGGTCGATCGCCAGTGAAGATTTTCTGGCCCAGATCGTCGCGGACGAGGCCACGCCGGCGCCGACGCGCCTCAACGCCCTCCGCGAGCAGGTCCCGCTGGACGCCTACTCCGTGCAGGAGTGGATCCGAGAGTTCGGCCTCCCGCCGGCGCCGACCCCGAAGCCAACCCAACAGCCGGCCCCTCCACCCTTGCCAGACACGAACCGTCCCTCCGAACCCGCCCGACGACCCTCCACCGCCCCTCGGCATCCGCCCGCGTTGATCGGTGAACCTCTCCGCATCGCCCCGCTCCCCGCGAGCGCCCCCGACTCCGGGTCAGCGTCACCGCCCCCGGCCCCGGAGCAACCAGCCGCCCGTCGCGTCACCGTACTCGCCAACGACGACGGCGCGATCGACCCGCTCCTCCTCGCGGCCCTCGAAGAATGGCGCGGGCGGCTCTCGCTGGACGATCTGGACATGCAGCGATGGCTCCCCGACCTTCCACCCAGACCCACGCCGCCCTGACCCGGATGCTCGCCCTCGCCCTGCTGGTCCCAGCGGCGGTCCCCGCCTGCTCGGCCCCCGAGCCACGCTACGACTGGCACGGCTCCCAACGCACCCTCGCCGCGTTCGACCAGGGCGCCCTCCACGCCGAGCTGCCCGCCGAGGTCCCGGTCCACGCCGTTGTCGCGGCGGCCGAGATGACCCTCTCCCGACGCGGGTACACCATCACCGCCTCGGAATCGACCGATGATTCGGGCCGCGTCGTCGCGCGCCCCGCCGACCCGAGGCTCATGCGCAAGGTCACCGTGACCAGCCGCCTCACGCAGACCGGCACCGCCCTGACCATCCGCACCAACCCGGGAGGCAACGAGCATGTCTCGCGGGACATCCTGGAGCGGATGCTCACGAGGCTGGGTCTGTAGATCTCGTGCCAGAACCTGTCTTGACCTCGGTGGGATGGGCCTCCAGCCCGACTCTCCCACTCATCCTCCGCAGCACGCTCCTGCCGCGGCGTGAGATCCCGGGTGGGGTCAGGCCCCGCCCAGGTTGTCCGGGGGCGACTCGGGCGGCTTGCGGGCCGAGTCCGTCGAATAGGCGATCGACCGGGCCCGCAGCAGCAGGGCCGGCTCGTCCCGCCTGATCATCAGCCGGTTGAAGGCGAACCAGGCCGCGTCCTCGTAGCCCCGCTCCCTCAGGTACCGCCCGATCGGCGAGCCCTCCGCGCGGGCGTGGTCCTCGATCAGGATCGCCCGGGGGCCGTTGCGACCGAGATCGAACCCGTCCAACAGGTTGAGCTCGCCCCCCTCGATGTCGATCACGGCAAGGTCGATCGGCCCCTCGTGCCCCTCGAGCAGCGCGTCCATCGTTGTGAGCGGCACCTCGACCCGCTCGGCCCGGCTGCCGGGGCGGGGCACCTCGCCCCCCACCGCCTCGACGAAACTCGAGAGTTCGTCCTGGCTCGACTCGTCCACGAACCGCGTCAGCGTTGTCGTGCCGGTCGAACCCCGGCGCGCCAGCGCCGCGTTGACCACCCGGCTCGCCGGACGGGCCCGCCTCGCCATCTCGGCCCGCTCGGGGATCGGCTCGACCAGCAGCCCGCGCCACCCGATCGCTTCGAGCGCGTAGGTCACCGCGAACGAGAACCCGTCGTACGCCCCGACCTCGATGAAGAACCCCTCGCCCCGCCCCTCGAACAGCTCGTAGAGGAACATGTCCTCGGCGTGCTGAGACCGGAATCGGACCGCGAACCGGGGCGAGAGACCCTTCTCCGCCATGTCACGCCGCACGCGGGCCTCGAACAGGGCCCGCGTCACCGACTCGCCGTTCGCCACGCGGAGCGTCAACCGCTGGAGCCGCCGCCGCAACGCCCCGGAACGCCGACGCTCCGCGACCAGCGCGCCCGCCACAACCACCGAGATCACCAACGCGAGGACCGCGAGAATCGTGCTCATGGCGGGCATGGTACCGGGCCCGCGCCCCCGGGGATGACCGACGCGGCCCATTCCACCAGCCGCAGCGGGCCGAGGATCCGCCGTCGGGCCTCGGCGATCGCCCCCAGACGCCCGCGCCACGCCTCAGGGTCACCCGCCACCGCCCGCACCGTCTCGATCCCGCGCTCGCCGAGGTCGGGGAGCCTGACGAACGACTCGGGCGGGATCATCGCGTCCGGGGCCGCGGTGCCGAAGTACAGCGGGAGCGTCCAGCAGAGCAGCGCGTCCCAGAGCTTCTCCGTGACATACAGGTCGCCCGAAGACGAATTCTCGATCACCAGCGCGCACCGAGCCGGACGCAGCGCGTTCGCCTTGCTCCGCAGCGGGCCCACCGGCCCGAGCGACGCCGGGAGCCGACGCCCGTACAGCTCGAAGGGAACGCCCGCTCGCCGCAGATCTTCGAGGAACCGCATCCGCTCCCGGTGCCCGGGGTGGTGGGTCGTCCCGCTCGTCACCGCGACCAGGGGCACCGGCTTGTCCTCGGGCGGGCCCTCCCCGCGGAGCGCGGACGCGGGCTCGTCGAAACTCCACATCACCGGCAACGGGATGGGATGGGTCGCGCGTGCATCAGGGCCGAAGACGCGCGACGCGCGACGCCGGGCCACATCCCACCACGCGTCCGTGAACGCCTCCACCGGCTCGTACACCAGGGCCGTGATGTCCCCGGGGTCACGCCCAAGTTTCTCCCACGCGTAATCGGCCCAGACCGCGTCCCAGTCCCCCCGCCGACGCGCCCGCCAGCGCCGCGGGCCGTTCGGGGGCTTGGGGCGGCTGTCGGGCCCCACGGGCGGCGCGAGGACCAGCAGGTGATCGGCCCCCCGGTCCCCCGGGCGAAGCCGCAGGTGCGCGTGCCGCCCCCCCGCCCGCTCGCACTGGTTGAAGAGCAGGTCCGCGGCGTGCTCGCCGTAGATGAAGACACCCAGGTCCAGCGGCATGGTCCCGTTTTCGCCCCGCGCCGGGCGGCGCGGCTCAGCGCTTCTCGGCGGGAACATACGGCTGCGCGTGCGGGCCGACATACGCCGCCGTCGGGCGGTAGAGCCGGTTGTCCGCCAGCTGCTCGAGGATGTGCCCCGCCCACCCCGCGATGCGCGACAGCGCGAACATCGGGGTGAACAGGTCCAGCTTCAGCCCGATGCAGTGGTAGGTCGTCGCGCTGTAGAAATCGACATTCGCGTAGATGCCGCGCGAGCCGACCTCCCGGTCCATGATCTCCTCGATCTTGCGGCTCTTCTCGTAGAGCGCGGTGTTGCCCGTGTCGTGGGCCAGCTGCTTGGCGAGGGTCTTGAGCTCGGCGGCCCGCGGGTCGTGCGCCTTGTAGACCCGGTGCCCGAAGCCCATGATCTTCTCCTTGCGCTCCAGCTTGCCCATGATGTACGGCTCGACATCCTCGATCGACGGGATCTCCCAGAGCATGTGCATCACGCCCTCGTTCGCCCCGCCGTGCAGCGGGCCGCGCAGGCTCCCGATCGCCCCCGTCAGCGCCGAGTACAGGTCGCTCAGCGTCGAGATGATCACCCGCGCCGTGAAGGTCGAGTTGTTCAGCCCGTGGTCCGCGTGCGTGATCATGCAGATCTCGAACGCGCGAGACATCGCCGGGGTCGGCTCCGCCCCGTTCAGCATGTACAGGAAGTTCTGCGCGAACGAGAGGTCGGTCCGCGGCTGCACGAGCGGCAGCCCCCGCCGGTAGCGGTCGAAGAACGCGATGATCGTCGGCGCCCGGGCCATGATCTTCATCGCCTTGTCGCGAACCTCGCCGAGCTCGATGCTGTTCGGGTCCGTGTCGTGCATCGAGAGAGCGCTGATCATCGTCCGCAGCACATGCATCGGGTGCGCCTGCATCGGCAACGCCAGCAGCCGGTTCTCCATCCCCGCCGGCAGGCCGCAATACCCCCGCATCTCCGCCGTGAACGACGCCAACTCATCCTTGCGAGGGAGTCGCTGGTTCCACAGCAGGAACACGGTCTCCTCGAAGGTCGCCTTCGACGCCAGGTCCCCGATCGGGATCCCGACATACTCCAGCACGCCCTTCTGCCCGTCGATGAACGAGATCTTCGTCTCCGTGGCGACGATGCCCTCCAAGCCTTTCGCGAACTCGGCCATGACTGGTCCCTCGTCTCGGCAGACCCTGCGTGTCCCACCGGCGCCGTCCCACCGACAACGCCAAGGCGACTCCCGCGCCGCCCCTGCCGGCCGCGCGGACCACCCTCCATTCTAGGGTCGTACCATCCCCCGTGCTCATCCCACTCGGCACAGACCGACCCCTCCGCCGGACCTCCGTCGTCACCCCCACCCTCATCGCCCTCTGCACCGCCGTCTACACCGCCCAACTCCTCCTCGACCCACGCGCCCAGGCCGGACAACCAGACTTCACCAGCCGATTCTGGGTCGTCGGCGGCGACCAGTTCGCCCTTTGGCGGACAGTCACATCCACCTTCTTCCACGGCGGCGTCATCCACCTCCTCGGCAACATGCTCTTCCTCTGGGTCTTCGGGAGGGCCGTCGAGGACCGAATGGGAAGGCTCGCCTTTGCCGCCTTCTACCTCGGCGGGGGCGCCTTCTCCGGGCTCATGCACGCCCTCTTCGAGACCGCCCCCGCGATCGGCGCCTCCGGCGCCATCGCCGCCGTCACCGGCGCCTTCCTCGTCCTCTTCCCTCGAACTCGCATCAAGGTCCTCTGGTTCTTCATCCTCATCTCGCTCGTGCAGGCCCCCGCCTGGTTCTTCATCGGGCTCCAGATCGCCTGGAACCTCCTCGCCCAGGCCACCGGGCGCCAGGGCGAGGTCGCCGTGCTCGCCCACCTCGCGGGCTACGCCTACGGCTTCCTCCTCGCGTTCATTCTGCTCACAACGGGCGTGCTCGCCCGCGAGCCGTACGACCTCTTCACGATCTCCCGCCAGGCCAAACGCCGGCGTGACTTCCGCGCCGCCGCCTCGACCGCGCCCGCCCGCCGCCCCGCGCCGCGAAAGCCCGCCGACGAGCGCACCGAAGCGATCGCCCGCGCCCGCGCCGCCGTCAGCGGGCCCCTGAGCCGGGGCGTCGCGGCCGAGGCGGTGGAGCCCTACCGCCTGCTGCTCGACCGCTTCGGGCGATCGCCCGGCGCCGCGGTGCTCTCACGAAACGCCCAGTACCAGCTCGGCGCCCACCTCTACGCCGAGGGCCCGCCCGATCTCGCCCTCCGCGTGTTCACCGACTTCGCCGAAACTTACGCCGAAGACCCAGACACCCCGCAGATCCGCATCCTCATCGCCCGCCTGCTCGCCTCGCAGGGCCGCCCGGAAGAGGCCCGCCGCGCCCTCACCGCCGCGCTCGAATCGATCGACGACCCCGACCTCGAGGCCCTCGCGAGGGACGAACTCGCCGCCCTCGCCCCCCGCACCCCGAGCCCAGGAACCCACCCATGACCCGAGTCCGCACGCGCATCAAGATCAGCGGCATCCGCGACCACGAAGCCGCCCACGCCGCCGCCGACGCGGGCGCCGACGCGCTCGGGTTCGTCTTCGTCGAATCCTCCCCACGCTTCATCGACCCCGACGACGCCGCCGCGATCATGTACGCCCTCCCGCCCATGGTCACCCCGGTCGGCGTCGTCCGCGACCTCTCCGTCGACGAGTTCGGCGACCTCGAACAGGCCTGCCCCTGCGTGCTCATGCAACTCCACGGCGACGAGGACGACAAGACCGTCGCCCAGTGCGGGCCCGGCATCATCCGCGCCATCCGGTTCAACCCCGAGACCATCGACGCCGACCTCAAACGCTGGTCCAGGCTCACCGAGGTCGACGCGATCCTCGTGGACGGATCGGCCGGGGGCGAGGGTGCAAGTTTCGACTGGAACCGCCTCGCCGACGCCGCCCGCGCCACGCCCCTGCCCAAGCCGATCATCGTCGCCGGAGGGCTCAACCCGGACAATGTCGCCGGCGCGATCGCCGCCTGTCACCCGTGGGCGGTCGATGTGTCCAGCGGTGTCGAGTCCGCGCCGGGCGTCAAGGACCTCGGCGCGGTCCGCGCCTTCTGCGAGGCGGTCCGCGACGCCGACGCCGCCGCACGCTGACCACGCCCCGGGCCGGGCTCAGTCCAACGCCCCCAGCGCCTCGACGATCTGCGCCGAGGTCGCCCGCTCCTTGTAGTCCGACTCGAGGAACGCCCAGCGCACCACCCCGCCCCCGTCGATGACATAGGTCACCCCCAGCGGGATCTCCCCCTTCTCGTTGCCCTGGTACTTCGCGAGCGGCTTCGCGTAACGCCCGTTCGCCCACGCAACCCCGAACGCCCGCGCTGCGCCCGCTCCCGCGTCGCTGAACACCGGGAACCCGAGCTTCGCCTTCTCGCGCGTCTGACCCGTGAACTCGGGCAACTCCGTGCTCACCGCCACGACGCGCCCGCCGGCCGACTCGATCGCGGCGCGGTGCGCCTCGAGTTCCTTCAACTGATTCACGCAGTAGGGGCACCACCCGCCCCGATAGAACACCAGCACCACCGGGCCGCCCTCCAAGAGCGACGCCAGCGAGACCTCTTCGCCCGCCGCGTCCCGGAACGACACCCCCGGCACCCGGTCGCCCACCTTCAGCGCCTTCTCCAGCGCCGCTTCCGCTGTCGTTGGCACAGGATCGCCCGCGGCGAGCACGGGCTTGCCCCACTCCTCAGGCGCCCCCGCCGCCACACCGCACAACGCGATCACACCGCACGCCACAAGGTGCTTGAGCATGGTCAATGTCCCCTGAAAATCCGGTTGTTCCCGGGCCGAGGCGCCCGCGTGCCCCGTGAACACCGCCCGCCGCCCGCCTATTCCGCCGCGTGCGCGATCTCGCGAAGCCGCGGGATCTGGTCCAGGTCCATGTTCCCACCCGTGATCACCACACCCACACGCGTCCCCCTCGCCGCCCGCCGCAACGCGCCCGCAAGCCCGAGCGCCCCGCTCGGCTCCACCACGAGCCGGAGCACCTCCAGGCACAAGAGCGTCGCCGAGGCGATCTCCCGCTCCGACACCGTCATCATCTCGTCCACATGCGCCCGAACCAGCGGGAAGGTGAACCGCCCCAGGAACGGCGTCCGCGTCCCGTCCGCGATCGTCGCCGGGTTCTTCACCACGCACAGACGACCCGACTCGAACGACCGCGTCGCATCGTCGGCCAGCGCCGGCTCAACCCCCACCACCCGGCACCCCGGGCACAGCGCCCGCGCCGCCACCGCGCACCCCGAGAGCAGCCCGCCCCCGCCGCAGCAGACGAACAACTCATCGAGAGGGCCCGCGTCCTCGAACAACTCCGCCGCCGCCGTTCCCTGCCCCGCGATCACATCCGGATGGTCGTACGGCGGGATCAGCACCAGCCCCCGCTCCTCGGCCAGCCTCCGCCCGAGTTCCTCACGGCTCGTCGTCTCCGGGTCGTACTCGACCACGCCGCTCCCCGCCGGCGCCTCCGCCAGCAGACGCACCGTCGACTCGAACTTCACCCGCGGCGCGTTGCTCGGCATCACGATCACCGCCGGCACCCCCAGCCGCGCCGCCGCGTACGCCACACCCTGCGCATGGTTCCCCGACGAGTAGGTGATCACCCCCCGCACCCGCTCGCCGCCCTTAAGCCGGCGCATCGCGTTCGTCGCCCCGCGCACCTTGAACGCCCCGATCGGCTGCAGGTTCTCGCACTTGAGCACCACCCGCGCCCGCAGCAGATCGTCCAGCCGATCGAACCGCAACGCCGGCGTCCGCGCCGCGATCCCCGCGATCCGCCCCGCCGCCCCACGGATGTCGTCGATGGTTACCGACGAGGCAAGCGACGGATCGGGCTCGGCTCCTTCGATACCCCAGGGCTGGTCGTGCATCGCAACACAATACCCGGACGCGATCAGACCACCAGCCCCCGCGAGTCGGAAACGCCCAGCGTCCGGTAGATCTCCCGCGTCGCCGTGCTCTTGTTCAGCGTGTAGAAGTGGATCCCCGCGACATCGTTGTCGAGCAGGTCGCGGGCCTGCTCGGTCGCCCAGTGCACCCCAACCCGCTTGACCGCCTCCGCGTCCCCCCCCGTCCGCCGGATCGCCCGGATCAACGGCGCGGGGAACCGCGCCCCCGCCGCGAGGTCCGCCATCCGACGCATCCCCGCCTCGGACAGGATCGGCATCAGCCCCGCCAGGATCGGCACGCGGATCCCCGCCAGCTCGCACCGATGCCGGAAGTCGTAGAAATCGCGGTTGTCGAAGAACATCTGCGTGATGATGCAGTCCGCCCCCGCCTCCACCTTCGCCTTGAGCAGGTCCAACTCCCGCAGCCTGTTCGGCGTCTCGGGATGCCCCTCCGGGAAACCCGCCCCCCACCCCCCCCACCCCCCCCCCCCC
>JRYH01011657.1_pt1 | contig 24993 bp, 26 predicted proteins | sample 235351 | NCBI WGS metagenome assembly JRYH01 (sample SAMN03074221, study PRJNA261480) | activated sludge metagenome | biome: Wastewater Treatment Plant; feature: Wastewater; material: Activated sludge; isolation source: activated biomass of a wastewater treatment plant treating wastewater... ...
GCAAGCGCGACGTAAATACGGCCCAGCATATCAGCCTCCATCCATTTTGCGCCGCTTTGCGGATGAAACACCGAGCGGCCTTTGTTCCTGCGTCAGGCGGAAAGTCCACGCCAAATTACATAGGCACCGACGACGGCCACGACCACAGAGAAGATCGTTGCCAGCATCTGCTTGCGTTCCACCAACCGCCTGGCAACCATCTGACCGATGAGTCCGCCGACGATGCCGCCTCCGATAAAGAACGCAACGAGCACCCAATCGATGAGCCCCGAGATCGCGTAGTTTGCAGCCGTCGCCAATCCGAATGCAAAGACCGAGACGAGCGACGACCCGATCGCGAATATCAAAGGCATGCCCGTAGCGGCCACAATGCCAGGAACGACTAAAAAGCCGCCCCCGATGCCGAAGAATCCCGCTAACGCACCGACACCCACACCATAAACCATAAGCGGCGGCATCAGTCCCGGCGCCGTATGACGCGTTAAGCGCACATCCACGTTACCCGCTTCCCCGCGTCTCCAGAACATCAGGGCCGAGATGACGATCATCAAGGAACCGAATAGAACGAGAAGCTTCTCACCATCGAACTGTTTGCCAAACGTCGAGCCGAGCGTCGCGCCGACTGTTCCTGCCGTCGCAAACACCAATGCGCAGCGCCATTTCACGCGGCCGGCCTTGGCATGCCCCACCAGATTTACAAGAGCGCTGACGGCCACGGCTATGGCACTCGTTCCGATTGCGACGTGCGTCGTGCTTACGCCGACGACATAGACGAGCAACGGAACGGCGAGGATCGAGCCGCCGCCACCCACGAGCGCCAGCACGAGACCGACAAGTGCGCCCGAACCCGTCGCCAACAGGTCCTGGACAAGGTTCACGCCATTGTCCTCGGACGTGCCATCCACTCTCGACCTTTCAGCATGGCCTTCCAGTAGATAGGCGGCAGGATCCGCTCCTTGAGGATCCAGGCTGCACGCGATGGCCGCATTCCGTCGATGACATAGCTCGGAAAGGACGGGGAGATTTTTCCTCCATAGCAGAACTCAGCCAGCACGATCTTGCCACGTTCGACAGTCAAAGGGCACGATCCATATCCGTCATAAGCACACTGGGAGGCGTTCAGCCCTTTGTCGTGGAGGATGTTTTCCGCCACGACGGGCGCCTGTTTACGTGCTGCTGCCGCGGTCTTGGCGTTAGGCGTGCTGGCAGCATCGCCGAGCCCGAAGATATTGGAGTATTCTTTATGGCGCAGCGTTGCCGGGTCGACATCGACCCATCCTGCAGCGTCGGCGAGCGGACTCGCACGAACGAAATCCGGCGCCAACTGCGGCGGACATACATGGATCATGTCAAAAGACGCTTCGACCGTCTCGCTTGTGCCGTCGGGTGCCGTCTTTTTGAACCAAGCCTTGCGCGCCGGACCATCCACGGCCGTGAGTGTCTGATTGAAGTTCAGCGTTGCGTCGTATTTCCTCACGTACTCCATGAGCGCCGGAACATACTCCGGCACACCGAAAAGAACGCCACCAGCGTTATAGAACGCCACGTCGATGTCCTTGAGGCACCCGGTTCTCAGCCAGTGATCGGCCGAGAGATACATCGCCTTCTGCGGCGCGCCGGCGCATTTGATAGGCATGGCCGGCTGCGTAAAGAGCGCGCGGCCCGAACGCAGCGAGCGCACCAGCTCCCACGTATAGGGCGCCAGATCGTAGCGATAGTTGGAGGTGACTCCGTTCTTGCCAAGCGTCGCCGCAAGACCTTCGACCCCATCCCAGTTGAGCTTGATGCCGGGGCAGACCACGAGGCGCTGATAGCGGATCGTGCGGCACCCCTCGATGACGACGCAGTTCGCCTGCGGCTCGAAGCCGGCCACCGCCGCCTTGATCCACGTCACGCGCCGCGGAAGTACGGCGGCCATCGCCTTGGCGGTCTCCTCCTTCCGGAAGACGCCGCCGCCCACCATCGTAAAGCCCGGCTGATAGTAATGCGTTTCGGCCGGATCGATGACGCAGATGTCGAGATCGCGCTTGCGCCGCAGCAGGCTCGCGGCGACGGCCGCCCCCGCCGCGCCTCCGCCGACGATGACGATGTCGTGCGTCGCCACCGGATGGTCCGTATCGATAAGCCCCTTGTTGGCGATGCGGCTCAGCACGCCCGAGACGTCGTAGCCCGCAGCTTGCGCCACCTCGGCGACCTCGCCCGCCGGGCGGCGTGTTCCCTCGTTCAACGCCCAGAGCGTCGTCGAGCGCGTGCCCGTCCGGCAATAGGCGAGCATCGGCTTCGGCAGCTCCGCCATGGCCGCGCCGAACTGCACGGCGTCGTCGTCCGCAACCTTGCCGGCGGTGACCGGAATGTAGCGGGCGACGAGCCCGGCCGCCCGCGCGGCGGCCTCGATCTCCGCGAACGAGGGCTGGTCGGCGCCCTCGCCGTCCGGCCGGTTGCAGACGATGGACTTGAAACCTTGGGCCGCGATCGCCCCGACGTCCGACGGCGCGATCTGCGCCGAGACTGAGACCTCATTGGAAAGCTTCTTTGGGTTCATGTGTGGGCTCTTTCTCTCTTGGGCCTCTTTGGGACGTGCGCGCCGATCACAGCTCGTTGATCGGCACCTTCAGGTGACGCTTGCCGCTCTCGTCGGGCTCGGGGAGGTTTCCCCCCCGCATATTGACCTGGATCGACGGGATGATGAGCTTCGGCAGCGCCAGCGTCTTGTCGCGCGCCTCGCGCATGGCGACGAACTCGTCCTCGCTCACGCCATCGCGCGCGTGGATGTTGTGGGCCCGCTCCTCGCCCACCGTCGTCTCCCATTTGATGTCGCGGCCGCCGGGTCCGTAGTCGTGGCACATGAAGAGCCGCATCTCCGCCGGCAGCTCGAGCACGCGCTTGATCGAGCGGAAGAGCACGTGCGCATCCCCACCCGGAAAATCGGCGCGGGCCGTGCCCCCGTCGGGCATGAAGAGCGTATCGCCGACGAAGGCCGCATTCCCGATGACGTGCGTCATGCACGCCGGCGTGTGCCCCGGCGTCAGCATGGCAAAGGCCGTCAACCCGCCGATCTGGTAGGTGTCGCCGTCCTGGAACAGGCGGTCGAACTGGCTGCCGTCGCGCTGGAACGCCGTGCCTTCGTTGAAGATCTTGCCGAACACCTCCTGCACGATCTTGATGTTCTCGCCGATGCCGAGCTTCCCGCCGACCTGCTCCTGGATGTAGGGAGCGGCGGAAAGGTGATCCGCATGCGCATGGGTTTCGATCAGCCATTCGACCTTGAGGCCGTTCTCCTTGATGAAGGCGATGATCTTGTCGGCGGAGTCGTAGCTGATCCGGCCGCCCGCATAATCGATGTCCATGACGCTATCGATGACGGCGCAAGCATCCGATGCGGGATCCTTGACGACGTAGCTCACCGTATTCGTCTGCTCGTCGAAAAAGGCTGTGACCTCCGGTTTCTGCGAGAGATCGACACTGTGGGGTATCATAGGGTGTCTCCGAGAATTTGCGTTGTCCTGGACGGAAAGCCGGCCCAGCCGCAAACCCGATCGCCACGAGGGCAAAAGGGCCGCGGCATCCGCCTCTCTCGTCATCCGAGCCATGCGGTCCCGTCAAGCCCTGCGGCAGGACGAGATGCCGGCTATTCCATAGACAGGACAGAAACGCGCAAGCCCGGTCACGAGCGGCACAAGGCCAATCCAGCCCCACGGCGTCTGCGGCCCGACGAAGACGAGCGACAGCAACCCGAGGCCCAAAGCAATCCGCAGCACGCGGTCCAAAGTTCCGACATTTGCGTTCATGAGAGGTCTCCGATGTTCAACCTCGTTCCGTGTTACAAGCCCGCGTGCGCGGCGTATGTGACCTAGTCACGCTTCCGCCCCGCGCGCCTTTCGGCCTCACGGCGCAGCCGCCAGCCGTGCCAGAGCGTCACCCCGGACGATCAAGATGGCGCCGCGGGAGGTCGTGATCCAACCCCGCCGCTGAAACTCTCCAAGCTGCCTGCCGATGACCTCCCGCGCCGAGCCGAGCTCGGCCGCCAACTGCTGGTGTGTCCGTTCGACGCGGCCGCCGTCTCCGGCAAGCTCCAACAGTTTCTGGGCCAGCCGTACGTCGATGCGCGCGAACGCGACCTCCTCGATGATGCGGAAGAGATTGGTCACGCGCATGCTGAAGGCGGTGAAGACGAAACGGCGGAAATTCGGGCATTTGGCGATGAGGTCGTCGAACGTCTCTCTCGGGATGGCAACCGCTTCGACATCCGTCTCCGCGATGCCTTCGGCCTGGTATTCCTCGTACCCCATGAGGCACGCCGTCGTCAGCGCGCAGCTCTCTCCCGCTGAGACACGATAGAGCACGATCTCGCGGCCGGCGCTCGAAACCTGCTGGACGCGGACGGACCCGTCGATGAGGAGAAGATAAGCCTCCGGTGCCTGCCCCGGCCCGAAGATCCGCGTTCCCGAACGCAGGCGCACGATCCTGCTCGTCTCGAGCAGCCGCGCGAGCACGGCGGGATCGAGCACGCGGAGCCCCGGAAATGTTTTAGTCCAATCGTCCAGAACCATACGCTTCACCCTGGATCGGGAAAGGTCCCCTTGGGCCGAGCCGCGTAGCAAGGCGACCCAAGGGGAAACCACCGAAAACCGTGGCATGTCTCAGGACCATCCAAACCGCAATCCCCGGGAGAAGATCGGAGCAGGTCTGGTGCGTCGAGGCCATGGGCGCATGCCTTTGGTCTAGGCGGCGTTCTAAAGAAAGATGTCGGCGGTGATGCCTTCGTACCAGCCCATGTTCTCTGTCTGCGTCATTTTGCGAACGGACGCGTCCTCGCCGGTCTTCGACACGAAATCCTCGACCGACGCGATCTTCCCGTCCTTGGCGGCATAGCGCCCGCCGACTTTGATCGAGTCGTCGTCGTCGAGCATGCTCCAGCAGATGTTCTGATAGCGCGCGGGGAACGCCTTCGATCCCGCAAACCGCCCCCTGACGGATGCCGCCGCCACTTTCGCCTGGCTGTTGGCCGCATAAGCCGACTTCGGCATATCGCCCGGAATGCACGCATCCCCGACGACATAGATGTCCGGATCCATGGCGGACTGCATCGTGTCGGGGTCGATGGGGCAGAAGCCCGTCTCGTTGGCGAGGCCCGCGTCGCGGGCGATAGCGCCCGCCATCTGCGCGGGAATGACGTTGACGAGGGCTGCGTTCTTGTAGATCTCGAACCCGGTCGTCACGGTGTTGCTGACGGGATCGACCGACTGGATGCTCTCGTAGACATCCTTGCTGAGCCATTCCACCATGCCGGAATAGTGCTTATCCCAGCCCTCCTGAAAGAGGGCCTGCTTCGAGAACTTCTCCTTCGGATCGAGAACGATGATCTTGGAGCGCGTCTTGCCCGCGCGTTTCAGCGTATGCGCCATCATCGACACGCGCTCATAGGGCCCGGGCGGGCAGCGATAGGGATTGGGAGGCGCCAGCATGACGATCACGCCGCCATCCGGCACGGCGTCGAGCTTCCTCTTGAGCAGCAAGGTTTGCGGGCCGGCCTTCCAGGCGTGCGGCATGGCCTCCTCGTGCTCCATGCCCCAGCCCGGCACGCTGTCGTACCTGAGATCAATGCCGGGCGAGAGCACGAGCGCATCGTAAGGCACGCGCGATCCGTCCGCGAGCACGACCTGATGCGCGCCCCTGTCGACGGAGGCGGCCTTCTGATGGACGAGCGTGATGCCATAGTTGCCGGCGAGCTTGTCGTACGCGTGCGAGATCGCCTCGATCGTCTTGACCCCACCCAGAACGAGATTGGAGTGGAAGCACGTGACGTAGGTCTTGGACGGCTCGATCAGCGTCACCTCGATCTTGTCGGCCGCATCCTTGGCGATGTATTTCGCCGCCGTCGCGCCACCCGCGCCGCCGCCGATGACGACGATCTTCGCCTTGCTGCCTCCAAGCGCAGGCCCCGAGAGACCCACGAGCGTGACCGCGGCCGCCGCTTGGCCGAGCCGTGCGTTGAATTGACGACGCGTTAAAGACATGGGCCATGCCCTCCCTGCTATGCTCAGCATTTCTTATCCTTTGGCGAAGGCGCCTCGCCGCACTGCGTAGGGGCCGCGAGCGACGCATAGTGCGTTGCCAGCGCCACCATCTCGTCGTCCGCAAGATGGGCGGCGACGTCCTGCATCACGGGGCTCGCGCGCTTGCCGCTCTTGAATGCGGCGAGCGCCGTCAGGATGTCGTCCCGCGACCGGCCTGCAAGGGAGGGAATGCGGCTGTCCGATGCCCCGGACCGATGACACGTGACGCACGCGCTCGAGAGATAGGCGCCATACTCCGCAACGTCGTCGGCCGAGGCCGCAGACATTGGAGCGGCCAGGATCCAGCCCGTCAGAGCCGTTACGGAAGCACGCCATCGCATCATCTCTCAGCGCCTCCTCAATCGACGCTTGGGCCGGTGCCGGAGTCGGGCGTAACATCGAGGATCGCCGCCTGCCCCGTCACAGCCACCGCGCCCTTGCAATCTTTCATGCAGGCCGTCGCATGCCAGAATTTGCCCTCGGTCGTCTCGCGATCGTCGTCGTAGAAGCCGTCGGCGTTCGGCATCTTGATCGACGTGAAATTGTCCTGGTTGAGCTCGAACTCCGGATCCTTGATCACGTCGTTCATGTTGAGCAGGAAGGCCGTCAGCGCATAAAGGTCGTCGGGCGAGAGCGATTGCGCATTCCCGAACGGCATTGCGCGGCGCACGTAGTCGAACACGGTCGAAGCGGACTCCCAATAGGACCCGATGGTCTTCTCGGGCCGGTCTGCCATGAGCGAGCCCTGCCCGCCCGCGAGCACGGGCCATCGGTCGCGCCCCTCGGCAAAGTCGCCATGACACATGGCGCATTGCTCGAGAAAGAGAGCCTCACCCGCCGAGGCTGTGCCCTTACCGGGCGGCAAGCCAACCCCGTCGGGACGCACATCGATATCCCAGCCCGCAATCTGCTCGGGCGTGGCCGCACTCCCGAGCCCGAGACGCTTCATCGCAGCCGGGTTCGCGGCTGCATCCTCAAGAGCGCCCGCGACGACGGCGGATCCCGCGGCGACGAGCCCGGTCATGGCGGCAGCGGCAAGAAGGGCGCGCAAGTCAGGAAATCTCCACGTTCTCGGTTTCGCCATTGGCGCGAACCAGCCAGGTTTGAATGCCGTTGTTGTGATAGATCGAGTTCACGCCGCGAATGGCGCGCAGCTCGCTCTTCGTCGGCTGCAGGTAGCCGGTCGAGTCGTGGCAGCGCGACTGCACGAGAAGCTCCTCGCCCTGCCAGTCGAAATCGACGTAGAACCGCGTGACGGAGCGCTCGAAGACCGGTCCGTCGATGCGCGCTTCTCTCCAGTTCCGCCCGCCATCCAGCGTCACGTCCACGCGCGTGATCGCCCCACGCCCGGACCAGGCGATACCCGTCAGCACGTTCTGACCCCGGAAGCGCAGCGGTGCCTGCGGCGACGGGTTCGTGACCACCGACTTCGCGTCCATCACGAAGGTGAAGCGGCGCGCGCGCCCGTCCGCCAGAAGGTCGGTGTATTTCGAGGTCTCCTCGCGCGCGAGCCACGGCTTGTCGCCGACCTCGATGCGCCGGATCCACTTGATCCAGATGTTGCCTTCCCAGCCCGGAACGACGAGGCGCAGCGGATAGCCCTGCTCCGGACGCAGCGCCTCCCCGTTCATCTTGAAGGCGAGCAGGCAATCGTCGAGCGCCTTCTCGATCGGCAGCGAGCGGTTCATGCCCGACGCATCGCCGCCCTCCACCAGCAGCCACTTGGCGTTGGGCTTGAGCCCCGCCTCGTTCAGCACCACCTTGAGCGGCACGCCCGTGTACATCACGTTGTGGACCATGCCGTGCGTGAACTGGCAGCCGTTGAGCTGCGGCCCGCGCCATTCCATGCCGCTATTGGCGGCGCATTCGAGGAAGTACACGCGGTTGACGCGCGGCATGCGCAGAATGTCGCTCATCGAGAAGACGAGCGGCTTCTCGACGAGACCGTGCAGCATCAGCCGATGGTCGGACGGATTGACGTCCGCCGCCCCGCCGTGATGGCGCTCGAAGCAGAGGCCGTTGGGCGTGATGATCCCATCCAGCTCATGCCAGGGCGTGAAGTTCACCGAACTCTGACGGGCCGCCGTCAGCCACTCCACGTCACGGCGCACGACATGCGCCTCGAACTTGGAGGGCTTGCCGTACGGCTGATCCGCAACGCCCTGCCCGAGATACTTCGACCAGTCCGCCACGTGCGGCGGAAGGTTCTCAGGCTTGGCTTCGGCGTGCGCCGATTGCGGCCAGGCCGGCCGCCCGCCGACGGCGGCAAGAACGCCCGTCAGCCCCGCTGCCTTGAGAACCTGGCGCCGGGAGCGCGCATTTGCGTCGGATCTTGTGTCTTTGCTCATGCCGCCCTCCCCTTACACGCCCTTGACTTCGACGGTCGTGCCGGGACGGACACCGACGACTTTCTTGCCCGAAATGTATTCGGAGACGACGTCCCAGATCGGCGGCCCCTGCGTATCCTCGTTGACACTGGCCCAGCCGCCGACCGTGTACGTCTTCGCTGCGTCGAGCGGCTCGCCCGTTCGGAGCAAAGTGAGATTGGAGATGCGCTGCCCGATGGGTTGGGCAACGTCGATCGTGTACCTCAGCCCCCCGCAGCGCACCATGTCGCCGCCCTGCTGGTAATAGGGATCCGGATTGAAGATGTTGTCCGCGACATCCTCGAGCACCTCCTTGAGGCGCGCGCCCGTCATCGTCGTGCGGTAGCAGGCCGGATAGCTCATGGCCGTAGCGTTGGTGACGTCCTCGAAGGTGATGGGATGCTCGGGGAGAAGCGTGGGGCCCCAACGCACGCCGGGCGACAACGAGATCTCCACGTCGCGCCCTTCGATGATCGCGTCGCAGATCAGCGTATCGAGCGTGCCGTCGAAATTTCCGCGGCGATAGAGGAGACCGTCGGCCGTGCCGAGCACGCGCGAGAGATCGGCTTCATAGGGCGCACGCGCCGACGCGATATAAGCCTTCATCTCCGGATCCGGCGTGATCGCATCGGAAAAGATCGGAATGAGCCGGTAGCGGAAGCCCGCGATACGCTTCGACGTGACGTCGAGATCCAGCCGCGACACGAACTTTCCGTTCGAGCCTGAAGCCACCAGGATCGTCTTGCCGACGAGCGTGACCTCCGGAACGGCATCGTGCGTGTGCCCTGAAAGAATGACGTCGAGCCCCGGCACGCGCTCGGCGATCTTGCGGTCGACGTCGAAGCCGTTGTGCGAGAGGAGAACGATCACGTCCGCGCCGCGCGCGCGCAGCGCCTCCACCTCCGCCGCAAGCTCCTTCTCGCGGATCCCGAACGTCCAGTTCGGGATCATCCAGCGCGGATTGGCGATGGGTGTATAGGGGAACGCCTGCCCGATGACGCCGACCTTGACGCCGCCACGCTCGAATAGTTGCGACGCCTCGAAGACTTTCTCCTCGAACTCCGCCTCGCGCATGTTCTGCGCGAGAAGCGGGAAGCCGAGGCTGTCCACCAGCTCGCGCACGCGCGCCTCTCCGAGTGTGAACTCCCAATGCGCCGTCATTGCATCGGGTTTCAGGAGGCGCATGGCATCCACCATGTCCTGCCCCTTGGTCTGCAGCGACGTCCAGCTGTTTGTCCAGGTATCGCCGCCGTCGAGCAACAGCACGCGATCACCGCGCTCGGCGCGAATGGCCTTGATGACCGTGGCCACGCGATCGAGCCCGCCCATCGCACCATAAGTGCGGGCGAGCGCCTCGAAGTCTTCCGCCGTCAGCGCATGGGCGAGGGCCGACCCTTCGCTCAGCCGAAATGTCTTGAGGAACTCGCTCCCCGTGACATGCGGCACGCGTCCCCTGGCTTCGCCGACGCCGAAGTTTGCGGAAGGCTCACGAAAATGGATCGGCACGAGCTGCGCATGAATGTCCGTCACATGCACGAGCGTGAGGTTGCCGACCGGATCGAACGCGAGCAGCTCATCTTGCGTGAGACGCCCCTCGGCCGCCAGCCGACCGAGAGGGAGACCGCTCCCCGCCGCCAACGCAGCCGTCGCCGACGCAGCGACAAAGAATTCCCGGCGCGAGATCATCGTGTGCTGCTCTCGTGAGGCCCATTATCCTGGCGCTTGGCCTCTCGGCTCTCGCTCCGCACACAGGCGGCCTTCTTCGCAACGCGCATTACGACACCGTCACGTTGTGCTCGGATTTGTAAACGGAGCCGTCGTCGTCAAACCAGCTGAAGACGAAGACGCCCGTCTCGGTCGCGCGCACGGAGAACGATTGATAGGGGTTAGCCGAGATCGCCGGATGCCAGTCGGCACTCAGAATGTCCTGCCCGTTGAACGTCGCGGTGAACTTGTTGATGATGTGCCGCGGAATGGTGTTGCCGGAGGCGTCCTTGCGCTGCCCACTCTCCATCTCGTGACTGATCAGAGTCTTCACTTCAATAATCTCACCCGCCTTGGCCGTGGCGGGCATCCGCACGCGCGGCTTGATCTTCGACGTCATGACGACGAACCTTTCCTGAGCTGATCGTGGCAATCCGGGACGAGGGATCTGGCCTAGCCGCCACAACCGCCGATCGTGACCTTCACTTCCTTCTTGGTCGAGAACACATCGCCGTTCGCCATCACGGCCAGCGCCGTGATCGTTTGCGTTTTCGCAAGGCGGATTCTCAGTTGCGCCGCGGCCTTCGGGCTGAGCGGCGTGAAGGTGTAGTCCGCCACATGCGGATTGGGATTGCCGTCAGCGAAAAAGTGGACGGACTTCACGTAATCGTCCGGCGTCATCGGGCTTTCGACTTCGAAATTCAAAGGCACGACCAGGCCATTCTCGGCAATGGTCGGAAGATCGAGCGAAATGCGCCCTTCCACGATCTCTTTTCCGCCGGCGATCGTCTTGACGAGGGCATCGACGTCCTCTTTGGACGCGGCCATCGCGCCCGCAGGAAGGGCTACAAACGCAGCAATACCAGCCGCAGAGAGGAGAATGTCGCGGCGCGTCCGCGCGTCCTTCAGCATGTGTGATCCACCTTCGTTTCCCCTTGCCGAAAGCCGTTCCTGGCGGCGGCACGTTTCCTCGTGCCGCCTGACGGTCAGGGCTGCACGGCTCTTCGACAGGCCCACCGATAAGCAATGCGGGAACATTAGCTGGAAGCCGCCAAAGACGCATATTTTTAATGCGAATTTGTGAGGCGAACTTATTCGCGAGACGCCGGCAATTCTATTCGCAGAAGAAATATATCGACGGAGAGTTTTTCAGAATGCGCGGTGCATCTGAGCCTGCCCCATCACAAGGGCGCTCGGCGCATCGCGAGGAAATGACCAAGCCTCTAAGGCAGACAAATCGCATCGCCGGCAGCACGAGGGCGCTCGAGCGGGCGCTGCAGATAAACGCGGAGACATCCCCAAGCCTGTCATGCGTCGGCACATCGGCCGGCGCACAACGTCTGGAGCAAACGGAAACTACGCAGCCGGGGCGGGCCCATGCACCGCCCCGTCGAACCGCCAGTTGTCCGTCAGGCCGTCCCGCGCGCCGCTATCTGTAGCCGACGTGCTTGGCCTTATCCTCCGGCGACGTCAGCGTCTTGAGAAACGCCACGAGATTCGCCTTTTCCGTTCCGCTCAAATGCAGAGGCTCGAGCACGCGCTCCCCATCATGGGGGAGCCCACCGGCGTCATAGAATTCGACCACGTCCTCGAGCGTCGAAAGCGAGCCATCATGCATGTAGGGATACGTCAGCTCGACATTGCGAAGGCTCGGCGTCTTGTAAGCCCACCGGTCCTCCTGATTGAGCGTGATGGCGAAGCGGCCGATATCATTCACGCGCGGCGCGCTGAACGACTCCATATCCTCGTGCTTCATCTCGATGAACTCACCGGGCGCGAGCTCCACGCGCGAAACGCGCGAGCCGCCCCCGATCGCGTTCCGATAACCGATGCCGGTCACATAGAACTTCTGATCGGTGAAGAGCGCAGAGGTCTCGCCCACGGCGTGACACGTAGCGCAGCGGCCCTTGCCCATAAAGACCTCGAATCCGGCCTTCTCGCCGTCATCGAGCGCTTTGGTGTCCTTGCCGTAATACCAGTGATCGAAGCGCGAATTGCCGGACAGGAGCGTGCGCTGGTAGGAGGCGAGCGCATCTCCGATAGTCTGCATCGAAGCCCGCTGCCCATCGAACGCGGACTCGAACAAGCCCTTGTAATCGTCGAACGAGCGAACCTTGTCGACGACGTGACCGATGGAGGGGTTTGCCATCTCCACAGCCGACAGCAACGGCTGCCAAGCCTGCTGCGAAAGATCCGACTCGCGTCCGTCATGGAAAAGGTGCTGCTGATAGGCGACGTTGTAGAGCGCCGGCGCGTTGCGCGAGAGGCTCCGTCCTTCCATACCCACGGCGGTCGCGGATTGATGCGAGGTCAAGCCTTGCGACTCGATGTGGCACATCGCACACGAGTTCGTATTGTTGAAGGCGAGCCTGCGGTCGAAGAAGAGTTTCCGCCCGAGTTCGACTTGCTTCGTCACCGGGCGCTGATGCGCCTCGAGCGGCGGCAATCCCAGGGGCAGGGGAGTCGCGGGATCCCCCGAAGCGGTAGTGGGCCAAAGGTGCCCGATGAAAAAGACCGTCAGAGCCGAGAGGCATATCGGGACGGCAAGGGGAACGTGTCGCTTTCTCTTCATTTCATCCCTATGGCGTTGTCATTCTTCTTCGAGGAGCAGCGTGCCGATATCCGTGACGATCACGTCCGCGTCGAGAAAATTGGATGTATAGATTTCACGCACCCAAGCCTCCTTGTCGATCAGGAACACTTTGACGAGATGATTGATAACGTCGGTTGGCTTGCCCGCGTCGTCGAACTCCCGCGCCGCCGGCACGTACGTCTCGTTGAGAATCGGCGCGAGATAGGATTCGGACCATGTCGTCAGGAACGACCAGGGCGCCTCGGGCGTACTCATCGAGTCCCTGAAGAACGACATCATCTCCGGTGTATCGACCTTGGGGTCGAGACTGAGAAAGACCAGTTGCACCTTGTCGTGCAGCTTGGGATCCTTCTTGACGGTATCGTGGACGGCATTGAAAGCATCCCAGATTTTGGGGCAGCCCTCAGGGTCCCGGCACGTGCCGTAGAAAAACGAAAAGAGCGTGATCTTCCCCTTCGTGTAGCTCGAGAGCCGCCGGGGAATCCACACGCTGTCTTCGAGGACCCAGCCGGACGGAGCCGGCTGGATCTTTTGCAGCTTGTATGTTCCTGCCTTGGGATGGATCTGAGCGGCAACGCCTTGCCTGCTGCCCGTCGCGGAGACGGTAGAGACGAGCAATACAGACAAGGCGCAGCCGATCAGCGCGTAACGCGAACGCCACAGGAGGAACGACAGGAACGAGCAAGCACCGCCGAAGTGCGACACACCTACTCTCCGAGAGCCGCCGCCTTCGTCTTCGCCGAGAACTTCATGTGGTGCGCGCGGCCCAGCTTCTCGGCATTGAAGTCGACGGAGAATTTCTCCACGAGCTCCTTGCCGTCCCAATCGAAAGCCTTGAGCCACTGCTCGTTGTCCTCACCCTTCTTGTCCCAGTTGGCGAGCAACGAGGTGGTGAAGTAGACGCGCTTGCCGTCATAGCTCTGCGAGACCATGTTGACCTGGCTGCCCATCTTCTTGTTGAAGACCTCCTTCGGCGCCTCCGGGTCCGAGATGTCGTAGAAGCGCGTCGTCCCCTCCAGGAAGGTGTTTACCCAGAGGCCCTTGGCATCGGCCGTAATAGAGATGTCGACGGGCAGCGGGATCTTGGACGGATCGCCGATCGTACCGGTCTCCTTGGCGATCCACTCGCCCTTCTCGTTCTGCTTGATCAGCCACAGCTTCGAGGTGAGCGCCGTCGCGGTATAGGCCCAGTTGTGCTCCGGGTTGAGCGACCAGCGGATCTCGAGCGGTGCGCCTGGGACCTCCATGGTGGAGATCGGCTTCATCGACTTGTAGTCCCACATGATCATGGACTTGCCGAACTTCTTCATGGCCTCCGGGTCTTTCACCATCTGGCCCATGTCCATCATGTAGTTCGTCCAGCCGGTGAAGCTCGACGTCAGCATGACGTTCTTCGCGGGGTTGATGCCGATGTCGTACCCGTAGCCGTCGCCGCCGTTCTCGAGCGGCATCGGATGAGTCGAAACGACCTCGCCCGCGTTGTTGTAGACGACGATGCCCGTCTGGCCGTCATGCGTGTCCTTGTTCGACAGCGCCTGCACCATCATGCGGCCCGGCGTTGCATAGAACGTGTGCGGGCCGACATAGCCGGTCTTGTCCGCGAAGTCGGTGATGGTCTTCACGACCTTCGGCTTGGCCGGATCGATGAGATCGAAGATGAAGATCTTGTTGTCGTCGAGACGGCCCGCCCACAGGAAGCGGCGATCATCGGTGAAGCCCGTATGGTGCGCCTCTCCGCGGCCGCCGACTGAGACCGAGTGAATCACCTTGCCGAAGGTCGGCGAGTTGGGCTGCACGTCGATCGTGACGAGCTTGTCGGACTCGTCGCCGACCCCAACCATGCCCAGCGTCCAGACGTGCAGATAATCTTCCTGCCCTTTAATCAGCGCGTTTGTGAACGGCGAGTTGCACGTTTCGTCGGCAACCGAGGGAAACGGCAGGATTGCCGCCAGCGCCAGTGCGCAAACGCTTGATTTAAGTAGCTTTCTCACTTCTTCCTCCTTAGACCGCAGTTGATTGACGGCTCATGAACGTAGATTGGCTCGAAGCTACCGCTGACCGATCGGTCAAGGGAAATTCTCTTTACCTATGCTCCCCATTCAATAAATCTATAGATGCAGCCCTTACGGGAACATGTTTGCGTAATTCACTCTCTCTATAGGTTCTCAATCCGAATATTTGGGTATATCATAGCATAGGCGTCCGGTTTGAAAGCAAGCGGTTTGCTATGAATCTTCAGCAGCTTAGGTATGTTCGCGCACTCGTGGAGGAAGGCTCCTTCGTGGCAGCCGCCTCAAGCTGCGCGGTCACGCAGCCGACGCTCTCGAACGGCATTGCGCAACTCGAGGCCGACCTCGGTCATCGCATCTTCCGGCGTACGACGCGCAGTGTTGCTCTGACAGCATACGGCGAACGTATCCTGCCGGCCATCCTGGACGCCTTGAAAGCGTTCGAGCGGGTTCGCGATCTCGCCAAGCAGACGGGCAAGTCGCTCAACGTGAGCGTCGGCATCTCGCCGTGCGTGGGCGTGCGGATGGCGGAGATCGCCTTCGAGCCGCTCAAGGCCCTCCGCCCGGATATCGAGCTCATCTATCGGGAATGCAACCTGCTCGACCTGACCGAGCTGATGAAACGCTCGCAGATCGACATCATCCTCGCTCCGCTCGATCTCCGCTCTCAGGCTCTGCCGGATTGCATGATCCAGCGCATCTTCGCCGAGCCTTTGCTCTTCATCCCCCGCCGGAAGGAAAGGGCGCGCTGGAGAAACACCAAGCAGATCACGGTGGCCGAGATCGCCCATGAGCAGTTCGTGCTGGTCCCCAGCGCTTGCGGCCTCGCTCAGATCACGAAGCGGCTTTTCGATGACAATTGCTGTGTCTTGACGCGCTATCCCGGCGAGGCGAGCAGCTACGCCACCATCAAGGATTGGGCCGACATGGATCTTGGCTCCGGCATCCTGCCCGCGTCCAAGGTGTCCGATTCCCCGACCGAGCTCGCGATTCCCATCGTCCAGGACGGCGAGCCCGCGACGATCACGTACTTCGCGATCGGCAAACCCAATACGATTCCGTCTGGCATCTTCAGCGAGATGTGGGAGAGCCTCCAGATTCGCTCCGTCCCCCCGACGACGAGCGCAGCTCGTCCCGCTCTGACGCCCGCACACGATTGGTGCCTTTGAGCCTCGCCATCGAGGCCCCGCTCTGAAGTCGATGGGGCAGTGCGGATAAGACGGCGAATTCATTCGGCTTCTGAATGGCCGTCATTCGTCGTTCCTATTTGAATCCCACGGCGGGCAGAGATTTACTTCGACCTCAACAAAGCGCAGCGCACGCCGATGAGCGTGCGCAAGAAGCGAGTTCGAGGCCTTGCCAAACGAAAAATCCACAGCCGCATCCACGATCCTCATTCCAGTTCTCCTTCTCGTAGCGGCGATTGCCGTCGGTTTGGCCGAGGCCGTGGGCGCCGCCGACACAGAGGACGAGATCAAGCGCTACCGGGAGATGATCGACGACCCGATGGCCAATCCCGCATTCCTGAATGTCGACCGCGGTGAGGAGCTGTGGACACTGCCGCGCGGGAGCAAGAACGTCTCTCTCGAGACCTGCGACCTCGGCAAGGGCTCGGGCGTGCTCGAAGGCGCCTATGCGGAGCTTCCGCGCTATTTCGCCGACGCCGGCAGCGTGATGGATCTCGAGCAGCGGCTCCTATGGTGCATGGAGACGGTGCAGGCCCTCGACACACGCGAGATCCTGTCGCACAAGTTCGGCGCGCCTGGCGTAACCTCCGACATGGAAGATCTCGTCGCCTACATCGCCAACAAATCGAGCGGCATGCCGATCCACATTCCGCTCGACGACGAAGCGGAGCGCGAGGCCTATGCCATCGGCGAGGCGCTCTTTTATCGTCGCGGATCGCTGCTCGACTTCTCGTGCGCAACCTGCCACAGCGCCGACTCGGCGAGGATCCGCACGACACAGCTCCCAAACCTGACACGGCCCGGGAAGGATGCACAAGAAACCCTGGGGTCCTGGCCCACCTATCGCGTGTCTCAAAGCCAGATGCGCACGCTCCAGAACCGTCTCTGGGACTGCTACCGGCAGATGCGCATGCCGCCACCCGACTATGGCACCCCCGGTCTCACCGCCCTCATGATCTTCCTCGCAAAACAAGCCGACGGTGGAACCCTCAATGTCCCGTCTATCAAGCGCTGATCGCACCATGACCCTCAGGTTGGCCGCCGCCGTCACCCTTCTCGCGGGCGTGGGTTGGGGCGCGTCCGGTCCTGCCGCGGAGGAGACCGAGGCCAAGGCCAAGCCGCCGCCGGCAAGCGTCGTCGAAGAGTACGTTCGGCAGATGTGGTCCCACGCGGATGCCGATTGGAAGGACCGCCTGAAGCAGGACGAGACGCAGGCCCTCTGCTCGCAGCTCCGCAATGCACCGCCCGACGAGGCCGCAGCCGCCATCATGGCGCGGGAGGCGAAAACCATCCCCCTACCCAAGGAGGGTGAAATCCTGGGCCGCTGGCAGGACGGCGAGAAGATTGCGCAGAACGGCCGTGGTGGCCAGTTCAGCGACGCGCCCGGCACCGTCAACGGCGGCAACTGCTACGCCTGCCACCAGATGGCGCGGTCCGAGCTTTCGTTCGGAACGCTCGGCCCGAGCCTCGCCCAGTATGGCGCGCTCCGGAGCTTCAGCCCCGAGGCAGCAAAAGAGGCCTTTGCGAAGATCTATAACCCCCAGGCCACCGTTGCCTGCTCCAACATGCCGCGCTTCGGCGCCCATGGCTTTCTGACGGAGCAACAGATCAAGGATGTCGTCGCCTACTTGTTCGACCCCGAAAGCCCCGTCAACAAATGACCCGCCGGAAGCGGCCGCGCAGACAAAACACCGGAGCAGCAACGCTGCTCCGGTGTTTCTCGATACCCCCTGGATAGCTGTACGCTCTCCCGCAACGAAACGCGTTCACCGCGCCATCACACGATCGACGACAGCCATAATTGAATCCATGGGCGAACCGTTGACGGCCAGCGTGACCAACCACGCCGCTCCACCGAACATGATGATCCCCATCAACAGGACGATCATCGACGAGGAGGAGGATTGCGGCCTATCGTCGAAATCACGGAAGAACTTGCCCATATTCGATCCTTCTTGATTTAGAATAAGACGAAAAGGCTATGCAGTGCACATAGCACGGGTCAAGAGAGGGAAAATTCGGGGGATCTCCGTAGTCACCCGGACATCGGTCCGACAGGCCCACAAGAGCGACGCCAACAAGACGTTCGCACCTTATACCGGCGAGCCGAAATAAGCCGGAATACGATAGCCCCCTCTCGTCCCACGTAGTTCTACCTGTTCAACGCAATCGCAATTCGTTGCAGGATAATGAGGTGCAGTTTATTTCCGACGCTTGCGCGGCCTCCCGTTTGGATCAGTGCACAACGTCGAAAAATGCTCTGCCTGCAACGAAGTGAGCGACATGCGCTTGAGCTCAGGGGAGAACGCTCGCGTGGAAAATTTCTACTACACGCAGGATATTCATGGTCCGTATGACATCTTCAACGCCGGAAATTTCGAGCTGGAGCATGGCGGACTGATTCGCGATCTCAAGATCGCCTTCGCAACGCACGGAACCCTCTCTTCCGCGAAAGATAACGTCATCCTGTTCCCCACCTGGTATTCGGGAACATCGAAAGTCCTCGAGCAGGCGTACGTCGGAAAAGGGCGCGCCCTGGACCCCGAGAAATACTTCATCGTTCTCGTCAACCAGATCGGCAACGGGCTGTCGAGCTCACCGCACAACATGCCGCCGCCGTTCAACGCCGCGCGCTTTCCCTCCATCACGCTCGGCGACGACGTCCGCGCCCAGCACAAGCTCCTCGTCGAGAAATTCGGCATCTCGGAAATCCAGCTCGTGCTCGGCGGCTCGATGGGCGCCCAGCAGACTTACGAATGGGCTGTGCGCTACCCGGATTTCGTCAAGCGCGCCGCACCGATTGCGGGCACCGCCCAGGCCACAGCACACAACCGGATGCTCGTGCAGACATTCAAAGACGGTTTGACGTCCGATCCGGCCTGGGCCGATGGCTGGTACGCCAACAGCGCGTCCGTCCATCATGGATTGCGCCGCCATGCGAGACTCTTTGCAACATCCGGCTTCACGCCCACGCTTTACAAAACCGAGGGCTGGCGGCCGCTCGGGTTTACGTCGGGCGACGATTTCGTCACCGGATTCGTCGAAGCCCACTTCCTGCCCCAGGATCCGAACAACCTTCTCGCGATGATGACCAAGTGGCAGGAGGGCAACGTCGCACGCATGGCAGACGGATGCCTCAAGACAGCGCTCTCCAGGATCAAAGCGCGGGTCTCCGTCATCGCCATCAAGGAAGATGGGTTCTTCCCGCTGGAGGACATCGAGGCCGACGCTGCCATGATTCCGAACGGCGAGTTGAAACAGGTTTCGTCGCCCTGGGGCCATCTTGCGCTCTTCGGCGTGGACGCGAGCTACAATGCAGCCGTCGACGGATACCTGACCGATCTTCTCGCGCGCTGAGCCGAGATCGTCACGGTCGCGGGCGAAAATCAGACCGCGCCCGCGCCGCATCATTGTCGTTCGACTTAAAAAGACAGAGAAGCAATGCCCCTGACACGCACGACGGACGAGCCGGTTGCCGAAGGATTCGCAGTTCGCTGGGTCATGACCGACGGAAAACGCGACCGCACCTGCTGGGTTCGCGGCGCCGCGCTGGAGAAGCTCGAAAACAATCGCGATCTCGAAAAGGCCGATTACCTCGCCGCGTTCCTGCGCCATCGCGAGCGCCTCGAGAGCGTGGCGAGCGACATCTTCGATCGCGGCCGCCTGGACGGGCCCGATGTCATCGTACGCAAGGAAAACGTTTAAGGCTTTATCGACGTGAAGGCGCTCAGCGCCTTTATACCTTCCCCATCGAGCACCGTGAAAACCTCCGGAGCGATATCCGCGCCTCAGCGCCCGGCAACGGCTTCACCTGGCGCCGCGATCGCCGAGCCTTTTCTGCAGCCACGAAAAAGGGGTTGAATACAAAGGGGCGGAGGCACACCCAATCGGATGTGCCTCCGCGCTCGAACGGCGCGCACGGCGCACGCGAGCGAAGTGAGCTTCGCGAGAGATCAGTCGGCCGCGCAACGCTTCAAGCGAACGACCACCTCGACTCGCGCAATCTCCATCCCCTCCGGCACCGGCGGCAGACGATCGATCGAGAGATAGCCCGGCGGCACATCGACGATACAGTTTTCATCCTCGATGAAAAGGTGATGGTGCTCGGTGACGTTCGTGTCGAACCAGGCTTTGAGACCGTCGGTCGCCAGACGACGAAGCAGGCCGACATTGGTAAACTGCTGCAGCGTGTTGTAGACCGTCGCCAGCGACACCGGAATCCGCTCGCGCACGGCCTCCTCGTGCAACATGTCTGCCGTCAAGTGGCGGTCTCCGCCCCCGAACAGCAGGCGGGCGAGTTCCACCCTCTGCCGAGTCGGCCGAAGCCCCGCATCGGTGAGCCATTTGCCGGCATCACGCGAAACACAGGGCTTGGTGCAAAGAGCGCACCGCACGCTGAGCGCGATATCGAGCGGATCTGACCGCGACTCGCAAGAACGCGCGTCAGTCGTGTGCATCCCTGCTCCCGGCTCACGCTTTTCAATCGATTTGTCGATGGCCCGTTCCATGATGACTTGTCCTTATGATCGTCCGCCTGGCATCGAGGAAGCGTCGAGAAACTTATCGAAAAAGATCTGGGAGTCGGTGATGCCCAATCCCTTGAGGCGATTGACGGCAACATCCACCATGACCGGCGGCCCGCAAAGATAGGCCTGGCCGTCGCTCGACCCGAGCATGTCGCCCGAGATGGCATCGGGACAATGTCCGGTCGCTCCCGTCCAGCCGTCCTCCAGCGTCTCCTGCGAGAGAACCGGCAGAAAGCGGAACTGTCCGTTGAGCTGCTGCGCCAGACCATCGATCTCGTCGAGGCAGTAGAGATCCTGTCGCGTGCGCGCACCGAAGATGAGCGTCACCTTCTCCTTGCGGCGCTCCTCGACGATCTGCTGCAGAAGTGCGCGGATCGGAGCGAGGCCGCTTCCGCCCGCGACAAGCAGGATCGATCCTGCCGGATCGCGCAGATAGAACGCGCCGTGCGGCCCGTCGACGACGACCCGATCGCCCACGCGGTTGCCCGAGTGCAGCCATTCGGTTAGCGTGCCGTTCGGAACGCGGCGGATGAAAAAGCTGACGTTGTTGGGCTTCTCGTGAGAGGGCGATCTCGAGAACGAATAAGAGCGCGCTTTGTCGATCACGCCCGGCACCACGATGTCTGCATATTGGCCCGGAAGATAGTCGCGGAACTCACCCTCGAGCTCGATGCCCACATCCAGAATGTCGTGCGTGAGACTCTCGATACGCGAGATCCGCCCTTCGAGGCGGCGCGCCTTGGCAAGCTCAGCCCCACCGGCCTCGAGCGCCACCTCCACCTCTATGTCGCTACGCACCATCGTCTGACAGGCGAGGATATAGCCCTGGTCCAGCTCTTCCCCGGTCAAAACGTAGCTGAAGTCGTTAAGCGGCTTGATGTCGCCGCTCACCAGTTTGCACTTACAGGAGCCGCAGCTCCCGACCCGGCAATTGTAGGGCCAGCTCAATCCATTCTCGAGGGCGGCCTTCAGCAAGTTCTCTGAAGATCCGCCCTTGACCGTGATCGTCTTCCCGAGTGGAAGAATCTTGGCGTTGAATGGACCTTTGTTCCGTTTGAAAAAGCCAAACATATGCGGTGTTCTCGGGCTATGCGGTGGTGCGAGGCCGGAGGCCTCGCGTTCGATCAGAGGTGCACGATGTCAGGCTTGAGCGAATAAAGAATACAGAGGATCTCGTCCCTCTCGCGCTGCCCTACGCTGCACTTATCCAGCGCATCCAGCACGTCGTCACAAACAGCAATGAATTCTGCTTCATTGATGTTCATACCGGTATGCGTGGTCTTCATATCCTTACCGGTATAGGCCTCGGGGCCGCCGAAACCGGCGCAGCACATCTCCGTCACGAGACGCTTGACCTCCGTCGGATTGCTCCGGACGTAGCGCTGCTTGATGAGCGGGTTCGAGGTATGGTTCGCCCAAATGATCTCCACGATGTCCTCGATGCGCTTGCGCCCGCCCAGACGCTGATAAAGGGTTGCATCCTTCATCGGGGTTTCGCTCGAAGCAGAAACGTCGACGGCACCATCCATGCTCATTCCGAATTCCTCCCTTTTCGGTGGCGACCCGCGCCCGCTTAGTGCGCGGATCGCCGCCGTTTCACTGTCTTCAAAGTTTCTTTTGGTTACGAGACGTAGCTGACTTCGAGGCGCTTGCCCTCGATCTTCCGAGGATCGATGTCGTAGCCAACCTTCTTGTTGATCATCTGAGCGATCTTGCGCTCTTCAGGCGTTGCGAAGTCGCGATCCCAGATCGCCAGCTTGCGGCGCATGATGTAGTGCCAGAGCGGCGGAATCATCGCGATCACGAACTCGGTATAGTAGCCGATCTTGGCATTCGGCGCGCCGGTCGGCGGACCTCCAACACCCGTCAGCTCCCAGAAGTGCGTCTCACCGCGATCATGATGGTCGGCCTGACGTCCGATCTCGATGAAGGCCCAGCCGGTGAAGATCGTGTCGTTATCCCACGAATGACGATACTCGATCGGCTCGCCCTTCACGCGGATGAGGCCGTAGTGCTCCATGTAGTTGAGCGCCTCGAGCTCGAAGTTCGAGATGATCCAAACCACCATCATGACGGCAAGGCCGATGAGCACACCGGTCGCACCGCCGCCGGCGGCATAGCCAGCGCCGGCAAACAGAGCCACCGTCGGAATGCTCATGAGATAGCCGCGGATCCAGCGGTTCGACAGCGAGAAGAACGACTTGCCCATGCGCTTCAGGCGCTTGGATTCCGTCATGATGCCGAAGTAGGACTGGCCGATGTGCGACACGAGGAAGTGCGTGTAGAGCGAACGGCCGCGGGGCGCAGTCGCGGGATCCGTATCGTCGCCCATCTTGTTGCCTTCCGGCCCGAGCCAGGCGCGGCCGAGCTCGAGATGGTGATTGTAAACATGGGCGAAGCAGAAATGAGCCGTGCCCGAGAGCGCCATCATCCAACGCGAGATGAGGAAGCCGATACCCTTCGTATGCGAAAGCTCGTGGCCGAAGATGATGCCAAGGCCCTGATGCATGCCAGCACCGATCGTCGCTCCGATCAGGGTGAGCGTGTCGATGCCATTCATGTACGCGATGCCGTTCCACATCATCGGCTCGACCGGCACGCCTGCGACGTACTGATAAACGCGCCAGGCCAGTGCGAGCTGCAGCCCGATGAAGGAGAAGAGCTGAAGGTACATCATCGAGTTGAGGATGGCCGGAATGCCAGCCGCAGAGCCGTCCTTCTCGGCCGCAGCGCCGCGAAGATGGAACGGAGCCGACAGCGTATCCGCGATGATGTTGACGGCAAAGATACCGATACCGAGCCATGCCCAATCGCCACCCTTGAGGATGCCGAGCGTGCACGCAATCACACCCAGGGGGGTGTACAAATAAACGAGATGACCAAGTATGAGTTTCTTCATCTCTTTCTCCCTTTCTACGGTTTTTTAGGACGTGGCTCCGAAATCATTTCAGAGCCGATTGTTTTCGTTCGCCGCTGGAGCTGCTACGGTTTCAACCTATATCTCTCGACCGGCATCGAATTCCATGCGTGAGATTACGGCCGCTCCCGTAATTGCACGCCCGATCCCGCGGGATATACGTACGCGCCGCCCGTGCACGAGGCTGACACAGCGCCGCCAATGTAAGAGCGAGCACTGTGGTTCCGAGCATGATGACCATCATCGCCACACCTATTCGGTAGGAAGCTCGACGATACGCAGATAAGGCTTCAGCTCCTTCCAACCCTGCGGAAAGAGCGCCTTGGCATCCTCGTTCGAAATGCTGGGCGGAATGATCGCGGCTTCGCCGGGTTTCCAGTTGACGGGGGTCGCAACCTTGTGGCGATCGGACGTCTGCAAGCAGTCGACGACGCGGAGGATCTCGTCGAAGTTGCGCCCCGCACTCGGCGGATACGTCATGGTCAGGCGCACTTTCTTCGCCGGATCGATCACATAGACGGTGCGCACGGTAATGGTGGGATCGCACTCCGGATGGATCATGCCGTATAGGGCGCTCACCGCGCGATCCTCATCGGCCAGCACCGGGAAATTCAGGCATTGCCCCTGCGTTTCCTCGATGTCCTTCTCCCATCCGACGTGGTTCTCGCCGTTATCGACCGAGAGGCCGATGACCTTGACGTTCCGCTTCTCCCACTCGGGCATGAGACGTGCCGCGGCTGCAAGCTCGGTCGTGCAGACCGGCGTGTAATCCTTGGGATGGCTGAAAAGAATACCCCACGAATCCCCGAGCCATTTGTGGAATTCGATCACACCGCGACTGCTGTCCTGCCTGAAGTCCGGTGCTGTCTGGCCGAGAGAGATCACTGTCCTGTCACTCCTTGCATGTCCATGATGGCAAGCAGCGTCGCACCGCCCCGAACATGGGACAGCATCTGCTTGCACCCTGTTTTTGGGTTCGAGGAGCGTTACAGTTTCGGAACTTTACGGGCTACCCGTTAGATTACGGGCGACCACGTAGTCACCCTCCCTGCCGGGCGCGAAACGGTTGTGATCTTATGATCGCGTGGCACACTACGAGTGTGGATACCGCAACGAGCCACTTCGGCTTTACCGGGCCCGCACGCATCCATTTGCCAGATCACCGGCCCCACGGGAGGACAACCACGAATGACCCGCGTACTCTATATCCAAGCCTCTCCGCGAGGAGACCGCTCCGCCTCGTCCCATGTCGCCGAGGCCTACATCGACGCGCTGCGCAAGAAAGGCGAAGTCGAAGTCGATGTGTTGGACGTTTGGAAGGACGATCTTCCTCCCTTCGACGGCCCGGCGCTGAGCGGCAAGTATGCGGGCCTCTCGGGCACGCCGCTGAGCGCGGAGCAAGAGGCCGCCTGGCGCGCGATCCACGATCTCGGACGGCGCTTCCGCGAAGCCAATCAGATCGTGATCAGCGCGCCGATGTGGAACTTCGGCATCCCCTATAGGCTCAAGCACCTCATCGATCTCGTAACGCAGAAGGACGTGACGTTCACGTTCGGCGAAGGCGGATTCGACGGCATGCTGAAAAACCACAGCGCCGTGCTCGTCTGCGCACGCAGCCTCGGATACGACGAGGGT
>JRYH01001477.1_pt1 | contig 24938 bp, 28 predicted proteins | sample 235351 | NCBI WGS metagenome assembly JRYH01 (sample SAMN03074221, study PRJNA261480) | activated sludge metagenome | biome: Wastewater Treatment Plant; feature: Wastewater; material: Activated sludge; isolation source: activated biomass of a wastewater treatment plant treating wastewater... ...
CCCCGCAACCAACATTCTTCTCTCTCACTTATCTTCGTACATCGCCAGCGTCCTTCGCAGGCAGCCTTGGCTGCCGTGTGACATCAACGCTCCATCAGACCGTTTCGCGGTAACTGGCTTCAATGGAGCCGGCGGAGCCCGTCTACGTGCAACGTCCCGCGACCACGCTCAGTCGAACCGTGCCAGCATCTGCTCGAGCACGGGCCGGATGCCCTTCAACTCGCGAAGATGAGCGGCGGCCAGGCTATCCATGATCTTCTCGGCCTTGGCCGTCGGCCGCACGCGCACGCGCCGCCCATCGCGCTCGTCCTTGGCCCGCGTGACAAACCCGTTCCGTTCCAGGCGATCGACGAGTTCCACAGCCGTATGGTGCCGAACCATCAGCCGCTCCGCTATGTCCCGGATGCCGAGCTCACACCGGTCCGGAGCGCCCTTGATTGCGAGCAGCGCCTGATACTGCTGCGGGCTGAGACCGGCCGCGTCCGCTGCCTTCTCGCTAAAGGCGAAAAACGTACGTAGCGCATACCGGAAATTGGCAAGCGCCTCATAATTCTGCTTGGGAAACGCCTGATCGGGCGCTGGCTTCTGCATTGATAAGGCCCTTGATGGATCGTAGTGCGATGCGCCTTGATGTATCGCAACACGATGTATAGTGTGAATTCGCTCAGATCAGCGCATGGCCTGAGGAAATTTCTAGCGAGAGCAGGATTGCTCTCCTCTGTATCGGCTCAGACGGAGCTTCTCAATCGTGAAGGACCGAGATCCCAGGACCATCGCGGCTGCCAACGGCGTCGCAACTGATACGGCTTTCGGAGCCGTGACGCCGCCCATCTATCTCTCGACCACCTTCGCGTTCGAGGGCTTTGAACGCAGCCGGATGCACGATTATTCGCGCACATCGAATCCAACCCGCGCGCTTCTTGCCGAAACGCTGGCGGGGCTCGAAGGCGGCGCCGGCGCGGTGGTGGTGTCTTCTGGAATGGCCGCGCTGGACCTCGTCTTCAGCCAGCTACGCTCCGACCAGCTCATCGTGGCACCGCATGATTGCTACGGCGGCACATACCGTCTCCTCTCGGCACGTCGCGACAAGGGTCATTTCGATGTGATCTTCGTCGACCAGAACGACGAGCGGCGGCTCACGGACGCCATGGCTCACAAACCGGCCCTGGTGCTCGTGGAATCGCCAAGCAACCCCCTCATGCGGACCGTAGACATCCGCGCGCTCGCAAAGCACGCCGGGGACGTCGGCGCAAAACTGGTGGTGGATAACACCTTCCTGTCTCCGGCGCTCCAGCGTCCGCTCCTCCTCGGGGCCCACTACGTCGTCCATTCGACGACCAAGTTCCTCAGCGGCCACTCCGATGTCGTCGCCGGCGCGGTCGTCACGGCCGACAAAGCCGACGCCGAAGCCCTGGCCGCCTGGAGCAACATCGTCGGCATCACAGGGTCGCCCTTCGATTCCTATCTGACGCTCCGCGGCATCAGAACGCTTTTCCCTCGCATGGAACGCCAGCAGCAGACGGCACAAGCCATCGCTGAACACCTGCTCGGCCATCCCGAGGTTCTCGCTGTCCACTATCCGGGCTTGCCATCCCATCCCGGCCACGCGACCGCCAAGGCGCAGCAGTCCGGATTCGGAGCCATGCTGACGTTCGAGTTGAAAGGCGGCGTGGGTGCCGTGCGCAGGTTCGTGGAAACCGTGAGGCTTTTCACTCTGGCCGAGTCCCTCGGCGGAGTGGAGAGCTTGGTCTCTCACCCCCCAACCATGACGCACGCCGGCATGGACGCGGAGGCCCGCCACCAAGCCGGTATCACCGATGGAATGCTTCGGCTCTCCGTTGGTCTTGAGGCTGAGGCGGACTTGATTGCGGACTTGGATTTCGCACTGGCGGCAGCGGCGCAGGAGGCATCGGAGCTGATCCCATCCGCGCTTTGAGCAGGGAGTGCAGCCATGGTCGTGACCTTTGCGGCCGTTTTCGCGGCCATGCTTCTACTCTGGTTCGGCTTCGTCAGATCCCACTGGATTGCGCCGGCCGCGTTGTTCTGTGCCACGGGCCCGGCCGTCGCCGCCATCACCTGGAGCGACGGGATTGAACACGTCGCGGTTCACCTGCTGGCCAATCTATCGCTTTTCTACGCGGCGTTCGCTCTGGGCCGCCGGATAGCAGGGCCCGAAACCAATCAGGGATGACCTGCATTTCCCTCTTACGCCACTCACTCGGATCACGGGGAACGTAAAGTTATGAAGGACGTTTCACAGGACGAGCGCGAGAAGCTCGAGGAAAATCCTCTTCACACCATTATTTTTCTTTCGGTGCTGATCTCCGGATTTCTGCTGATTCATGTCTTCGTCGTGCCGCTTTGGTAAAGGCAGGAGAGGACACACCGCGCTCATTCAGTGCCGGCCTTTCGCCGGCTTCCGGGATGTTACCCGCTTCTTCAGGATGCTTTGCAGCACGACCGCGTTGTTGTGCTCGGTGTCTTTCGCACCGAACACGAGCGTGATCGGGCCATCCCCGGCAAGGCTCAACAGCTCGTCGAAGCTCGACTCGTTGCTTGAGAGCTCCTCGCGGTATTTGCGCTGAAATTCCGCCCACCGTTCCGGATCGTGATTGAACCAGCGGCGCAACTCTGCACTCGGTGCGATGTCCTTGAGCCAGAGATCAATGTGCGCCCCATCTTTTCGAACGCCACGCGGCCAGAGGCGATCGACCAACACACGCGTGCCGTCTCCGGGCTTTGGCTCCTCGTACGCCCGCTTGATGAAGATCCGTGCGGAATGTCCGGACTGGGTATCTGATCGCGTGCTCATCTGTTTTGGTCCGTTTTCACAAGAACTCTAAAATCGCCCGGCTTGAGCGTGATGCTCTCAAGAGTCTTCCCGTCGAGAACGGCAAGGAACGCCGCGAGCGCCTCATCAAGAACGCCTCGGAGCCGGCAACAGTTCGCGATCACGCACTGCTCCCCCGAGGTAAAACAGCTAACAAGCGCAAAATCCGGCTCGGTCGCCCGGATCACCTCTCCAAGAACGATCTGATCCGCCGGAATGGCGAGCCGCAGGCCTCCCGAACGGCCCCGCACGGCGCTGAGATATCCAGTCCGCGTCAGCGCATTGACCACCTTGGTCAGATGCGTGCGGGAGATCGAATAGGCATTTGCCATTTCGTCGATGGTCACGAGGCGTCCGCCCGCGGCCTGCGTAAACATCAGTACCCGCAAGGCCAGATCTGAAAACATTGTCAGGCGCATGTACGGCAGCCCTCACGCCCATTTGATACATATTACATGTACCTTTGCATGGACGCTCGAAATCCAAAGGTGCATAATACGTTCATCTTTTGGAGTTGTGAACCAGGGATTGTCCGAGCCGTTCCAGAGGATCGAGCACCTGATCCCGCGGCGCGGGTTTTGATCCGAGAAAACAGGAGGAGGCTATGGCCATCGTACGCAACGATCTGACGCCATCCACCTCCGGAACCACGCCGGAGGCGCGAGATCCGGACGGCACGATTGACGGCACGACTGACGAGAGGTGGTACCACGACGACGGCCTGCTGGCCGTGGCCGGCCCGATTATGGTTCTCTGCTACGCTCTGGTTTTCCTCGATGCCACGTTGACGTTTCACGGAACCGGAACGGCGTTGTTCGCCGTCGTAATCAGCATCGGCTTCGCCATAATGTTCTTCGGCCTACCGGCGGTGTTCGCGAAAACGCGCGCTGCTCATGATCAAAGATGGATCAGGGATGAGCAGGCCAAGAGCCAGATTGTCGAAGTCTGGACTGGCAAGATCCGTCGCTGGGAGGCGGTCGTACAGATCGTGTCCATACCGGTGGCGATCCTTCTCGGCTTCAGTCTGCTTTGTCTCAGGTGGGCAACCCTTTGAGCAATCGAAGCGTGGGCCAAGGAGCATCGAGCACATCATGCATACGCGCGATGGTATTTCGGTCGACGGCAGGAACGAAGAGACAAACGCTCGAATCCGCCCTGTCGGCCAGCCCTGGTCCACGCCCTCCGAGAGAAGCGCCCCACCAGCGCTGAGATCGGAAGAAACAGCAGATCGCATCTGCGAGCATCCTCACCTCTTGCGATGGCGGCGGCATCGGGCCGTTCTTCGTCACTATGCCAAGCGGCCATCGCACCAGGCAGCCAAGCGGAGCAGGCTGACGGATGTGCCGGACACATAATAAAACGCAACGGGAGGAGAGATCGGTATGTCGAAGGCAGGATGGTTTCTGATACTATGCTTAGCGGCCGCGGGCGCGACCCAAACCCAAGCCGAGGAAGAGCGCATCGCCTTTCCGGCGGACTACAAGTCTTTTACCAATTATTTGAGCCTCGACCGCGTGCAGAACCACGATCAGATCATCCGGCTCTTCGCCAATGACATGGCGCTCGATGCAGCGAGCGCCGGCAAGGAGTTACCGAGCGGCTCCATCCTCGTCGGCGAGATCTACGCCGCCAAGAAGGACGGCGACGGCAATGTCGTGACAAGCTCCCTCGATCGGCGCATCCGCGGCAAGCTCGCCGCCGTGGCCGTCATGCAGAAGGGCGACGGCTGGGGGACAAGCTTTCCCGAGGAGCTCCGCAACGGAGACTGGGATTTCGCGATCTTCAGCCCGGATGGAAAGCGGCTGGATAAGGATCTGAATGCCTGCCGGCAATGTCATGCGCCCCTGGTCGATAAGCAGCATGTGTTCTCGCTGGAGCACTTGGTAAGATGACGGGAGATGAGGCCCGCGGTGCCGCAGCAACAGCGCCCGCAGGATAGAGCCCCCGCGGGAGAGAAAGGAGTGCGATGACCTTCGTCGTCACCGAGAATTGCATCAAATGCAAATATACCGACTGCGTGGAAGTCTGCCCGGTGGATTGCTTCTACGAAGGCGAGAACATGCTCGTCATCCATCCCGACGAGTGCATCGACTGCGGCGTCTGCGTACCGGAGTGCCCCGCGGAAGCCATCTTCTCAGACAGCGAGCCTCAGGCGACACCGCACTGGCTCGAGGTCAATCGCAAATACGCTGATTTGTGGCCGAATATCACCGGCAAGAAGCCTGCACTCCCCAATGCGGATGCCGAGAACGGCCGGCCCGGGAAAGCGGCGGAGCTATCGCCGCTGCCTGCATCCGAAGAGGTTTCGTAACGGGGCCGGAAACGGCCCGGTTACCCTCCACCGGATCGGCAGACCCCGGTAGCAACGTTCGACGGTATGCGCCTCAAGCGTCAATCTTCGCGGAGGCCTTCGTGGATCTTGCGGGCGAGCCAACGTGCCGGGAACACTCCAAACACAGACCCCGCAAGTCCCGCGACGATGAGGCCCTGAACTCCATAGGGCGCCATAGCTGGCACGGCGATCGCAATGAACGCGGCATTGATGGCGAACCCCGAGCACATCATCGCAAGGCAGAACAGAAACAACCCTCGCGGCAGCGATTCCCGCTCGCGTTCCCCTGCCGTCATGCTGTGGCCTCCCGTCATCCCATCACCGCCTGCGAGCCGAATACATAGAGGCCGAAGCTGACGGTGAGGAACGTGCCGATCACCAGATCGAAGGTGCGTGTCCAGAACCTTGAGCCCGAGAGCCCCAGATAGCGTGACAGGATGACCCGGGCCTTGAGCCCGGCTAGAACCAATACGCTCACGGCCATCACCGTGCCGCTGTGCCCGGAGGTGCCGGCAGACGCGATCAGCACCGTACCCATGCTGAGGACGACGAGGGCGATCCAGGCTTGAATGAGATCTCGCTCCGGCATCGGCTCACCTCAAGACGTAGATGATGGGGAACAAGAGCACCCACACCAGATCGACCATGTGCCAGAAGGCGACAGCCGCTTCCATATTGCGCACGCTGTCGCGCCACGAGACCAGTGCCAGCACGGCCATCCCGGCGATCACGTGCACCGCGTGGAACCCTGTGATGAGATAGTAGAAGGTGAAAAAGGGGCTCGTCTCGATGCCGATCCCGAGCGCCGCCTTGCTCCCGTATTCGAAAGCTTTGACGATGAGGAACACGGCTCCGAGGCTGCCGGCTGCCAGAAGCCAGAGGCGCGCGGCTCTGCGCCGACCTGCCTCCCGAACGCGGACCGCCAAAGCAGCGCAAAGGCCGCTCGTGACCAGCACGATAGTGTTGATGGCCCCGGCGGTCTGGTTGAGCAGCGCCTGGTCCGCCATGAATCTCGCGGGATCTCCGACGCGGACGCTGAGGAACGCCAGCAATGCCGCGCCGAACACCAGGATCTCGCTCGCGATCAGCACCCACATCATGAGCTCGCCCGGCAGTTCCGAGAGCACATCGGAACCGTCGTTGGCCGGTCGCGTGTCTGTTATCTCGCTCATCCGGTCACCAGATGGCGATAGAGTTGAGGAAGCGCCGCGACGAGCTTCTCGGGATCGGGAACGACGACATAGCCGCCCTTCCCGAAGATGCGGCTGAAGGTAGCCTGCGACTTGCTGTCGATGGTGACGCCGAAGACAGACTGCCCGCGCCGGCGTGCCTCGCGCACGGCCATATGCGTATCCTCGATCCCGTGCCGCCCTTCGTAGTGGTCGATGTCGTTGGGCTTGCCGTCGGTCAGCACGAGCAGCAGCCGGCGCTGACGCGGACGCTCCGCAAGCCCGCTCGAAACATGGCGGATCGCTGCGCCGAGCCGTGTGTAATGGCCGGGCCTCAGCCCTGCGATGCGTGCCTCGACCACGGAGCTCATCGGCTCGTCGAACGCCTTGCAGGTCTCAACGAACACCCGGTCACGCCTCAGCGATGAGAAAGCCCCGATCGCCGTTTCGTCGCCGCATGCATCGAGCCCCCAGGCCAACGCCATCAGCGCCTCTCGCTCGATGTCGATGACTTGGCGCCCTCCCACGTAGCTTTCCGTCGAACGGGAAGCATCGAGCAGAATGGAAACGGCGAGATCCCGCTCCTGGCTGCGGCTCGCCACGTAGACACGATCCGAATGCTGCCCCGTCGTCGCGAGGTCGACGCGTGCCGCGATCGCTGCTTCGACGTCGATGTCGTGCCCCTCGATCTGCCGCGTAAGCTGAACACGCTTCGGACGCAGTGTCTCGAACTGGCGCCGCACGCTGCGAATGCGCCGATGCGCGCGCGCGCTCTCGGGAGTGTCGGGGAGGTCCGGCAGCGGTTTGGCCATTCCGTCGAGCACCCGGCAATAATCCGGCAAGTACGCTTTAGTGCGGTGATCCCACTCGGGATAGACGTGCACGCCCGCGAGGCGCTCGAACTCCGCCTCCTGCGGCGACAGATCGAGATGCAGCCGCAAGCGCGTGCGCGCACGCTGCGGCACCTGCACCAGGGAAATCTCGTCCTGATCGTCCGCCGCTTTCTTGGCGTTGTCCTCATCGTCATCATCGACGCGGCGGTTGATGTTGAGAAGCTCCGCCCAGGAGAGAATGGCCTCGAACTTGTGCAGGATGAGACTGTCTTTCCGAGACGCCTGGTCGGATGGCTTGCGTGACGCCTTGAACGTTCCGGGCTCCGCATTGGGCGGCGTCTCGCCCTCGCCATGAGGGGCCTCTTCATGCGTAGCCTTCGTCCGCTCGGCGAGCGCGCGCAAGTCCGGCCACAGCATGACCGGCAGGAACGGCCGATAGCCGCGCGGTGCCGAGAACGCCGAAAGATCCTCCGCTTGGACGCGGACGGCCACGGCGATCGCTTCCGCGAGATCGCCCTTCGGAGGCTGTGCGCCGAGAAGATGCAGGATCGCCGTCTCGACCGCTTCCTCTACCGCTGGCAGATGCCGCTTGGGACGCCTCTGCCTCGCTTCGAGCGCGAGCGCGGCATGCACCCGGCGCAGGCCCGGACACTCGGCGAGGGTGTCCCGCGTCATGCTATGCGCCGCCTGCAGCATCCGGATGTCCGCCCGCAGCGGATCGAGCGCGCGCTGCGGCCTCCGTGCGAAGACGACCGCCGCCGAAAGCCAGAGATAGAGAGCGACGTTCGCATCCCGCTCCGGAAATGCAGCAATGCGCTCCGGCAGCCGCAGCGTCTCGCCGTCGAAGCTGGGCTCCGCTATCCGCTCGCGGCCTTCACCGAGCGCGCGCTTCCAGGAAAGCCGATGCGTGGCGACGGCCGCCGTCGCCACCTTGATCTCCACGTCGCGCGCGCCGCCCAATCCGCGGAAGAGAACGCCGAGCCGGCCCCGCATTTCCTCGAGTGTCACCGCCGCGTCCTCGTAGACGCCCGGTGCGTCGAGTTCGCTAACGAAGGAGTGCCAAAGCTTCCCGACGCTTTCCTCTGGTTCCCACGGCTCGAACGGAAGTGCGGACATCAGGCCTACTCACCCATAGATTGTCGCGACGAGATCGTGCAGCCCCTGCTTGATGTCGGCGTCATCGCTGAGCGGCTCGACCAGCGCCACGCGCACGGCCCGCTCGATGGGCATGCCGCCCTGAATGAGGCTCGCGCAGTAAACGATGAGCCGCGTCGAGACGCCTTCCTCGAGGTCCTGTCCCTTGAGCGCGCGCAGCTTGCCGGCGAGCCGCACCAGAGGCGCGACGCGCTCCTTCGCCAATCCACTCTCGCTGACGACGATCTCGATCTCCTGCTCGGGCGCGGGAAAATCGAAGTCGATGGCGAGAAAGCGCTGCCGCGTCGAAGGCTTCAACGTCTTGAGGATGTTCTGATAACCGGGATTGTAGGACGCAACGAGCATGAACTGCGGCCCGGCCTGCAGCACTTCACCCGTACGCTCAACCGGCAGCATCCGCCGATCGTCCGTCAAGGGATGCAGCACCACGGCGACGTCCTTGCGGGCTTCCACCACCTCATCGAGGTAGCAGATGGCATTCTCCCGAACCGCGCGCGTGAGCGGACCATCGACCCATTCTGTCTCGCCGCCCTTGAGCAGATAGCGCCCGATGAGATCTGCCGCCGACAGGTCGTCATGGCAGGCCACCGTATAGAGCGGCCGGCCGAGAACCGCTGCCATGTGCGCGACGAAGCGCGTCTTTCCGCACCCCGTCGGTCCCTTGATGAGAAGCGGCATCTGGTTCCGATAAGCCGCTTCGAACACGTCGCACTCATCGGCCTGCGGGAGATAGAAGGGAGCCTGGGCTCCCTCCTTCGCGCGTTGTTGTACGGCATGCATGATGGCTTACTCCGCCGGCGACAGTTGCTTCGTCACGGTGCCGGACGTAATGATCTCCCGGCGAGGCACGAACGTGGCGTAGACGAAGAGGATCGCACCGAGCACCACCGCAACACCGGCGCCGAAGCGCATGTAGTGGAACAGCATGATCTGATCCTGAACGTCCATGTAGTACTGGCCCATGACACGCTGCAGATGCGTCTGCACGGTGCCCGCGAAGGTCAGCACGAACGTCATGAACGCCATGCCACCGGCCATCAGCCAGAAGCTCACCATATTGAGCACCTGGTTATAGGGGTCGCGGTTCTTCAGCATCGGGAACGCGTAGGTGAAGATCGCGAGATTGAGCGACACATAGGCGCCAAAGAACGAGAGATGCCCATGTGCGGCCGTGATCTGCGTGCCGTGCGTATAGAAGTTGATGCCGTGCAGCGTATGCAGGAAGCCCCACACGCCGGCACCGAAGAACGCCAGCACCGTCGCGCCGAGCGACCATAGCAGTGCCGCCTTGTTCGGATGATCACGCCGGCCCTTCCAGACCATGACGAAGCTGAACGCCATCATGAGGAAGAAGGGAACGACCTCGAACGAGGAGAAGATCGAGCCGATCCACTGCCAGTATCCGGGCGCACCGATCCAGTAATAGTGATGCCCCGTGCCAAGGATGCCGGAGAAGAGCGCCGTGCCGACGATGACGTACAGCCATTTCTCGACGATCTCGCGATCGACGCCCGTAAGCTTCAGCATCAGGTAGGCGAGGATCGACGCCATGATCAGCTCCCACACGCCCTCGACCCAGAGGTGGACGACGTACCACCAGTACATCTTGTCGAGGCTGAGGTTGTGCGGGTTGTAGAAGGCGAAGAGAAACAGCAGCGCCAGACCCCAGAGCCCGATGAGCAGCACGTTCGTGATCGCCGTCTTCTTTCCAGCGAGCACGGTCAGCGAGACGTTGTAGAGGAAGATCAGCGCCGCAACGACGATGCCGATCTTCACCCACAGCGGCTGCTCGAGGAACTCACGCCCGTCCTTGCCGAGCAGGATGTTGCCGTTGAAGAGATCGAACACATACGTGACGACGGCACCGAGGGTCCCGATCACGAGGATTGCGAGCTGCCAATAAGCAAGCTTAGTGGAGTGGATCTCGCGCTCGGATTCCTCTGGAATGATGAAGTACGCTGCGCCGAAGAAGCCGAGCAAAAGCCAAACGATGAGCGCGTTGGTATGCAGCATGCGCACGATATTGAACGGCAGCAGCTCGGAGAGCGTGTTGGGGGAGATATAGATCCACCCGGCCAGTAGCCCGCCCGAGACCTGCACGATAAACAACCCCAGCGCCGCTATGAAATAGGCGTAGGCGATCTTCTGAGTCTGATATTTCATCGCATTGTGCTCCGTGCGTCCGCGTCAGCCGGCATCATTCGGGGGCCAGCCCTGGGTATTGGTCTTGTCGGCCCAGATGAGGAAATCGGAGAGACCGCGGATGTCCTCGTCGGACAGATAGAAGCGCGGCATCTGCCGCCGTCCTGGAACGCCCGTCGGCTGCGCTTCCATCCAGCCCTTGAGGGCCTGGAACGCATCGTCCGGTGAATCGACCACACCCCACCGGGTCATGACGTTTCCGACTTCAGGCGCGAAATACGCACCTTCACCGTGCAGCGAATGGCAATTGATGCAGGCGTTGACCTCCCACACCCGCTTGCCATGCGCCACCGAGTCCGAAAGCGGCACCGACGCCGTGGATTGAGTGACGATGTAGTAGTGGCTGTGCGCCGTTAACCCGACAAAGATCAGGATAAAGAACAGCGACCCGCCGTAAAAAATGTTCCGCGCCATGGCTTTCGTCATGACTTCGCGCATATCTCTTGCCTCCCGCCGAGGGTCATGGAGGCCGCACAGTGGCTGGAAGCGATTGGGCGCTACTTGACGAAAGGCAAGCGCCGGAGAGATTCAAACCCCCGCTCGCCGCAGCGCGACCATAGCGCGCAGGACGCACCTTGCGGCACGCGTGAAGCGCCGCGCAAATTGCATCCGGAGAGAGGGATTCGAGGGTAGGCTGTCAGCCGCGCGCGACCTTCGTGTGCACGCGCGGCGTGGTCAGGATCGGTGCATAAACAAGAGTGAAGAGCAAGAAGGCGCCGATCCATAGCAGCCCTGCCGCAGCGAGCGTCGCCGCGTAGATGTCAGACGCGAGCATCGGCCCCGCAACGCGCAGAAGGGCCGCAGCCGTGAGGAGATAATATGCCCAAACAATGCGCCGCGGCGCGATCAGGCGGCGTCCCGTATGGCCGAGCGAGGCCCGGCTCATGACGGCCATGATCATCGTGCCGATCGCCCCGGTGCCCAAGGCGTGCGTGACGACGGCGGTTGGAACGAGCCCGGTAAACTCCGCCACCGCGCTGAGCGCCAGTCCCACCACGATCCAGGCATAGCCGAGATGGAGGATCCACACGATCGGTTCGCGGCGCGTCGAAAGCCCGCGCCAGAGCACGAGACGCGCACAGTTGAAGGCCGCCGCAATGAGAGCCGCGGCACCGGCAAGCCATCCGCCCGCGCCCGCTGCATACAAAAGCGCGAACACGGCGAGGGATAAGAGCGACGCGATATCGAGCCATACGATTCGCTGCGGCCTCTGAGCCGTGGGGCGGTTGCCGTGGAGCCAGTTGTGCGTAAAAGCCGGAATGATGCGCCCGCCTACGATGGCGACCATGACGATCACGAACAGCACGCTGGCGCGGATCGCCCCCACGGGATCGATGGCGAGGTAGTCTCCGTTGCCGGCATGAAAGGCGAGGTTGCAGAGCGTGAGCGCTGCGACGAGCACCAGAAAAACCAGATTGCGCGGCGCTGGCCGCACGAAGAGCTGGCGCGCCGCAAACCCGCCGAGGATGGGAAGGAACGCGACATCGAGCGCCGCGACAAGCGGATAGGGCAACAATGCCGAGAACCCCATCGCCACACGGCCGATGAGCCACATCATGAACAGGAAGATGAGCGGCGGACCCGAAAGCGGCAGCGCACCGGTCCAGTTCGGCACGGCCGTCAGGAGAAAGCCCCCGATTGCGGCCGCCGCGAAGCCGAACACCATTTCATGGGCATGCCAGGCGAATGGAGATCCGGCGACCGGCAGCCAGCTCCCCGGCCACCCCGAAGAGGTGGCGCCGATCCAGGCGATCCAGATCCCCATGGCGAGCGCCGCGTAGACGGCCGATCCGAGAAAGAATGGACGGAACCCGTAAGAGAATATCGCATCGAAGCTCGGGCGCGCCGTCATCACCCGCTGAGAGGCGGCATGGGGAATGGGTGAGAACATGATCGCTTCCGCGTTGCTGCACCGCCGACACACACACGGCAGGCTCGGAGCCTTTCCGCATTATTCAGTGGCGGTGCAGCCTACGTATTTGCCGCAGGGAAGCGCTTAACCACGGTCAACCGGTGCGCGCTAAGCAGTGTCTACTGTGCGGCTCAGAAGCCTTCTTCTCCCCGGTCGCTTGGTTCGATGAACTGCGCGAGCAGTGCCACGTCGACGATCGAGACGTGTTCGCGATCGACGCTGACGCCAAGCGGACGCAGCTTCGCAAGCGCCCGCGACAAGCTTTCGGGCTTCATGCCGAGTCTGTTGGCAAGTAACGCCTTTTCGTAAGGAAGCTCGATGGTTGCGCCGCCTTCACGCACGGACGTCAGGCGCAGCAAGAAATCGGCGAGCCGCTGCGGCGCCGAGAGCAGCTTGATGTGCTCGATCTGCTCGACCAGGGATTTGAGATGGTAGGACGCGGACGCAAGCATCGACAGCGCCAGCTCCGGCTGCTCGATGATACGCCGGCGCAGCAGATGGCCATCGACCTTGACGAGGCGCGCGTCGGTCACGACCTCGGCGCTCACCGGGTAGCGCCCCCCGAGGAACATGACCGCTTCTGCGAACGTCTCCCCCCGCCGTAGCACTCCAACGACGGCCTCGTTTCCGTCCGGCGTGATGCGATAGAGCTTCACCCAGCCGCCGAGCACCACAAAGAACGAGTCTGCGGCTTGCCCCTGCTGAAAGAGGGTTTCCCCTTTCTTATGCACGCTAACCGGCTGATTGCCGATCAGCGACTGCGCTGCTTCTTGCGACACCGTGCTGAAAAGTGGCGTTGAGCGCACGATCCGCCAGTCGGAGGGATCCATTGTTTCGCCTTCTGGACGCCCGCACAGGAGCAAAATTTATCGAACGTCATCAATAGCTGTCGTCTGCGCCGGGTCAAGACGGAAGGCCCTGAAAACAGACTCTAGCCCGACATCAAACAATACTCTTATAGTATAGATTAAGAGCTATTGCGACGCGACGGTCGCAGCAGGTCTCGGGATGCAAGGGGACGCCATGGCCGCCGATCGTGACCTTGAGATGCTGAGAGGCGCGCTGTTCCTGGCCGGCCTTCCCGAAAGTGAATTTCAAAAATTTGCGTCCGAGACACCGATCGTCACCGTACCCGCCGGCTGCAGCCTCTTTCACCAGGGCGGCCCGGCGAAAGCGTTCTACTTCGTCCTCGACGGCTGGGCGGCGATATTCCGCGAGGGCGACGACGGCGAGCGCACCGCGATCCACCTGGTGGGACCGGGAGAATCGTTCGCCGAGGCAATGCTCGTCCCAGAGGCCCGTTACCCGGTGAGCGCCGAAGCCGCCACCGACCTGCGCGCCGCCCGCATCGACACCGCCCAGTTCCGCTCGCTCATCACCCGCTCGCCGGAGCTAGCGCTCTCGATTATCGCCGCCGTCTTCGGCAAGTTGCGCCATCTCGTGTCGCGTATCGAGCAGGATCAGGAATGGTCGCCCCAGCGGCGCATCGCGGCATTTTTGCATCGAATCTGCGGCGACAAGAACGGCACCTGCCACTTCGAGCTTCCGCTGGAGCAGCGCTACATCGCAGCGCGCCTCTCCATGACTCCGGCCACATTCTCCCGTGGGCTCGCCGACCTGGCAGGCGTGGGCGTCGAAGCCCGGCGCCGCAAGATCACCGTCAGGGACGTCGGCCGCTTGGCTAAATTCGTAAATCGGAACGAGCCCTGAAATTCTGCCGCGTCACGATGTCGATTAGCCCCCCGCATGAGCACGCGTGCCAATTGGCCGTGTCGTGACGGACACACAGGGCCAGCCGGATTTCCATACTTGACCTCGGACAAGTGTCGCTCGGATGAACTGGATTACTATAGTCAACAATGATCAGTCCGGAGCGGCAAAAAAGATGCATTTTTCAGATACCTACAACAAACATTGTTCCCGCTCCTCGATAACGCTGCGGCTCCCCGTCGCTGCATTCGAGGTCAGCATCTTCGCCCTTGCTGCGTTGATGTCGCTTCCCGGCGATGCTCTGAGCCAGTCGGCAGCTCCCGGCACGTCAGTCGAGCTTCCCGCCGTGGTCGTCGAAGGCGCGGTGCCGAAGAAGGCACCGGCGGCCAAGAAGAAATCTCAAGGCGTGGCATCCTCGGGCAGCGCCCAAGCCACCGAGGGCGTTCCCGCCGAAAGCGATGGGGCGGCGTTCGCCGAGCGGCCGAGCCCCGCTGCGGAAGCCGCAAGAAAGCTCGACGCCATCGCCGGCGGAACGGACGTGGTCACGAATGCCGAGATGACGCCGAAAGCCAGCGCCTCGCTATCGGACATGCTGGCCTTCGTGCCCGGCGTCGTCGTGCAGAATTTCTTTGGCAGCAACGATCAGCCGCGCCTGCAGATCCGCGGCTCCGGTCTCCAGCAGAACCCGTCCGAGCGCGGCACGCTCGTCCTTCAGGACGGCCTGCCGATCAACCGCGCCGACGGCTCCTACATCGTCGGCTTTGCCGATCCGAAAAGCGCCGAGTTCGTGGAAGTCTACCGCGGCTACACGGCCAACAGGCTCGGCGCCACGGTGCTCGGCGGCGCCATCAACTTCGTCTCCCCGACCGGCCTCACCGCACCAGGCGCCCAGGCGATCGTGGAAGGCGGAAGCTTCGGCCACTTCGCCGTGCAGGCGCAGGCGGGCGCACAGCAAGGCAACTTCGATGCCCATGCGAGCCTCAGCTACACCGAGCGCGACGGCTACCGTGAGCACAACGAATCTGAGCGCACGAACTTCAATCTCAACGCCGGCGCCCGCGTGAACGAGAACATCACAACGCGCCTGTTCTTCGGCTATACGGATCTCGCTTTCGACGTCGTGGGTCCGCTGTCGCGCGCCCTCCTCGAGCAAAATCCCAAACAGATCTGCAAGGGCCCGACCCCAGGCCCCGAGTTCTGCCGCGGGCCGAACGTGCTGCGTGACGATCCCCACCGGGAGGCCGAGCAGTTCCGCATCGGCTCGCGCACGACGGCTCGCTACGGGGCGAACCTGTTCGATGTGGGCCTCGGCTACACCTATACGGACGACAGCTTCACGTTTCCGGTGGGCAGCGGCGTGCGTGACACGGAAGGCGGCGACTTCACGGCGGTGGCGCGCTATGCTTACGCACCCGATCCGTCCCGTGCGCTGCCCCTGTTCGAACTGACGAGCCAATACGTCGTCGGCTCGGCCGACCGCGATTACTTTATCAACGAGGGCGGCAGCAAAGGCCTTCTATTCGGCGAGAACAAGTTCGATTCGACGACGCTGTCGATCCACGCCGGCTTCAACATCCCACTTACCGAGCGCCTGACAGTGTCGCCAGCCGTCGCCTACTCATATGCCAGCCGCGAAAACGACGACGTCTTCGCCGGTGCCACACGCCCGAGATACAATGCAGGAAATGGCGGCTACATCTTTCCAGCTATGCCTCCCGAGGATACGAGCTACGACCGCTCCTACCATGAGTGGACGCCCAGCCTCGCCTTGAGCTACGAGTTGGCACGCGACCAGTCGATCTTTGCAGCGGTCAGCCGCAGCTTCGAGCCGCCGACGCAGGACGATCTGATCTCCTCTATCAACGGGACGCCCAATACGAGCGCAGGATTGCAAATTAATCCGGGTCCTCCCCCCTTTCCCGTCGTGGCTTCCGTATTCGCGACCCCCGATCTCGACGCCCAGACGGCGACGACCCTCGAAGGCGGCTGGAAAGGCAATACGTCTCGCCTCGCCTGGTCGGCCATCGCCTATTACTCCTGGGTCGACGGAGAGCTGCTCAACCTGCGCGATTCCTTCGGCAACTCGCTCGGCGCCGTCAACGCCGACAAGACGACCCATTTCGGCATCGAGCTCGGCGCGGCCGTCGAGATCACGGACGGTCTGACCGGACGCGCAGCCTACACTTATCAGGATTTCCGCTTCGACGGCGACGCCCAGTACGATGACAACCGCCTAGCCGGCGCCCCCCGCCACATCGTGAACGCTGCCCTGCGCTATACGTTCGTGCCGGGTCTCTGGGTGGAGGCCGAAGTCAACTGGGTGCCCGACGATACCCCGGTCGACAATGCCAACACGCTCTTCAATGAAGCCTACACCCTGGTCGATCTGCGCTCGAATTACGATATCACAGAGAACATCTCGATCTTCGGCGAGGTCTCCAACGTGTTTGACGAGAAATATGCCTCGGCGACACTCATCGTGGAGAGCGTACAATCCCCCGACCAAGCCGTGTTCCTTCCGGGCGACGGCCGGGCATTCATCCTCGGGGCCAGAGCGAGGTTCTGATGAAGACGAGCGCGCGTTTGCGGCAGTCTGGCCGCTCGGCGCAAGGCATCACGCGCAGAAGCGCGATGAAAGGCGGGGCGTCGCTAGTCGGCGCCCTCGCCTCGTCCTTGCTCGTGCCGGGGCGGCCCGCCTTCGCAGCACCTCTCCACCAGCTCGAGATCTGGGGGCCGCCTGCAGGGCCGTCCATCACCGTCCTTTACGCGATCGCCACCGGCCGCATCGATGCTGCGGCCCGCAAACCCAGCCTCCGGATCTGGCGCCAGGTGGACGAAGTCCGGGCGGGCCTCACGTCGCAAAGCTTCGACGTCGGCATCGTGCCCGTTCCCGTCGCCGCCAACCTCTACAATCGCGGCCTCGGCGTGCGTCTCGTCAACGTCATGACGAACGGCATCCTCTATGTCATGGCGTCCGATCCGTCCTGGACGCGTCTTGAAGATTTGCGCGGACGCAAGGTCGCCGTACTCTTCCCCAACGAATTGCCGACCCTGATCCTCGAGCGGCTCTTCCGCCTCGCCGGCGTCGACTCGAAGACCGAGGTTGAGCAGGTCCCGACGGCCACGCCGCTCGAAGCTATGCAGCTTCTCGTCCTTGGCCGGGTCGACGCCGCCCTCATTCCCGAGCCGGCAGCATCCGCCGCCGTCGTCAAGGGCAGCCTCGCCGGAAAGACGATCCACCGGGTCATCGACCTGCAGTCGGAATGGCAGCGGCTCACGGGCAAGGCGCCCGATCTGCCGCAGGCGGGCCTCATCGTTACGGATCGTTTCCGCGCGACGAACGGGAGCATCGTCGAGGCTCTGCAAAAAGGACTCCTCCGTGCTGCGGCCGACGCGGTCGCCCATCCCGCCCGCGCCGCCAACATCGCCGCCGGCCCGTTGCAAATGCCATGGCCGGTGATCGAGGCGTCGATCCCCTATTGCAATCTGGTTGCCACGCCGGCAGCCGAGGCGCGCCCGGCCGTCGAATCCGTGCTCGAAGCCATGCTCGAGGTCAACCCAGGCTATGTTGGAGGCCATCTCCCGGACTCCGCGTTCTACTTGTGAGGCCGTAATGGGACACATCGTTCTCGACCGGATGGGCCGCCTGGGCCGCTTCCTCTGGTCGGGCTGGGTCGGTGTCGCCGGGCTCGCGCTCTTTGCCGCGCTCTGGCAGCAAGGTCATGAGGCTTACGGCGATTTCATCCTGCCCTCGCCGCTCGCGACCTTCGACGCCACCGTCGCGCTGCTCAAATCTGACGAGACGTGGCGCCTCGCCGGAGCGACGACGCTACGCGCCCTCGAGGGCTTCGCACTGACGGCGCTGCTCGGCGGCGTGCTCGGCCTTGCGGTCGGCTATTCGGCCGCGGCGATGCGACTTGCGCGCCCGTTGCTCACGATCATCATGGGCGTGCCGCCCATCGCCTGGATCGTGCTCGCCATGATCTGGTTCGGATCCACCGCGGGAACCATCCTCACCACCACCGTGGTGGCCTCGTTCCCGCTCGTCTTCGCCAACGTGGCCGAAGCCGTGGCAACGCGCGATCGCGCGCTCGAGGATATGGCGAAGGCATTCGGCGCCGGCCCCTTGCAGCGGCTCTGGACCATCGTCATCCGCCATGTGACCGGCCAGTATTTTCCAGCGCTCGCCGTCGCGCTCGGCTCGACCTTCAAGGTCGCCGTCATGGCCGAGCTCCTGGCCAACATCGACGGCATCGGCGTCGCCCTCGCCATGTCGCGCTCCAATCTCGACGTGGCCCAGTCGATCGCCTGGGTCGTCCTTATCGTCGCCGTGATCTTCGTCGTCGAATACGGAATCGTGCACCCCATCCGCGCCGAGCTCGAGCGCTGGCGCGATGCCGCGCGGCCCTGGGGGATCAAGCGATGACCGTGCTGGCGCTCGACGGCATCTCACACGCCTACTTTGGCCGCACCGTGCTCGATCGCGTGCACCTCGACGTGCTGGCCGGCCAGATCGTCGCTCTCGTGGGGCCCTCCGGCTGCGGGAAGAGCACGCTCGTGCATATCGCGGCGCAACTGATCGAACCGCAGCGCGGCCGCGTCGCAAGCGGCTATCGCCGCCACGGCATGATCTTCCAGGAGCCTCGCCTCCTTCCCTGGGCGACGGCGGAGGACAACATCGCCTATCCGTTGCGCATCGCCGGCATGCGCCGTGCGGAGCGGCGGGAACGCGCACGGCTTGCAGCCGATCTCGTTTCCCTCGATCGCCGCGATCTCGAAAAGTACCCGGTGGAGCTCTCGGGCGGCATGCGCCAGCGCGCGGCCATCGCACGCGCGCTCGTCGTCGAGCCGGATTTCGTCTTCTTCGACGAGCCGTTCACGGCGCTGGATGTGGCGCTGAAGCGGCAGATGCAGGACCTCGTCGTTAGCACGGCGCGGCAATCGCACTTCGCCGGCCTGTTCGTCACGCACGATCTTGCCGAGGCGGTACGAATCGCCGATCGCATCGTCGTGCTCGATGAGCGCGTACGCGGCATCGCCGGCGAGCGCTTCGTGCCTCTTCCCCAGGCGGCGCGCAATGACACGGCTGTGTTTCACGCCGTACAGTCCTTCTTGACGCAAGATCCCTTGTTCGCCCACATCCACGACACCAGCGAGCGGCATATTCCATGACGATGACGTGGCCAGCGAAGCTTGCCCCGGTTTCCCGCGCGCTCGATATCCTGAGCGATGAGGGCTTCCGCCTTTTCTTTCCGCTCGCCGCCATTCATGGAGCGCTGTGGCCGCTGCTCTGGGTGGTCGCTTTCGGCTTCGAGCTGCCGTTCGCCAAGGAGATTCCGCCGGGCGTCTGGCACGTGCACGAGATGACCATCGGCACGTTTGGCGCCGCGCTCGTGGGCTTCATCACCACTGCCGTTCCGGAGTGGACGGACACGGAGAGGCTTCGTGGCCGCGTCCTGCTCGTGCTTGCGGCCCTATGGGGCGTGGCGCGCCTTATCGGCCTCGTCGGCGGTGAGGCCCTCGGTATCCTCGGAGCCGTTTGCGAGCTGCTCTGGATCGCCGCCCTTATCGCCTACCTCGTGCGCGTCTCGTTCCTGAAACGCACCACGCGGCTCGTGGGATTCATCTTCTGGATCTCGGCACTGTTCATCGCCGAGGCTGTCACGCGTTATGGGTTCCTCACGATCGAAACCCATGCCGAACTCGCGGGTCACGCCGCACACATTGCGGGCTTCATCTTCCTCGGCATCCTCGGTATCGCGCTGGCGCGCATCACCGTGCCCGTCACCAATCTCGTTCTCGATCCGAGCGAGCAAACCTCCCCGTTCCGTCCCCATCCGGGGCGCATGAACCTTGCGCCGGCGCTCGTCGCCGTGCTCGTCGCCGGCGAAGCTTTGGGGCTGTCGGAGCCGACCACCGGCTACCTGTTCATCGCGGCCGGCGCCGCGTTCATGGACCGTGTCGCCGAGGCCTTCATCGGCAAGAAGATCGTGCGCGCTGAGATCCTGGCGCTTGCGGGCACCAGCACGTTCGCCGGCCTCGGCCTAATGCTGATCGGAACCGCCCAGCTCGGCTGGCCCGCAACGCGCCTCGGCGGCCTGCACCTCGCCCTCATGGGGGGACTCGGCCTCGGCATCCTCTCTGTATTCGCCATTGCCGGCCTGCGCCACACTGGCCAGGCTCTCGGCTTCGTCCGCCAGACGCGGGCGGCGATGCTCCTGCTCGCCGCCGCCGTGCTACTGCGCGCTGTGCCGGAGATCTGGCCTACGGATCTGCTGCCCGTCGCGCCGTACGCCCTTGTCGCCGTCCTCTGGGCGGCGGCCTTCCTGCTGTGGTTGAAGGTATACTGGCCGTTCTTCCGCAACCCTCGAACGTTCGAGCAAGATGGCTGCTGAGGTGCCATGAACAAGACATACACGCTCCATGCCGCACAATCCGCCCCGCCGGCGATCCTGAGCCTCGGCTTCCGCCCGTTCTTTCTTGCGGGTTCTCTGTTCGCTGCCATCCTGATCGCGCTCTGGGTGCCGTGGTTCCTCGGGCTGATCGCCATCCCGAGCGCATTTCCGCCAATGGCCTGGCACGCGCACGAGCTCCTGTTCGGCTTCCTGCCGGCGATCATCGCGGGCTTCCTTCTGACGGCCGTACCGAACTGGACGGGCAGGTCGCCCATCTCCGGCTGGCCGCTCGCCATCCTGGTGCTGGTCTGGCTCGCAGGCCGCCTCGCCATCGCCGCTTCGACACACCTTGACCCAGGCACGACGGCCGCCCTCTCCATCGCCTTTCCGCTTGCGCTGGCAGCAGTCATCGGCCGCGAGATCGTCGCCGCGCAAAACCGGCGCAACCTCAAGATCATCGTCGTTCTCCTCGGCATTGCCGCCGCTGACGCGCTGTTCCATTACGAAATCTGGCAATTCGGACGCACCAAGTTCGCGCACACGCTGGCCGTAGCGCTGATCATTCTCCTCCTTATGATTATTGCCGGCCGCATCGTACCGGCGTTCACAACCAACTGGTTGAAGCACAACCGGCCGGGCGGCGCGCTTCCCGCTCCGTTTTCGCCCTTCGATACGGCCGCCATGTTCCTCAGCGGCGCGGCGCTGCTGGGCTGGGTTGCGTTGCCGCTCCTCGAGGAGGAGGCACCGCAGGCGCGCACCGTCGTCGGCATCACGCTCCTCGCCGCGGCCGTGGCCAACATCGTCCGCCAGGCGCGCTGGACGCCGCAGCGCACCTTTGCCGAGCCGCTGCTCGCCATTCTCCACGTCGCCTATCTGTTCGTGGGGATCGGCTTCCTGCTTTCCGGACTGGCCGTTCTCTGGGACGATTACGATTTCGCGACCGCCGGCCTACACGCCTGGACCTCGGGCGCCATCGCCACCATGATCCTCGCTGTGATGACGCGGGTTTCGCGCGGACATACCGGACGCCCGCTCACGGCTCCGGCGAGCACGGTTGTGCTTTACGCATCCGTGCTGGTTGCCGCCGTCGCTCGGATCTGCGCCGCCCTCCACCCGGAGCTGAGCATGATCCTACTGCCCGCCGCCGGGCTAACATGGATCGTGGCCTTCGCCGGCTTCGCAGGTCTCTATGGCCGCATCCTGTTGTCGCCCCGTTCCTGACGGCGGCCATCAGCGGTCACGGCCTGGCAACGGCTGCGGAACACCCCACTGCGCTATCCGGCCAGCACGGCGGTTCCGCACCGGATGCCATTGAGCTGCACGTCCACTTCGCCGAGGCCCACGCCCAGGGCCTTGAGCAGCTCCGCAAGAAGCGGATCGAGTGCCGCCGCCACCGGCGTGAGCAGCGACGTCACGAGGCCTTTGACCGCCGACACGCCGACACCGAGGCCCAGCACATTTACCTGCAAATCCGCCGACCGCAGCAGGTTGCCCACGAGCGAGGAGGTGACGTCGCGCGTGCTCGCGGTCTTGACCACTCGGCCTTCGGCATCGGCTTGCGTGAATTCGAGCGATGTGGCCGTTGCGTTCGTCATCGCCGCATAGGCGCTGGCAGACACGGTTATCAGCGGCGCCTCGGCAATCGCGCCGCGTGACACGGGCACACTGCTGCCGAACGAAGACAAGTGCGCCTTGTTCACATCGCCGATCCACGCCCGCACCGCGGCTGGGCGGGCAGCAATGACAGCTTTGGCATTCTCCCCGAGGCGGCACGACAGCGCCTCGAGCCGCGCTTCCGCATGCGCGATTTCAATGTAGATCGGAAGCCGCACACGAATCCCGGCGAGCGCACCGGCGCCGGCGACCTCGGCAATGACCCGCAAGCGCGTCTGCGCCGTTTCGACAATCGCGCCGGGTTGTCCCACGGTGACCCATCCCGAATGTTGAGCGCGCTCGCCGATGGCGAGATCGGCCTTGAGCGCGAGCAGGCCCGGCACACTCCCACCGAGGTCGAGCGCGACCTGGTTCTTGGCGTTCCCTGCCTGCGCGAGCGCCGAGATCAGCGCCATGAGATTGAGATCGGCAGCCAGGCCCACATCCGGCTGCCCGGCCTCCGCATGTGCAAGCGGCCCCAAATCCAGGACCGTTTTAAGCGGCACGGTAGCCGCAGCCGTCGTCTGTCCGAGCAGGCGCGCCACGGCTTGCGCGCCCTCGGCCTCGCCTGCCGCATTGGCCGCCTTGACGGCCGCATTGAGCACGTCGCCGACCCCGATCTCGCCATTGAGGAGGCTGTTGTAGGTTCCGGCCGTCAGCCCGACCTCGGCCGCAAGCGCCGAAAGGAAACCGCCGAGCGAGACATCGGCGTCGAGCAGGGCGTTGTAATCCATAGCGGAGAGCGAGACGTTGCCCCCAAGCACCGCTCCAAGCAGCGCATTGATAGCCCCGCCGTTGAGTGAAGCGAGCCGGCTGCCGATCGAGAAGGCGGCCTGCGCATCCGCAGTGCCGATCGCCGAGACGGAGATCTGCGGTGCTGACATGAACGACTTGGCAAAGTAGAGACGCCCCGACGTGGCCGCGTTGAGCCGCACGGCGTTGAAGGGCTCCTGTCCGGCCACGAATCGAGCCTCTGGCGCGACCTCTCGCGCCGGCTCGTAACGCCCCTTTACGACGGAGAGGGCATGCACTTCGCCGAGCCCGTTCGCCGTGAGCGTCGCCCGCGCTGCCGCCTCGGCCCGATCGAGATCGCCGGCGGCCGCAATGGCGGCGAGGTCCGCAGCGCCCTGCAGCGTCCGTCGTTCGAGATAGAGCGAACCCATGTCGATCGCGATTGCGCACAGGCTGACGCTGACGACCATGAACAGCGCCAGCACCACCGCAACCCCGCCTCCGGCATCGGAGACCATACGCGCCATGCGTCGTCCGAGGGACATCGGCTCCTCCTGATCAGTACCCGCCGCGTTTTATAACTGCGACCCGCTCGATCGTTTTCCTCGGCAGCGGAATGAGACCCGAGAGCGCCCAAATCGGCAGGTCTTCGGAGTTGAAGGAAACATGCACGCGGAACTGCGACGGGTCCGCCTCCAGCGCCTCCGCCCGGACAGAAATTCTGTCCGCCCGAAGGAACGGATAGCTCCCCCCACTCACCTCCACATGGGTTCGCGCGATCGCGGTCCGCTCTGCGTTATCGAGACCGCTCACCGAAGCCCGCGCCGCGTCCGCCGCCAGCTGCTGCACGGAGTGCGCAGCACCGAAATACATTCCGTAGGCAAGAAGCCCGCAAAAAAAGACGAGAGCGACAGGAAACACGAATGCAAATTCGACGGCGGCGCCCCCACCATCGACAACCGCAGCCCGACGCGAAAAACTTCGAATAAAACCCATTGCTGAGCCCTTCAAACATTGCAGGGCTCAGCCTAGGGAAGGTCAATGAACGGCAATTAAATAACTGCAGCCGCCAAAGCGAAAATACTTTTCGCAGTTACGCACCAGTCAAATCATTCAATGATAAAATAACACTCCGCCATATTACATCTTAGCTCGCATTTCTAATGATCCTTCGCTGAACCCAGAAAAACAATCAATTGAAACATACTAGATAGCGTTCGTTTCGGAGGAAACAATGCGCAACACGCCACTCGAGCGGCTCATCCTGATCCGAGAAGATCACCCGGTCGAGGTGCAGCAGCGGCGTCCCTTCGGGAACATCGAGTTCACGAGCTTGATCCGCATTCGCCGTCGCGATTTCCACCCGTTCCACAGCACGCCCAACGAGGATCGCGTTGATTTGTGCGAGCGCCGAAAGTCGGTAGCTTCCGAAATCCGCCGGCAGACGTGTGAAGATCCGCCCCGGCAGGCAGCAGACCTCGGTAAGGAAGACCTCGCCCTGATGCTCGCGTACGCGCTCGACGCGAATCACCTCCTCGGAGCGGCGCAATTCAAGCCGCGAGGCTTCTTCGCTCGTCGCCTCCCCTCTCGTGATCGAACGCCCCCGCTTCTGGCCTGAAATGCGTTTCCCTTCAAAATTGTGGAACATTGAAAATGGAAAGGTCGTCTCCGAAGACGCATAATCATTGACGAACGTGCCGCGACCCTGCCGCCGTGTGACGATGCGCTCCACTTCCATTAGATCGAGGGCTTTGCGCACCGTACCAATGCTAATTCCAAGCTGTTGCGCGAGTAGAGTTTCATTTGGAAGCGTCGCCCCCGGCTTCCAATGTCCGACGACTATTCGCTGCACCAGAACGTCACGGACCTGCAAATAAAGCGGCCTGGCCGCGAGCCGCGTTTCCAATTCGGACATGGCAATTCCCCCAAAATATTTTGCAACGGCCAGCAAAATTTCTGCGAGTGCAATTCCCGCAGAGTGACCGCCAGGAAAACTCTAGGGTAAGAAAATTAAT